>BNJU01001138.1_pt1 | contig 343337 bp, 421 predicted proteins | sample 8539281 | NCBI WGS metagenome assembly BNJU01 (sample SAMD00202456, study PRJDB9452) | human saliva metagenome | isolation source: human saliva | place: Japan
GAATAATAGATTTCTGCGTTTTCTTCTGAATCAAAGGGATGGTCACTCATATATTGTGAGTTTTGTCGTACCTGACCTGGTAATCATATAATTGTCATTACGTACATACTTCAGTAGGATGTGGCTTATCTCTGCTGGGCATCTGAAGCAAAAAGGCTTACTGGAAGATATCTATACCTAGCTTCTGGATTGATATCTTTAAAAATCTGATTTTAGCCATATCGAGCCTTTAAAAGTTTGGTTACCTGAGGCGATCAGTATCCGTGGTGATTGCGGGTGGTATTGAGTCAGATAGCCATTATTGGCCCTATGTATTTTAATTTTGCTTCCTTCTTTCGTCATCGGTTCTACAAGTGAGTCAGCCTAATTGTCTTTATAGAAAGGTGTTTTCTATACTAGATCAATTATACACGTGATCCTCCTTGGCTTATATATGCTGACATACTACACTTGGAGGACTAGTCGTTTATTTATAGCAAAAGAAGTAGAATTATAGTCAGTCACTCTAGCACTGTAATACTCTCATAAGAAATGTAATTCTTTTAGTAACTATATTACAATAGTTATGAAAATGTCTTGATAGTGTGAAAATCTAATTTTAATGGCGTGTACAGAATGAGTAGAGGTAAATTTGCAAAATGGGCATATAAAGGCCTATCTCAAGGAGATGGGTAGATAAATTGGCCCTGGATATAAAAGTGCTGATCAGGGAGTGAAATAATAGCCTCGTTTTAGATTCGTTTTGAGGCAAAAAGGATAGTGAAAATATAAATAAGGTGTAGATAAGATCAGAAGCAATTGAAGAAATATCTTCTAGCACCTGGATGAAGACCTATAGAAATAAGACTCAGTTATTTAAAAGATAGGCTGAGACGAGGAGAAGTCAATTGACGATATATACTAGTAGAAACTTTTGCTGTGCAAGAGAAGCCTGTATAGAGAGTTTTAGGGATGAGTGCTAGTAGGGTCCAGCTGATAGGTGGCATAGTTCTGCATCAGGTAAAATGGCAGAAATGAGACTGGTGAGGTAAGACCCTAGTTGCAGTGCTTACGTGCCCTTAATGCCCTATCAGGCAAGGGTGTTCATGTAATTACTGTAAGTGACTACTTGGCTGGGCGTGATGCAGATACTGTGAGGCAGTATTTGGTGCAGGAATGACAGTGGGTACTATTATAACTGTCAGGACCCGGAATATAGACTAATATAATTGTGATGTGTCTATCAAACTCAGAATTTGGTTTTGACTACTTTGAGAGACAATATGGTTAAAAATTTCAATGATAAGGTTCCAGGTAAACTTTACTATTGTATAATTGACGAGTTGACTCTATTCTTATAGATGAGGCAAGAACTCCTCTGATTATATCAGGAGAGGGTGTGAAGATATGAAGTGACCTATATATGCTGGTGAGCTTTATAAAAAGCATAGAAGAGGAAGACTATGATCTTGATGAAAAGAGCATACTGTTTCTAACTGAATCAGGCTTTAGGAAGGCTGACTTCTTTAAAATAAGGACTATTACAAACTTGATCAATATGGCTATATACCACCATATCAACCAGGCCTCTGCACAGGGTCCGAGTGAATAGACAGTGATGACTACGTAGTAAAGGATGGAGAGGTCTCTATAGTAGATGAGTTTACAGTAGGAATAATGGATGATGAAGGTTCTGATGGACTTACATGGCTGCAAAGCCAAAGAAAGGGTTGAAATAAAGTCCCGATAACAAGACTATGGCGACAGTTACCAGCAGAACTTCTTTAGGATGTATGAAAAGCTATCTGGTACTTGATAGAACAGCCAAGACTGAAGAAATGAATTTGAACAAACTACAATATGAATGTAGTGCAGATACCTACTAACAAGCCAGTAATAAGAGCTGACTTAAATGATAAGGTATATGCAACGATTTATTATGCTGTGAGAAGAATAGATGAGTCCATAGTACAGGTCAGCCGATGTGAGTTGGTACTGCGACTGTCGAAAATCAGAAATATTATCAGACCTTTTGACAAAAGAGGGCGAAGCATGAAATACAAATGCAAAGAATAAACAAGATGGGAGCTGAAATAGTTGCCAAGGCTGGTATGATAGGTAATATTACAATAGCTACTAACATGGCTGGTAGGGTACTGATATAAAGTTAGGTAACGGAGACAAGAAATAGAAGAACAGGTTAAGGAATTAGGGGTCTATACGTTTTAGGGCACTGAGACATGAATCTCGTAGAATAGACAACCAGCTAAGAGGACGTTCCGGGTGAGACAGGGTGACCTAGGGTGTTTTCTAGGTTCTATGTGAGTATAGAGGATGAAATTATCTTAAGCATATGGAGGTCTGCCATCAAGAAGCTAAGTAAGAAGCTAAAAGCCGGACGAGCATGGTGCCTATCTAGTAGAGCCCTTACTAGAGCAATAGAAAATGCCCGAGAGGGGATAGAGGTAAGAACTTTGAGCAGAGAAAAGACGCATTAAAGTACGATAACGTAATAGACAAGCGAGAGAAAGGTCATCTATGGAGAAAGAGATAACGTACTCAGGGTGTAGACCTTAGAGAAACCATCATGCAGATGGCTAAGGATACTGTAATTGAAAGTGTTGAAAAAGTATATTGACGTTAAGCTAGAGGAATTATTTCAAGTATTTCAAGAGTCTTTATTCTGCTTTTTGCTGCCAGATGGAACCTTGTTGATGCCTGACATAATACATGACTAGGGATGAGGGTAATCTGACAATACTATGGAAATCGTAAAAATGGGTATATGGGATTAAAGATGATGATGGTTTCCTGACTCATGAGCTGGCTCAACAGGGAGAAAAGACCTACTACAGAGGTAGTAGATACTTACTGGGTTGACCACAGACCTGATGACCAGATGAGACAGAGTGTAGATAGATCTCTGTAGCCCAGAAGGACCCTCGTTAAGGAGTATACAATCGAAGGCTACAAGATGTTTGAATCATGAATAGAAAGATTAGAGAGAAACACTGGAAATTTGTATTTACCTTTTGACGAAGAAGATGAATAAATGAAGGTGATAAAATAAATGTATGTAAATGATGTGGAAAGAATTTGCTTTGAAAAACTTATATACGTAAGTACTTAAAAATTATTAAAGCTTTATATTTTGATAAAAAGCAAAGGATCAGGAGTATGCCTATATAGAGGATAGGTGCTATATGATGCTAAGGGAATATTTAGTAGCAGCCTATTTATAATTAACAGGGTATGGAATCTGCAGTCCTCAAGTAATCTGGCTATTTACTTGGCATGGCATGACCTTGACAGACCCTTGTACTTCCTATTTTGTGCTGATATGTAGGCATGTCCATACCATTTTGTAAAGAAAAAACTATGCTGATGGGGACTTGATTATAGTATAGTGAGAGGGTTTTTATCAGGTTTGCAATAATATTTATAGTAGGTCTTATATAGTGTGATTTTTATGGAGGGAAGAGCTAGTGTAAGGTTGACTGGGCCATACCAGCTATTGGCCATAGATTATTTATTGGTGGCACTGGCCTATATAGGGCTTTTAAACATTAAGATTAAAAACAATGCCCTTACCTATGTTTTCTTGATTATGGCAATCATAGTGTCCTGCATAATGACCCTAATAGCCTTTATAAATGGATATTCTATAGATAAGAGTGCTTTTATTGGAATAGATAGGTCCATTTTAGGTGGTTTTATGAGCAAGTCTACTGCAGATCCAGAGGGCTTGATGGCCATATTAGCTGCCAGTCCTCTAGGTATGATAGGCCTGTCTATAGCCTGTATTTTCAATAAGAAGCCTATAAAGAACAAAAGGTATAAAAAGTACTATAGGCCAGCCATGGTAAGAACATATGGTTTTTCAAGGTCCAATTTATGGATAGATATAAAGAGCTGGTTGAATCCAAAGTCTATAGGGTCAATTTAAGTAACTACTATAGGATAAATGATGAGTTGAAAAAATTGGTCAACTTGGCACTCTTATCCCTGTTGATGCTAATACTATCGCATATAAGTCAGGTATTTATACCTTTGAATAGAAATGTTTTTAGTCTTACCTTTGTATTGAGGATGGCTGAGTATGCATACTTCCTTAGTATGTTGGCATATCTTTTATGCGATATTATGAAACTAAGTTTTGGAACTAGCTTATTAAAGAGAGTTGGTTTGAATGCAGTGCCTATTATTCTCTTGGATACGGCAATACATGAGTTGATAAAATTTATACATCAAGTCTATTTATACAGGAACTTGCATATCATTTAATAATTGGTTTACTACTGACTTCATACTACCAATAACAGGTACTGACTATGCATCTGCATGTTATTCTGTGTTTATTACAGTAATTTGGGTACTACTTTTTTTAATCTGTTGGAAAAGTATAGTTAAAGATAAATATATGATAGTGGGGGCTATGTTAGAAAAATTTACACGGAAATTATGAAGGAAAGAGCTAGAAAAGCTGATTTTACTCAGTTTCTAGCATTGATCTTGGCCTCTGTTTAGGTTGTCACTACCATCAGAGTCAGAGAAGGATTATAAGTGAATATAAGAATACAAATATAAGGAAGATTAATAACCAACAATAAGGTTGCACAAATGAAAAACCATATAAAAGATAAACAATGGCATAGTTTATGTTCCTTGATAGAACTGTGTAATAATTTTGGGACGAAGATAGAATATAAGTTCCTTCCCTTTGGAGAAGTAGAGGTTAAATATAAAAAATACACCTACTATATGAAGAGGGGTTCTAATGAAGTTAGGTTTGCGAAAAACAAGGATGTCTTAAAGATGGATGGGTAATGGAGTATATGGAAGATACTATATATGTTCCCCTAGACTTTATATATAAGGTCTTGGATGTCAATGTAGTCCAATCGAGCGATAGGACTGTATACATGGATAACTATCCTAAGAAGTTTAACTATTCTTGGGTAAGTGAAAATAGGTATATTGCCCACGCCATGGGTGGTGTAGATGGTAATTCATATACAAATTCAAGACAGGCTATGATTTCGAGTTACAACAGGGGCTTAAGGGTTTTTGAGGCTGATATGTCTATGTCATCTGACAATGAACTGATACTATTACATTCCTATGATAGGCAGGGCTTGTCAGAGCTTGCACTACCTCTTTCTTGGGCTAATGCAAAGCCTACTAAAAAGGAGTTCTTGAATGAAAAAATCTTAGGTAAATACGATACCTTAGCCTTGGATAATGTTGTTGAGTACATGAAGGACCATAAGGATATGTACCTTGTGGTTGATCTTAAAACAAATGATATAAAGAGCGTTGAGCAGGCTTATAAGAAACTTGTAGATACCTTTAAAAAGGTGGATGCTACATCTTTAAATAGGGTAATACCACAAATTTACTATGAAGAGATGTATAAGCCGGTAATGAATATATATGACTTTAAGTCAATGATATTTACAACTTATAGGTTAGAGGAGCTAGAGGTAAATAGGATTGTCGACTTTCATATGAACACGGTATAAAAATAGTTGCGGCTAATAAGTTCAAATTCTCAGATGATCTTACTAAAAAGCTTGTAGATAGGGATATAAGTCTATACATGTACATCTACAATGATCAAAAATAAGGTTAACTCCCTAAGAAATAGTTATGTAAGTGGTTTCTATACAGACTTCCCCTACCAAAGGATGTAATAAATAGGACGCAAATGGTAAGGTAGTTGAAAAAGTAATTCAAGTAATAGATATCTAGTTCACCTTTTTAGGTGTGATTAATAATTGAAAAATATTGTAAAGACCTGATATTTACCTGGTGATAAAAGCTACCAGATAATAATATATTCGGTCTTTTTCATAAAAACAGGTTACAAACTGCAACTTTTATGTTATAATGAAGAAGCTATTGATTTGCTTTATAGACCAAAAGTAATATAAATAGTTTTGGGAGGTATAGATGAAAGTTTTTATGAAAAATTTATGGCAATGACACTAGCTATGACCTTGCTAGCCGGTTTTGCGCCATATAGTTTTGCTGATGAAATAAATGCCAGTGAAACTGGTTCTAAAATAGAAGCTGTCGGTTCTAATGATGGATCAGAAGAAAAGACTGGAGTTATGGAAATTAAGCTCGAGTATGGCTAAGTTCGACCAAGATGGCAATGTGAGCCAATATGTCGATGATGTGGAAGGTGAAATGTCCTATGAGACAAGACTTGACTCAAGTTATGCAAAAACAAACACTAATATATCATATTTATATGGAAGTGATAGGTATGAAACATCTGTACAGGTCAGTAAGGCCTCTTACCCTAATGGAGCAGATGCAGTAGTTTTGGTAAATTCGTCAAATGCTATATATGGTTTAATTGCAACGCCATTTGCTAGCTTAAATAAGGCACCTATACTATTGACATCAGCTAAGTCAATAAAGCCATCAGCTTTTGGATGAAATTATAAGGCTAAATCCTAAAAAGGTATATATGATTGGTGATACTAGTCATATTTCAAAGGGTATATCAAATGCCATAAAGGCCAATACTGGTGCTGAAATGGCGAGGATATTTGGTACATACCCGAGTGACCTTTCCGCTGCAGTAGCTGAAAAGATAAATGCCAGTCGTAGAGTTAATACAGCATATGTAGTGAGTACTGAATATGGTGTAGCAGATGCCCTATCAATATCCTCTAGGGCGGGAAGCACTATGGCTCCTGTTTTAGTAGCTAGTAAGAACTACGTTGGTAATGGGGTTTACAATTACCTAAAGAGCTCTGCTAGCAATGTCTACTATATAGGAGGTCAGAATTCTATATCAAACAGTCTAATTAATAATCAGTCGCAGTAGTAAGAAACGGCGGTCAGGCAAATAGAATATACGGTAGTGACAGGTACCAGACAAATGTAAATGTAATAAATAGGTTTTATAAAAGTAGTGATATAAATAGCCTAATAGTTACAAAGGCGGAAAATAGCGGCCTGATAGATACTGTAAGTGCAGGTCCATTTGCAACGCTAAAGTCTTGTCCAATCTTGATAACACACAGGAACAAGTTGGTAGCTGCTTCTCAGAAGTTCTTAAATAGTGTGCAGGGTGACACAATATACCAGATTGGTGGAGGCATAAGCTCCAGTGTAACTAGTCTTATTAAGTCTAATTTCCAGTCTGCAGCAATAAGCACTCAAACTCAGACCAAGCCACAGACTCAGCCACAGACACCGTCTAAGCCTCAGTCACAAACTCAGACAAGTACTAGTGACACAAATATAAGTAGTAAGGGTATCAGGGGTAAGACTATTGTAATCGACCCGGGTCATGGTGGTAGTGATTCAGGTGCAGTTGGTTTAAATGGTTACAAAGAAAAGGACTGGACCCTAAAGACTGCCCTAGCATGTGCAGACTACCTTACAAAGGCGGGGGCTAATGTAATTATGACGAGAAAGAACGATACATATCCAACCCTTCAGGACAGGGTTGATATTTCAAATAACAGTAAGGCTGTATTCTTCTGTAGTATCCACTACAACAAGGGTGGGGCTGTTGTAAACCTGATACAGGTGAATTAAGCGGTACAGGAGTCGAAGTTTACACAGGAGAGGGTAGCCTGTCCCAGAATACTGCTAGCAAGGTTTTAAATAGTATATTGGGCCAAATTTGACATGAGAAACAGGGGGTAAAAGATGGTACCCACCTATATGTAATTGCAAAATACAGAGGCGCCAGCTATTTTTGGTTGAGGGAGGCTTTATGTCTAGTTCGTACGATGTAAATAAACTGAAGTCCGACCAGTCCCTAAGAGATATGGGAATCCAGATAGCCAAGGGTATAGTCGCTGGCTTTAATTAGTTATTTTAAGAAGGATATATAGTGAACTAATAAAAGTTTTCTATATATCCTTTTTCTTTCTACAAGCTTTTGCTACAAATTTTTAATATATAGTATAATAATCCTGTATTTGACACTTTTTGATGATAAAAAGCCGGAAAGGCTAGTAATACTAATACTTCCGGCTTTTTCTATTTTGTTTAAATTTTGCGTAATGTTCTCATTTTGTTGTAGCTTTTAAAAATTTTTCATATTTTTCTGTTATAATTTCATAATCTAGCCTATATTCAAAAACTTCGAAGATATCATCACTTATCTGAGTTCTATTAAACGCTGGTATATAGTCATTCTGCTTTAGTTTTAAGCATATTCATTTCTCGTAGAGTTTTTGTTATTTCACTTACTGTATATTTATTTCCTAACTTTACTTCAAGGATTCTATATATTGTAAGAGCTAAAAAGCAAATAAGAAAATGAGCTTTTTATTCTCTCATCATTGCTAAGATATATCGGTCTAGCCTTGAATTCACTCTTCATTATTCTGAAACATTCTTCTATTTGCCATCTGTTTTTGTTTATTTGAGCTATTTCATGAGCTTCAGCCTCAAGGTTTGTAACAACAGCATAGAAGCCATCATGCAGGGATTCTTCCATTATTTTGTTTTTCATCAAGGCTACTATTGACCTATCTGCGATTTCTCCATCTGATGTAACTTTTGTTTCATGAATGAACCTTCTTATATCATTATCACGAATTTTTCTTAGCAGCTAGAGAACCTTTCATTTATTAGTTCATTAGCTCTGTGTATCTGATTTGATCTAATGTTTCTATGGTAGTCTCTGTATTTTATACTGTATGTTACTATAAAGCTTTTCTTCAAGTCCATTTTCATTTATCCATCTTTCCTTATAGAATATAGTGTCTCTATTTTTCCTCTTCGTCAATTTCATTGATATTATATGATGTAGTAGAGTCGTATTTTTCCAACCATTAGGATCAAGAGACCATTCTTTAAGATGTTTCTTAATTTTTAAGACTCTGCGTAGTTATGTAAGCCCTATCCTTGATAGAGTTGTACTTTTTATTTGCATTACTCGAAAGACCAGCATCAGTGCACATACATGAATTTAGATAGATTAAAATCTTCGATTATTTTTCTCTTCAAGAGGCCTAAGAGTGGTTTGTTCATTAGTGTTTCCACTGGTTATATCAAAGGTTAGTGGAATTCTATTGCCATCCATAAATAACCCCTATCTGCACTAATGGATTAGGTCTGTCTTTCTTTTGGATCTCCCGTATTGTCTGAGTTGACCTTCATCATCAGCTTCTTCGATTTCAAAAGAAATAGTTTGTACAGTCATAGTAAAGAACACTAGCGTTTCTTTGAGTAACTTTGGTGCTATTTTTATACAATTGCGACTGTATATAGTCACTTTCTTTATTCAGAACATCAAGAGCTCTATAGACCTGATGTAGGTCAAATTCAGGATCTTCAATAAACTTTTTAGATTCTTCGAATGCATTGAGTTTAGAACCGGGAAAAAGAATTCTAGTGTATATCAATCTGGAAAGAATGCTATTAAGATTATACTCGAATTTACCGTTTGAACTTATTTACAAATCTTATTAAGTCCAAGGCTATGGTAAATTGATTGAAGTGGTAGTATCCTCCGTTAAATATTCTTTGACGATTGCTTATGGTTTGCTGAGGAAAAAGCTTCATATTTACCGGCATAATTTCAGTCTTTTTCCTTTTTCTATTCTATTCAAATTGGCTATATAATCAAGTGCCCAAGCTTTTAGCGTCAGCTACTCCGTATTTTTTTCCATTATCTCTGTTTCTGTTCCAAGTTTTTTTCAACAATAACAGTAGTTCTGAATTTCTTTTTTTATATCCTTCTGAACATAGAAGGAAGAAGCGTTAGTAGATTTAGATACAAGTAGTCTCATAATTCACCTCACAAAAACATATATACTTATATTATATCATACATTGCGTGCATTGTGAAGACATAAATTTTAAAATTTGACAAAAATTAAGGCTTTTTCAAGCCTTTGAATAGTAAATCTTCGATTACAAGTAGTCAAACTCCCGGATATATAGTGAACTAATAAAGTTTTCTATATATCCTTTTTTCTTTACAAGCTTTTGCACAAATTTTTAATATATAGTATAATAATGTAGTGAGTGAGAGTATGTTTATTTCAAAAGAAATAAGAGCGGAGAATTAAGTATGAAAAGATTATAAAGTATACGGTATTTATACTTATATTTTTAGTTATATATATTGGTGGTGGAAAGCTACTTGACAAATTATACTTCGATAAGTTTGATATTGTCGACTATACAGGGGATACCAGGTATGATACAGTAAATACAGTGGTGGACAAACGCTTTAAAAAGGCAGATACTGCTATAGTAGTAAATACAGAGATGATTGACCAGATAGTATCGGTAGCACCATACGCCTACAATAACAAGTATCCAGTCTTCTATATAGAAAGCTATACTATTAAGAAGCCTGTATATGATCAGATGAAAAAGTTGGGTGTAAAAAAGGTTGTGCTAATAGGTGGAATAAATAGCTTGAACAAGAGGGTTGAAAGATCCTTTAAGAGGAATGGTTACAAGGTAGATAGGCTTATTGAAAGCAATATTACAGACCTTTCTCTAAGGTTTGCTAGCATGATGGCCGACAAGAAAAAGGTTGATGCTCTTGCCCTTGTTAGTAGTGATGTATTTGATCTACCGAATGCTATATCATTTTCACCATATGCCCAGAAAAACAATATACCAGTAATAGTAATATCTGGTGGGGATGATGATGCAGCCAAGTTAAAGTCATATATTGATAAGTATGGAGTTAAAAAGGCCTATATAGTTACAAATACTAATACTATAAACAGAAATTTTGACAAGATGTTTAGCAGCCTAGTTAAAATTAGTGGCAAGGATAGGTATGAAGTAAACAGAAATATAATGGATATCCTATATAAGAAGGGGATAAGCTTTATATTTCTAAAAGGCGGAGAAGTTCTACACAGAGGTCAATTGCCTCTGGACAGCTGATTAATGCAATAGCAATAGCTCCACTAGCAGCGGATAACAATTCACCCTACTTTTAATAGAAAATAGTACCTTGCAACAGCAGATGAAAAGCTGGTCAAGGAGAGGAAGTATGAGAGTTGAACCAGGTTGGTTTAAAATCGAAAGAAGAAACTTCTAATATAGAAAGATTCAAGTTGACTACTACAATACTTTTTAGTTTACTGGCATTATTTATGACGGTAGTGGGTTTTTCTTACAAAAGAAGTCATTTGGTCTTGATTTGTAAGAATATAAAGTTTTAGAATAATATAGGGCAGTATGTGCAGTGATTTGCGCACTTGACTGCTGAAGGGAGGATAGATGTCTCTAAACAGGTATAGTGGAGATGACGTAAAAACTAAAAGAGTATATTGATACCATAGATTATAGTATAGTAAAGGGTGGTAAGTGCCTAGAGCTATGTCAAAGAATCGTTGATATAGTACTGAGCCTCTTAGCTATGATAGTTGGTATACCAGTAATATTGATTGCAGGTATTTTTATAAAAATAGAGGATAATGGACCTATCCTATACAAGCAGGAAAGGTTGGGTAAGTACGGTAAGGAATTCTATGTTTATAAGCTAAGGTCTATGAGGACTGATGCAGAAAAATATGGTGCCCAGTGGGCAGAAAAGGATGACCCAAGAGTTACAAAAGTTGGTAAGTTTATAAGAAAAACTAGGATTGATGAGATACCACAGCTCTTCAATATTTTCAAGGGAGATATGGGTATTATAGGTCCTAGGCCAGAAAGACCTGGATTTACAAAGGAATTTGAGGAAAAGTATGGGCACTTTGTCTATAGGCTTGCAATAAAGCCTGGTCTAACAGGATGGGCCCAGGTAAATGGTGGCTATGAAATAGACCCAGGTGAGAAGCTTAAGTATGATATCTATTACATAAAAAATAGGAGTCTACTTTTGGATATAAAGATAGTATTTATGACTGTTAAGGTTATTTTTACAGGTGACGGAGCAAGATAGAAGGGGATTTAAAATGAACGAGATGGAAAAAGTATATACTAACAAGTTGGTTTCGGTCATTATGCCTGTATATAATGCCGAGAGATACTTGCAAGAAACCTTGGATAGTGTCTTAAATCAGACCTATGACGATATAGAGATTATATGTGTGGATGATATGTCTAGTGATGGATCTAGGGCTATTCTTGAAAAATACAAGAAAAAAAGTGATAAGGTGAAGGCTATTTACTTGACGGAGAATGCTGGTGTTGCAAATGCAAGAAATGTAGCGATCGAAAATGCTGAGGGTAGGTTTATTGCTTTTTTAGATAGTGATGATGTTTGGTTGCCGGAAAAAATAAGTCGTCAGATAGACTTTATGTTGGAAAACCAGTATGAGTTTACCTTTACTAGCTACAGGTTTATGGATGCAGATAGCAAGCTGATGAATACAGTAGTAAAGGCTAAGAAAGAATTAGATTACAATAAGCTACTAAAGCATAATGCTATAGCCTGCTTGACTGTGGTAATTGATAGAAACTATATAAAGGAAATTGTAATGCCAAAAACTAGGCATGAGGACTATGCTGCCTGGTTGAGGATACTTAAGAGGGGCCATAAGGCCCACGGCTTAAACGACCTCCTTGCTCTTTACTAGGACAAGGCAGAATTCACTTTCTGGTAATAAATTAAAAAGCGGCTACTTGGACTTGGAATATACTGAGAAATGAAGAAAAGCTGGGATTTTTCAAATCCTTGTACTGTTTTACAAACTATGCCTTTGTCAATGTATTTAAGCATTTTTTGTCTAAATAGGCGGCTCTTTTGAAGTATGAAGAAGGGAAGTATAATATGAAATTCAGTTTATTGTTGGGTACATATGGTTCTAGGTTAAAAGGAACTAGATGTACTATTTGATAGTTTAGATAGACAGACATATAAAAAATTTTTGAAGTTATAGTGGGATCACAGACCAACTTTGAAGAGATAGATGAAATACTTAAAAAGCATAGCTTTGAATACAAGCATAGATGCAGGTGGAGTAGGTTGCTCAGTAAGTAGGAATGCAACTATGGATTACTGTACAGGTGATGTATACACCTTTACTGATGATGATTGCTGGTATGCAGATAATACTCTAGAGATAGTAAAGGAGCATTTTGAAAAATATGATCCAGATATAGCAATTTTTCAGCATTTTGACCCAATAGTTAAGAAGTCTACGGCAGACTATCCAAAGGAACCTATAATGGGGATATCTAGGAGGCAGACCTTAAAGCAGCTTACACTGGATATGTGGTTTAACGCCCACCAACTAGACCCTATGACTCATAGGTTTGATGAGAGGTTTGGTATTGGAAAAAAGTATAACTCTGGAGAGGAAAATATATTTATAATGGATGCCTATAATGAGGGGAAGAGAAAGATGTACTACTTCCCCGTGATTGTGGCCTACCATCCTTACAAGAGGGTTAACTACACTGATCCAACATCAATTATAGGCAAGGGACCACTTTTCAAGAGGTTATTTGGTGGATTTACGGGCTTTGTGCTTTTTATAGCCTTCGGTTTAAAGAAAAGAAAGCTTATCAAGGATAGTAACGATGGAAAGTTCTGGGGACTTTTTATGTCAGCTATTAAAGAGCAACTTAAATTTAAAGTTTAGGGTGGTATTATGAGTATAGTTGAAAAGATTATTAGGCTAAGCAAAAATTCTTTGGAAATGCTAGCCTACAATAGTAAGGTCGATAAGTATAGGCAGGATGAAAAATACAAGAATATGTGGCTGATATCTGAAAGAGGGGTTGAAGCCAAGGATAATGGATATGTATTTTTAAGTATTTGAGGGAAAATCATCCTGAAATAAATGCCTGGTATGTGATAGATTCTTCCCATAAGAAGGACTATGATAGGGTAAAGGACCTTGGAAATATAATAGAATTTGGTAGCGAGGACCATAAGATAGCCTTTCTACTATGTGAATATGCAATTTCTTCACATCTAGGCTTTTTAGAGCCGTGGAGCTATAAACTATACAAGCTCCTGTTAGATAGGAAGAACAAAAAGAAGTTTGTATTACTACAACATGGTGTAATACTTAGTGACCTTAGTATGTATTACAATGCCTCTACTAAGATAGACCTCTTTATAACTACCACAAAGCGTGAGTATGAGTCTATATGTGGGCCTAATTATGGCTTTGCTGAGGGTGTGGTTGTAAGGACAGGTATTGCTAGATATGATAGATTAAATGACTTTAAGACGAAAAAGCAGATCCTCTTGATGCCTACGTGGAGACAGACCATAATAACTCCTTCATACAAGAATCAAGACAAGCTGGATATGACTAGCTTTTTGGCATCTGACTACTTCAAGTCACTTAATTCTCTTATTAACAACAAGAAAATTATAGAACTTTTGGAAAGATATGATAGGGATTTGATTTTCTATCCCCACTTTGAAATGCAACCCTATAAGGGGGCCTTTGATAATGAAAGTGACAGGGTTATTTTGGCTGACAAGGATGACTATGATGTCCAGACCTTGCTAAAGGACTCAGAACTCTTGATTACAGATTTCTTCTGTAGCCTTTGGACTTTGCCTATATGAAGAAACCCATTATATACTATCAAAAGGTCAAGGATGACAAGTATGCACCAGGTTATTTCAGCTATGAGGATGATGGATTTGGCAAGGTTATAATTGATGAAGAAGACCTTGTAAAGAAGCTAAGTGAATACTTTGATAATGAATTTAAGATGGAAGATATATATGCCCAAAGGGTCGAAGAATTTTTGACCTAAGAGATGGAAAAATTGTGATAGAATTTTCAAGGCTATACTAAATTTAAGGAAATAGTTAATACTAGGAGTAGTTTGATGTTTAAGAATAAATGGAAATTATTTGGTATCATTATAGTCTTTATAGCCGTTTTCAAGTTTTACGGGGACTTTTTCGATATGAACTCCTTTTCTAGGTACATAATGGTGTAGTCTGGGTCTATCGACTATTATGATAGCAAAGTGATAAGAAAAATTTAATATAACGCATTTATTGGTCCTATTATTGGCTAGTGTACAGTTTGTAATGTCAAGAAACATCACTATGGCCTATGTTTATTACCTTTGCCTAGGTCTTTATACTTGTGATTTTAGACTCTGGTAAAAGTGGTTTATGAGTCTTCAATGCCATATTCTTTTTCTATTTACTTGGTTAGCAACCTACTTGGTATACACCCTACTGAGTATCTGGAAGGAAGAAATGACTTTTGGATTTGAAATCCAAACTCATCATTTATATGCATGTTTTTAATATGGTCTTCTTACTTTTATTATGTGTTTTATAGTAAAAAGAAGATTGATTTCATAGCCTTATTTTTAATGGCGTTTTTGATGTATTCCCAGACTATAACAAGGACGGGTCTCCTGACAGCTATTGTTACGGCAATTGCCTTCGATACTGAGAAGTATTGATGTTAGGAAGAAATGGAATGCTATACTAATAGGTCTATTTCCAGCATTTATGTCTATACTGAGTATATTAATTGCCTTGTTTGGAAGCGGGAATTACTACTTGAATAGGGTATTGTCGCACAGACCCCTTTATTGGCATTCATACATTACTCACCCTACAAGTGGGATTAACATATTTGGTTACACACCAAATATTAGGGACATCCTTTTTTCGCAGAGAATGCCCCTAGACAGTGGTTATATTTGGACCCTGTATAGCATGGGACTTATTGTATTTATTGTAATAATAGGTTTTATTTGCCTCGCAATGTACAACCTATGCAAGGAAGACCAGAAGGACAAGCTACTTTTACTTGTGAGTATTTTGACTTACTGTTTTGCAGAAAGTATTTTGGTTGATATTGCCAGCAACATAAGTATAATATTGTTGGTTTATGGAATATCCAAATTTGATATTAAAAGTATAAGTTTAAATAAAATGAAATTACAGAGACCTAAAAGTTTAGGAAGAGAATTGGTTGGAGATATATATCATGAAGGAAGGTTTGGTATCGATAATAATGCCCGTATATAATGCAGAGGACTTTCTGACAGAAACAATAGAATCTGTGCAGGCACAGACCTACGAATATTGGGAGTTGTTATTGGTGGACGATTGTTCAAGTGATTCTTCCGGGCAAATTATAGAAAGACTAGGAAGATGATAGAATTAAATATATAAAGCTAGATTCTGGAGCAGCCGTTACTAGGAATATTGGACTTTTCAGAGGCGAGCGGTAGATATGTTGCCTTTTTAGACAGTGATGATATCTGGAAACCAGAAAAGCTGGAGAGACAGATGAATTTTTTAGCTGAAAAGAAGGTCGCTTTTTGTTTTACATCCTATAGGTACACTAACACGGATGGTAGCCCAACCCCTAAGGTTGCAAGGGCTCCAGAAAAAATTGACTATAATGGTCTTTTAAAGAATACTATTATAGGTTGTTCCACTGTACTAATTGATAGGGGCTTGATGGGAGACTTTAGGATGGTAAATGTTAGGCGAGGTCAGGATACAGCTACATGGCTGAATTTACTAAAGAGGGTTGACTATGCCTATGGTATATATGAGGATCTAGTATGGTATAGGATAGTCAAGAATCTTTGTCGCATAATAAGTTCAACGCCATTAAGAGGACTTGGAATACCTATAGAAATATAGAAAAATTAAGTATATGGAAGGCGTCATATGTATTTATTTTCTACGCATATAACGCTGCAAAGAAGAGACTTAAAAAGGAAAAGTAGGCCCTTGTTTAGTATTAATTAAGGATAGGGGCATAAAATAAACGGGTTAACTAGGAGGTTTATATGCCAAAAATTTGTTATTTAGCAGATGCTTCGAACCCACACGTGAAAAAGTGGTGTGACTTCTTTTTAAAGAAGGGCTATGAGATTGAAATCATATCTCTAAATGGTGGAAGCATTGATGGTGTGACGGTTCACAACTTTCAAACAAATGTAAATGAAGTCAGGAACAAGGGGCTATTTAGTAAGTTTAACTACCTTAAGCATAGGAAGGAAATCAAGGCTCTAATTGAAAAGATCAGACCTGATTTTTTACATGCCCAGTATGCTAGCTCATATGGATTTTTGGGAGCCCTAATGGGATACAAGCCATATATTTTGTCTGTATGGGTACTGATGATATATGACTTTCTAGAAATGGTCTGCTTCAAAAGATGATTATCAAGTATAATTTTAAGAAGGCAGACTATATTTTCAAATAGTATATAGATATGGCTAGGGAGGCAAATCTTTATACGAATAAAAAGGTTTATATTACGTACTTCGGAGTAGACACAAATAGGTTTAAACCAATAGATGAGGCTAAGGATCAAGCCTATTTTACCTTTGGTATCGTAAAGAGTCTAGAAAAAAAATATGGTATTAAATACCTAATAGAGGCATACGACAAACTTTATACTAAATACCAGGGCGCTTATAAGGGCAAAAAGCTAAGGCTCCTAATTGGTGGTAGTGGTCAGGAAGAAGCAGCCCTTAAGGACCAGGTATCAGGGCTTGAATCAAGGGCGTCTATTAGCTTCCTTGGAAGGGTTCAGCCCCAAGTTATTGTAGCTACATACAATTCATGTGATGTATGTGTTTTCCCATCCTTGAGAGAAGGATTTGGTGTGTCGGCTATTGAATCACAGGCCTGCCAGGTACCGGTAATAATAACCAGGGTAGGCGGTCATCCTGAATCTGTTGATGAAGGTGAGACAGGACTAGTAGTAGAGTCTAAGTCAGTTCAAGGGCTTTTTGAGGCTATGGACAAACTTATGACTGATGACCAGCTAAGGATAGATATGGGTAAAAGAGCTAGAGAATTCGTAGTGTCTACCTATAGGTTTGAGGATAACTTTGAGGATATATCTAAGCTATATGATATGGTACTAGAAAAAAATAGATTGTAGTATTATAGGATTAAGACATGGGTCTAGGGCCTATATTGTAGATTGACACTTTTATAAGGTTTGATGAAAAGGTGAAGTATGGCGAAATTGTCGAGGGTGATGATAGTTGGTGCAGGTGAAGCTGGGCCAGATGGTCATCAATGAAATTAATAAAAATAAGGGAAAAATTAAATAGGCAGGTTGTTGCACTTATAGATGACAATGAGCTATTACTGGGTCAAAAGTATGTGGGAAGTTTGTTGATGGTAGGTTAAAGATATACCAAGACTTGTTAAGGAATTAATGGTAGATGAAATAATATTTTCTATTGCCAATATAAGCAACAAGAGGAAGAAGGAAATCATAGATATATGCAGGTCTACCTCTTGCTACACGAAAACTATACCAGGCTTTTTGGAGATAATAGATGGCAAGGTCGATTTTAAAATAATAAGAGATGTTGAGATAGACGACCTTTTAGGTAGAGATCCAGTCAGCCTAGATATGGACAAGATTAGGGATTATATATCTCAAAAAATTGTCATGGTTACCGGGGCTGGGGGAACAATCGGATCTGAGTTATGTAGACAAATCTATAAGTATGGACCAAGCAAGCTAATATTGCTGGATAATTATGAAAATAATGTATATAATGTGCAGCAGGAACTATTGATGAAGTATGATAACCAACTGGATATGGATGTTGTTATAGCTAATATTAGGGAAGAAAAGAGGCTAGAAAAAGTATTTTCAAAGTATAGGCCTAATATTGTATTTCATGCTGCAGCCCATAAGCATGTGCCTTTAATGGAGGCCAATCCAACAGAGGCAGTTAAAAACAATGTGTTTGGTACACGAAACCTTCTAAAGGTATCTGATAAGTGTGGTGTAGACAAGTTTGTACTAATATCTACAGATAAGGCTGTTAACCCAACTAACATAATGGGTGCAACAAAGAGGTTAGCAGAAAAACTGATACAGATTTATAACGAAAATAGTTCTACAGACTTTGTGGCAGTTAGGTTTGGTAATGTATTGGGAAGTAATGGGTCAGTGGTTCCACTCTTCAAGTCTCAAATCCAGGCAGGTGGTCCTGTGACTGTTACCCACAAGGATATAATAAGGTACTTTATGACTATACCAGAGGCAGTTGCACTTGTAATGCAGGCAGGCGCTATGGCATCTGGTGGGGGAAATTTTTGTCCTCGATATGGGAGATCCAGTTAAAATTGATGACTTGGCTAGGAATATGATAAGACTAAGCGGTTTTGAACCGGATGTAGATATAGATATAGTTTACACAGGTTTGAGGCCAGGTGAAAAGTTATATGAGGAGCTTTTGATGGCTGAAGAAGGCCTAAAGGTTACAGACCACAATAAAATTTTCATAGGCAAGCCACAAGAGTTTAATAGGGATGAAATTTTTAGTCAGCTAGCTGAATTGAAGTCTGCTTCTGAAGAAGAAGATGTCCCTAAGGTAATTAGTATGATAAAGAAGTTGGTTGATAGCTACAGAAAGCCTGAAGATGTCAACAAGTTAAGATAGAGGAGAAAGTTATGTCAAAAGCAGCAAGGGCTACCGTCCTTTTGATGATAGTTACAATAGTATCCAAGATATTGGGTCTATTTAGAGATAGCGTCTTGGCATCGGCCTATGGTACAGGAAAGTATGCCGCAGTATATTCAACTGCCAACAGTATTTCGACAATACTTTTTGCAGTAATAGGTACAGCTCTAGCCACGAGTCTAATCCCCCTGTATAATAAGTTAGCAAGTGAAGACTCTGCAGAGAGGGCCATGGGATTTTTAAATTCAGTTGTTAATCTTGTAGTGATAGTCTGTCTATCAATAGCTGGACTAGGTATAATCTTTGCAGGTCCCTTGGTTAAGGTATTTGCACCGGGTTACCAGGGTGATGTATATACCCTATGCGTTCAGTATACAAGAATCTTACTACCAAGTATTGTCTTTGTAGGTTTGGCTAATATATTTACATCCTACCTTCAGATAAAAAAGAGGTATGTTATACCAGGTTTTATTGGTATGCCTTATAGTGTAATTATAATAGTATCTATATACCTGAGTTTAAAGACAAGTCCAATGGTACTAGTAATAGGTACCCTAATAGCTATTTCAGCAAAGGCTTTATTTCAGCTTCCTTTCGTATACAAGGAAGGCTATAGGTACAGGCCTAAGATTAATCTTAAGGACCCAGTTATGAAGGATATGATGATTCTTATATTACCGGTTGTCATAGGTGTGGGTGCCAATCAAATAAATTCAATAGTTGACAAATCTCTAGCTTCATTGCTAGGTACAGAGGTAGTAGCTTCTTTTAGTTATGCTATAAAACTATATGAATTTGTTCAGGCCCTATTTATAACCTCTATACTTGCTGTAATATACCCAAGACTTTCTAGCATGATAGTTTCTGATAGGATGGATAGCTTCCTAAATAGCTTAAAGAAGACCATGAATGTAATAATTGTGGCCCTAGTGCCCATAATAGTAGGCTGTATAGTCCTTTCTAGACAGATAGTTGAGGTACTTTTCCAAAGAAATGCCTTTACATCTAAAGATACCACTATGACAGCTAGTATATTATGGATATATGTAATAGGTATTTTGGCCTTTGCCCTAAGGGATGTCCTTACTAGGGGATTCTATTCTATGGAGGATAGCAAGACTCCTATGATTAACAGTATTATATCAATTGTATTTAATATAAGCTTGAATCTGATACTAGTTAAACCTCTAGGCTATAAAAGCGGCAATTGCCACGGCAGTTTCAGCTTATATAGGTCTCCTCCTTTTCAATCGTAGTATGAGAAAGAAAATTGAGGGCTACTCCTCTAGGGACAACTATATTGTCTTCGTAAAATCTCTTTTTGCTGCCCTAATAATGGGACTGGGCGTTAAATTAGTTTATGGTATAGTGGCTAGCAGTCTAGTAGGAGGCCTATTATTTAAAGCTTATTGCTCTGGCTTCAGCCGTTGGAGTTAGTGTAATCGTATATGCTCTAATAATGCACTTCCTAAGGGTAGAAAGAGTATGAAATGATTTTTGACATGTTCTTTGGAGTGGTAAAAAGAAGGTTTAAAAGGTTACAAAAATAACATAAAATGTAAATATATATTCAGTTAAAAAGAAGGTAAAAGTTACAAATTGTAATTTTTACCTTGCTTTATTTGTGGACATATGGTAGAATTGTAATTGTTGAAGGATATATTTAACCAAAGGAGGCAGAGATGCAGTTTAAAAAGAGAACAAACAAAAGAATAATTGCCATAGCCTTAGCGACATTTGTTTTGTCATCAAGTGCTTTTATGTATTCAACAAGTGTAAAGGCGGATGAACAAGTTGAAGTAATAACAAGCCAACAAGCCGTTGTAGATGGTCAGTCCACTAGTGATGCAGAAGTAGTTACTACTGATGCAAGTAGTCAGACAACAAGTACACCGGAAGAAAGCCAGTTGGAAGTTACTCCAAATGAAAATCCGATAAAGGTTGCTAGCAGCGGTTTTAATGGATTTGTAAAGGAAAATGGCAAGTGGTATTTCTATGTAAATAATGTACAGAAAAAAGGATGGATAGAGTACAAGGTAACAAGTACTATATTATAAACACATATGAACTTCCACAGAATATGTGGAGAAAAATCAATGGATACTTATACTATTTCAACAAGGATGGTATAATGATCAAGGACCAGAGAATTAGCATTGATGGTAAAGAGTACCAGTTTGACCAGAATGGTCATATGGTAAACCTTGATTCTAGTAGAAGCTAGATGAAGTGAGTGCTGAACAGCAGAAGCTTTATGATCTAGGTCAGCAGACCCTAATAGAGGCAGCTTCAACGAAGAAGAATGGTGTCCTATATGAAGCTGGTAAGTACTATAGGTACCAGGATGGTAAAAAGGTAAGAGGATGGTACAAGGAAAACGGCAAGTGGTACTATTTCTTAAATACCTTTAATAGGGCAGAAAACCTATGGAGAAAGATAGACAACAATCTTTACTATTTTGACCAGAATGGTGTGATGTTGACAAATACTACTAAAAACATAAACGGTGTTACATACAAGTTTAACGCTGGTGGTAGTTTGGCGTCTAGCTCTTCGCAGATCAAGATAAACAAGGTAATTGAGGTTGCCAAGTCAAAGATAGGTTCTAACTATGTATGGGGTGCCCAGGGACCAAATACTTTTGACTGCTCAGGTTTAATGCTTTATTCATTTAGTAATGGTGCAGGAATTACCCTACCAAGAGTATCTAAGGACCAGGCTACTGTAGGTACATATGTATCTAGGGCTGAATTAAGACCAGGAGATTTGATTTTCTGGGGTTCACCAGTTCACCATGTAGCACTTTATATAGGTAATGGAAAGTATATACACGCTCCACAGCCAGGGTCTACAGTTATAATAGCCAACTTGGGTGGTTATACAACTGCAGAAGAAGTAATACAGTAAAGTAAGTCTAATTTATTGACCTAAAATATATAGCAATTTAATCTATGAAAATATTGCGACTATAATCGACATTAACTTGTTGCATTATAGTCGCATTTTTTTATAAATAACTATTTTCACCAGTATGTAGTAGCTACTATAGATTTTATATATATAAATATATATATTCGATTTATCTATAATTATTGTTTAATGAAGAATCTTATAGTAGTATATAAAGCATAATATAAAATAACATCTTAGAAAGAAATTATATTTCAGTTTGGGTGTTTATTACATACTGGCTAGTTGATGTTTTATTAGGAGGAAAAGAATGAAAAAGAAAGTTTCTTTTGTCGCAACACTAGCTCTAGCCCTTAGCATGCTGCTATCATCTATGGCTAACTTGGGTACAGTTAAAGCCCAGGATTCAGAAGTCAGGGCAGCGTGGATATCTACGGTATTCAATATAGACTGGCCTTCAAAAGCTTCTTATGGTAATGCTGAGAAGCAGAAACAGGAGTACATCAGTCTAATTGAAAGACTAAAGAATGTAGGAATAAACACCCTAATGGTCCAGGTTAGGCCAGAATCAGATGCATTTTATAAGTCAAATATTAGCCCATGGTCCAGGTTCCTAACAGGTAAGCAGGGACAAAATCCAGGCTATGACCCACTACAGTTTATCTTAGAGGAGTCTCATAAGAGGGGGATGAAGGTACATGCTTGGTTTAATCCATATAGGGCAAGTATATATGATGATATTAGTTCCACATCAGCATCAAATCCCATAAATACTCATAGGGATTGGGTAATCAAGTACAACGGAAAATGGTACTATGACCCTGGTAAGCCAGAGGTAACCCAGTATATAGCAGATGTGGTAGCAGAAGTAGTTGAAAATTATCAGGTTGATGGAATACATTTTGATGACTACTTCTATCCAGGCCCAGGTTTCCCAGATTCCGATACCTATAACAAGTACGGAAGTGGAAATATTGAAAACTGGAGAAGGGCCAATATAAACAATATGGTCAAGACTGTAAGGGATAGGATAAAGTCAATAAACTCTAATCTTGTCTTTGGAATAAGCCCAGCCGGTATATGGAGGAACTCGAGCAATGATTCGAATGGTTCCAGAACTAGTGGGGGAGAATCATATAACAAGCAATATGCAGATACTAGGTACTGGATTAAGAATGGTTTAGTGGACTATGTTGTACCACAGGTATACTGGAAGATAGGGCATCCAAAGGCGGACTATGCTACCCTTGTAAAATGGTGGTCAGACCAGGTAAGTGGCACAGGAGTAGACCTATACATAGGTCAGGGTATCTACAAGCATGGTCAGTCTGAATACAATGGTGAAAATGTAGCCGCAGAAATTAAAAGTCAGATAAACTTAAATAGAAAGTATAAGGATATAAAGGGAAGTGTATTCTTCTCTGCAAGAGATGTAGTAAATATAGGACAGGTTGCAAATGATCTTAAGGCACTGTATACGACAACTACATCAACGACAACTACTACTGACCAGCAGGCAGATCCTAATAGGAGGTACCCATATCAGAATAAATTATGGGGTGCAGATAGGTCAGAAACTGCTATAAAGATAAGTCAGCAGGGTTGGAAAAGTGGATCATCAACAGTAGTATTGGTAAATGGTAAGGACCTAATTGCTGGAGTGGTATCGAGTCCACTGGCAGCAAGCTACAATGCCCCAATATTACTTAGCTATCCAAGAAAGCTTAGTGACAACACAATAAAGGAGATTAAGAGACTAGGAGCCAAGAAGGTAATCCTTGTAGGTACAAATAACTTTGCAATCAACAAGGACCTTGCAAGTATCAAGGAAAAAATATCTAATGTGACAATAGAAAAGATATATAGCTCAGATATAGAGGTGGCATCTAGGCAAATTGCAGATAAATTAGCAGAAGACAAGCAGGTAGATACAGTCTACATAGCTAGTAAGGATGCCCTAGTGGATGTTTTATCAATAGCATCTAAGGCAGGCAAAAATAGGAGTCCTATTATAGTATCTTCAAATAAGTCTATAAACCAGGATTCAATTAATTGGATAAAGAACAGACAGATAAAAAACATATACTTTATAGGTGGTCCTAATGTACTATCAGATTCAGTTATAAGTCAGCTAGGATTAGCCTTAAATATGGACCTAAGTTCAAATAGGATTTATGGTAATGATAGGATTCAAACCAACACAAGGGTTATAGAAAAATTCTATACACAGCCATTCTCACCAAAGGTATTTATCACTAGGAGTGATGCACCGATAGATGCAATTACAGTGAGTGCCTTTGCTCAGAAGTCTGATTCACCAATAGTATTGGCAGGGTCTAGTGTATCCGTGTACCAAAAGGATGTCCTATATCCAAGGAGTACTAGCCTCCTATATCAGATAGGTGGAGGCATAAATGCTAATTCATACAATCAGATATACAATTTGCTTGAAGGTGTCATGAAATAGGTAAATAAAACATAAACACCCTCAGTATAAAAATTGGTATTATTCGTTATACGATTGATATAAATAAAATACAAGGGGGTGTTTTTAATGAATGATGCATTATTAAAAATCGTAGTAGCCATAAATGGTATACTATGGGGAAAAATTCTTATCGTTATCCTTGTCGGATGTGGTATATTCTTTACTATATCTTTAAGGGGTATCCAGTTAAGAAAATTCTCGAAGGCATTTAAACAGGCTTTCAAGGGATTTAGTTTAAAGGGGGAAAAGGCCGGGAAAGACGGTATGTCATCATTTCAGTCTCTTGCAACAGCAATAGCTGCCCAGGTTAGTACAGGTAATCTGGCAGGTGCTGCAACAGCGATCGTCTCAGGTGGTCCAGGTGCAATATTCTGGATGTGGATCAGTGCCTTTTTCGGTATGGCGACAATATTCGCCGAGGCTGTTTTGGCCCAGTTATTTAAAAAAGATGTAAATGGACATGTTACCGGTGGTCCAGCCTACTATTTAAGATATGGCCTAAACAGTAAATTTTTATCGTCATTCTTTGCAGTGACTATTGTATTGGCCCTGGGTTTTATAGGTAATATGGTTCAGGCCAACTCTATAGGTACAGCTTTTGAATCAGCTTTTCATATAAGCCCACTAATAGTTGGTATCGTGTTAGCAATTATATCTGGATTTATCTTTGTTGGTGGTGTTGCTAGAATAGCTTCTTTTACGGAAAAGATTGTACCGATAATGGCAGGCTTCTATATCCTTGGTGGTATCATAATACTTGTAATGATGGGTTCAAGCACGCTAGACGCTATTAGACAGGTATTTGTTGGAGCCTTTAACTCAAGTGCAGTTCTTGGTGGTGCTGCAGGTATAACTGTTAAGAATGCTATTAGATATGGTGTTGCTAGAGGTCTATTCTCTAATGAAGCAGGTATGGGTTCAACACCACATGCCCACGCAATTGCCAAAGTAGACGATCCTACTCAGCAGGGTCTAGTTGCCATAGTAGGTGTATTTATAGATACTTTTGTAGTATTGAATATAAGTGCCCTAGTTATTATAGCTACTGGTGCCAACCTATCAGGTGAAACTGGTATAGCTGTAACTCAGAAAGCCTTCGAGACAGGTTTTGGAGCCTTTGGTTTAGTATTCGTTGCCATAGCCCTACTATTCTTTGCCTTCTCAACTATAATCGGTTGGTATTTCTTCGGTGAAGCCAATGTTAAGTACCTATTTGGAGAAAAAGGACTGACACCTTATAGACTAATAGTACTTGCATTTATAGTTTTGGGTACATGTCTACATGTTGAACTAGTTTGGGAGCTAGCAGACATGTTTAATGGTATTATGGTAATACCAAATGTAATAGGTCTAATAGGCCTATCTAAGTTAGTTAAGCAGGCCCTTGAAAAGGCCGAAAACAACTAATATCCTATAGTCGGTTAAAAGATCAATTGTTGTTAGAAAATGAAATTTAGATATTATCTTAAAAATATTAACACTTTTGACTTTGGAAAATACAAAAATCGGGCTAATTTGAGTTCATATCAAATTCAGCCTGATTGTTGATATTAATAAAGGAGTATTCCTATTGCAGGGAATTAGTCTAGTATTCAATGTCGTCAAATATAAACTGCTTAAGGAACTTAACAGAGTCAGGATCATACCTGATTACCCATCCGTAGTTTAGGTAAGAACCGTTAGTTGTATATCTAGGATTATCTACAAGAGGGAATTCCTTCTGTTTTATATTATCAGTTCCTATCTTTAGAGCTTCTAGTCCAAGTTTTATCATCTTAGTTGGTGACATACTTGAATCAATGTATGGGGCAGCGGCCTTTAATAGTAGTGGGTACTTTAGGATGGATGTATTCTTTACTTCCTTCATTATGCTAGAAACTATCATCCTCTGTCTATTGTCCCTACCAAAGGCCGAGTCATTGTGTCTTATCCTAGCATAGGATAAGGCCTGGTAACCATTTAGTTTTTGAGTGCCGGCAGATTTTACCAGTTCCATCTCTCCCTTGTTCTTATTTGTAGACCATGAATATGTCTCTGGGATAAACTTGTTGAGCTCGGCAAGCTCATTCTGGGTAACATCAACTGTGACTCCACCTATACTATCTATAATAGCTATAAATGACTGGAAGTTTATCTTTACAAATTCATCTATATCTATATCGAAATTATTTTCAACCGTTCTAATTAAGAGATCTTCCTTACCACATAGGCATAGGCATGTGTCAACTTTGATTTTACCATGCCCCGGTATAGATTACAAGGTATCCCTGGCTGGGACGTTATTTTTATGTCATCATGCACACTATCTATAGTAACAATCATCACTAGAGTCAGCCTCTCGATGTGGTTTCACCCGGTCTAGCATCTGTGCCCATTACTAAGATGTTCTTGCCGTGCTTGCTATGTATGGGACCTTGTCATCAAAGGCTAGTAGTGTTAATCTCTGAGTTGTGGATATCACTAAGGATCAGAGCCAGTTAGGGCAAAGGTTCAACAGGAATCAATATAACCAACAAGAGTAAAAGTCTGACGAAATTTCTAAGTTTAAACATCTGAACACCTACCTTTCTCATTGATTGTACATAATATTAAATTAACCATAATTGAGAAAAATAAAAAGGGTGACTAGCACTTTTTGTAATAAGTCAAATGCTAACACCTCTGTTATTATCTAATATTATATAACTTTTAAAGCAGGTCACTAAATTAATTAGAATTATATGCTGACATATAGTCTGAATCATTTATATACTGGGTATGGTTTCCACTTCCTTCCATACCTGCCCAGCTTCTTTAATTTCATTTTGGTGTAGATTTTATATTATCAAATATACTTGTGTAAAATATCTACCTCGTAGCTTTCAAATGGAATTACATAGCCAGCTTCAGGTAATCTTACTTCATTTTCTGGATGAAGAGGGAACTGCATAGTATCAATTGTTAGATTTCCTATAGAAAGGACATCCTTACCTAGGTACATTATCTCAGTAGGGAGTCATATTAGTCTTGACATATGGTTTAACGGCATCAAGTAGCTTTGGGTACTTGGATATAGATATGCCATCAACCTTGTGTATAATGGCTTCTATCACCTTTCTCTGCCTGTCATCCCTCTCCATAGTACCATCGCTCTTTCTTATTCTGGCATAAGTAAGGGCTTGATAGCCTACTAGGGTTTGCTTACCAGTCTTGCTAAAGTACTTTAGAGGGCCATTTTTATGGTTGCTCCAACGATAGCATTCGGCTACGAACTTATTTAGTTCTGGTATTTCTTCACTTTTAATATTTACATCCACACACCTAGGGCATCTGACTATGTCCATAAAGGAGAAAAAGTCAACCTGAGCATAGTTCTGTATATCCAACTTAAAGTTGTCTTCTATTGTTTGTATCAATAATTTTTTTCCTTGCCATAGGCATATGCATGAGTTAGCTTTTGATAGCCGTGCTTAGGAATCTTTACATATGTATCCCTACCTAGGGATGTTAATTTAAGCTTCTTGTGCTTATTATCTACAGTCAAGATCATCATGGAGTCTGATCTTGAAACCTCTTCACCAGGTCTACCATCACTACCGTCAAAAAGTATATAATAATTTCGTTATCATACTTGTATTTATTTGAAGCTAGCATATCAAAATTACCATCTATTTGCATGCTTTTTAGTTTTGAGTATACAACCCTCAGCAAATGTGATTGGGATTTGTGACAACTAGTACTGCTAGAAAAATTACGAATTTTCTAAGAGCAGACAAAAATCACCTTCTTTTCTATAAAGTCATAAATTATATATTGAATTTCTTTTTCTCTAAAGTTATAAACTATTATAGTAAATATCATTTGACTAGTAAAGAGGATATGGAAAAATATTGTATTATTGGATTTAACTAGGGGTGAGTATATGATATAATGTTATAGATGATAAATATAATAAGGAGGCTTTATGATAAAATTAATAACTGTAGACATGGATGGAACCTTCCTTAATGATGACAAGGAAATGAGTCCGGAATTTGACAAGGTTTTTAAGGCCTTAAAGGAAAAAGGAGTAAAATTTTGTGCAGCAAGTGGGAGGCAACTTGCCAGCCTTAAGTCTGTATTTGATAAATATAAGGACCAGATGCTATTTCTTGTAGCTGAAAATGGTGCTGTGATGGAGATAGATGGTCAGGTAATAGTAAATGCTACCCTAACAAGGGACATAAGCGATAGATTCTTGGCAAGACTAAAGGAATTAGATGATATGCGAATTCTTTATTGCACATCGGACTATTCCTATATAGATAGGACTGATGATGAGTCTCTAGAAAATGCGAGGATATACCTACCAAAATTTGGTATAGTAAAGGATGTGGCCCATATAGAGGAGCTACCAGTCAAGATATCAGTCCATTCGAAAAATGGATATTATAATGATTTTAAGCTACTGGTAGACGAATTTTCTGATGAGGCCAGCATATGCACGTCTGGATTTGACTGGCTGGACATAGTGCCAAAGGGACTAACAAGGGTACAGCCATAGCCAAGATGCAGGGCATGCTTGGAATTAGCCCTCAAGAGACTATGGCTTTTGGTGACCAGATGAACGATTTTGAAATGATTAACCAGGCTTATTATAGCTATGCTATGGATAATGCTATAGATGAAATTAAGCAGATAGCCAGGTATACTGCACCTAGTAATAAGGACTTTGGGGTGGTATCGGTACTTAAAGATGTTTTTGCTATTGATTAGTGAGAGGTAGTTGGATATGGGAAAGAGTACGAGGACAAGAAAGGGTCAAAATAGGAATACAAGACCTAGAAGAACCAATAATCATAGAAGGCCCAATAGTCAAGTGAGTAGGACTAGGCCGAGGAAGAAAAAAATAATTAAAACCAGGTTATTTTTAGTCCTTTTTGTTGTATTTATAATTTTCTTTGCCATAGGTAGGCTAGTATGGTCGAATCATAAGAATGACCAGGCTAAAAAAGCCCAAGAGGCTTCTCAAAGCCAAAAGTCTATCGAGCTCATGGAAGAGAAGAAGAGGAATGTTATAAACGTTGCAGTTGATGCTGCCAAGGGTGGTATAAATGAAGGAATGACCGCCTATAGGGGCAGTCAAAAGGAAAAGGATATAAATCTAGAAATAGCCAAATATATCAAAGATAACCTTTCAGACCAAGCAGACATTAATGTAATAATGGTGAGGTCCTATGATGAAGATATGAAATTGTCTGAGAGGGTGGCCTATGCAAAAAAGAACCAGGCAGACCTATATGTGTCTATAAGGTTAGTGCCCAGGCGAGTAGAAACGATGCTTCTGGAATAGATACTTACTATATTAGCCCAGAGGATATAGAGTAGGATTCTCTAATAAAGGATGAAAAATAAGAAGACTGTATCTATTAAGAATTCTAATAAGACTAAGGATTCTGATGAAAGTAAGGGAATTCAGACATCAAAAAACAAGACAAATACAGGTGAAAGTGCAAAAAGACTTCGGATCAGGAAGATAATAAGGTAAGTGATAAAAATAAGGAAGATCCTACTAAGGATACAATAAAGGAGTAAGTGACAAGCCCGAAAGATTGAACCTTTCAAAGCTTTAGCAGAAAGCATACAAAACACAACTGTATCCTATGTAGAGATGAAGGATAAGGGAGTGCTAGAAAAAGGTTTGATATCTTGAACTTTACGCAGATGCCGGCAGTTATAGTCCAGTGTGGCTTCATAAGCAATAAGGATGATGCCCGAAAAACTAGAAAATGAAAAAGTACCAGCAGGATATAGCTAAAGGGGATTAGTGAAGGTGTCCTAAAGTTTGTAGATGAGCACAGGCCCAGCTAATAAAGGATAGGATAAATTATAGGTAGTATGATAGGAAATATTGGGTATATATTTATTAAATAGCCTTTACTCGTGTTCAAAAATTATAGAATTTGTTTTTGTAATTTACAGAAAATATTTTAAAATAAATACTAGTAATTTAATTGAATTTAGGGTAAAATACAGGTATAATAATATTTGTTGAATATATGGGGACGAAAAATGACTCTAGGGTCGCAAATCCGTCAAAACCATTTATCAAAATATAGTTTATTAGAAAGTCTATATAGTCTTAGGTTTTCACAAATACGAGAATTTTTGGAGGTTATTATGGAAAAAGAAAGTAACAATTATCAATGAAACAGGGCTTACATGCTAGACCAGCTAGTATGTTCGTTAAGAAGGCATCTGAATCAAGTCAAGTGTAGAAATTAGTTTTGCAATGGCGAAAAGGTAAATGCTAAGTCAATCATGGGTATAATGAAGCTTGGCCTAGCTAAGGGTACTGAAGAAGTTATCGAAACTCACGGTGAAGATGAAGAATTAGCTAAATTCAATAGTAGAATTAATTGAAAGTGGTTTTGAGAAAATAGTATATCAGACTGTAAAATGTTAAGAGTTTTCTTAACATTTTATTTCGTTTATATTTGATGGAGGTAGGCATGTTATTTTAATGGTATTGGAGCATCACCTGGGATTGTAATAGGTAAAGCCCTAGTGGTAGAAGAAAATGAAATAGTAATAGAAAAGAAGGCTATCAATGATGTTGAAGCTGAAGTTAATAAATTAAATGACGCAGTTAAGGTATCAAAGACAGAACTAGAAAAGGTAAAAGCTAAGGTTGCAAATGATCTTGGTGAAGAAGAAGCGGAAATATTTGGAGCTCATCTTTTGGTTCTAGAGGATCCCAGAATTTATAGGTGAGGCAGAAAAACAAGATAAAGTCAGAGTCACTAAATGCTGAATATGCCCTAAATGAAGTAAAGGATATGTTTGTGACTATATTTGAGTCTATGGACAATGACTACATGAGGGAAAGAGCTGCAGATATAAAGGACGTTACTAATAGGGTACTTAGGCATATACTTGGAATAAAGATTGTTGACCTTTCTGCAATTGATGAAGAGGTAGTTCTAGTAGCCCATGACTTGACTCCTTCGGATACGGCCACTATGAACAAGGCTATGGTTCAGGGCTTCCTAACTGATATAGGAGGAAGGACTTCTCATACCGCAATAATGTCAAGAACTCTTGAAATTCCAGCAGTAGTAGGTCTAAGTGATATTACATACCAGGCCAAGGACGGGGACATAATAGTATTTGACGGTGATAAGGGACAGGTATATATTAATCCAGACCAGACCCTAATTGATGAATACCAGGATAAGAAGAGGGTTTTTGAAGAAGATAAGAAGGCTCTTGCCCAGTTAAAGGGTCAGGAATCTAAGACTATAGATGGTAAGAGGGTAGAGCTGGCTGGTAATATAGGAACACCAGATGATGTGGAGGGCCTAATAAAGAACGACGCAGAGGGTGTAGGTCTATACAGGACTGAATTCCTATACATGAATAATGATGAATTCCCAAGTGAAGAAATCCAGTATGAGGCCTATAAGAAGGTTTTAGAGGGTATGGATGGTAAGCCAGTTGTAATTAGAACGCTTGATATAGGTGGAGATAAGAAGCTAAGCTACTTTGAAATGGATGAAGAAATGAATCCTTTCTTAGGTTACAGAGCTATAAGATTATGCTTAGATAAGACTGACATCTTTAGGACTCAGCTAAGGGCACTTTATAGGGCTTCTGTACACGGTAAGCTTAGAATAATGTTCCCGATGATATCCTCTTTAGAAGAATTGCTGGCTGCTAAAGAAATGTGTCAGAAGGTAAAGGATGAGTTGAAGGATGAGTCAGTAGCATACGCTGAAGATGTAGAGCTAGGTATGATGATAGAAATACCATCTGCAGCAGTGATTTCTGATATATTAGCAAAGCATGTTGACTTCTTCTCAATAGGAACTAACGACCTTATCCAGTATACTTGAGCAGTAGACAGGATGAACCAGAAAATAAGCTACCTTTACAACCAGTTTAACCCTGCAGTATTGAGATTGATAAAGCTAGTGATTAAGAATGCCCACCAGGAAGGCAAGTGGGTAGCATGTGTGGTGAAGCAGCAGAGACCAGAAGATGATACCAATCCTTCTAGGTTTTGGACTAGATGAGTTCTCATGTCACCAATATCTATATTAAGAGCTAGAAGACTTATAAATTCTGTTACTGAGGCAGATATGCAGAAGTTGTCTGATCAAGTTTTAGGTCTCAAGCACTGCAGAAGAAATTGAAGACTATATGGATAAGTTCATAGATTCCAGGAAGTAAAGTGTAAAAATACATTTAATATGATGTAATATATACTAAATATATAAGCAAAATATCCTTGGAAATAAAAATATATGCTACACTAATAGCTGGTTGTAGGGCTATAAAATCCTATAATATCAAGGCATTAGAGTTTTTAAAAAATAAGGTATATTGAATTTTATTCAAATACCTTATTTTTGTACTGGACTTAAGGCTGAAAGTGTGTTAATATAAGGTTGGAAATGATTTGATGTTGAATATTAAGGAGGTGTAGCTAATGTTAGGTGATATTATAAGGTATAACTTTTTTGCACTAGATGATGTAGACTATGAGACATACTCTTTAGACTACGCAGTTATTTTGGATATAGACGAAGACAAAAATACTGTGAAGATTTTGCCTATATCTAACAAGTTTAGCAAGGATTCTATTGAATCGTTCTGCATTGGCCTAATTCCTGGATTTGTTGAAATCAAGAATGAAGGATATGTGAGCAATAAGCAGTACGTACACTTTAGCAAGGTCATCGATGTTAGACCTGAAGAATTGCATCCTGTACATGTTCAGGATATAAGTGGTTCTATACTTAAGAGTGAGAATGACAAAGCTATAAGTGTGGCCCTGACAGATGACCAGTTGGAAAGAGTCTTGAGAAAATACAAGATTTACGAAATTGGTGAAGAGAGAAACCTAATCAACTTACTGATGAAGTCAGATGCCCAGTTCGTATTGGCAGATTCAAATGAAATCGACCAGATACGCAAGTATGCAACAAGGAAATGGACAAGTATAGGAATATAACTTTAAGGACAAGAAGGTCGTAGTTTTCTTCGTTGAAGGTAAACGTTATTCAGTTGTCATGGTTCCTACAGACAACAAGGACCTTGTATATAGAAACGATAGCCTCAAAGGCTGCCCTAGCTAATTAATTTGCTATTACTTTTTGTTTTTACAAAACTACCATAATAACATGCACTTTATAGGACAAACGCCGGACCTTACCAATCTGAGTGCGTTTTATAATCAAATCCCCAGACAAAACTGGGGATTTGTTATAGAAAATAATATAATATGACAAAAGATGTCATGTTACTGTGGTATAATGAATCGAGGAGATTTAAGATGATGAAAAATAATAGATTGTTTAGAATACTATATTACATTTTTAGAAAAAGAGAAAGTTACGGCAAATGAGCTTGCAGATAAATTTGAAGTATCAGTAAGAACGATTTATCGAGATATTGACTCAATTAGCGGTGCTGGGATACCAATTTATGGTACCAAGGAAAGGGTGGTGGTATAGAAATTGCCAAAGATTTTTGTGCTGAGCAAATCATTGCTTTACTGAAAGGGAAAAAGAGCAAATTATGTCAGCTCTTCAAGGATTGGATAATACTACTAAACATTATGAAAAATGAACTCATGACTAAACTGTCTGCATTATTTAAAATGAAAAGTACTAATTGGATTGAGGTCGACTTCAATAATTAGCAAAACAACAAGATGTATGAAAGAACATTTAATGATATTAAATCTGCCATTTTAAGTAAGAGTATTATTTCATTTCTCATACTTTAGTAGCAATGAAGAAGAACAAGCAGAAGAGTTAAACCTGTGAGGCTTTTTTTAAAGGACAGGACTGGATATCTATATGCCCTATGTTTACTTAGAAATGACTTCAGGTATTTTAAATTGTCTAGGATAAAAATTTGAAGTTCATGCCGAAAAATCTGAAGACAGCTTTGAAAAATTTAATACTGAAAAAGAAATTCTACATGAAAATACAGTCAATATCAAAGTTAAGTTTGATTATAAAGTTGCCTTTTAGAGTATATGATGAGTTAAAGGAGAAATCGTAGAAGATGATGGAAATCTATACGTTGAAATAGAGATGCCAAATGATTATAACTTATTTAATCTATATTCTTTCCTTTGGAGATAGTGCTGAAGTATTAGAGCCAAAGGAGATACGAATACAGATTAAGGAAATGATAAATAAAATGGCAGAAAAATATATAATATGACATATGGTGTCAAGTATCTCTGTATAATAAAAATTATCAAGATACAAAGGGGTTGGATGATGAAATATGAATGGAGAAAAAGAAGAAAAACCTTTATGGTGTAAGGCAAACGCCAATTATTGTAGATGTGCCAAAGCAAAAATTTATTATGATAAAAAGGTGAAGGTGATCCGAATAAAGCTGATTTTTCTGACAGAATATCCGCTTTATATTCACTTGCTTACACAATCAAAAATGCTATTTAAAGCAAGTATGAAAAATAGATCTGATGATAAAATTACAGATTTTACGGTATATCCATTAGAGGATTTGGGAGAAAGGTGATGAAAAAGCACTTGATAAAAGTAAACTTAAATACTCATTAATGATTAAACAACCCAATTTTTATTACACAGGATATATTTATAAAAGCATTCGAAAATGTGAAAAAAGAAAGAAACGAATAGCTTGTATGATGAAATAAGTTTTGAGGAAATTAAAGAGGGTAAAAGCCATACAGATTTTACATGTCGGAAGTTATGATGATGAGCTGAAATCGTTTGAACAGATGAAAGAATTTGCAAGAAAATTTAATCTTACAAGAACAGGCGATTTTTCATAGAGAGATATATCTTAGCAAAAAGAATAGGACATCAGAAGAAAAAAACAAAAACAATACTGAGATATACAGTTAGATAAGGAGATTAGATTATGCCAAGACCCTAGAGCAAAAGAATTATTGACTGATGCCAAGGAAAAACTATGAAAAGTTTAATTTACTTATTTCAAATATGACCGAGGATGAGTTAATATACTTTTGATTTTTTCAAAAGATGAAAAGAAAAAAAGCCCATTGGAAAAGAGATAAGAATTTAAGAAATATTTTTAATTCATCTCTATGAATGGCATCAGCTTATTTTTAAAATGTGTATATTCTAATCAAAAAGGGAAGAAAGGCCATTTTTGGCTAAACCATATAACTGGAAAACTTATGGGGATATGAACATAGAATTTTGGAAGAAACACCAAAATACTTCTCTTGAAAGTGCGACTGAAATGTTTCATAAATCCCATAGGGATGTTTTAAAGTTGGCGAAACATCCACAGATGAAGAATTGTTTACAAAAAGAGATATATAAGTGGGTCGGAGGAAGTGTACTTGGGTCTTATTTTGTAAGTGCGACCTCGAGCCATTATGATTAGGCTAGAAAAAGCTTAAAACTCATAGGAAAAATTGCAAATCAAAAGAGTAGGGTAGGGATTTAAAGTGCATTTTACTAAAGTAAAAGGAATCTTATCTTCAAAAAATGGAATAAACTTGTTTAGGGGTTGTACACATGGATGTATATATTGTGACTCAAGATGTGATTGTTACCAGATGAACCATAAATTTGAGGATATAGAGGTAAAAGAAAACGAATAAGTCTTCTGGAAGAAAGATTAAGACGAAAAGAGGAAAAATGTATGATTGGTTTTGGGCTCCATGACAGATCCATATCTTAGTGAAGAATTAGACTTAAACTATACGAGAAAAAGCTCTTGAACTAATAAATAAATATGGATTCGGTGCTACACTGATAACGAAATCTGTGAATGTCTTAAGAGATATAGATTTATTTAAGGCAATAAATTCAAAAACTAAATGTGTTATTCAAATGACCTTGACAACCTATAATGAAGATATGTACATTGAACCCAATGTTTCAACTACTAGACAAAGGTTTGAAGCATTAAAAGTATTACGAGATGAAGGGATACCGACAGTAGTTTGGCTATGTCCAATATTGACATACATAAATGATACGAAGAGAATATTCTTGGGATTTTGAATTATTGTAAAGATGCCGTGTATATGGGATAATATGCTTTGGTATGGGTCTTACACTTAGGATGGTAACAGAGAATATTTTTATTCCCAACTAGATAAAAAGTTTCAAGATTGAAAAATCAATATATGAGTGAATACAGAAACAGCTATATAGTGACCAGTCAAAATAATAAAAAGTTAATGGGTCTATTTCACAGATTTTGTGAGCAGAATAATATTGTCCATGATAATGAGGCTATATTTAATTACTTGAATTTATTTGAGGAAAATGAAATTTCAAAGCAACTAAGTTTTTGATGAAATATTTGGCGACTAATGAAGCACTAAATGACCTGTATGCAACACAGAATATTAATTAGCCTCATGATGGCGCAAAAGTCAATGCTCTTGCTGGATAATTTAGGTGATTTATTATATCGTAGGAATTCAGTGAAATATTAAATATTTTTGTGACCTACAATGCAAAAAATATGTATAAACACTTATAAATAGGAATTATTATATATTTTTGTGAATTATAAGAAAATATGGTATAATAAAAATATCTATGAAATGGAGGTGGAGTTTTTGAATTTATTCAAAAAGACTATTGTTGCCAGCTTGGTACTTGCCATGACTTTGACAGTAGGATGTGGTAGCAATAAAAAGACTGATACCAATAGTAGTGATAAAACCCAGAAAACAGAATATATTACAGAGATTACGAAAGACAATGTGGAAGAAGTGGTTATTGAATATAAGGAAATATTGTCATATTACAATGACCTCAAGAATAACTTAAAGACAATAAGTGATGCCAGTAAGAACCCAGAACTTGAGAGCGACCTAGTTTCAGCCAAGGACCTGATAAAAAATGGTCAGACGCTTTTAGCTAGTACAGATATTAAGTACAAGCCTTTAAATGAAGCTAAGGATGTCTTAAAAAAGATGTATGTAAAATCTCTAGAGATGGCAGACCATGTTCTGACTGATTCTACTAAGTACAAGAAGGAAATGAAGGAGTACGATAGTCTCTTCAAGGATTTCAAGGAAAAAATGGACAAGATAAGGCAGGATGTTGAAAAGGTTAGAGGTAAGTCTGTTAAGGCAAGTGATGATCAGACCGTGACAGATGATACCGATAAGAATACTACATCTTCAAAAACTGACAAGGACCAGACTTCAAATAAGAAAAACGAAGATACTGATAAGAACCAGACTTCAAATAAGAGAAGAACTGATGAAGATTCCAATAAAAATAACAGGTCTTCAAATACTACTAAGCCAAGTAATAACGATTCAAATTCTAATGACGATCAAGGATTTGTTCCAAAGGTTTCTAGCTTAAATAATAGTCTAAGAAGTGAAATTAGGAGTGCCGGTGCTAATGCAGGTAGTAGTTTTAGACAGAGTGGTGGTAGTGAAAGCCAGCTTGAATCTGTAGCCACTCAGATGTTCAATGACCTTGAAGGCGATAGTCCTATCCAGGGAAGCCAAATTTCTGAGGCAAGATCTATTTTTGTAGAGGCCTTTAAGGCAGCCTTCTATGGAAACCAAGTTACAGGACCCAAATTAAGTTTAAATAGGATATATTATTGATTTTAAATAAAAACCAATCCATAAGGGTTGGTTTTTGTATAGCAACATAATCGTGGTATAATCCTGTATTTGACACTTTTTGATGATAAAAAGCCGGAAAGGCTAGTAATACTAATACTTCCGGCTTTTTATATTATGTTTAAATTTTTGCGTAATGTTCTCATTTTGTTGTAGCTTTTTAAAAATTTTTTCATATTTTTCTGTTATAATTTCATAGTTCAGCCTATATTCAAAAAAACTTCGAAGATATCATCGCTTATCTGAGTTCTATTAAACGCTGGTATATAGTCATTCTGCTTAGTTTTAAGAATATTCATTTCTCGTAGAGTTTTTGTTATTTCACTTACTGTATATTTATTTCCCTAACTTTACTTCAAGGATTCTATATACTGTAAGAGCTAAAAAGCAAATAAGAAAAATGAGCTTTTTATTCTCTCATCATTGCTAAGATATATCGGTCTAGCCTTGAATTCACTCTTCATTATTCTGAAACATTCTTCTATTTGCCATCTGTTTTTTGTTTATTTGAGCTATTTCATGAGCTTTTAGCCTCAAGGTTTGTAACAACAGCATAGAAGCCATCATACAGGGATTCTTCCATTATTTTGTTTTCATCAAGGCTTACTATTGACCCTATCTGCGATTTCTCCATCTGATGTAACTTTTTGTTTCATGAATGAACCTTCTTATATCATTATCACGAATTTTCTTAGCAGCTAGAGAACCTTTTTTTATTAGTTCATTAGCTCTGTATATCTGATTTGATCTAATGTTTCTATGGTAGTCTCTGTATTTTATACTGTATGTTACTATAGCTTTTTCTTCAAGTCCATTTTCATTTATCCATCTTTCCTTATAAAATATAGTGTCTCTATTTTTCTCTTCGTCAATTTCATTGATATTATATGATATAGTAGAGCCGTATTTTTCCAACCATTAGGATCAAGAGACCATTCTTTAAGATGTTTCTTAATTTTTAAGACTTCATGTAGTTATGTAAGCCCTATCCTTGATAGAGTTGTACTTTTTATTTGCATTACTCGAAAGACCAGCATCAGTGCACACTATGAATTTAGATAGATTAAAATCTTCGATTATTTTCTTTTCAAGAGGCCTAAGAGTGGTTTGTTCATTAGTGTTTCCACTGGTTATATCAAAGGTTAGTGGAATTCATTGCCATCCATAACAACCCCATCTGCACTAATGGATTAGGTCTGTTTTCTTTGGATCTCCCGTATTGTCTTAGTTGACCTTCATCATCAGCTTCTTCGATTTCAAAGAAATAGTTTGTACAGTCATAGTAAAGAACACTAGCGTTTCTTTGAGTAACTTTGGTGCTATTTTTTATACAATTGCGACTGTATATAGTCACTTTCTTTATTCAGAACATCAAGAGCTCTATAGACCTGATGTAGGTCAAATTCAGGATCTTCAATAAACTTTTTAGATTCTTCGAATGCATTGAGTTTTAGAACCGGGAAAAAGAATTCTAGTGTATATCAATCTTGAAAGAATGCTATTAAGATTATACTCGAATTTACCGTTTGAACTTATTTTTACAAATCTTATTAAGTCCAAGACTATGGTAAATTGATTGAAGTGGTAGATATCCTCCGTTAAATATTCTTTTGACGATTGCTTTATGGTTTGCTGAGGAAAAAGCTCATATTTACCGGCATAATTTCAGTCTTTTTCCTTTTTCTATTCTATTCAAATTGGCTATATAATCAAGTGCCCAAGCTTTTAGCGTCAGCTACTCCGTATTTTTCCATTATCTCTGTTTCTGTTCCAAGTTTTTCAACAATAACAGTAGTTCTAGAATTTCTATATCCTTCTGAACATAGAAGGAAGAAGCGTTAGCAGATTTAGATACAAGTAGTCTCATAATTCACCTCACAAAAATATATATACTTATATTATATCACATTGCGTGCATTGCGAAGACATAAATTTTAAAATTTGACTAAAAATTAAGGCTTTTCAAGCCTTTGAATAGTAAATCTCGATTACAAGTGTCAAACTCCCGAGTTTAAATAGGGATATATTATTGATTTTTAAATAAAAACCAATCCATATGGGTTGGTTTTTTGTATAGCAATATAATCGTGTGGTATAATAAAGTGTAAAAGGATTTTTAAAGTAGGAGGAAATAGGGTGGAATTAATACATAAGTATAGTTTGAATGGATACAATATCGTCACAGATGTGAATGGAGGAGCTGTTCACGTAATAGATGACGTGACATATAGGGTATTAGACTTTTATAAAGAAATAGGTCTAGAGGATATAATAAAGACTCTAGAAGGTGAATTTGAGGCTGACAAGATTAGGGAGGCCTATGAAGAAATAAAGAACTTGGAAGAAGAGGGACTACTGTATTCAGAGGATGAGTACAAGTTCCATCCTAGTTTTGTAAATAGGCAACCAGTAGTAAAGGCGCTCTGTCTAAATGTTGCCCACGACTGCAACCTAAAGTGTAAGTACTGCTTTGCTAAGCAGGAGACTTTGGTGGTAAGGCTGAGCTTATGCCTCTTGAAGTTGGTAAGAAGGCCATAGACTACCTAATAGCTAACTCTGGTAATAGGAGAAACCTTGAAATAGATTTCTTTGGTGGTGAGCCACTGATGAACTGGCCAGTAGTCAAGGCATTGGTAAAGTATGGTAGGGAAGTAGAAAAACCTGCTGGAAAGAATATAAGGTTTACAATTACGACAAATGGAGTTCTTCTCGATGACGAAAAGATAGACTTTATAAATGAGCACATGCATAATGTAGTCCTATCGCTTGACGGTAGGAAGGATGTAAATGATGGAATGAGGCCAACTGTAAACGACAGGGGTAGCTATGATATTATAGTACCGAAGTTCCAAAAGTTAGTTAGTCAAAGGCCAAAGGACAAGTACTACTATGTTAGGGGTACCTTCACTAGGGATAACCTAGATTTTTCTGAGGATGTAAAGCATTTTGCAGACTTGGGCTTTGAATTGACATCTATAGAACCAGTTGTAGATGATGAGTCTAATCCATTTGCCCTAAGAGAGGAAGACCTTCCAAAGATTTTTGAGGAATATGAATCTTTTGCAGATGAACTGGCAGATAGGCAGCTAAAAGGGGAAAAGATGAAATTCTTCCACTTTATGATTGACCTAAACCAGGGGCCATGTGTTATCAAAAGGATAACAGGCTGTGGGGCAGGTAATGAGTATATATCTATAGTGCCAAATGGGGACATCTATCCATGTCACCAGTTTGTAGGTAAGGAAGACTATATACTAGGTAATATAAATGACGAAAGAATTGAGATACCTGAAGATGTTACGACTATGTTCAGGGAGGCTCATGATATAATAAGAAACTTACAAACATGTTGGAACAAGTTCTACTGCTCTGGTGGATGTCATGCTAATGCAATAAATTTCAATAATGATATCAAAAAACCATACGATTTAGGCTGAGAAATGCAGAAGAAGAGGACGGAATGTGCCATAATGATTCAGGCAAAATTACTGACTGAAGGTGAATAATATATGAGGATAAGCTATAAATATCTAGGTAGATATAAGGAAATCGCTGGAGTTTTAATTAAATATGGATTTGGATTTATCGTAGACAGGCTTAATAAGGATTCTATTTCTGCCAAGGTGGTTGGACATGGACCTAGCATAAAGAGTAAGTCTATGACAACAGCACAAAGGTTAAAGTGTGCCCTGGAAGAGCTAGGGCCTACCTATATAAAAATCGGACAGATCCTAAGCACTAGGAAGGATATTTTTGATGATGAGATAATAGGTGAGCTTAGTAAGCTCAGGGATGATGTCGAGATGTTCGATAACGATATAGCTATGTCTATTTTTAGAGGAAGAGCTGATTGTCCCAAGGACCAGGTATTTTCCTATATTAGCCAAGAGCCAATTGCCGCTGCTTCAATTGGTCAGGTTTATGAGGCTAGGCTACTTGATGGTAGAAAGGTAGTTATAAAAATCCAGAGGCCTGGTATAGAGTCAACTATCAAGGCTGATATAAGTATATTGAAAAATATTGGCTCCAGCTTAACAGCATTAAAAAAAGACTTTAATCTAGATGTTGAAGAGCTTATCAAGGAAATGGAACCAGCTAGAGAGTTGGACTACAAGTTTGAGTCTGTAAATGGGGTCAAACTAGGAAAGATATTTAAAAATAGTAGTGAAATATTTATACCTGAGATATTCAGTGATTATACAAGTAAAAATCTTGGTTATGGAAAAAGGTGGAGGGTATTTGCTTGTCTGAACTAGACCAGTATAATATAGATGATCAAGAGAAAAAGAGGATAGTAGACATAGGAGTAAGGTCCTTTTTTAGGCAGGCCATGACATGTGGATTCTTCCATGCAGACCCCCATCCTGGAAATATGTATATACTGGAGGATGGTCGCTTGGCCTATATCGATTTCGGAATGATAGGTCTAATAGATGATAAGACCCTAGGTTTCCTAAATCAACTAATAATAGCCTCTACAAATAAGAATATTGATAAAATAGTTAGAGTTTTGACCGATATGGATGCCATGTCTGTCGATATAAATACGGAGGCCTTGAGAAGGGACCTTCTCTATTTAATCCACTACTATTATGATATACCTTTTGATAGGTTGAGTATAACAGATATATTAGATGAGGTCTTTAGGTTTATGAGAAACCATAAAATCAAACTACCTCACAGCTTATCATATTAGGTAAAACTGTAATCACCCTTGAAGGAACATCTAGGGGCATGTATAAGGACTTTAGTGTGGAGAGTATTGCTAACTCTTACCTTAAGTACTATAGGGAAGAAAAGGTAGATCTTAAGAGGAATTTATTGAGATTTAAGTCAAATATGGACGAGTACTACTATGAGTGGATTACAGTGCCAGGCCAAATAAAGACTATCCTGTCAATTCTAGAGAAGAATAATATGAAGCTAGAACTTGGAGAATTAAAGTCTCCTAGTTTGGACAATAGTATAAAGAAGTTCACTACTCAGATGTCGATGAGTATAATGCTGGCAGCCTGCATAGTAGGGTCATCCCTTATTTTGGCTTCGTCAAATATACAAAATAGCGTAATGATCAAGTATGTAAGTATTATGGGATTTATGATATCATTGTATTGGTATTACCCTAGTCTTCTTGATTTTTAGGAATAACTACCATGACAAGAAATAGAGGAGGCTTTGATGAAAAAATGGAATATACTACATAGGCAAGAGCTATCTAGAAATGACCTGATGGAATCTATGTCTATACCGGAGGAAATAGGCCAAATCCTCCTAAATAGGGGCGTAGAAACCCAAGACCAGGTCAAGATGTTTACAGACCCATCTCTTAAATACCTAAGAGATCCCTTCCAGCTAAAGGATATGGATAGGACCGTTGAGAGGGTGAGAAGGGCCATATCTGAAAATGAAAAAATATGGATATTTGGAGACTATGATGTGGATGGAGTATCCTCTACATCTATCATGATCCTTTATTTTAAGTCAATCGGATATCCTGTCGACTATTATATACCAAACAGGCTAGAGGAGGGATATGGCTTAAATACAGAGGCTATTGACCATATAGCTAGCAAGGATGGTAGTCTAATTATTACAGTAGATTGTGGTATTACCTCTGTAAAGGAGGTAGACTATGCCAAGGGTTTAGGTATCGATGTCATAATAACAGACCACCACGAGTGCCAGGAAAAGTTACCTGATGCCTATGCTGTGGTGAATCCAAAGAGGGATGACTCTAGTTATCCCTTTGAGGGTATATGTGGATGTGGTGTTGCCTTCAAGCTGATCCACGCCCTGTCAGGTAATGAAGAATTTTACAGAAATATTAATAGGTACTTAGAGATAGTTTCTCTTGCTACCATATGCGATATAATGCCAATATTAGATGAAAATAGGATTATTGTAAAAAATGGTATGGAGATTTTAGGTCAGGGCAACAATTTAGGTATGCAGGCCCTCTTAGAGGTCTGTGGACTAGATGGGACGAAGATAAAAAGCTCGCATTTAGGCTTTGCAATAGGACCTAGGATCAATGCCTCTGGTAGGCTTGGCTTTTCCAAACTTGGAGTGGAGCTCTTTACAAGTGATAGTCTGGAAGAAGCCAAAAGCCTGGCCCTAATGATGGATTCCAAAAATACAGAAAGGCAGGAAGTAGAGGCCAGGATTTACATGGAGGTAGAGGATATTCTATCTAAGGATACTTCCTATAAAGACGATAAGGTCCTGGTGATTTCAGGCAAGGACTGGCACCATGGAATAATAGGTATAGTTGCATCAAAGGTTACAGAAAAATACTACAAGCCCTGTATACTTCTTTGTCAGGAGGGGGATATGGCTGTTGGATCTGCAAGGTCCATAAAGGGCTTTGATATTTTCTCGGCCCTGTATGAGTGTAGGGACTATATGACTAAGTTTGGGCCACCAGCAGGCTGCTGGAATGAGTATGGAGGTAGCAAAAATTGCTCTTTTAAGAGAAAAAATAAATAAGATAGCTAACTATGAGCTAAACCAGGAGGACCTAGTAGAGGTAATCAAGGTAGAGTATGAAATTGATCAAGCTAGTCTAGACCTAGACCTAGTTGACAATCTTCACATCTTAGAGCCTTTTGGTATTAAGAACCCTACCCCATATTTTATGATGAGAAATTGCCTCTTAAAGAGGTTGATGCCAATTGGTAGAGACAAGAATCACCTTAAGCTTCTTGTGGAAAAGGACAGGGACTTTGATGTGATAGGCTTCAATATGGCCTACTTGGGAACTGGATATCAAGAGGGAGACCTTATTGATCTTGTTTTCCAGGTTGATTCCAACACATTTAACAATAGGACGAGTCTCCAATTGTTATTGAAGGATATGAGGTTGTCAAAGCCTAAGAGCCTATATCCAGGTCCACACTATGGGGAAATTATAGACCTCATGATACCAGACCCAGGAGAGGTTACTCATAGGGCCACACAAGATGGCAAAGAGGACACTACAAGTAGAGACAAATATGTTGACTATACAAATATAGATAATATATTTAAAATAAAGACTCTATCAGATGCTAAGGAAGTTGAAAAAGTCACCAAATATAGTATTTCTAGGGCCTAGGTGACTCTAACTTAATGCTTGTAAATACCATCAATGGTTATTTTAGGGCATTGTCGGATAAAAATCTGTATTATGACCAGAAAATAGACCTTATATACCCAAGAAATATTGATAAAATGGACTTAAAAGTATATAATAAAAATTATTGTATACGACTATTTAGACTCTTATGATCAGTACAATAATTTAGTTGAAAAAATAGGAGACTCTGACCTACTTATTAATTATGATAAATCAGATTTTTATATACTTGAAAAACAAGTTTAAAATGCTTGAATTTGACAGGAAGGAATTTGTTGTTGTATATAAAAATTGATGGGTATTATATAGGTAAAATAAAAATATAGCCAATTGATTGAAGCAACAGGACTAAATCCAATCAAGCTAAACTTGATTTTAAAGGTCTTGAAAAGCTGAAAAATCTCTTGAGCTTTGATTTAAATTTGGATAGGGATGATTCAAATAGAGTGTATTACTAGGCCAGATTCCAAGCTAGACTTAGAAAAAAATAAAATTATTGAATATATAGGTGAAGATTACAAAAAATTTGTTGAAACATACAATTTATAGGGTCGATACTGTGGAGGAATATATGAATTTAGAAGCAAAAATTAGAAATGTCCAGGATTTTCCAAAGGAAGGCATAGGTTTTAAGGATATCACTACCTTGATTGGTGATGGAGAGGCCTTCAAGGTTGCCGTTGATAGAATGGCGGATTATTTAAGAGAAAAGAAGGTTGACCTGATAGTGGGCCCAGAAGCTAGGGGCTTTATATTTGGTACTCCAGTTGCCTATGCACTTGGTGTAGGCTTTGTTCCTATCAGAAAGCCTGGAAAGCTACCATACGATGTTGAAAGTATAGAATATGACTTAGAATATGGAACTGATACTCTAGAGATACACAAGGATGCTATAAAGCCAGGACAGAGGGTTGCTATAGTTGATGACCTTCTAGCTACAGGTGGTACAACCGCAGCAGCAACTAAGCTAATTGAGAAACTTGGTGGTCAGGTTGTAAGTCTAGAATTTTTGATTGAATTGACATTCTTAAATGGTAGGGACAAGCTTAAGGGCTACGATGTCCAGACCCTAGTTCAGTATGACAGTGAATAAGAGATAAGAGGGTCTATATCCGGTTTATCAGAAGAGCATTACCAGCTTAGATTATATTTTAGTATGAGGGTGATTTTATGTACGATGATAGAATACAAAATTTAATAGAAAAAATAAAAGCATATGCGCCTAATGCTGATATAGATAAGGTGGTAAGAGCTTATAATTTGGCTAAGGAGGCCCATAAGGGACAATTCAGAAAGTCTGGAGAGCCATATATTATCCATCCAGTAGCAGTTGCCAATATACTAGCAGATATGGAATTGGATATTGATACCATTTGTGGAGGCCTACTTCATGACGTGGTAGAGGATACAGATTATGAAGAGTCAGATATAGAAGAAATGTTTGGTAAGGATGTAGCTGCCCTTGTTGATGGTGTAACTAAGCTTGGTAAAATCAAGTATATGACTAAGGAAGAGTCTCAAGCTAGCAACCTTAGAAAGATGTTTATGGCTATGGCCAAGGATATGAGGGTCATGTTGATAAAGCTATCGGATAGACTCCATAACATGAGAACTCTTGAATATATGGATAGCGATAAGGTAAGGTATAAGGCCCAAGAGACCCTAGATATATATGCAGGTATAGCACATAGGCTGGGTATATCTACTATAAAATGGGAATTAGAGGACCTTGCCTTTAGATTTTTGTATCCAGAAGAGTACTACGATCTTGTCAATAGGGTTAATAAGAAGAGAGAGCAAAGAGAAGCCTATATAGATGAGATTGTTACTATAATAAAGAGGGACATGAACGATAAGGGCGTAGAATGTGATGTGTACGGACGTCCTAAGCATTTTTTTATAGTATCTTCAAGAAGATGAAAAAGAAAAATAAGAGCTTTGATGAGATATATGACTTAACTGCAGTAAGAGTTTTGTAGATACAGATAGGGACTGCTACGCAGTTCTTGGCGAAGTACATACCCTATGGAAGCCAATTCCGGGAAGGTTCAAGGACTATATTGCCATGCCAAAGCCAAATATGTACCAGTCATTGCATACTACAGTTATAGGTTCAGACGGTGAGCCAGTTGAAATCCAGATAAGGACATATGAGATGCACAATGTAGCTGAATTTGGTATAGCTGCCCATTGGAAGTACAAGGAGGGTGTCACTGACAATAGTCTAAGTGATGTTGATAGGAGACTTCAATGGTTGAGGCAGATGATGGAATGGGAGAAGGATGTTACTGATCCTTATGAATTCCTTGATGCCCTTAAGGAGGATGTATTTAACGCCCAGGTGTATGTATTTACACCACAGGGGGATGTCTTAGAGCTACCTAATGGTTCTACACCAATAGACTTCGCCTATAGGATCCACTCCAATGTAGGTAACAAGTGTGTTGGAGCTAAGGTTAATAGTAGGATTGTACCATTAGAGTACAAGCTAAAAAATGGACAGATAGTTGAAATACTTACATCTCCAAATTCTCTAGGACCAAGTAGGGACTGGATGAACTTGGTAAAAACTCCAAATGCAAGAAATAAGATAAAACAGTTCTTTAAGAAGGAAAGGCGAGAGGAAAATATAGAGAGAGGTCTAGCCATACTTGATAAGGAACTTTCAAGAAATAACCTAAGTAGGAATGATGCCAAGGTAATGGCTGCAATTAAGGAAATTGCTGTTAGGTTTAACCAACCTGACTATGAAGATTTTCTAGCCACTATAGGCTATGGTGGTATTATAGGTAACCACGTAGTAAATAAGGTTAAAGACGAAATTACTAGAGAAGAAAGAAAGCTAGAAAAAGAACAGATGGCAAACCTTGAAGAAGAGGTTGTAGCCCACAACATAGTTGACCCTGAAAAGAGCAAGTATACATCTAAGAAGACTGAAAAGAGGCATACGGGTGTAAAGGTTGATGGTCTAGATGGTATATATGTTAGATTTGCCAGATGCTGCAGTCCACTTCCAGGTGATGAAATAGTTGGATACATCACAAGGGGGAGGGGTGTTACAGTTCATAGGACTGACTGTGAGAATGTTCTTAGAGACAAGGAGAAAAATGCTTCAAGGATGATTAAGGTGTCATGGATAGAGGATATAAACTCTAAATTCGAAGCAGAGCTTCAGATAAAGGCTAATGATAGAAGGGGTATCATAAACGAAGTTACCCATGTAATATCAAATGAAAAGGTAGGTTTGGTTGGGATATACGCCAGAAAGGGAACAGATATTGGTGTAACAATAGACCTATCAGTAGAGGTGGTTGGCATGGAAGAGCTAAACAGCCTTATTAGAAAGATGAAAAATATACCAGGTGTAGAAGAGGCCTATAGGGTGCACGGAAGATAGGAGTAGGGATAATGAGAGCAGTTGTTCAGAGAGTTACAAGGTCTAAGGTAGAGGTTGAAGATCAGCTGATTGGACAGATAGACAAGGGGCTAATGGTCCTATTAGGTGTCAGCCAAGATGACACGCCTAAGGATATAGACTATATGGTTGATAAGATTGTCAATCTTAGAATATTTGAGGACCAAGATGACAAGATGAACCTATCGCTTGTGGATGTTGGAGGTCAGCTTTTGGTTGTCAGCCAATTTACTCTTTTTGGTGATTGCAGAAAGGGTAGGCGTCCAGGCTTCAGTGAGGCTGCCAGGCCAGATATGGCAGATGACTTCTACCAAAAATTTGTAGACAAGGCCAAGGCTATGGGGGTTGACACTCATACAGGAAAGTTTAGGTCCCATATGATGGTAGAGCTGGTAAATGATGGACCAGTGACCTTGTTGATTGATTCTAAGAAAAATTTCTAGGAAGGGTTTAAATATACATGAAAATTAAGGTAATTACAGATACAATGATGGGAGAAAATACTTACGTTTGCTACGATGAGAAAACACTTGAAGCAGTAGTAATAGATCCATCCTTCAATATAGATGAAGAAATGAAGTTTATAAAGGACAAAAAAATCTTTGTAGTCAAGTATATAATGTTGACACATGGTCATGCTGACCATATAGGAGATGTCCTTGAATTAAAAAAATTGACTGGAGCTAAGGTCTTAGCCCACCAGGATGAAAAAGAAATGCTAAATGACGCCAACAAGAATATGAGTCACCAACTTTTTAGGTCTAGAATAGAATTTGAAGCAGACATATATGTTAGCGATAAGGAAAAACTAAGGCTAGGAGACCATACATTTACCTTTATTGCAACACCAGGCCATACTAAGGGTGGTATGTGTATTAGGGTAGGTATGGATATGTTTACAGGTGATACCCTATTTGCAGGGTCAATAGGAAGGACAGATTTCTATGGAGGCGACTATAAGGTTATATTGAAGTCTCTAAAGAAATTAAGCAAGATGGAAAATGAATTAACTATTTATCCAGGTCATGGTCCAACCAGTACTATAGGTATTGAAAACAAGAAAAATTATTATATGAAATTGGTGGTATGATGTATATATTATTGCAGGGCATAATTATAGGTACGAGATATCCGAATTTAAAGTTATTTTTCTTCTGAGTTTTCTTTTATAGAATGCTCAGAAGATTTTGCGTTAATAGAGAGGGTGAACTTTTTGGTCAATAAGTTGGAGTTAGACCGAGCTTCTGATAGGGTGAGGATACTTACCAAAAAGCCAGGTATATAGGAAGGTCAGCTTATATACGAGAGAGACTCTCAAGATATAGACCTAGAAGATTATGAAAAAAATTTGCAAAAATAAATAAAAATGAGATAATGATATTAAGACAATATCAAAAAGACTTATTCAGAGGTCAATGTTTGACTATTTGAGTGACAAGTATGATGCCAATGTTCCATGGGGTATTTTAACCGGTATCAGACCTGTTAAGTTAATACATAGCCTTATGGACCAGGCTAAGACTGACCAGGAAATAAGCGACTTCATGAAGAAAGAATATCTTATATCCCAGGAAAAGTTGAACCTAATAATGGATATAGCCAAGAGGAAAGACCCTTTATATATCCAACTTCGGAGAACAAGATATCACTTTACTTGAGCATACCTTTTTGCCCAACAAGGTGCCTATATTGTTCCTTTCCATCTTACAGTCTAGATAGGTACGGTCAGCATAGGGGGTCATATGTTGATACCCTATTAAAGGAAGCCAGGGGTATCAAGTCAATTATAGAGGACTTTGGCAAGACTATAGAAAGTCTTTACATAGGTGGAGGTACACCGACCAGCTTAGAGGCTAAGGATATGGATTATCTGATAACAAGCCTATTTGAAATCTTAGACTTATCTGAGATTAAGGAATTTACTGTAGAAGCAGGGAGACCAGATACCATAACTAGAGAAAAACTAGAGGTACTTAGAAAGCACAATGTAGACAGGATTAGTATAAATCCACAGACTATGAACCAGGTCAGTCTAGATAGGATTGGTAGAAGTCATAGTGTTGAAGATATTGTGGAATCCTTCAAAATGGCCAGAGACCTTGGTTTTGATAATATAAATATGGATCTTATACTAGGACTACCAGGTGAGACGCCATCCATGGTTGAGGAGACTATGAAAAGGATAATAGACCTGGACCCAGAGAGTGTTACAGTCCACACACTTGCACTTAAAAGGGCTTCAGACTTGAATATTAATTTACAAGACCATAAAAATGACTTGACCAACTATAGGAATATGGTTGAAATGATAGATATTTCTAGGAGGTATATGGAAGTCCATGGCTACAAGCCTTACTACATGTACAGACAGAAGCATATGCTTGGTAACCTAGAAAATATAGGCTATGCTAAGCCTGGATATGAATGCCTATACAATATGCAGATTATGGAGGAAAAGCAATCTAACTATGCGATAGGGGCTGGGGGCAGTTTCCAAGTTTGTATACCTAGATGAAAATCGAATAGAAAGGGTCGACGATGTAAAGAACCTAGACCATTATCTAACAAGAATCGATGAAATGATAGATAAGAAGTATAAGGAGGTAGCAAAAAATGTTAATAAAAGCACCAAGAGGAACTAAGGATATAGTACCTGCAGAAGCCTATAAATGGAATTACCTAGAGGGCAAGTTCAGGGACCTGTGCAGGCTATATGGCTATGAAGAAATTAGGACGCCAATATTTGAGCACACAGAGCTATTTAAGAGGGGTGTTGGTGATACTACTGATATAGTTCAAAAGGAAATGTATACTTTTAAGGATAGGGGAGATAGGGACCTTACCCTAAAACCAGAGGGAACAGCTGGCGTAATCAGGGCCTTTATTGAAAACAAAATGTATGCTGAAACCCAGCCTACCAAGCTTTTCTACATAACACCTTGCTTTAGGTATGAAAGACCCCAGTCTGGTAGACAGAGACAGTTCCACCAGTTTGGTGTAGAAGCAATTGGTAGCGATACCCCATCCTTAGATGCAGAGGTAATATCACTGGCAATGCAGTTCTTAGGCGAGGCTGGCTTAAAGGACCTGACAGTGTCTATTAACTCAGTTGGATGTCCAGTTTGTAGAGAAGAATACAACCAGCTATTAAAGGACTACCTGGCTGCTAAGGCTGATGTCCTTTGTGACCTTTGTAATGATAGAAGAGACAAGAATCCTATGAGGGTAATAGATTGTAAGAATGAAACCTGCCAGGCCAATATAGTTGATATACCATTGATGGCAGACCACTTATGTGAAAATTGTAAGGACCACTTTAGTCAGTTAAAGCAATACCTGGATGAAATGGACATCAATTATGTGGTGGACAAGAAGATAGTAAGGGGTCTAGACTACTACAAGAGGACGGCCTTTGAAATTATTTCTAATGACCTAGGAGCCCAGTCTACTGTATGTGGCGGTGGTAGGTATGATGGTTTGGTTGAACAAATTGGGGGACCAAGCGGTTATAGTGGTATAGGCTTTGGACTAGGAGCAGAGAGGCTTCTATTAACACTTGAAGCTAATGGGGTAGAAATTGGCAACCCTAACCATACAGATATATTTGTGGTAACTATAGGGGACAAGGCAAAGCTTAAGTCCTTCAGTATCCTAAAAGACTTAAGAGATAATCATATAGCAGCAGATAAGGACCATCTAGATAGGAGTCTGAAGGCCCAGTTCAAGTATTCTAACAAGATTAATGCTAAGTATACTATTGTAATTGGAGACGACGAGCTTGATAAGGATGAGGCCACACTGAAAAATATGGAAACAGGTGACCAGAAATTGATAAAAATCAGTGAATTAGTTGAAGAGCTAAGAACTGTACTATAATTTGGAGGTAGAGGCATTGGATAGTTTAAAGGGAATGAAGAGAACTTGTTATGCAGGGGACTTGAGATCTTCTGATATAGGCAAAGAAGTAGTATTGATGGGATGGGTCCAGAAAAAGAGAAATCTTGGTGGACTAGTCTTTGTTGATTTAAGAGATAGGGGAGGAATTTCCCAGATTGTATTTGATACTGATGTAAGTAAGGAAGCCTTTGAAAAGGCTGAAAAGCTAGGTAGCGAATATGTAATAGCTGTGAGGGGTAAGGTATGCTGAAAGACAGTCTAAAAACCCTAACATGCCAACTGGTGACATAGAAGTCTTTGCTCAAGTGTTAAGAGTTCTAAATGAATCACAGACACCACCTATATATATAAAGGATGATGATGAAGTAAGTGAAGCACTAAGGTTGAAGTATAGGTACCTTGACCTTAGAAAGCCTAAAATGCAGAAGAACTTGATGCTAAGACACAAGGTTGCTAATGTAGTAAGAAACTACCTTTCAGACAATAACTTCTGGGAAATAGAAACTCCTTTCTTGGTAAAACCAACTCCAGAGGGAGCAAGAGACTACCTTGTACCATCAAGGGTTAATGAAGGTAAGTTCTATGCCCTTCCACAGTCACCACAGCTATATAAGCAGCTATTAATGGTATCTGGTATGGATAGGTACTTCCAGATAGTTAAGTGCTTTAGAGATGAAGACCTTAGGGCTGATAGACAGCCAGAATTCACTCAGATAGACTGTGAAATGTCATTTGTTGAAGAAAATGATGTAATGACTATAATGGAAGGTCTAGTAAAAGATGTATTCAAAAAGGTGCTTGGCAGGGATATAGTTACGCCATTTCCAAGGATGACTTATGCAGATGCAATGAATAAGTATGGGTCTGATAAGCCAGATACAAGGTATGGTCTAGAATTTGTAAATATATCTGACATAGTAGCAGACTGTGGCGTTAAGGTTTTTGCAGACTCTACTAAGCCTGGTTACTCAGTAAGGGGTATAAATGTAGTAGGTGGGGCAGACCACTTTACTAGAAAGGCTATTAGTCACCTTGGAAGACCATGCCAAGACATATAGGGCCAAGGGTCTAGCCTGGATGAAGATAACTGATGAAGGTGTTACATCACCAATAGCTAAATTTTTTACAGAAGAGGAATTAGCAAAGATTACTGATGCTATGGATGCAAAGCTGGGAGACCTACTCCTATTTGTGGCAGACAAGGATTCAGTAGTGTATGACGCCTTAGGCCAGGTAAGAATAGCTGTAGCAGACAAGCTGGGTTTAGCAGATCCTAAACCAGTTCAACCTATTATGGGTGACTGAGTTCAATATTTGAGGAGGATGAAGAAAATGGTAGATTTGTTGCTAAGCACCACCCATTCACTTCACCAATGGACGAGGACCTAGATAAGTTAGAGTCAGCAGAAAATAAATTAGAATTAAGGGCAAAAGCCTATGATATAGTATTAAATGGGTATGAAGTAGGTGGAGGATCAATTAGAATCTCTAATGCAGAGGTACAGAAGAAGATGTTTAAGGCCCTTGGCTTTACAAATGAAGAGGCCTATAATAAATTTGGTTTCTTAATTGATGCCTTCAAGTTTGGTACACCACCTCATGGTGGTATAGCCTTTGGTTTGGATAGACTAGTAATGCTACTAGCAGGGGCTGAAAACATCAGAGAGGTAATAGCCTTTCCTAAAAACCAGAATGCAGTTTGCCCTATGACTAATGCTCCAACAGTAGCAGAAGATGACCAGCTTAAAGAGCTAAGTATTAGGGTAGAAATAGAAGATAAGGAATAAGATATGAGTATTGATTCAGTAAATAATCATGATGATAGACACTTGAATCCCAGTAATGATAAGGACCTACTCCTAAAGAGATTGAGGAGGATTGAGGGCCAAATCAAGGGAATACAGGGTATGGTTGAGGATGAAAGATACTGTGTAGATATACTTACACAGATTTCTGCAGCCAAGTCAGCTATCAATGCCGTTGGGAATATGATCCTCGAGAATCATATTAGGGGCTGTGTAAAGGTAGCCCTTGAGCATAATGAGGACGATAAGCAGGAGCTAATTGATGAAATGATTGAACTAATGGTGAGATACTCCAAATAAGAGGAGGGATACAAATGGATCAAAGAGGTAGAATTGTAGAAATAGTAGATGAAAGAACTGCTATGATGAGGATGCAGAGAAATTCTGCCTGTGCATCTTGTGGTAAGTGCATAGGATCTTCATCATCAGAGTCCCAGGAAATAATAGTAGAGGTAGACAACTCCATAGGTGCAAAGTTGGGCGACAATGTCGAGGTTAGTATGACCAAATAGATGTAATGAAGGCTCTAGGCATCCTGTATGGAATACCCCTATTAGGACTTTTACTAGGCTCAGTAGGGTCATATTATATATTCGAATTACTGGGTGTAACAAGCATGTTAGAGGTCTTGAGTGCCCTAGTAGGATTTGCCTTCACGGGACTGGCCTACTTATTAATTAAGTCCAGAGAGGGTAAATTTCAGAGCTAGTCGTAAATATATGCCAACCGTAACAAGGGTTGTCATAGATTTTAAATACCTGCTCTCTTGATGGTAGTGTGAGGGCATGCAAATATAAAAAGTAATAGGTAATCAGGAGGATGAAAATGGAATTATTCGACGAATTAAAAGCACAAATTGATGGTAAAAATATAAGAATAGTTTTACCAGAAGGAACTGAGCCAAGAGTACTTGGTGCAGCAGCAAGGCTACAGAAGGAAGGAATATTGGTACCAGTCCTACTAGGTCAACCAGAAGCTATAAAGTCAGTGGCTCTAGAAAATAATTTTGATATTGACGGTATAGAAATTATAGACATGGACAATTATCCAGAATTTGACGATATGGTAGCAGCCTTTGTTGAAAGAAGAAAGGGCAAGGTAAATGATGAAGAGGCCAGAAAGATCCTAAAGGATGCTAACTTCTTCGGCACAATGTTGACTTATATGGATAAGGTAGATGGTATGGTTAGTGGTGCTGTTCACCAACAGCTGATATGTCAGGCCAGCCCTCGATATAAAGACTAGGCTGAGTACCAAGAACAAGTGGTTCTTTCCTAATGCTAAGAGGCGAAACTAGGTACTTATTTGCAGATTGTGCTATAAATATAGAGTTAGATGCTGAAGGCCTAGCTGAGTAGCAGTAGAGTCTGCTAGAATGGCTAAGATGTTTGGTATAGATCCAAAGGTAGCCATGCTAAGCTTATCAACTAAGGGTTCAGCTAAGCATGATCTTATAACAAAGGTCCAAGATGCAACTAGAATGGCTAAGGAATTAGCTCCAGACATGGTAATCGATGGAGAGCTACAGTTTGATGCTGCAGTATCTGAAACAGTTGCTAAGCAAAAGGCTCCAGGTTCAGAGGTTGCTGGATTCGCCAATGTATTTATCTTCCCATCAGTAGATGCTGGTAATATTGGATACAAGATAGCCCAGAGATTGGGTGGGTTTGAAGCTTTAGGTCCAATCATCCAGGGTCTAAATAAGCCTATAACAGACCTTTCAAGAGGTTGTAATGAGAAGACGTACATAAGCTAAGTATAATAACAGCTTGTCAGAGCTTAATATAATAAGTCCACAATAGAATATATCAAGGGTAGCCAGGTTAAGAAGTTACTTCTGTTTGCAAGATTGCTAAATAGAATTTCATTTTATCAATGGCTACCCTATTTTTATGGGTTTGATATAGCATATTTCATATAAAAAGACTTGGAACAATCAACCAAGTCTTTTCTAGTTTAATCCAGATCTAATTCAAAATCTAAGTCATCATCAGAGTCATCATCCAAAATGATATCCTGCGAACTGTTTTTCTCCATCTTATCCAAATCAGAGTTTTTGTAGGATTCAGTATCTATATTCCAGCTGTTTAAGTGTTCGTTTAATTCATCCCTATTAAGTACAAACTGGTTTGCCAGTCCTGTTCTTCCAGGGTTACCCATTCAACATACCTTGCTGAGTCCTTCCTAGAGAAGGCCCTTTTCAGCTGGTAGAAGTTAAATACCCTTGACAAGGAAGCTACTACCAGGATTCCCAGGGCAATACCAATACTAACTATAACCGACTTAGTACCTACAGTTGCGGCAATACTATACTTTTTAAACATAATAGCATAAACAGTCTGGTAAAGTCCAACACCTGGTACTAGTGGCAAGATACCGGGTATCACGAATATAATTGCGGGCTGCTTAAGTCTCCTTGCAAGTACTTCTGAGCAGATAGAGATTAGCGCAGCAGCAGTAAATGAGTATATCATTGGGTTCTCATAGTTAAAAACACCCAAGACATAGACCACCCAACCCAAGGCTCCTATAGGGGATACCCATAGTAAGAGTTTAGGCTGAACATTGAAAAATATGGCAAAGCCACATGTTGCTAGGCCAGCGAAAATAAAGTGTTGCCATAGGGGTACTTGAGTTAACATCCTATACACCTCCTATTCCTATCACTAGGGCCACGCCTGAGGCAATGGCAGCCAGGATGATAAAGACTTCAAATATACGGGCTGCACCTGACATGAGACTTCCTGAAATCAGGTCCCTCATGCACTTGATAAAGGCAACTCCGGGTAGTAGGGGCATTATAGAACCTACTATAAGAGAGGCTTCATCTGGTATCATGCCTAGCTTGTGGAGTATGACCCCGCAAATGGTTATAATTGAAGATGATAACATTGTGGCAAACATGCTGATAGAGCTGTATTTAAGTGTACTATCATATACAAAGGTTGCCAAAATAGAGGTTAGTACAGTTAGTAAAAATGTTGATACCTGGTTACCACCTAATACTGCTGCACATCCAGCAGAGCCGATGCCTGTTCCAAGCAGGTATGCCCACTTTGGATAGGTTTTAAGTTTATCTATTTCATGTAACTTTTCTATTTCTTCTTCAATATCGGGATCAACTCATATTCTACAAATTCTCTAGAAAAATTATTTAGTAGAGATACCTTGTTAAGGTTTATACCCCTACTATCTATGGTTTTCATAAAGCAGAGACCATCAAACTTGTCATCAGATATTATAATTACAGTTGGTGTACTAAAGCAGTTGATATGGTTATAGCTCTTGATTTACAAATTCTAAGGACACTATCTCAACCCTGTAGGTTTCTGTCTGTTTTTCACTAGGAGTTCACCTAGGAAGAGGGCAAGCTTTGATGGGTTTGTTTTTTATATTCCTGGTCTTCAAGCCTATTTTTCAAGTCGTTACCTCCAATCTATATTACATTTAACATAGTTAGTATAACATAAAAAGTATAATTCATGTATTAGTTTTTGGGATTATTAGACCCAATATAATCAATCAATTGACGAAATTTGTATTAACTATGGATTATATGTTATTATGCAAAGATATATGGTTTCAAATTTCAATATACATGTCTATATGGATTTAGGATAATGATAAGGAAATCATATAAGTAGCTACACCTATAGTAAATATATGATATGTAGTTAAAAGGAGGGAATAAAAATGAATAGAAGGATATCGATGGTACTTACCCTATCTATGGTTGTAAATATCTTGGCCTATGCGGGTGGCTTGTCTCTTGCAGAGTCAAACGACCAGTCAAGCTTAGTGGTCGAAGAAATTATCTCGACTGACAACCTTAAGAGGGAGGATGTGAGTACTAGTCAGCCAAAGGAAAATAAAGATAATGTGACAAACTCAGCTGTTCAACTAGAAAACCTAGCTGACGTGAAGTCAAAAATTGAGGCCGATGCCAAGGTTACTATTGACCTGCCAACATCAATAGGGGTGGGCCAGAGTGTGGTTAATGGCCAGCTAGTAAGAGGAATAGGAGTATCTGTGTACACACTTACAGACAAGGAGTTCACTGATAAGAAGTTTGTACCTACTACAGATGCCCTTATTTCAAATCCAAAATACAATGTTAATACACAGGATGGCAAGTTTAGCTTAACTATAAATACAGCCAATCTTAAGGTTGGTAATCACCTAGCCTTATGCATCTACTATTCTTTGAGAGAGTCAGATGGAAAAATAGTTAATAAGAGCTTCTTTATAAATGCCACATATGGAGCTGGTTCAGACATTAACCCAGACCAGGTGACACCAGTCCAGCCAAGTGATGGAAGAAGAATCAGTGGTAATGATAGGTTTGCTACAAACCTTGCCTCAGTAAGGAAGACCTTCAAGTCAAGTCAGACTGTCCTAGTAGCTTCAGGCAACAGCTTTGCTGATCCACTTGCAGCTGGTCCACTTGCTATGAAGTACAATGCACCTATCATATTCTCTGACAAGACAGGTCTAAAGACAGATGCAATCAAGCTTATAAAGGATCTGGGAGCTACTAATGTAATTATAGTAGGAGGTTTAAACTCAGTTCCTACCAACATTGCGACACAGCTAGCTGGTCTAAATGTAAGAAGGATCTCAGGAAATGACATGGTATGAGACTTCAGCTGCTGGTAAAAGAATTTGGAGCATCTAGGCATATAATATTTACTGATGGCAGAAAATTTGCTGATGCACTTTCAGCAACACCACTTGCCAAGAAGCTAAATTCACCAATCCTACTGGTCAACAGTGTCAACAAGCTACCTAATAATTTGGCTACATATAGGGATGCCTACATAATAGGTGGAAAGAACTCAGTAGGTCATGATATAGAAACTAGGCTAAAGGCAGTAAAGGGAGATAAGGTATACAGGATTTTTGGTCAGGATAGGGAATCAACATCAACCAAGTAGCTGAAATACTGGTACAATGAAAAACATACTGCATAATGGAAGTAGCTCTGATGCCCTAAGTGCAGTCAACCTTTTTAAACGATGGTAAGAACTGCTACTATGAAGAAGGACTCAATATCAAAGGACAATAAGGCACTAACAGTAAATAAGACTAATTATATCATAGGTGGATATAATACGTGTCAAAAGCAATACTGGCTATAATGGGTTAGGTTTATAAAAGTAAACTTCAGGATATAATTTATTAAACTTAGAATTTTTAAAATATAATAGACTTATTGAAATCAATGCTTTTATAATTACTATAAAAATGTAAAAATTATAAAAAGCATTGATTTTTACATATTATATATAATTATCTGAGTTTACTTTTTAATAAACTTTAGGTTTTATTAAAAAGTAAAGCATGTGAATTTTATTTTTGATATAAATTGGAATGGAGGATTAGATGGAGATTGGTGAAAAGCTAAGGCGTTAAGGAAAGAAAAGCAGCTGACCCAGGAGGAATTGGCAAAATCGTTGCGAATTATCCAAGGGCTTTATATCGCAGTTGAGAATGATTTGATATCACCATCAATTGCCACCCTGATAGATATACTTGAAATCTTTGGGAACTAACCTCAGAGACTTTTTGCTGATGAGGTAAATGAAAAGATTACCTTTGCTGAGGACGATATGTTTTGGAAACTGATGATGAGGACTTGGGTTATCATTTCAAATGGTTGGTACCAAACTCACAAAAAGATGACATGGAGCCTGTCTAGTAAATATAGAGCCAGGAGGTTCTTAAAAGGAGGAAAAGCCACACGAGGGTGAGGAGTTTGGACTCGTATTAAAGGGACTATATGCCTACACATGAGCAATAGAAATATAGGGTTAAGAAGGCGAGAGTTTCTACTACCAGGCCAGGGAAACCCATTCACTAAGCAATGAAGGTAAGACACCAGCCAGCCTAATCTGGGTAAGCTGTCCACCTTCCTTTTAGAAAATTTTAGGGGGTATATATATTGGAAAAATAAACTAATTGAACTTAATAATATATCAAAGAAATTTAATGATAATACTATTTTTGGACAGGTTTAACCTGACTATAAACGAAAATGAATTTTGACCCTGATAGCCAAGTGGATGTGGCAAGACTACACTTCTCAGGATAATAGCAGGCTTTGAGTTCGCTGATGAGGGAGATGTATTCTTTGGAGGCTATAGGGTAAATAGTGTACCAGCCTATCAGAGAAATATAAATACCGTATTTCAGAAGTATGCCTTGTTCCCACACATGGATGTGTATGAGAACATAGCCTTTGGTCTAAAGATTAAGAAGATGGACCCAATTACTGTTGAGGAAAAGGTAAAGAGCATGCTGGCCCTAGTTTCCCTACAGGGCTTTGAGCACAGAAAGATATCATCCCTATCTGGTGGTCAGCAGCAGAGAGTTGCAATAGCCAGGGCCCTTGTTAATGAGCCGAAGGTCCTTTTACTTGACGAGCCACTAGGAGCTCTTGACCTTAAGTTAAGACAGGAAATGCAGTTGGAGTTAAAGAAAATCCAGAAGAAGCTAGGGATTACCTTTATATTTGTAACACATGACCAGGAGGAAGCCTTGAGTATGAGTGATACAATAGTAGTCCTTGATAAGGGAGTAATCCAGCAGATAGGTAGTCCTATAGATATCTACAATGAGCCTGAAAATGCCTTTGTGGCCAACTTTATAGGTGAATCTAATATTATAGATGGCATAATGCATGATGACTTTGATGTAGAGTTTTCATCAAGGCGTTTTGTCTGTGTAGACAAGGGCTTTGAAAAGGGTGAAAATGTTGATGTTGTTGTTAGACCAGAAGATATTATTATGACTAGCGCTGAAGAGGGTATGCTAAGAGGTATAGTAAGGTCTTCTGTATTTAAGGGAGTCCACTATGAGCTAGAGGTAGAAGAGAGTGGAAGGCTATGGTTACTTCAGAACACTAAGACAGCTCCTATTGGAAGTGAATTAGGCATGATTATTAATCCTGAAGATATTCATATCATGCACAAAGGAGATGCATAGGATGAAGAAGATTAAGAATAGAACAAATACTGTGGTTGAGCAAAAGGAGACTAGGTTGGCCTATCCCTATGCCCTTTGGTCAGTAATATTTATAGTAGTGCCCCTAGTATTGATTGTTTATTATTCATTGACTAGAAAAACTGACGATGGGGGTATCCTATTTACATTTGAAAATTATAGGCAGGCCTTTGATCCCTTATTCCTAAAGGTATTTATGAGGTCATTTGTTCTTGCTGGTATAGCGACTATTTTATGTGTAATTATTGGTTATCCAGCAGCCTACATAATATCTAAGGCCAAGCTTAGCAGGAGGGACTCTCTGATCCTCCTATTTATCCTACCGATGTGGATGAATTTCCTACTGAGGACCTATGCCTGGATAGCAATACTTGGAAAAAATGGATTGTTAAATTCTCTTTTGGGGATTTTTGGTATTACACCAAATTCAATTCTCTATACAAGTTCTGCAGTACTACTAGGTATGATATACAACTTTTTACCTTACATGGTATTGCCAATATATACGTCTCTACAGAAGATAGATGAAGACCTAGTAAATGCAGCAAGAGACTTGGGTGCCAATACAGCTACAGTATTTAGGAAGGTAATCTTTCCACTGAGCATACCAGGTGTCTTAAGTGGGGTAACAATGGTATTTATGCCTTGTGTAACAACCTTCGCCATATCTAGACTACTAGGTGGTGGTAAGACTATGCTGGTAGGAGACTTGATTGAACAGCAGTTTACAACAGTTGGTGACTGGAATTTAGGTTCATCAATATCCATAGTTATGATGGTTATAATACTAATTTCTATGGCCTTTATGAACAAGATAGACAGGGATGAAAGACAAGGGGGTAAGGTATAATGCAGAGAAGAAACTTAATATCAAAGCTATGCTCAAATATCTACCTGGTGCTTGTATTTTTGTTTTTATATGCACCTATATTGGCCCTTGTAATATTCTCCTTTAATGATTCAAAGTCTATGGGCGTATTAAATGGCTTTACCATGAAGTGGTATGTGGCTCTATTTAGGAATGAGACTATATTGTCAGCCTTATACTACACTATTAGTATAGCTGTCTTGGCCTCAATTATATCTACTATATTTGGAACTATAACTTCTATTGGTATATATAAGATGAGGGGTAAGACTAAGGCTACTATCCTAAATATCAACTACCTGCCAGTTTTAAATACTGATATAGTTACAGGTGTAGCCCTAATGAGCTTGTTTGCCTTTTTCCAAATGAATTTTGGCTTTAAAACTATGCTCTTGTCACATGTGATGTTCTGTACACCATATGTAATCCTATCAGTCTTGCCAAAGCTAAGGCAGCTACCTGACAATGTAGAAGAGGCTGCCCTAGATCTAGGAGCAACACCTTGGTTGGCAATAAGAAAGATTGTTATACCGCAGATCAAGCCGGGTATAATGTCTGGATTTCTGATGGCCTTTACTATGTCTATAGATGACTTCATCATTTCCTTCTTCAATACAGGAAATGGTGTAAGTAATCTGTCTATAGAAATATATGGTATGGCTAGACGTGGAATTAAACCGGAGATAAATGCCCTATCAAGCCTGATGTTTTTAACAGTATTGGTCCTATTGATATTAGCTAATAGGAAGGATTCTATAATTAAGAATTCCGCCTTGGGTAAGGCCTAGTCAGGGGGTAGAAAACAATGAGACCATAAAGATAAATAATAAATTAAAAAACAATATAGGAAGAACCATGGCCATGACACTGATTTTATCCTCAGTTGCAATATTTACAAGTGGTTGTCTAGGTGGTGGCCAGGATTCTACTAAAGTTCTTAACGTATATAACGTGGGTGACTATATAGATGAGAGTCTAATCAGTGAGTTTGAAGAGCAGACAGGTATTGATGTCCAGTATTCAACCTACGATACCAATGAGATGATGTATCAGAAGGTTAAGAGTGGAAGCACAAAATATGACCTTGTATTTCCGTCTGACTATATGGTTCAGAAGATGAGTAGGGAAGGCCTATTAAAAAAGATAAACTATAATAATATACCTAACTTCAAGTATATAGACAAGTCATTTTTAAATCCTAAGTACGATCCTACTAATGAGTACTCAGTCCCATACATGTGGGGTACCCTAGGCATAGTCTATAACAAGAATATGGTAGATGATAAGGTTGACTCATGGGATATACTTTGGGACAAGAAGTATGCTAGAAATATACTTATGTTCGACTCTGTAAGAGATAGTATGGGTGTGGCCCTAAAGAAGCTTGGCTATAGCATGAACTCTGTTGACAAGGACCAGATAAATGCAGCCAAGGACCTCTTAATAAAACAGAAGCCACTTGTCCTTGCCTATGTAAATGATGATGGTAAGGATAGGATGATAGCTGGAGAGGCTGCTATGGGAGTCTTTTATTCAGGAGACTTCCCACTTATGAAGGAGGAAAATGACGACCTAGAGTATATAATACCTAGTGAGGGATCCAACAAGTGGACAGATGCAGTATGCATACCACAGACTGCTGATAATGAAGACTGGGCAGAGGCCTTTATAAACTTCCTATGTGACCCTAAAGTGAACGCTAGGAATACAGAGTATATAGGATATTCAACTCCAAATAGCGAGGGTAGAAAGCTCTTACCTGAGTGGACTTAGAAACAATAAGACTATGTACCCAGACAAGGCTATATTAGACAAGTCTGAGGCATTTTTGGACATACAGAAGGTTATTAAGGACTATGATAAGGCCTGGATTGAGTTAAAGAGCTATTAGTCTTTATAAAGTAAATCATAGTGTGTATGATAATCCATTTTATAATATAAATGAAAGTGGAGCAGACCTTCCAGTAAAAAGCTGGATTATCTGCTCCTTATTATTTTTAAATTATAGATTACCTGTTTTTAAATCTTCCGTACAGACCTGTAATATAACTGATATATCCTCTAAGTCATGGTATGTACATTTCGTGTGGCAACATCCTAAATATCCAGTTACCTTCATCGATACCTGGAGTATTTATTCTGACCAACCCTCAAAGTCATACCAGTCCTGAAGAGGTATAATAGCCATGTAGGAATTAGTCATCATGACAGCCCTTATTAGGCATTCAGTATACCTGTCATAGGCTGACATCCTTAGGTAGGCCTCTGCATATGAGAATTCACTAGGGCTGCAAGTTTTTAGCCATTCAGCCAGGCTGGTATTGTCGTGTGTTCCTGTGTAGGCAACAGAATTCTTTGGATAGTTATGTGGTAGGTTAAGGTTGTCAGCATCAGAGCTAAATCCAAACTGACTATCTTCATACCTGGAAGCCAGTATAGTCTAGGAGGTCACGAACCTCATCAGTAATAATACCAAGGTCTTCAGCTACTATGTTAGCATTTTTAATTTCCTTGTTTACCTGGTCAAAAAGCTCCTTGCCTGGTGCCTTTATCCACCTTCCGTTCATAGCATCTCTAGTGACAGGATCTATAGAATAGAAGCTTTCAAAGCCTCTGAAGTGGTCTATTCTTAATATATCGTAAAGCTCAAGAGATTTTTGGATTCTCTTAACCCACCAATCAAACTTATGCTTCTTTAGGTAGTCCCAATCGTATAGAGGGTTACCCCAAACCTGGCCAGTTGCTGAAAACTCATCTGGTGGAACTCCTGATATCTGATGCGGTTCACCCTTTTCATCTGTCAAGAACATGTCCCTATTGTAGTAGAAGTCAGAACTATCACGTGATACATAGATTGGCATATCACCGAATATTTCTATACCACGATCATTTGCATATTTCTTCAGCTGGTGCCACTGGTCGAAGAATAGGTATTGTAGGAAACAGTGGAAGTCAATTGTATCAGGATTTTGGCTTGTTAGCTGGGTTTGGCCATTCCCAGTATGGCTTTTTCGTCATTTGCTTCCTTTAGAGCCAGTATTTATGGCAAAATCATCAAGCCAGAAGGTATTTTTCCTCTAAATCCTTGTAGGCTTGGTCATGCTTAGGATCGAAGTTACTGAAGGCCTCTCTAAAAATAATCATCTTAAGAGACCTGGCTTTAGCATAGTCAGCATATCTTGGATCTGCCTGGTAGTAGCCCTGGTATACAGAGTTAATAAAGTTCCAGTCTACAAGGCCCTTGCCTACAAGCATGTCTATGTCTATAAGGTCATAGTTACCTGAAAAGGCGCAGACAGATTCAGTGGTGAATATTCATCAATTGCAGCAGTTGCTGTTATCGGCAGTATCTGCCAAACAGATTGACCAGTCCTCACCAAAAGTCTACAAATTCATAGGCGCAGTGGCCTAGACTCCCAACCCCGTACTTACTAGGTAGGGAGAAAATTGGCAGGAGGATACCTGCCTTCCTAGTGTTTGTCATATTGATTACCTCTTATCCAAGTCTTATTATATATACTTGGATCCTTTCTATTTATTATAATTAGACTTAAAACTTCAAAAATATTTTACTTATCTAAGTGTATAGCAGTATAGGATCTTGGTCCAACAACCAGTCCATAATTTGTAGGGTAGACATCCTTATTTCCAAAGACCTTTTTACCACCAAGTATTTCTTCTATTAGGACAGGCTTATCTCCAAGGTTTATTAGACAAGCTATATCGTTTCTATAGTAGCATATTAGGTTTTCTCTAGCAAAACCAAATTCAAAGCCAGTCTTAAAGCTATCCTTATACTTTGCCCTAAAGGTAGTCAAGGCCTTGTAGTGGTCATATATATCCTGGTTTCTGTCCTCCTCTATAAAGCAACACCTATTGTATGGGTCGGAGAAGCCCTCCATACCATTTTCGTCACCGTAGTATAGTGATGGCACACCTGGTAGGGTAAACTGTATAAATGAGGCTATTTTTTCAAGCTCAAGGGCCTTTTCGTATAGGCCCTCTGGTAAACTATAGCCTAGCTTGTCTTCATGCTTAAAACTATCTACATCGAGAGCCAGACAAGTTGTTATCCTGGCAGTATCATGTGTAGATAAAAGGTTCATAAGTGTGTCTAGGGCAGGCTGAGGATAGTTAGAAATAAGGTCTAATATCCTATTTTTAAATAGCTTTGTATCTTGTCCCTTTAGGAGGTCAATTATAGCTGTCCTCCAAGGGTAGTTCATGACAGAATCTAGCTGCTGACCTAGTAAATAACGTCTTCTAACTCCATATGAAAATTTGTTAGTGGCATCTTCCCATACTTCACCAATGATTAGGGCCTCTGGGTCTGTAGCCTTGATAGATTCTCTTAGTCTATCTATAAAGACATCTGGTAACTCATCTGCCACATCGAGTCTCCAACCACCTGCACCAAGGTCTTGCCAGAATTTAAGGACTCCATCCTCCTGGCTGCATACGTAGTTTGTGTAGTCCTCATTTTCCTTAATCAGCTCTGGAAGGTTATCAAAGCCCCACCAAGAAGCATAGGTATTTGGATAATCTATAAAGTTAAACCATGGATAGTAGGCTGATTCCTTGGACTGATAAGCTCCTATGCCAGGATACCTACCATACCTATTAAAATATATACTATCCGAACCTGTATGACTAAAGACACCATCTAGGACAAGTTTAATGCCAGACTTATTAAAGTCTTGACAGAGATCTCTGAAGCTGTCTATGGTTCCCAAATAAGGGTCTACATTCTTGTAATCAGCTGTTGAATACCTATGGTTTTCCGAGCTTTCAACTATGGGGTTTAGGTAGACCATATCAATATTCAAGCCCTCTAGATAGGCACGACTTTCCCTAATACCATCTAGATTACCCATAAAGAAGTCCTTGGCAGAGTAGTTAGGCGTGTCTAATCCAGACTGTGGACGACCACCCCAATCATTTCTAATAGTCCTCTCATCTTCATTCACTGCCCTTGGAGCCTTATATGATGAACTCCTTTTAAACCTATCAGGAAATATTTGATAGATGATACCTCCCTTAATCCAGTCAGGGGTAGTAAAGTCTGCATCATATACAGTTAACTGCCAGCAAATCAAATCATCAGTAACTTCAGGCTGGTAGTTAATCTTGGATATATTATGACTACAGTCATGGTAGTTTAACTGGAAATAGTAGAAATAAAGACCTGTTTCAAGTGGTCCTAAATCTACATGATACCTTATATAGCCCTGGTATTTTAACTGGTCTTCCCTGTCGATTTCTAGTATAGTCATTGGTATCCTCTTTAAGTCATATGGAGACTTATCATTGAAATATACAAATTCCAAAGATTGGAAGTGAATTGATTCATGTATATATATGTCATGCTTGTCTTTTCGTTATTTTTAACACCTCCAAGTGGCTTCTTATCAATTTCTTGTCTGTAAATTACTTTTCTCATATTATCCTCTGTATTTTCTATTTTATTTTTGTATTATTTTTCCTAATATCATAAACCCTATAATTAATGTAAGTAGAATAAGACTAAAAAGCTTATTTAAAACTTATTATTTAAATAGTAATCGAGTTCTAATATACATTTTATAATATATTATATACCAAAAACAATGAGATTTTTCGTGTAAATTTGATGAATATTTTTATTAAAATTATATCGAAAGCATTAGAAAAACGATTTTCCTAAAACAAAGATTATAGGAAAAATGCATTATTTTTGTGAAAATTAGCATTTATTTATGGTATGATGTATGTAATTATAATGGTATGATGTATTGATTATACCTAATTTTAATCGATTGAAATTTTATCGACTTATTAAATAATTAATAGAGTCGATATAGAAGTATCATAAATGGTGAGGTGAGAAGAGTATGAAAAAAGACCAAAAGAACGATTTGGCTAAGTATCTATTCCATGAAGGTACCAATTACAGGGCCTTCGATTATATGGGCCTTCCTTGACGGTGACGAATGCACCTTTAGGGTATGGGCTCCTGGTGCCAAGAGGGTATATGTGACAGGCGAATTCTGTAACTGGGACCCATTTGTATATGAGGCAGAGAAGGTTACGGATTCAGGAATATATGAGTGCCGTATAAAAAATATCAAGCAGTATGACGCATACAAGTATGTATTTGAAACTCAAGACGGAAGGATCCTATACAAGTCCGACCCTTATGCAAGACACTTTGAAACAAGGCCAAACACCTCATCTAAGGTATATAAATTTGATGACTATGAATGGGGTGACCAGGCTTGGATGAAGTCCAGGAAGGTTCCTAAGGACGGTCCAATGAATATATATGAATTACACCTTGGGACTTGGAAGACCAGGGACAATGGTGAATTCTACTCTTATCGTGAATATGCAGAACTTTTGCTTGCCTATCTAAAGGACATGAAGTATACGCACGTTGAGCTACTTCCTTTGATGGAGCATCCGTATGATAAATCATGGGGCTACCAAGTTACGGGCTATTTTGCACCTACATCTAGGTATGGATTACCTGAAGACCTTATGTACTTGGTTGACCTGCTACACCAGAATAATATAGGTATAATCCTAGACTGGGTACCAGGACATTTCCCTAAGGATGAATCAGGCTTATGTGAATTTGATGGATCATACGCCTACGAGTACTCAGATCCACTAAAAATGGAGCACAAAGAATGGGGAACTAGGGTCTTTGACTATGGTAAAAACGAGGTGGCATCATTCTTGATATCTAATGCTGTTTATTGGTTAGACAAGTTCCATATAGATGGTCTAAGGGTAGATGCAGCTCATCAATGCTATATCTTGACTACTTTAGACAGGGTGGCGAGTGGAGACCAAATAAATATGGGGGCAAGGAAAATTTAGAAGTTCTTGAATTCCTAAAGAAGCTAAATGAACATGTACATGATACCTTCCCAGGAGCTATGATGATAGCAGAAGAATCTACAGCCTGGCCAAAGGTGACTCATCCTGCAAAGGACGGTGGTCTAGACTTTGACTTTAAGTGGAATATGGGGTGGATGAACGATTCATTAAAATATCTTGAATCTGACCCATACTTTAGGTCTGGAATACATAATTGCATGACCTTCTCCATTACATACGCCTTCAGTGAAAACTATATACTAGCTCTTTCACATGACGAGGTGGTACATGGAAAGAAGTCTATCTTTGAAAAGGCCTATGTCCCTTATGAGGACAAGTTTAAGAGCCTGAGGGTATTCCTAGCCTATATGTTTGGCCATCCAGGCAAGAAACTTAACTTTATGGGTACAGACATTGCCCAGGTGATAGAATGGAATGATGAAAAGCAACTAGATTGGGTTCTTTTAGATTACCCATTACATGCAACACATCAGAAGTTTGTCAGAGACCTAAATGCTATATATGCCAAGCATAAGCAACTATGGGAGTTGGATACCAACTGGGATGGATTTAGGTGGAATACTGTGGATGACAATACAAATAATGTTTTTCCTTCACTAGGTATGATGCCAAGGGCAATGAGATCTTGGTTATCTGCAACTTCTCATCACAGCAGCTGAAAAAGTATAAAATCGGGGTCAGCTCCGATAAAAAATATAAGGTCTTATTGAATAGTGACGCCAAGAAGTACGGTGGAGATGGCTTGGTAAACAGAAACATTCATTCAATAAAATCAGAGTTTAATGGGTTTGACTACCATATAGAGGTCAATATCGGATCTTTTGGAAGTCTATATTTGGTAGAAAAATAAATAGTTGAGAGAGTAAAGCTATGAGTTTAAAAAAAGAAATTGTTGCAATGCTATTAGTAGGTGGTCAGGGAACTAGGCTTAAATCCCTAACAAAGAATATGGCCAAGCCAGCAGTTCCATTTGGTGGTAAGTACAAGATAATCGACTTTCCGTTATCAAACTGTGTGAATTCAGGCATATCTACAGTCGGGGTCCTAACTCAGTTTATGCCTTTGGAGCTTAATAGCTACATAGGAAATGGTGCCCCATGGGACCTAGATAGGATGGACGGTGGTTTGTCAATCCTTCCTCCGTATACAGGTGGAGAGACAGGTGACTGGTATAAGGGTACATCAAATGCAATCTACCAGAATATGAAGTATATTGAACAGTATGATCCAGAATACGTGTTAATTCTTTCTGGTGACCATATATACAAGATGAACTACAATGAAATGTTGAAGTTCCATAAGTCTAGGGGGGCAGATTTAACAGTTGCCCATATAGATGTTCCACTTGAAGAGGCTAGTAGGTTTGGTATCCTTAATACTATGTCAGACCTTTCTGTAAGTGAATTTGTTGAAAAGCCAGAAAAGCCGATATCAACTAAGGCTTCGATGGGTATTTATATCTTCAACTGGTCCCAGTTAAAGATATACCTTGAAAAGTGTGAAAATGCTGAAGATACTAGCTATGACTTTGGTAAGGACGTAATACCGATGATGTTGGCCGATGGAAAGAAAATATTCGCCTACCCATTCAAGGGCTACTGGAAGGATGTAGGAACTATAGAGAGTCTATGGCAGGCTAATATGGACCTATTGAACAATGCTGACAACTTCTATATCTATGATCCGCTTTGGAGAATATACTGCAGACATTACGAGTCTATGGCCCAGTACATTGGACCAAAGGCCAAGCTATCAAATGCCATGATTTCTGAAGGAAGTAGCATAAGTGGAACTGTTAAGGAATCGGTTGTATCATCTGGTGTATATATCCACGAGGGTGCAGAGGTAGTAAACAGGTGATAATGAAGAATGCAGTTATAGGCAAGAATGCCAAGGTATACAATTTATAGTTGCTGAAGATGCCATTATAGGTGAAGGTGCTATAGTTGGTCATGAAAAATAGAACTTGGTAAGGATATGATCACTGTTGTAGCCAACAAGGATGTAGTCAAAGACAAGGAAACATTCAAAAAGAAGTAGGAGGATAGTATGAACGGATTTTGTTTAATATTTGCAGATAATTACAAGAATTATGATTTAGAAGGTTTAATAAAGAATAGGTCCCTAGCATCCCTACCTGTAGCTTGTAGGTACAGGATTGTTGACTTTATCCTTTCTTTATTAGTAAAGGCTGATGTGGCTGACATTGGTATTTTGACTACTAACAACTACAATTCTCTAATGGACCATGTAGGTTGGGGTAAAGACTGGAATCTAAATAGAAAAAAATGGTGGTCTAAAAATTATACCTCCACTAGCGATTTCTGATACAGGTCTAGCCAGGAATAAGTTTGAAGCCCTGAGTAATGCAAGCCAGTATATGGAGGGTAGACTTCAGGACTACTGTATAATTGCAGATTCTAATATCATCTGTAATATTGATTTCAAGGACTTGCTTAGGTACCATGAAGAAAATAATGCAGATGTGACAGTAGCAGTAGTTAAGAGGAAGCCTGAAAAGGATGAAATTGAAATGATTCTTGACAATAAGAACAGGGCCTACGACTCACTTTACCACAAGGATGGGGCAGACTATGAATGTAATACCCTATTAAAGATAACAATCATGCACAAGGATTTCTTGAATGAAATTATCAAGAAGGGAATCACACTAGGTTGGGAAGATATAGTGAGAGACTACATATCAAAGAACTTCAACAGGCTGAATGTCTATGCATATGAGGTAAAGGGATACTGTAAGGTAATAAATAGCCTAGAAAGCTATTATGACTTCCATATGGACCTATTAGATGAAAGAATAAGCAAGGAAATATTCCTGTCTGGTACTGAAATACTAACAAGGGTAAGGGGACAGTGTACCAACTAGCTATGGCAAGAATTCAAGCGTATCTAACTCTATCTTGGCTGATGGCTGCCATATAAATGGAAAGGTTGAAAACTCAGTAATCTTCAGAGATGTAACAATTGAAGAGGGTGTTGAGCTTAAAAACTGTATCGTGATGTCTAGCACGACTATCAAGGAAGGTGCTAAACTAGAATATGTAATCACAGACAAGGAAGTGCTTGTTACAGAGGGTAAGGAGCTAAAGGGTGATAGAAACTGTCAGTTTATAGTTCCTAAGAAGAAGACAATCTAATGCTAATACTATGTTAGGACTCTATCTAGGGTCCCAACATATATGAATTAAAAATATAGATATAATTTTGAACACATACAGAAAGAGGTGTTGTGAGTGAAAGTTTTATTCGTTGCTGCGGAAGCATCTCCCTTGTAAAAGTTGGAGGATTGGGAGACGTAATGGGTGGCTTACCTGCAGCCTTGAATGATAGTGGTGTGGACGCAAGAGTAGTTCTGCCACTTTATTCATCAATTGACAGGAACAAGTACAATATTAACTTTGTGAAATACATATATGTATCATTGGGTTGGAAGCAGATTTATTGTGGTATTTTTCGAAACCGAATACAAGGGTATTAAGTTCTACTTTATAGACAATGAACAGTATTTTAATAGGTACCAGACCTATGGTGAACCAGATGATGGAGAGAGGTTTGCCTTCTTCTCTAAGGCAGCTGTGGATATAATGCCACACATTGACTTCAAGGCTGATATTATGAATGCCAATGACTGGCATGCATCCCTATCGGTCGTATATCTAGACCTTTATAGGAGAGAAGGATATGATTTCATAGGATATGAAGAGCGTAATCTCAATTCATAATATAGAATTCCAGGGCAAGTACAATCCATATGTATTAGGAAGCCTATTTGGTTTAGGTAATGAGTACCTAGGAGCCTTGACTTTTGATGGGGATATAAACCTATTGAAGGGTGCTATACAGCTAGCTGATAGGGTAAATACAGTTAGTGAGACTTATGCAAATGAAATATTAGGACCCATACTTTGCCTTTGAGTTAAGTCCAGTCTTATCCAGTGAGAGATGAAGCTTAGGGGGATAGTGAATGGTATTGACTATGATAAGTTTAACCCTGAAAGTGATAATATGATAAGTCAAAAACTTCTCACAAAGACTCTAGACAAGAAAATAAAAATAAGCTAGCCTTCCAGGAAGAAATGGCCTTGGAGGTAAGTGATGATATACCAATGATAGGTATGGTTACTAGGTTGACAGGACAAAAGGGTATAGACCTTGTTGTGGAGGCGGCTGAGCATATCCTTAATATGGGGGCCCAGCTGGTAATATTGGGAACAGGTGACCCATACTTCGAAGAACAGTTAAGGAACCTAGAATATAGGAGACATGACAAGATGAGGTCTATCATCATGTTTTCTAATGAACTGTCATCAAAGATATATGCTAGTTCAGATATATTCTTGATGCCATCCAAGTCTGAACCATGTGGCCTATCCCAGCTAATAGCTATGAGGTATGGTAGCATTCCTGTAGTTAATAGGGTGGGCGGTCTTAGAGATACAGTAGAACCGTTTGATCCTACTAGTATGACTGGCTATGGCTTCACATTTGAAAGCTATAATGTATACGATATGCTAGATGCTATTAAGAGAGCACTTGATGTATAGCAACTATGACCAGAAAACTTGGAAGCATATAATGAAAAATGCAATGGATCATGATATGACTTGGGGTAATTCAGCTAAGAGGTACATAGAAATGTATAGGGAGGTTCTTTAGGATCTTAAAGCATTGTAATGTCCAGCCCTATGTTTAAGACAAGGCTTAATGTGGTATGAGATAAGTATTTGGTGTATGGTAGCACCAAGTATGTTTAGCCAGAAAATAGAGCTTATAAAATTAAATATTATGGAAATAATATAAACAAAAAGTGATAGAGGAGAAAAGAATGAGTGAAATGACAAAAGATATTGAACAATATCTGCAAACAAAGTTTGGTAACTCTATAGGGGAGTCTAATGAAAGACAGCTTTTACCAGGCCTTGATGGCTGAAACCAGAAATAGGCTATTGAAAAGAGGTACGACTACAACAAAAAGCTAAAGGAAAGTGGCCAGAAGCAGGCCTACTATATGTCTATGGAATTCTTGGTGGAAGAACGCTAAGAAACAACCTATTTAATCTTGGTTTAGAAGAAGAAATAAGGTCTTTCCTTGCTGAAAAGAATTTTGACTTAGATAAGATTTATGACATGGAGCCAGATCCAGGTCTAGGAAATGGTGGTCTTGGTAGACTTGCATCATGTTACCTTGATGCCTTAACTAGCAACGACTATCCAGTAACTGGCTTTTCAATCCTGTATGAATTTGGTATATTCAAGCAGGTTATTGCAAATGGTTGGCAGCAGGAATACCCAGACAACTGGCTAGGTATGGGTCAGTATGGTCTGGTTCATAGAAGTGATGAAGAAATTGAAGTTAAGTTCTATGGTAAGACTCAAGAACACTGGACTAAGGATGGACTAAAGGTTACTTATGAAGACTATACATCAATAATAGCAGAACCATATGACCTTATGATTTCAGGATACAAGAGTGATGCAGTAAATGTCCTAAGACTATGGAAGTCAAAGGCAGATGCAGGTTTCGATATGAAGCTATTTGAAAGAGGAGAATATGCTAAGTCATCTGAATCAGAGGCTATAGCTGAATCTATTTCAAAGCTACTATACCCAGCTGATGATACTAATGAGGGTAAGGCTCTTAGAATAAAGCAGCAGTACTTCTTTACTAGTGCGTCACTACAGCAGATAGTGAAAAACCACTACAAGACTTACGGTAGCCTAGATAATTTGGCTGACAAGGTGGCTATCCATATAAACGATACTCACCCTTCAATGTGTATACCTGAATTGATGAGAATCCTATTGGATGACTATGACTATAGTTGGGAAAAAGCGTGGGATATAACTACTAAGGTATTTGCCTACACTAATCATACAATAATGGCAGAAGCTTTAGAAAAGTGGTCTGTAGACCTGTTTGCCCCAATTCTACCAAGAGTATTTACAATCATTAGGGAAATCAATAATAGGTTCTGTCAGCATTGTAATGAAATTGGAGCGTCATCTGACCTAGAGTCAATGTCAATTATCCACAATAATATGATAAGGATGGCTAACCTTTGTATAGTAGGAAGCTACAATGTAAATGGTGTATCAGGCCTACATAGTGATATCCTAAAGGCAGATACATTTAAGGAATTTAATAAGGTTTATCCAGGCAGGTTCAACAATGTAACTAATGGTATAGCCCACAGAAGGTGGCTAGGTCAGGCCAATCCTGAGTTGACAAGCTACCTAAATGGCCTACTAGGCGGTGACTTTATTAAGGACCTATCAAACATAGAAGAACTATTGAATTATGCTGATGATAAGACAGTTCTAGCCGACTTAGAAAAGATTAAGCATACAAAGAAGAAACAGTTAGCTAAGTATATAAAGGATGCTAACGTATAAATGTAGATATCGACTCTATATTTGATGTTCAGGTTAAGAGACTACACGAGTATAAGAGACAGCTACTAAATGCCCTTCATATAGTTTACCTATATAGACAGATTAAGTTTAATGGTCTAAGACCTAGACCAAGAACATTTATATTTGCAGCCAAAGCATCATCAGGCTATGTAATGGCTAAGAATATAATTAAGTTCATATGTACCCCTATCTGACATGATAGAAGCAGATCCGCTTGTTAGGATTATATAAAGGTAGTATTCTTAGAAGACTACAGGGCAAACACTAGCTGAAAATAATTATACCAGGAGCAAATGTTAGTGAGCAGATTTCACAGGCAGGTAAGGAAGCATCTGGTACAGGCAACATGAAGCTAATGCTAAATGGAGCCTTGACACTAGGTACGCTAGATGGTGCCAATGTTGAAATACATGATGCAGTAGGTGATGAAAATATGTTCCTATTTGGTCTAAAGACACCAGAGGTTAATGACCTATACAAGAGTGGCTATAGACCAAGAGACTACTATGATAAAAATCCGGAAATCAAGGAACACTTGACTTTATAAGAACTATAAATATTGATGGCACTTCATTCTCTAATATAGTTGACTACCTAATCAACCAGGACCCATATATGTGTCTTGCAGACTTCGAAAGCTATGTAAACAAGCAGAAGGAAGTTGAAGAGGCTTATGGAGACAAGGACAGGTGGAACAGGATGTCATTAGTTAACATAGCCAAGGCTGGAATTTTCTCAGCCGATAGGGCTGTACAGGAATATACTGATGGTATATGGTATATAGAAAGAGTTAAATAATATTTTAAAGATTTCAAAGGTCCCCGTGAGCTTAACAGCTTAGGGACCTTTCTTATGTACTTGATAGGCCAATTACATTAACCTTCTAAATTATAGTATTTTTGATATAATATAGGTGTAAGTATCATATATATACGGAGGAAGCTATGAGTTTACAAGAATTGAGTTTATCGAATCAGCCATAGATATACTGAGAAGTCAGCAACAAACCCCTAGAGACAATTGAATATGAGTTGGTCAAGTTCTTTTGGTTCTATTCCACTTAAGGAAAAACGAGTTGATGTCTGTCAGTTCAAGGATAAAATCCGAAAGCAGCCTTAAGGAGAAAAATAATTAGAAATAGGATACCTAATGGACTATGACAATCCAGAAATAATGTCTCTGAAATACCTGATATTATTGGGGTGAGGATAGAGTGTAAATTTATCAGGGATGAAAAAGGATATTTTTATGCAGATAAAGAATTACTTTTTCAGAAACAGATGATAGAAAGTTCTTTTACGCCAAGTCCAATAAAAATATAAGACTTTATATGTTTGAAAAGCAGCCACTAAAGCAAAAATGGCTTTGAAATCTATAAGCTAGACGGTGAATATGTGCTAGCAGACAGGAAGATAAAGTTTGAACTCCAGATAAAGGCCCTAGTAAATGTATTTTGGAGTGAGATAGAACACAAGATTATTTACAAGAATACTACATATCTTCTTGAGGATCAGTTTATCAAGGATATGATGATATCAATCAAAAACAACTCTTACTATGATAGATGACCAGCTCCTTTAGTATATACAAGAACTTCAAGCCAGAAACCAAGATAAATTCTAAATTTGGTAGGAATGAAATAAAGGCGGTATTCTCGAAGCTCCTGTATGATACCATTACCTATAAGATGGATGAGCAGTTGGCTTTGCTATAGACTTTAAAAAGCCTTGCCAGACAATACTGGACTACTCGCTTCAAAAGCATAAGGATACAAGTGATGGACTAAGTGCCTTTATGACTGAAGAATATAAGAAAATAAACGAATTTTTAAATAAGGATATAAACTTCAATGACGGCCTGGTCCTTGAACATGAGCCGGTATTTGAGGATAGATTTTCTAGAGATATTGCCATATATTTATAGATAAGATGAATACAGAGGTGCCGTGGAACCTATTCTTTAGAATCCTATTTGAGCTAGAGCTAGACAATAATGTCGATGTTTTTCTAATTTTATAAGGTACTACAAGAGGTCTCTTTATAAGTAAGGACAGCCTTTTATAATCTTATGGATTCTTTGGTGAATATAGTATAAAGATTATAGATGACATGTACGAATGTATTTTTGAAGGTTATAAAGCAGGTCGGAAAGATAGATATTTTTCTTTGCTAGCAACTTATCCAAGATGAGAAGGATAGCGTCTGAGGGCTTAGACTATGTATGTTATGAGTTTGAAAAACTACTATGAATACATGGAACAGAAGAGGATAATATCTAAGATTATGGTAGATAGTCTAATGAAAATTTATAAATAATGAAGACAGATGTTTTGAGGTGATAAAATTGAACGATTTAACATATTTGAGGCTTATACTGACAGAGGAAGACAACTACCCGGTCATGTATTCATTGTCTCAGGAGGAAGTAAATATTATTGGGCAAGATGACCAGGCCATGTCACCTGATGATTTTAAGTCAATTATCAAGTTTTTTGCTGATAGGGGTTTGAAAAAGGTCAAGTTTGTTGGTGGAGAGCCCCTTTTATACAAGCACCTAGAAGACCTAATAGCCTATGCTCATGACTGTGGAATTGAGGATATAGGTATGACAACAAATGGAATTGGTCTTGGAACTAGGATACTTGACCTTAAAAACCTTGGTCTCAATAGTGTAAATATATCCCTGGATTCTTTAAAAGAGTATAGGTACCACGCCCTTACAGGAGGTGGTAAACCTAAAGGAGGTTTACTCTATCTATAGATGCCTGTCAGGCTGCCAATATAGACGTAAGGATAAATTGTGTGGCTATCAAGGACTTTAATGATGATGAGCTAGTGGATTTTATGAGACTTACTATCAACAGTAAGCTGGATGTGAGACTTATAGAGCTCTTACCATATAATATATCTAAAAACGTATGCATGAGAGGGGCTATATGGACTTACAGGAATATATTGATAATACAGAGGCAATTGATAGATCTGATGATGAAGAATTAAGGTAGCCCAGTATTTTAAAAATAGATGGTGCCCAGGGAAGGGTGGGCATTATTAGGGCAGGATCTAGAGAATATGAAGAAGACCTTCGTAGGGTCAATGTAAGCAACAGGGGTTATATGAATGTTGGACCCCCTACAGAAGAATATTTACTTTATAAAACCTATATTGGGTGATGAGGAAGCCTTTAGAAGATATATTTTATAAGATAAAAACAAGACTTAGAATATATATAAATGTTAATAGAATGTTAAATTTAGCTTATTAACATATCTTTCATGGTATTATTGTAGGTAGGTAAAATTAATATGCCAAGTGGTGTGATTTTATTAGAATATGAGGTGTAAATAATATGGATATTGCAATTTCCTTAATCGGTGGATTAGGTATGTTCCTTTATGGAATGAATGTAATGGGAGATGGTTTGCAGAAGGCTGCAGGCGAAAAGCTAAAAAAGATTATTGAAATGTTGACAACCAACAGGATAATGGGTGTCCTAGTTGGTACCTTAGTTACTGCAATTATACAGAGTTCTAGTGCTACGACTGTCATGACAATTGGTTTCGTAAATGCTGGTATAATGTCATTACAGCAGGCGGTTGGAGTTATAATGGGTGCAAATATAGGTACAACAGTAACAGCCCAGTTGGTATCTTTTAACATCGAGAAATATGCACCAATAGCAATTGGTATTGGTATGGTATTTTGGTTCTTTACTAAGAAGAAGAACATAAAGAACATAAGTGAAATACTAATAGGCTTTGGTATCCTATTCGTTGGTATGAACTTTATGAAGGAGGCAGCCGCCCCTGTATCTGAAATGTCACAGGTACATGATGCAATGCTATACCTAAGTAAAAATCCAGTTCTAGGCATCTTGGCTGGTTTCCTTATTACAGGTACTATCCAGAGTTCAAGTGCCTCTATAGGTATCCTAATTGTTCTTGCTTCGCAGGGGCTATTGCCTATTACAGCAGCCCTACCAGTTCTATACGGTGATAATATAGGTACATGTGTTACATCATTACTATCAACAATAGGGGCAAGTAGGAATGCCAGAAGAGCAGCTATTATGCATCTATGCTTTAATGTGATTGGTACCTTATTGTTTATAATAGTTTTAAGTAAGCCAATAGTTGCCTTGGTAACTAGTATAGATCCAACAAATGTACCAAGACAGATAGCCAATGCCCATACCCTATTCAATGTGGTAAATGTAATAGTATTACTACCGTTTAGTACATATTTGGTTAAGCTTGCTACTAAGCTAGTTCCATATACAGAAGATGAAGAATTAGAAAATATCCATACTACAAAGTTCTTGGACGAAAGAATCCTGGAAACTCCATCTATTGCCCTTTCAAATACAGTTGATGAAGTAATCAGAATGGCTAGTCGTTCAACTCGCTCTCTAAATTCTGCCTATGATGCAGTAAAGACTTTCAGCCATGAAAAAAGAGAGAAGACTTTTGAGTATGAAAGGATGATAAACACACTACAGCTTGATATAACAAACTACCTATTTGCTCTTTCAAATAGAAACCTGAGTGATATAGAAAGAATCAAGGCCGATGTCCTATTCCACATAGTAAACGACATTGAAAGAGTTGGTGACCATGCCGACAATATAGCTGAGATTTCACAGTTTATGGAAGATAAGAAGGTTATCTTCACAGAGGATGCAAGAAATGAATTAGATACAATATTCGAATTGGCGTCTAAGAACTTCTATGACTCTATTACTGCCCCTAAAGACTAGTGACTTGAGCTAGCAGCTACTATTACAGAGAGGGAAAGAGAGATTAATATACTAGAGCAAAAATGCCAGAAATTCTCATATGGCAAGGCTACATTGGTACTTGTTCTGTTGAAGCAGGTATCTACTTCCTAGACATTATAAGTAATCTAGAGAGAATATCAGACCATTCTATCAACATAACTGAAGAGTTGGGAAGAATGAGTGGACATGTAAGCCTATAGGGTATGAGGAAGATATATAGACCAGGCTTTGGTCATGCAAAAACAAGAGATAAAACAAGAGATAAAAACAAGGATATAAGTAAATAATATATAATATATAATATACTGGTATGTGTCTCGCATATCAGTATATTTGTATAGAGGACAAATAGGGGGCTACAATTTTATGGATTTTTTAAATTTACCAAAGATAGACCTGCACTGTCACCTGGATGGGTCACTGAGACCAGGGTCAGTTTTAGAGCTTTTAAGGAAATATAATATAGACTTAGGCATAAATGAGACCAACATTGATGATGCCTTAAAAATAAGGGACCATTGTGACTCCCTGCTAACCTACCTTAAAAAATTTGACCTACCCCTAAAAATCATGCAGGATAAAGAAGACCTAGAAAGACTAACTTATGAGGTATTTGAGGATGCCAAAAATGAAAATATAGCCTATTTAGAACTTAGATTTGCCCCTGTACTCCATATAAATAAGGGGCTCAACCAAGAAGAGGTGATAGGGGCTGTAATTAAGGGTATGAATAGGGCCAAGAATGACTATGATATAGAGGGTAATATCATAATTTGCTGCATGAAAAACCTAGGCGAGGAAGAGGCTCTTAAGACTATCAAGGCCGGTTATACCTACATGAACAAGGGACTTGTTGGTGTAGATCTTGCAGGTAAAGAGGATATTGGCTTTGCCCATAAGTATATAAGGGCTATGAGACTAGCCAAGGACATGGGCTATAATATAACGGTTCATGCTGGTGAAGCAGGGCCAGGTCAGAATATACTAGATGCTATAAGCCTACTGGGAGCCCAGAGGATAGGACACGGTACCAACCTATATCAATCTGATGAGGCCTTTAGGCTAGTAAAGGAAAATAATATATTCTTAGAGGTATGTCCAACAAGTAATTTACAGACAAAAGCAGTTGATAGACTTGAAAAACATCCTGCTATATACTATTATAAAGAGGGTATTGGTCTTTGCATTAATACAGATAACAGGACGGTATCCAATACAAACTTGACAGCAGAATTTGAGGCTATAGGCCATCTTTTAAGTATGGATAGGACTTCCTATACAAAAATGTATGAAAGGGCAGTAGAGGCCTCTTTTGCGGACAGAGAGACAAAGGATAAATTAATAGATAAGGTCAGGAGGATAAAATAATGACTAATAATAAGCAAAATCCAGAGCTTAAGGCTGCTGGTAGTAAGAATAAGATAAGACATATAGTTGGAGTAATGAGTGGTAAAGGAGGAGTTGGTAAATCGACTATGACTAGTCTAATAGCCAACAAGCTAAATGCCCAGGGCTATAGGGTAGGTATACTTGATGCTGATATTACAGGACCTAGCATACCTAGACTAATGCATATAGACAAGCAGATGGCCTACTCAGACGGGGACAATATAATACCGGTTACTGCTGACAATGGTATAAAGGTTATTTCCCTAAACCTAATAATGGACGAAGAAAGTAAACCAGTAATATGGAGGGGACCTATGATAGGGTCAGTCGTTCAGCAGTTCTATGAAAATGTCCTGTGGGGTGACCTAGACTACCTGCTAATAGACATGCCTCCAGGAACAGGAGATGTAGCCTTAACAGTAATGCAATCAATACCAATCAAGGGCATAATAATGGTATCTATGCCACAGAACCTTGTTTCTATGATAGTTTCTAAGGCTGTAAACATGGCCAAACAGCTGAATGTACCAGTTATAGGTATAATAGAAAATATGAGTTATATAGAGTGTCCAAATTGCTCTGAAAAGATAAGGATGCACAATGATGAGGGATGGGACCAGTTTATAAAGGACTATTCCTTGGATATGCTAGCAGAGCTACCTATGTCGCCAGAGATAATAAGACTATCTAATGAAGGCATGGATGAGGTCAGTCTTGAATTGGATAAAATCCTAAGTGGGATAGTGGATAAGGTATCAAGCTTTTGCAAGAGAAGGATAATTTTATAGAACAAAGTAGATGAAAAAAATACCGAGATAAGATTTATCTCGGTATTTATCTCGGTATTATATACTACAATATTTTTAATAGACTTAATTGAGTTCAACGGAATATACAAAACCTTTTGGTTATTGTAGTGTGGGTGTTTCTCATCCATGTCAGTTTGAGAAAAGGGTCAATGATATGTCGTCGTATTCAGATAATATACCATAAAGCTTTAGACTGGCTAAGGTAGGAGTCTATCTCGGCAAAAATCATTGATGTGCGTTTCAACAAAATCAAAAATTCTTGTTAATGCATGATAATCTGTCATTTTTGTTTTTTTCTTTGGCATAAAATCACCCCTTTACTATATTTATATTATACAAAATTTTACTTAAAAAAAGTAAATAGAAAGGTTTTAAAATGGATAATAATATTAAAGCACCTAAAAATTAATAACATAATTAATGTTTATTCATCTAAATTTTTAAATGTCTTTTGAAGTAGGATTTAAGGACATAATGATAAAAATGGATAGTTGCCTCTAGGCTAGATAAAGAAAAGTACATAGATAAAGGTGATAAACAAGATGGGAAAAGATAGGGTAGATGCCGTTATAATTGTTGGCTATAAGAATGATGACAAAAGGCCTAGTCAACCTGTAAATCAAGTAGCTAATATAAGTCCTGAGCCCCAAGATCAAGATACTATTGTACTGATAAGAGAATTTAGGATACCGATTAATGACTATATTTACTCTCTTCCAGCCGGGCTTGTAGACCCTGGTGATGACATCTATGAAACGGCTATCAGAGAGATGAAGGAAGAGACTGGCCTTGATCTAATAGCCATAGATAAGGATAAGACCTGCAACAAGGCTTATGCTTCTGTAGGTATGTCAGATGAATCCCTGGCCATTGTATATGGTAGGGTAGAAGGTAGTCTATCAAGGGATTTCATGGAGGATACTGAGCTGATAGAGCCGATGTGCATGACTAAGGAAGAGGTAAAAGACCTACTTACAAAAAAAGATATAAATATCGATATAAAGGCCTGGCTAATCTTAAAGGAATTTGTAGGTTTATAGTCATGTATTATACATATTTGTTGAGATGCAGGGATGGAAGTCTTTACTGTGGCTACACGACTCATATAGAAAAGAGAATGGACCAACATAAAGAAGGCAAGGGAGCCAAGTATGTGAAGGCAAAAGGTTATAAAGAATTGGAGTTTTATATAGCATCGTCCACTAGGTCTGATGCAATGAAGCTAGAGGCCTATATAAAGAGGTTAGAAAGAAAGGAAAAGGAAAACCTGATAAAGGGGGATACTAGAGCCTTGGATAGACTGGGTATAGAATATAACCTGGTCTTAAGTACTCTAAATAGTCCAGTGATAAGTGAAAACTCAAGTATATCAGAAGCAGAGGACATGTAAAACTATAGTAAATCCAAGAAAAATAGGACAAGAAAAATAAGAATAAGAAAACAGTAATTAGAGTAGTAATTATAATAGAAGAATTAGAACTACAAATAAAGTAAGTACTCCTATCCGATTTTAAAAAAATTGAATAGGAGTACTTTTATTGTTAGATATCTGATTAAGATATATGTAGCCTATCCCTTGTAGACAATATCACCACCTACTATAGTGTACTTGACTTTACCATATAAGGAGCGACCTAGGAATGGGGAATTAGAAGACTTAGACTTGAAACCCTCAACTATGTATTCCTGGTTAGGATCGAATATACAAACATCAGCAGGCTTTCCTACCTGTAGATTTCCCTTATTAAGCTTGTAATACCTTGCAGGATTAGATGTAAACTTACTTAGCATGTGTATCATTGACAGGCGGTTTTTCATAACTAGCTCAGTTACTGCAAGTGGAAGGGCAGTTTCAAGTCCTATAATTCCACTAGGTGCCTTAGTAAAGTCGACGTTCTTTTCATCGGCAGTATGTGGGGCATGGTCAGTGGCTATTATCTCTATAGTATCATCTATCAGGCCGGCAATAATCCTTTCCCTATCTTCAGCAGACCTTAGAGGGGGATTCAATTTTGCTAATACACCTATTCCAAAACATTATCCTCTGTAAGAGTGAAGTGGTGTGGTGTTGCTTCTGCAAAAACCTTTACACCTATAGACTTTGCATACCTTATAAAGTCTACAGCATTACCCGAGCTAATATGTTGTATGTCTATGCAGGCGCCTGTTTCAAGGGCAAGCATACAATCTCTGGCCACCATTATATCCTCTGATACCCTAGGAGCACCCTTAAGACCTAATTTATCCGCTATAGGACCAGCATTTATACCGTGGTTATCTATTAGACTGTTATCTTCTTCATGAAGGGCTATTACAGTATCTAGCTGGGCAGCCTTTAGCATAGCATCCCTTAATGTTTTTGTATTCATAACCGGTACGCCATCGTTGGTAAAGCCAGCAGCTCCTGCCTTGTGTAGGAGGTCCATATCAACCAGCCTATCCTTGAAGTCAATAGTTAAGGCAGCCTCCTGTAGTATATTTATAGGGCAGTCTTTGGCCTTTTCCTGTATATAGGAAAGACTTTCTATAGAGTCTATCTTAGGATTAGTATTAGCCATAAGGATGACAGTAGTATAGCCACCAGCAGCTGCAGCATGAGCCCCAGATACAAGGTCTTCCTTTTGGGTAAAGCCAGGGTCTCTAAAGTGGGAGTGGATATCAATCAAGCCTGGGGAAACAATCATGCCCTTTGCATCTATTATATCGTCATACTCAAAGTAGTCAGATGAAATACTAGGTGATATTTCCTTTATAAGGCCATCCTGAATAGATATATCTACAATTCCTTCGAAATTTGTGGCTGGGTTTATCAGTTTTCCATTTTTTATTAATACTTTGTTCATGTGAGCCTCCTTTTTCTGTTTTTCTAGTCCTATTTATATATAGGATTATTTTTAAATTAGTGAGTAAAAAAAGCAGCTAGAGGGCATTTTTACAATTTATATGATTTTATAAGAAAAGAGATTAATCACTTGATCAATCTCTTTGCATATTTACTTATAGATAATTTTTATTAGGGTCAACTTTAGACGCCTTATGAGCTGGTACCAGTCCAAATACAATTCCTGTAATAACAATAGCCAAGAAAGAGTATAGGAAGCTGTTAAAGCTCGGTATAGGCCTAAATGGCATAATATTCTTGGAATATATAGTAACTGCATAGCCAACTATGATACCTAAGACACCACCACAGGATGTAATAAATACCGACTCAACAAGGAATTGATACATAATTGTTGAAGGCTTGGCACCCAAGGCCCTTCTAATACCAATCTCCTTACTTCTTTCCATTACAGAAACGTACATGATGTTCATAATACCAATACCACCTACAAACATGGCAACTATAGTAATGACAAGGACAAATTTATCAATACCCTTAGTCATAGCCTCAGTTGATTTCTGTATAGTATTTTGGTCTCTAACCTTATATTCACCCTCTAGCTTAGGGTGTAGTTCTGACATCTTATTTGCTACCCCCTTGGCAACGGTTGGGATGTCAAAGCCATCCTTAACAGTTACGCTGATATAGTTGATAGCACCTGTCTTTATATTTTTACCACTTAGGAAGTTATACATATCATTTGGTACTACTGAATATGGAGGAACATTGTCGAATGATCCCTTCTTCCTAAATTTCTTATCAACTGGGTCGTATACGGAGTCTGCATCACAAACACCAACTACCTCAAAATTTAGCCTGCCTATAGTGATACCCTTACCGATTGGATCAGATTTTTCAAATAGGGTTTCCTTTGTAAATGTATCTATAACAACAACCTTTTTGCCAGCATCAGATGCATTAAGGGCCCTACCTTTGACTACCTTATACTTATGAGTTAGGGAAGAGGCAAAGCTAGCTGAAGTATTCTGGTTAAAGTATGATACATTACCATTATATAGGTTTTCATCACCAAAAGAAATCACATCTGTAAGTGGCTTATTTGATGATTTTATTTTTTCTACTCCTTCTACAGTCTGTAGCTCTTGCAAATCAGATGATAGGAAGGGAGTTAGTAGACTTTCATTAGTATTGGAATCTGCTGATTCAAAATACACAATGGCAGTCTTAGAATCTATAGTCTGGAAAGACTGCTTAAACACCTGGCTCATAGCATTACCTACTGAGCTAACAAAAACAACTGATGTAATACCAGTGATTATCCAGATGAAGGCTACTATTAAACGCAGTTTATGTCCCTTGAGGTTTTCTATTGAATTTTTTAACAGTGTTAACATTCTAAACCTCCTTCACAAAAGCACCGTCCTTTAGGGTAATAACCCTAGATGCATATTTAGTCATATCTTGGTCGTGTGTAACCATGATAACAGTTGTTCCATTCTTGTTTAAGCTAGATAATAGCTCCATGATATCACGTCCAGTTTCACTATCAAGTGCTCCCGTAGGCTCATCGGCAAATATTATCTTGGGGCTATTAACTATGGCCCCTAGCAATAGCGACCCTCTGCTTCTGACCACCAGAAAGGTGGTTAGGTGAACTCAAGGCCTTGTCAGAAAGACCAACCTGGTTCAGCTTTTCGTATATCAACTCTTTTCTCTTATTTTTATCCTTAACACCGGCATAGATCAGAGGAACCTCTATATTTTGGTAGACATTTATAGTGTCTATAAGGTTAAACTGCTGAAAAACAAAGCCGGCATATTTGGCCCTGTATTCAGACCTCTTATTCTCGCTTAGGGTACTGACATCAGTATCATTAAATATATAATGACCCTCGTCAATTTTATCTAAGAAGCCTAGAACATTTAATAGGGTAGTTTTACCACTACCAGACTTACCCATTATCATTATGAATTCGCCTTCTTCTATCTCTAGATTAAGACTTTTTAATATGTGAAGTTTTTCTTTCCCTACTTTGTAATACTTCTGTATATTGTCTAATTTTATTTGCATTTTATCAACCTCGGTTCTGGCTACTTTTTAGATGCGTCAGAAGGGATTGGGTCTCCATCCTTCATTGTTTTAGTAGGGTTCTTAACAACAACATCATTTTCATTTAGATCACCTGTAACCATAGAGTAGTCTTCGCTATCATTTAGGATTTCAACGTTGACCTTTCTTAGGTATCCGTCTACTTCTGTAAATACATAGATTTCGTTTCCATCATTTACTATAGCCTTTGTCGGAACCTTATGCTTGTCAGTATTTACCTCTATTGTTGCCTGAGTATGGTAGCCGTTTACTATACCTTCCTGCGTGTCAAAAGTCATAATCACATTATATAGAGATAGGGAAGATGCAGAATCTCCCTGACCTACAGGGCCTGATGAAAGCTGTGGTCTTTCAGATATATAGCTAATACGACCCTTAACCGTATCTCCTGAAGCTAGGATTGTTACGTCAGCAGTCATATCCTTCTTTATTTTACTTAGGTCCTGCTCACTAATCTGGCCATTCATCACATATTCCGTAGACTGGATAGTCATAAGTACAGCGCTGGCACTAGAATCAGATGAACCTGAAGTAGTATTATTGTTTAGGTAGACCTTTCCATCAAAAGGTGCCTTTACTTTTGTATAAGGCTTGGCATTAGCAGTTGAAAGGCTAGTATTTAAAGTTGCTATCTGGTTGTTTATTGAAACAAGACTAGGGTCACCAGACTGTAGGGCCCTCTTCTCATTGATTAGGTTACTAATCTGAGTCTTTATTGATGAAATTTCCTGGATAGCAGCCTCATCCTTAATCATATAAAGCACATCTCCTGATTTTACGTTCTGGGCATTTGTCAGCCTTATATCAGGATTTGATCCATTAGCTGAGCAGGTATATCCTTGCTCTGTTTAGGGACTATAATTCCGTTTATAAATATCTTTTTCATTTTCTGGTATAGTATAGGTCTGAACCACTGGAGTAGTGTCATGCTTAGTGTTATTAATAATAATATACCACCAATTGCTATTATAACTACAACGGCAGCTACACCTAAGTAGATTCTGCATTTTATTGGATTTTAGTTTTGAAATCCATTTTCTATCTTATTCTTAAATGTCATTTTAACCTCCAAAGTAAATCTAAAAATCTATCAAATATTCTATAATTTGTATGATGAAACATAATTGCATAATACATACTTATATTTTTACCTGAAAAATTGATATTATTGCAATGTAAAATATGCATAATCCTAATATTTTTAGAAAAATACGAGAAAAATTTTTATCAAAAAGTACTAAGACTTTAAAGTTTTATTAATGTATTTTTAGGTCATTTAGTCATGAGTAAATACTTACGTCAATCTAAGTCTATAAAGGGTCTAGAAAAAGTAGGTAGCTTCATATATAATACAAGGAGAATATAAATTTTAAGGAGGCAAAAGTATGAGATTTTTATTGACACAGCTAACATTGATGAAATAAAGGAAGCTAATGACCCTAGGAGTAGTTTGTAGTGTGACTACTAACCCTTCTCTTATAGCAAAAAGAGGGTAGGAACTTTACTGAGGTTGTAAACGAAATTACTACGATTGTCGATGGACCAATAAGTGCAGAAGTATTGAGCATGGACCACAAGCAGATGATAGAGGAGGCTGAAAAGCTTGCTGCTATCCACGAGAATATAGTTATAAAGATTCCTATGTGTGCAGAAGGTCTTAAGGCAGTTAAGTACCTTAGTGAAAATGGTATACGTACAAACGTAACTTTGATTTTCTCAGCTTCGCAGGCACTACTTGCTGCAAGGGCTGGTGCCAGCTATGTAAGTCCATTTGTAGGGAGATTAGACGATATATCTTTTGATGGCTTAAGGCTTATACAGGAAATTACTGAGATATTTGAAGCAAGTTATATAGCCACTGAAATTATAGTAGCAAGTGTTAGAAACCCACTACATGTAATAGAAGCAGCAAAGATGGGGGCAGATATAGCTACTGTTCCTTACAAGGTAATAATGCAGATGATAAATCATCCACTAACTGACAGGGGTATTGATGCATTTATAAAGGATGCTGAGAAGGCTTCCTTGAACATATAATTACCACTGGAGGTGTAGAGATTGGATAGATTGTATTCATTGCAAAACGGAACGGATATAAGGGGGGTTGCCTATAAGGATGACAAGTCTGACTTGGATATCACTCTTACAAAAGAGGATGTCAAGAACCTAGTACGTGGTTTTGCTACATGGATTATAGACAAGGACAAGAAGGACCAGATTAAGATTTCAATAGGTACTGATTCTAGGCTCACAGGACCAGACTTTAGACAGGCCTGTATAGAGGCCCTAACTGAAATTGGTGTTGATGTGATAGATTGTGGTATGTCAACTACTCCAGCTATGTTTATGTCAACTATAATAGATGGCTATGAATGTGATGGGGCAATAATGTTTACAGCCAGCCACATGCCTTACGTATATAATGGACTTAAAATGTTCACAAGTAAGGGATGCTTAGAAAAAACTGACATAAAGGACCTTATTGACATATGTGTGGGGGCAACTTTGTAGAAGGAAAGTCTAAGGGGAAAGTAGTAAGCAAGGACCTAATAGGGGACTATGCCCAAATTCTAGTTGATAAGATTAGGGCAGGGGTTAATAGTCCGGAGAACTATGAGAAGCCTCTAGCTGGTATGAAGATTATAGTTGATGCAGGTAATGGAGCAGGAGGATTTTTTGCAGATAAGGTATTGGCAAGACTTGGTGCAGATACTGAGGGTAGCCAGTTCTTAAATCCAGATGGAATGTTCCCTAACCATATACCAAATCCAGAAAACAAGGAGGCAATGGCAAGTATTTGCCAGGCTACACTTGATAATAAGGGTGATTTAGGTATAATATTTGACACTGATGTGGATAGGGCAGCTATTGTGGGTCCTAATGGTAGGCCAATAAATAAAAATGCCCTTATAGCCCTAATATCTACAATAATATTAGAAGAACACCCGCAAACTACTATAGTTACTGACTCGGTGACTTCAAATGGTTTGGCTAGCTTTATCAAGGCTAAAGGTGGAATCCACCATAGGTTTAAGAGGGGTTATAAGAACGTAATTAACGAAGCTATAAGATTAAATGAGGAGGGTAGGGAAAGTCACCTTGCCATTGAAACTTCTGGCCATGCAGCTATAAAGGAAAATTACTTGGATGATGGTGCATATCTTATATCTAAAATACTGGTTAGAGGCTGCCCAACTATACAGGGAGTCCCAGGATATTGGTAAGCTTATAGGAGATCTTGATGAAGCCTTAGAGGATAAGGAAGTAAGACTTAAAATAGAAGATAAGGATTTTAGGGCCCTACGCTAATAATATTATAAATTCCCTATCTGAAAAAGTTAAGACTATAGATGGCTGGACTCAGGTAAGTGAAAACTATGAGGGGATTAGGGTAGACTGTAGAGATGAAAAGGGCTGGTTCCTGATGAGGTCATCCCTACATGAACCGCTTTTTGGTTATAAATTTTGAATCTGATATCCAGGGTGGATGTGATATGATATACACGAAGGCTATCTGCCTGGATCAAGTAGATTTTGATTAGGTAAATCTAATATCGCATTAGGTTTATCCAAAAATTGATATATATAGCCGTTCCTTAGTGCTGCGTTTGCAGTTAGCTATAGGGACGGCATTTTTATACTAGATTATAAGTTTAATTACTTGTTTAGAGTATTTACTAATGATAATTCTAAGAATTAGTCTAATCTTTTAGACTTTTTGTAAATTACTTCAAGTTCAGAGATTTTAATTTTCTATATACCTGTCCGATGGGGAGACCCATAATGGCATATAATCACCCTCTATATATTCTACTAAAAGGGCACCCATATCCTGTATACCATAGGATCCAGCCTTGTCCATTGGAGAACCTCTAGCAATATAGTCCTTAATAATTTGGTCCATAGCTGGATCAAGGTCGTGAAACTTGACCTGGGCTATACTTACAAAGCTATCCTCAAAGTCTGGTCCTACTATGCTTACACCTGTATAAACCCTATGTACCTGGCCTGCTAGGTTCTTTAGCATCTTATAGGCATCATGGGAGTCTATTGGCTTACCAAGGATTGACTTGTCGGTAACAACAAGTGTATCTGATCCAATAACATAGTGGTCTTTTTTTTGTCTGTAGACATGGAGGGCTTTTTCCCTGGCCAATCTCTCAGTAAGTATTTTAGCCTGGTCAAAGGTAGATTCTTCCCTTGAATCAGCTAAGATATGAGATTTTATAAGCCCCTCATCTATGTCGGCAGCAAGGCTGCTGAAGTCAAGCCCACACATTTGTAAGAGCTCGATTCGTCTAGGAGACTTGCTAGCAAGTATAATTTTATTCATAGAATATCCTTTCCAAGAATCAAACCTATATAAATACCTAGGAATTTGAGGACTATATAGGCTAGTACTTATATAAACTTTTGTATCTATATTTATGTATACATTATAGCCTAGATATTTTTCCTTTACAAGTTCTTTGACCTGGTTCTTGACCTGGGCATGGTCCACCGAATAATCCAATAGTAGGTCAAAAGTAGATGGACTTTTTCTTCTTCATCTATATAAAGTCCATGGTAACCAAGACACGATGGGTTATTTGAAAATATAGTCATTAATTATATTCAAAAGAGTTTTAGTAACCTTTGTGGTTTTTATTGACAGAATAAAAACCAAATGTGAGATAGATGTTATGCTTCTTATAAATTTCCATCTGTAGCCTGTGTAGGGTAGGGTGAATATCGCCTACCTTGGTTTCATGGTCTCAGTTCAACATTTATAGATCCCATATTATAGACTGGTCCATAATTGTAGATTATTAGGTCATATGCACCAAGAATACCTTCCTGAGACTTGACCATATTTCTTATTTCAGCAGTTGTTTTGGGGTCTAATTTTACTCCAAGAATATTATTTATAGAATCAAGGAGAATATCTGCCCCAGTTTTAATAATAAAGCCGGATATGATTATACTAGCATAAGCTTCGACCTGTATCTTTAGGAAGATACTGGCTAGGGCAGAAATAATCGTAAGGCTGGTAATTATAGCATCATTTTTTGCATCTTTACCTGATCCTATTAGGGCGCCAGAATCTACCTCCCTACCAAGTTTTTCAGTATAGGAACCCAATATAACCTTTGTTACCACAGTCAATACCATAATAACTAGACTAAGGCTTGTGTAGTTTGTATGTACAGGGTGAAATATACCATTTACAGATGAAATAAGGACCTGTATACCTGTTACTATTACAATTATGCCTATAACCATACTTGTAAGGTACTCTATCCTACCATGACCAAAGGGATGCTTATCGTCTTCCTCTTTTGATGATAGTTTTGTACCTATAATTGTGATGATTGAAGAAGAGGAGTCCGTCAAGTTGTTCATTGCATCAGTAGTAATGGCAATAGAGCTTGTTATTGATCCCAGTACAATTTTAATTATGGCTAGGCCTATATTTGCTATAATACCAATTATAGACGTCCTCATTATTTTTCTTTCCCTATTGTCTATATTAGTCGTCCTATTTTCCTGGCTTGAGGCCCTATTATTTACTTTATCTGAACTAGCCTTAATATCCTGATTAAAAATAGCACTGTCTATTTGCTTTAAACTATTAATATTTTTCTTGTTATTTTTCATTTTATAACCTCCTTTATCATTAGATTATCGATTGATAATAACCTAGTTAATATAATACCACTTTTTATGAATAAAAACAAGAAATTTAATATACTAGTATAAAATAGATTTTTAATATATATATATCTAATAGTTTAGAAGAGGAGGCAGTATGGATATATTATTCGAAAATAAACAAATTTTTGTGTGGATTCTTTATTTTTTTATATATGCCTTTATAGGCTGGATAGTTGAGGTTATCTACCATGTTGTAAAACAGGGAAAATTTGTAAATAGAGGTATCTGGCAGGTACTATTTTGCCCAATATACGGCTTTGGTTCAGTCATGTTGGCCTACTTATTATTTCCTGTGAAAGACAATATACTGAGTCCTATTCTTAGGGATCGGCCTTATATGTACCTTCTTGGAGTATATGGCTGGCCTGGTCTTGGACAAGTGTTTCCACAAGAGATGGTGGGACTACTCTGATAATAAGTTTAATATAGGCGGCTATGTTTGCGTAGAATTTCTCCTATACTGGGGAATAGGGGACTGATACTTATAAGGGATATACATGCCAGTATTGTAAACCTTGTAGGCATGATACCAATTAGAGTCCTAGTTGTAGTAGATATTATACTTCTAATAGTATTTATAATAGACTGGGTATCAACAGTTCAAGCAATATTGAAGTTCAATAAGAAACTGAAGATACTAAGTGATATGAGAGAGGATATATATAGGCTTAGTGACAAGGTTGGGGCAGGAGTGGCAGACAGGACCCTAAATGTTATGGACAAGGCCCAATTGCTATCAGAATTTAGCCGTAGGGGAGAGAAGAGTGTTTAAAGCCTTTCCAAGTATGAGGAAAATAGGTATGAGAGGCCTTCATTGAACTTAGGGAAAAATTTGACGAATCACAGCTAAAAGCAGAGGCTAAAGGACAGCTAGAAGACAAGAAAGCTTAAGGGAAAATAAATTAGTATATAAAGACAAATAAGTAAGGGGCTAGACCTCAACCATAAATTGGTAGGAGGAATAAGCCCCTTTTTATAATAGGTTATAATAGGGTTCAATAGAGACCCTATAAATATAAAAAGAAGGGATATTTGCCCCTTTTAGACCTAGATACCTTGCATATAATACCATTTTAAGTTATTATATTTATTGATATATCAGCTTTTTAAGTATGTATATATATGCTATAGATGAATTTGAATAGATTGAAGATAAACGAGGTGTAGTTAATGGAAAGAATAAAAATACAACCAATTTTATGTGGTGGTGACCTTAATTGTTACAGTGTAGCAAGGGCCTTCCACGAGGAATATGGATTAAAGTCAATTGCCTTTGGTAGGTACTACCTAGGGGCAACTAAGGACAGTAAAAATAATAGACTTTAGGGTGACTCCAGACATTACAGACCCTGACAGGTTTGTCGATATACTATTGGAAGAAGCAAAAAGCATCCTGCAGATGTAAAACTTATCCTTATGGGATGTACTGACGAATATGCCGAGCTGATAATTGATAAGAAGGACCAGCTAAAGGGTGCCTTTGTACTTCCTTATATTGATGCAGACCTAAAAAATAGGCTGGTCGAGAAGGAATCCTTTTACGCTGTATGTGAAGAGTATGGATTGGACTACCCAAAGACATATATATACAATAAGGGGGACCAGACAAGGGACTTTGGTTTTATGTATCCGGTAATAGTAAAGGCCTCTGACAGTATATCCTTCTTCCAAAACCCATTTGAGGGCATGAACAAGGCCTATGTAGCCCATAGTGAAGAGGAGTTCAACCAGATAATATCCGATGTATACTCGCATGGTTATGAAAAGAGTATGATTATACAGGATTTTATACCTGGTGAGGACGATCACATGAGGGTTTTGACATGCTATTCAGACCAGAATGCCAAGGTAAAGATGATGTGCCTAGGTCATGTTCTTTTAGAGGAACACACACCTAAAGGAATAGGCAACCATGCGGCCATCATTACAGAATATGAAGAGGAATTGATGGAAAAGTACAAGGCCTTCCTAGAAAAGATTGGCTATGTGGGCTTCTCAAATTTCGATATCAAGTATGATGACAGGGATGGCAAGTTTAAGGTATTTGAAATAAATCTTAGACAGGGTAGGAGTAACTTCTATGTAACATCTAGCGGTAATAACATAGCCAGGTATGTAGTAGAGGACAGGATATACAATAAGGAAATGGACCTTAAAATACAAAAGGACCCTTTCTACTGGCATGTAATACCGAATTCAGTAGTATATGACTTTGTAAAGGACAAGTCCTTGGTTAAGAGGTGTAAGGACCTTGTAGCCCAGGGCAAGTCGGCGAGCTCATTTGGATATGACTATGACTTGAAGGGCAACTTCAAGAGAAGGCTATACCTATTCTTGTATGGCTTAAACCAGAAAAAGAAATTCAACAAGTATTGTAAGAAATACTAGCTATAAATATAAACGGAGAAAAACATGAAGAAAGATAAAACAGTTGGTGTATTGGGAGGACTTGGACCTATGGCAACTGTCTACTTCTACGATATGGTAGTCGAAATGACAGAGGCTAAGAGGGACCAGGACCACCTAGACATGATAATTATGAATAGGGCAACTACTCCTGATAGGACTGCCTATATACTTGGATCATCTGATGATAGTCCACTCGACTATATAGTTAGAGATGCAAAAAGATTAGAGGCAGCTGGGGCGGACTTTTTAGTCCTAACATGTAATACTGCCCATTACTTCTACAATGCTATTGTAGAAGGGCTAGGTATACCCTTGATAAATATGATAGAAGAAACGGTAGTTCATGCCAAAAAGAAGGGGCACAAGAAGATAGGTATACTAGCAACGACTGGAAATATAAATACTGGTCTATACCAGGATATGTGTGTCAAGCATTCAATGGACTACTATGTTCCGAGTCAGCCGGTCCAGGAAATGGTCATGAATATAATATACGACCAGGTAAAGGCAGGCAAGAAGGCCGATATGGACCAGTTTAATAAGATTATAGGGGTATTAAAGGCTGAGGGATGTGATTGTGCCATACTTGGCTGCACAGAATTATCCATTATAAAAAAAGATGAAAAACTGCCAAACGACTTTTTTGTAGATTCTTCAGAAGTCCTGGCCATGACAACCATATTGAAGGCAGGTAGAAAACTAAAAGAAGACTATCAAATCTAGGTTGATAGAAATAGGGGTGGACTAAATGAAACTTAGTGAATTACTCACAGGCCTGGAATATATTTCAAACAGGGATATGGACCAGCTAAAAGAATGTGAGATAGACAACATATGCTACGATTCCAGAAAGGCAAGAAAAAATGGGATATTTGTAGCCATCAAGGGAGAAACAGTAGACGGACATAAGTATGTAGACTCAGCCTATCAAAAGGGTTGTAGGGTATTTGTAGTAAATGTCAATATGGACCTGGCAGAGGATGCCATTATGATAATAGTAGATGACAGTAGGAACTGCCTATCTCATATATCAGCCAACTTTTTTGGAAATCCTTCTAAAGAATTAAAGGTGATTGGTGTGACAGGTACCAAGGGTAAAACTACTATAACTAATTATCTGAGGTCAGTCTTGACTAAGTCAGGTCTGAACACAGGTGTAATAGGAACAAATGGGGTATTCTACAATGACTATGCAGGTAAGACTATAAATACTACACCAGAATCATATGAGCTCCACAAGACTATTAGGGAGATGGTAGATGCAGGTGTCAAGTGCGTGGCAATGGAGGTATCTTCAGGAGGACTAATGATGGAAAGGGTCAACCATGTTGACTTTGATATTGGTATATATACCAACCTATCACCGGACCATATAGGACCTAAGGAACATCCTACTTTTGAAGACTATAGGGATTGTAAGTCCAGACTATTTGCCCTATGTAGGCATGGTATTATTAATATTGATGACGACCATGCCTCATATATGATTGACAAGGCGACCTGTGATATAGAAACTTTTTCTATAAAGAAACCTAGTGATTATAGGGCAGAGGATATCAGCCTGACTAGGACTCAGACCAGTCTTGGTGTTGACTTTAAGTATATAAGAAATGGTCAGCCTACCCAGACCCATATAGCCTCACCAGGTGAATTCAGTGTATATAATGCCCTGGCAGTTATTGCTACAGCTAATTATCTGGGTATAGATAAGACCAAGATGCTGTCAGCCTTGGCTACTGCCCAGGTGGATGGTAGGGTGGAAGTTATACCGTCAATACCTGATATAACAGTGGTCCTTGACTATGCCCATAATGGTGTCAGTCTAGAAAATGTTCTAGAAACCCTACTAAAGTACAAGCCAAGAAGGCTTATATGCGTATTTGGCTCAATCGGTGGAAGGTCAGCCCTACGTAGAAAAGAATTGGGAGACGTTGCAGCCAAGCTGTGTGATATATCAATCCTAACTACAGACAACCCAGATGATGAAGACCCAATGGATATAATCAACGATATTGAGGAGTCATTTGTGGATTCTAAGTGTCAGGTATACAAGATTGTAGACAGGCCACAAGCCATACTGAAGGGGATGGAAATAGCCCAGCCAGGTGACATGGTAGTAGTGGCAGGCAAGGGTCATGAAAAGTACCAGATAATAAAGGGTCAGAGAGTATTCTATGATGAAAAGGCAGAGGTCCTAAAGGCAATTGAAATAGTTAGGGCTAGATAGTGAATATAAAACATAAAATGAGAGGTCATAAATCCGTATCTATTGCGAATATATGACCTCATTTTTGCATTTATCTGCCTTGTAGCCCGATTATGGCATGAGCTATAGAATATTCTTTCAAGTAAATTTAGTTTATATTAATATAACACAGGAAGAAGGAATTTGTGACATCTATATAGAAAATATAAAATTTTTCTGTATGCTTGTGCAAAAATGGATGTGAAAAGTTTGAAAAACCTAAAAATATCTAAAGAATACCTAAATATAGTGAATGTTATTTTTCAAAAGAGATGTGTTATACTGTAGATAAGTGATAAAAATAATCATAAAACAATAAATATAATATGATACTAATAATATTATTAATATTATCTTATATGTTTATAAAAACGTTTTTAGATTTTTGATGTTTTTATCATAGAAGTATGTGTTTTAGCCGTAAGAAATATTACAATAGTTTAGAAGCCGTGAATAGGCATATATCGAAAGGAGTATAATATGAAAAATTACAAAGAATTTTACTGGCATTTACTTTGATTTTAGGAGTAACATTAGGATTTTTCAGGCAGGGCATTTGCAGATGATACATATGCAGGGGATGGAGATTATGAAGTTAGCGTTTTTCACAACAGTAGTATGACTACAAAACCTATGAAAGGTAAAGTAGATGAAGTTTTTGAAAAGAGCTGTTGTAGTTAGAAATCCTAATGGAAAGTACAAGGTAACATTTTATACTAATCCGATAAGATATATGGGATTTTTCTGGTGAAGTAATAAAAATAACTATGATGGGAAGTAATAATCCTATAGTATCTAGTACGCCACCTGTATTCACATTAAATGATGTGGATATGCAGTTGGATAATGGAACTCTAAAAGGCAGATAATGTTAGTTGTGAAATGAAAATAATGAAGTTTATACACAAAAATGTAAAAAGTATTTTTAAAACTAACAAAATTTTTAGCTGATTATTAAGATTGTAGTATCGGTCGATAGATTTTAATAGTATGTTTATTACAGCTATTGCATACTAAGCAGAGTGTATATTATTTGTATAGATGGGAGATAGTGATGATGTGATAAATTATTGAGTATTTTACTATCATTTTTCTATGTTTTTGCTAGTTTTTGCTTTTTAGGAAGAATAAGTTATGCAGATGAAAATCATAAAAATAAAAACACATTGGAATTGAATGAAAGTAAAGGATTATGAGGTTAAGTTTAAAATTAGAACTGTTGTAAATAATGATGGTACAGGAATTATAAAAGATTCAGAAGAATTTAATAGGCTGTCACCTTCTTATGTGGGTGAGTCTGGATATGTGGTGGCTACTGGTAAAATAAATTATTCTGGTGGCAATTATAAAAGTGGAAATACCAATTTTGTCATCTAGGGTTGAACAAAATTTCAGTGCTGACGTACCAGAAAATATTCAAACATCTGCATATCAATTAGTGAATAAAAGATTCAGAAGGAAAATTTCATTTAGGAGAAATATTAGAAAATACTTTAAAAAGTGATAAATGGAGGTGAAGCGTCAGGTCAGTACGTGCAAAAATTTGTATATGCCAGTGTACAGTTGGAGAAATTAGATGACCCTATTTACATTAGAGCTACATTGAGTGATGTTAAAGAGGAATTAAAAATAATAGAAAAATGTATATGGAGTACAGGTTGAGATACTGATGATTTGAAAAAGTCAATTTCCGATCAATTGATTCAAAACGAGTGAAAGGATTATTAGATGCATTAGTCAGCAATTTGAATAACAATTCTAATGGGAGGTAAATAAATCTAGCAACCAGAATAATATAGATAATATAAAAAAACAAAATAGTATTAAAAATGGAGATGAATTTGCGATTCCCGAAACAGCTACTAAAGAAGAATATGAGGAAATGTATCAAAAACATTCGGTGATTCAAATGGTATAGATATGTCTAAGTATTCTAAGTATATAGTAGTTGATAATTCTGTTTCAGAATTAAAAGATGTTATATCTGGACATTTAAAAATGGAACAACAGTCAGTAGAATATAAATTAAGTCTATTAAAACTAGTGTCTTTATACAGAAAAAGACCATTATAAGGGGCTTCTTTTGGGAAATGGTGAAAGAATTAGAATTCCACTAGAAAGTGATTCGGAAATATCGCAAAGTTCAGATTTTAATCAGGATTTAAAAGGTGTTGCAAAAATTTATTTCAAAAAGAAAATATAAATAATGATAATATAGATTTATCAGTTTACCCAGAAAAATTATGATTTCTGGTACAGAGATAATAGTAGTGATAAATTAAAAGAATATGGCGACAAAAGAAAAATAAAAGAAAGCTAATCCAGGTGAAATAAAAAAGCTGAAGAATTAGTTAGATTGGAAAAATAGTACTCAAGAAGATACTTTCTACAAAATTTACACAAGAGACGGAATTAAAACTGTAGAAAAAGTAGTGTTTTTGAATGTCGATGTAAATCTATATGAAACAATTAAAAATATATTGAGTCATTAGATGAAAGTAAGTATTCATGGCCTATGAGTGAGTATTCAAGCAAACAAGATATCTTAAATGCCTACCAAGGATTTAAAAAGAAAATAGTGGTCAAAGGGTGCAAAAACTGAAAAACGGAAATACTTGAAAATAAGCGCAGGGAATGATTCTGGTAAATTTGAACCAGAAAAAGGTATATCCATATGACGATTTAAGAGGAATCCATATTTCAATTAGTAGTCACAATGATATTTTTTAGATAATAGACCAGATTTAAAAATTCACTCTAGATGGAAGTGAACCAGATGAAAATTCTAGAGAGTTTAAGAGAGTTAATTTTAAATAATAGAAAATTAGAGATTAATTATAGAAAGTCATCAAATTATGAACCTCTTGAAATTTACCTCAGAACATCAATGATGAGGGAGTCTTAAAGTTGAGAGTAAAGGCATTTTTCAAAAGGTATGGAGCCATCAGAGACCTTGGTAGCAGACATTAAACATACAGCTTTGTATAGTGAGAATTTTATAAATATGAAAACAGTATTTAATGGATCAGAGCGTGATGCTATGTTAGGAGCATCAGGCAGAGGATTTAAGTCTGAAATTCAGGTTATGGTATGTATGTAGATACTAGACTTGATTTAAGCAAAAGTGACAGAGGGCAATCAATATGAAAATATTGAGAAAAATTAAATGCAAAGGAATATCTGTATTTTTCGGTATTGGATTATAGATTATTAGGAAAAAGATGGTAAACCTGTCAAAAATACACGATGGTGAGTGGAATACTGATAAATTTAAGTTTACTGAAGATGAATTAAAGGCTGATTTAAAAGTTTTTGAAAGAGCTCGAAGAAAATTATAAGAAATACAAAGATCTTTATAAGTGGTCTCTTACTATAGATATGGATAAGAATAATGATCTAGTATCGATTTTATTAGATAATTCTAAAGTGAAGGTATTTAGATTTGCAGAAGATGGCAGTTTAATGGAATTGACATCTTCACCAAATGAAGATGCCTATATAGATTTAGGTTTATTGAATGGTAAAAACAAGGATACTAAAAACTGTGTTTTGATATAAAACAACCATGAAGGAAAAATAGTCATTTGCAGAGGTTAATAATGATGAAAATATCGATGCTCTAAAATCTGAATATAAGAAATTAGTTGACTACCTTAATACAGAGGATGCCAAGGCAAGATATAATAAAGGCTCAATTAGATAAACTATACAAAGATGTAAAACCTAAGTTAGAATTGATCAGCTCAAATAACAATAAGGAACAGGTTAAAAATAGTCTGAATGAATTAAAGCTCGCTATTATTAGACTTGATTCAAATTATGGCAAGCTTGAAGATATAATGTTGAAGAATGCTTTAGCTAAAAGCAAAAGATCCTGTAACTAAGGTTTTAAAAACTAAGACATCGAAGGAAAAAACTAGAGGCAGTAGTTAAAGAAGTAGAAGAAAAGATGTCTAGTATGACTGATAAAGAAAAAGTTGGCATCTATTGAAAAAAATAAATTATGCCATATCCGAGTTAAAATTGGTTAATAAAGACTTTGCTAGGCAACCAGAATTAAAGAATGGTGAATATCTAGTTCCGATTCAAATGAGGCATTTCTTTAAGATGTCAGATACTTCTATGGGAAATGGTGCTGTTGAAGGTTTAGCTAAGTTAATTGTAAATGGAGACAAACAAGAACTAGAATTTGATGTATCTGGAGTTCAGATAGGTGATAAGTATGGTAGGTTGATGAAACTATTCTATTACGATATTGCTGAAGGTCAAAAGGCTGACTATAGCAAGATGATAGAAGATATGAGCAAGTCAGGTAAGATTATCGCTAAGGAAAATACAAAGGGGATAGACGGTGTCAAGAGAGACTATATAAGGAGAGTATCTATACCATTAACTTTGGATAAGAAAAATCCTGTTAGATATATAGGAGTTTCAGTTGATGTCATGAATCAGATATTCTCTAATGACCACAAGGCGGATAGCGATATTTTACAGATAGGTGGATTGGTGATCGATTATACACAGATAAAATCAGCAGATGATAAGGATCCACAACCACAGCCAGATCCACAACCACAGCCAGATCCACAACCGCAGCCAGATCCCACAACCGCAGCCAGATCCACAACCGCAGCCAGGATCTAATACCGAAAAGGAATGGACTGTACCAGTAAAATTGCTTCACGGTTATGTGGATAGAGATTCTATGGGAAATGCAGCCCTAATTAAGACTTCAAAAGTTAAAAGAACAAAGGATGGCAAATATACATATACTATTAATTTCAAAGGAATTAGTAGAAACTGGGAACTGATACATTCTATGGACACTTGTATGGAATTAAAGTTTATAAAGATGGGGTGGATAGTAAGCTATCTGAAGAACTACATCCTGTAAGTATGACTAAAGATAAAGACTTGTATGGCAAAGAAAGGGAATTTCCACTTGAATATACAATAACAAGAGATTCTTTAGACGAAGTGATTTTCGTAGAAGTTGCAGTTGATGCCATGGATATGATAAAGGGTAATAATGCTAATCCATATGAGACAGAAGGAATAAAATGGAAGGGTTCACAGCTAGCAAGATTGGTATTTGATATTTCATCTATAGGTAATAATGAGCCAAAACCAAATGAAAATCCTAAGATACAAGGAAATAAAAAGAGCTTTTAATTAAAGATATAGAATTGGCTGAATCAATTCTAAAATCGGGTGTAGTTACAGGAAAATTCAAAGTCTTTGGTAGAGGCTGCGATATCTTCTGCAAAAATAACTATAAATAATCCTAAGTCTACAGAATTACATTATCTAACTGCTAGAGAAGTGTTGAGGTTTTGCTATAGCAAATATTAAGAAAGACCCAAATCCTAATAATGGAGGTGATAACCTTATAGGTGATAAGTCTAAGGACAAGACTGGTGATTCAGATAATAATGGAGAAGATAAGAAAAACAAGTTAAAAAAATATAGGGTACCAGTTAAGATGGTCCAAAGCTTATAATCAAAAAGAAGCATCTATGGGAGACAAAGCTATAGATAGGAAGCTATAGTATATACCAAGGATGGTAAGTCAACTATATACCTGGGCATGAAGGGTATTTCTCTCATGAACAAATATGGACATTTAACTGATATGTTAATATATCCAGGATCTTCAATGTCGTCTGAACCAGAAATGGCTAGAGTATATAAAACGTATATTGACAGGGCTATGGATGGAAAGGATAGAGATTTCCCAAGAATAATAGCTTTTAACAGACCAACAACTAAAGAAAGTAAAATATATATAAAGGTTTATGTGGATGCTATGGACTCTATACAAAGCAATGCAAGTAGTTATGATAAAATAGTTAAGGGCTCAGGTGCACAGAATGCTATGTTAGAATTTGACTGGTCGAATGCTAAAAGATATCAGTGGCCAAGATGGTATAGACTTTGATGCAGGCAATGAAGATCTTAATGGTAAAAACACTGAAAGACTTGCAGGTAGCAACAGGTATGAAACTTCAGCCAAAATTAGCCAAAAATACTTCAGTTCAGCAGATACTGTAATACTGGCAAGTGGAAAAAATAATGCAGATGCCCTAGTATCAGCATCATTTGCAAATGCCCATAAGGCACCAATACTGTTGACAAATAAAGATACTACGGATGAAAGTGTCCTAAATGAAATATCCAGGTTAAAGGCTAAGAATGTAATCATAGTTGGAGGTAGCTCATCAGTTAGTTATAAGGTAGAAGGCGAGATGAGGAAGAAGGGTTATAACGTTAGAAGATTAGCAGGAAATGACAGGTATGAAACTTCTGCCATGATAGCCCAAGAGGTCAAGGATATAACTAAAGTATCTAAGGCCATCCTGATTAATGGTTCTAAGGAGGCGGATGCCTTGACGGTATCAGGACTTGCCACAAGCCAGGGATTACCAGTAATCATGACTAGGTCTGGAGAACTGGAAGGAAATGCCAGGGCCAAGTTTAATGGATGGGACCTTGACCAGGTATATGTAGTCGGTGGCTCTAACTCTATTTCAGACTCTGTCGTAAATCAGGTAAGGGCGAAGACTAAGACTAGACTATCAGGTCAGGATAGATTTAAGACTGCCTTGGCCATAGCAGATGAATCATATCCAAACACTAAGAAGGTTATGTTTGCAAATGGATATAACTCAATAGATGCCTTGTCAGCAGGAGCAGTTACTGCCAGGGCAAAAATGCCTATCCTACTTGTCGATAGGACAAGTATACCAAATAGCATTAAGGATAGGTTAAATGGAAAGATAAGTCAGTCAGTAATACTAGGTGGTGAAAGTACTATATCTACTAGTATGATAAACTCACTTTCCTTTGTGAAATAGACAAGATATAACAAAGATAAAATATAATTTTGGTTGTATAATATTGTTGATATATTTAGCGTTGGTGAGAGAAAAATTCTCTCCCAACGCTAAATTATTTCAAAAAAAGAAGAACACACATCAAATCTCATGTATAATTTTAAATCGTACAAAACGTAAATTTCAATATCAATTTGTACACTTTTTTTGTACTTCCTGCTAAAATGAGTGTATGTAATTTACAGAAAAAAATTACATACACTCGCTTTTTATATTGCAGTCTAATTGCTGGCAAAATTAGAAAACTTACAGTTGATAACATTGGCTGAAAATACCCAGTCTTCATTTAGGAGTTTTAAGAACTGGTCCTTGCTTAGGTAGATGGTAAATAGGTTGGTTTTTAGGTCGTCCTGCTTGCCTATGTCTTTCTTATATATATCAAAGTCATCAGGTATAATTTTCCCATATTCGTACGTGTCCTTTTTACCAGTAAAATTTGAGAGAGAACCGATGGCGATAGAAGTCTGGTCCATTCTTGATCTACTAGTAACAATCTCCTTGAAAGCTACAAATATATCCCTATTATTATCTATTAAGTCAAGGTTAGCCATATATACTTTCTTCAGTTTTTTTTTTCTCAATTGGTCCTTACTAAGCTTGTCAATATCCTCATATAAGGTCTTAGGATCTGTATCTGTATAGGTTTCACCAGTAACCTTATCCTTAAGAGTTTTCTTCTTAACCTGGTAATGAGCACTAGGGTTTATACCTAACTCAAGGTAGTGGTCGTATGGATCACCAGGATAGAAAGTAAGGTCTGTCCCATCCGGTGACTTTTGTATCAAGTCGTAGCTAGCTGGGTCGACTACTCGTAGCCAAAACGGCAATATATCGAAGTTTTTATCAAAGTCTTTTAAAAGGTCAGCTATAGATATTAAATTCTTGCTACCCACAGAGGCGAAAATATATGCTGAATCTGGTAGCTTTTTGACATTTTCTATCAAGTCCTTTTTATCAGGGAAGCTACCATACAAATTTCCATTAATACTAGCTCCATATTTGCTGTGATCAAGAGTTATTTGGCCTCTTTTATAGATAATTTCTAAATCAATATCTCCACAAGCGACTGATCCATCATAATAGTTACCTGTATCAAGGTAAAACTCGTAGGACCCGAACTGTCTATCAACAACATCCAAATTAATTAGTAGTCTGGTAGGATCGCTGGTTGCATAGAATGAGTGGACCATATTGGCCAGGTCATTGTACTGACTGGTATAATTTCTATTGTTACCATAAAGGAGGGGACTAAGATACCTATTTTTCATCTGGGTCCATAGGGGCTTGTTTTTTTCCTCGCTATTAGCCATAGTGTAGAAGTCTGGATAAAAGGACTTTACTATGGGGTTAATTATAAAGAGAAGGGCCACAACAAGTATAGCCGTCTTTAGTAGGACAGACCTGGTAGTCCTTGCTATCCTTTTTTTTATTTCCTTATCAATTAGTTTTTCCATTTTGGCTTCCAATTCCATTTGGTCAGGGTCTTGGCTAAAAAGGTCTTCAAAGCTTTCAATAGCATCATCTACTGATTTTTTATTCTTGGAAGGACCTTCCTGAAGATTGTCTTCATCAAGAAGATCTTTGCTAGAACTAGCCTTATCTATATTGTCTATGTCAATAGCACTATTTGTAGTTATATTGTCTCTATTATCATTCTTCATACTTTTCACCCCATTTTCTTTCAATTAGAATTTCCTTTAGCTTTTGTCGAGCCCTAGACCTAATTTTTCTAACATTGCTAGGGCTTGTATTCATAATATCGGCAATTTCTTCATCCTTGAGCTGCATATAGATACTGTACATGAGGACAAGCCTGTAATTATTAGGTAAGAGGGTGATGCCATGGGCAACCTCTCTCATGCTTTCCTCTTTTATAAGGATATCCAGAGGATTGTCAGGTGCAGACAAGCGCTCAAATATAATGTCTGGATCGTCTACGTATCTAGAACTGTGTCTAATATGGTTTATAAACTCATTTTTTAAGACTTTGGACAGCCAAAATCTTAGACTGCCACCTTCCTTATAGGAAAGATAGGCCTTGGTGAAGGTGGCCTGAACCAAAGACTGGGCCAGGTCGTAGTCACCACATAAGGAAAGGGCATATACGAGTAGGTTCTTATGGTATTTTTTGTATATCTCTTCAAAGTCCGTATTCTTCATATATACCTCCTAGAAGATGGTGCCTAGCTATCAACAAATTAGAATCCAAGAATTTACTTAAATTTTTGTTTGAGAAATTAACTCAAGAAAATTTTTCTTTATATTAATATAACACAGAGAGGAAGGATTTGTGACACTATTTAATAGGTTTTTATTTTAAGGTGAGTCGGGTGTCTATATATACTTGTTTGAATATGTATTTTATGCCCATTTGATTGATTTTAAAGGCTCTTATAGGTTATAATATATGGTGTTGAATAATGTAATTTAGCAAATATATTTTCCTTAAGAAAAGGATATGGATATATATTTGTTTGCTAAGAATATACTTCGGAGGTTAAATTTATGAAATTAGGTATAGTAGGCTTACCAAATGTTGGTAAGAGTACACTTTTTAATGCAATTACGCAGGCAGGTGCCGAATCTGCCAACTACCCATTTTGTACTATAGATCCAAATGTGGGTGTGGTATCAGTACCTGACAATAGATTAAACAAGCTAAAAGACCTGTACAATTCAAAGAAGATTGTCCAGACAGCTATAGAATTTGTCGATATAGCTGGTCTGGTCAAGGGTGCTTCTAAGGGAGAAGGGCTTGGTAATAAGTTCCTTTCAAACATAAGAGAGGTTGACGCCATAGTTCACGTAGTTAGGTGTTTTGAGGACTCAAATGTAGTCCATGTTGATGGTTCAATCAACTCTTTAAGAGATATAGAGACTATAAACCTTGAGTTGATTTCTCAGATATGGAAATTTTAGACAGGAGAATAGCCAAGACTACAAAAGGTCTGAAGGCTGATAAGACCCTACAGGGAGAATTAGATATACTTAACCAGGTTAAGGCTACTCTTGAAGAGGGCAAGAGCATAAGGACAATGGACCTGTCAGATGATGATTGGGCCTTTGTAAGGTCACTGGACCTGCTTAGTTCAAAGCCGGTAATATACGTGTCAAATGTTTCAGAAGACGACCTAGTTGATGATGGAGTAAACAATGATATGGTTAAGGCTGTTAGGGAATTTGCTGCAACTGAAAATTCTGAGGTAGTTGTAATCTGTGCCCAGATTGAGGCTGAAATATCAGAATTAGAAACTGAGGAGGAAAAGCTTGAATTCCTAGAGACTTTAGGTCTATCCCAGTCTGGTCTAGACAAACTTATCAAGTCCTCTTATCATCTATTAGGCTTGATTTCCTTCCTTACTGCTGGTGAGCAGGAGGTCAGGGCTTGGACTATAAAGAATGGTACTAAGGCTCCTCAGGCTGGTGGAAAAATTCACTCAGATATTGAAAGAGGTTTTATCAAGGCGGAAACTATAGCCTATGAGGCCCTTATAGAGCATGGAACTATGTCTGCAGCCAAGGAAAAGGGTCTGGTAAGACTTGAGGGGCAAGGACTACATAGTAAAAGATGGGGATGTTATACTATTTAAGTTTAATGTATAAGACTCATTGAAATATATCTAGTTTAGAGCTAGGAAAAATTAAAAATCAGGTGAAAATAATTAGGGGATTGAGCTACTAGCCCCAATAAACAATGTGAGGTGTAGATATGTTTGTAAAGTTTGAGTGTGACAATTTTAAGAGAGCAATAATTGATAATTACAGGGAAAAGATTGATCCTGCCTTTGATGGTCAGGAAATCAGTCCTGATATGATGGAAAAGTTTGACCTATTGGATATTAATGACTATGGAATTACTAGTATTGAGGGCATTCAAAATGCCAAGAATTTAAGACTCCTATATATGGCCAATAATGAGATAAAGGATCTTACCCCACTAAAGGAATGTGGTAAGCTGAAATCCTTGACTTCCAGAGAAACCAGGTGGAGGATATATGGCCACTTGAACTATTGAGAAGGCTTGAGTCTTTAAATATAGCCTACAACAAGATTACAGATGTAATGGCCTTGAACGATATTGCCAATATTGATAGCATCAACATATCTGGTAATACTATTGAAAATAGGCTACCCCTACGTCATATCAGGTTTGTGAAGAAGTAAATCCTTGATATATGGTGACCATTCACCAGGAAGGTAACGATAATGACAATGATGAATATTATAGACCTAGGAGATGGCTTATCCCTAGGTCTAGTAAAGACAAAAAAATTTAAATCTAATTTGATTTCTATATATTTCCAAAGGCAACTTGACAGGCAGGAGGTTACGAGACTTTCTTTATTGACAAACCTTCTACAGGTTGCCAGCAATAAGTATCCAAGCATGAAGGCCATATCTCAGAAACTAGATAGTCTTTATGGTCTGTCTATGAACCTAGGTCTTACTAAGCATGGTGAAAAGCTAATTACTAGTCTCAAACTACTGACTATATCAGACAAGTATCTTGACCAGCCAGTTTTTGAGGATGTGATTAACTTTGCCAGTGAAATACTATTAAATCCACTAGTGGTTGATGGACAGTTAAACCCAGACATGCTAGACCTAGAGAAGAAAAATCTTGAGGAAGAAATAAGTTCAAAGATTAATGATAAGAGGACCTATGCAAGTCTGAGGTGTATAGAACACATGTGTAAGGATGAGCTTTATTCAATTGACCATATTGGTTATGTTGAGGACTTAGACTCAATAGACGCCAAGGATATTTACGATACATATAGGGACCTCATATCAACATCTAGGATTTTTATAATGGTTGAGGGTGACTTTGATGAAGACAAGGTAAAAGACCTTTGTATCAGAAAGTTCAAGTTTGAAAGGACAAATGTTCAAAAATTAGTAAGAGAAGACTACAAATATTTGCCAACTAGGACTAAATATTTCGAAGAGGATATGGAGACCAGCCAGGCAAAGCTAGTAATAGGTCTTAGGACTGGTGTGGACTATATGGACTATGAGAAATACTATAGTCTAATGCTTGCCAACAGCATATTTGGTGGCGGTCCCCACTCCAAGCTATTCAATAATGTGAGAGAGAAGGAGAGCATATGCTATTATGCATCCTCTAACCTAGAAAAGACTAAGGGGCTTATGTTTATAAGCTCAGGCATAGATGCAGAAAATTACGATAAGGCACTATGCCTCATAAGGAAGGAACTTGAGGATACAAGGCAGGGAAAGATAAGCCAGCTAGAGCTAGATAATGCCAAAAAGAGCCTGATTAACTCCTTGAAGGCCATGGGAGATTCCATAGTTTCAGATGTTGACTTTATATATAACCAGTATATATCTGGTAGCAAGTTGACCGTAGAGGATGTTATTGGATATGTAGAAAAAGTTGATATACCAATGATCATAGAATCCATGAAGGATGTAAAAGAAGATACAATCTTCTTTTTGAAGTAGAGTAAAAGGGGATTTTATGAAGAAAATATATAATGAAGTAATAAGAGAAACTTTATACTATGATTGTCTTGAAAATGGTCTAGAGGTATATTATATGCCTAAGAAAGGCTATACGAATAAGTATGCGGTTTTGGAGTTGACTTTGGTTCTAACGACCTTGATTTTATACCTATTGGTGAAAGTAAGAGGATTAGGGTTCAAGAGGGTATAGCCCATTTCTTGGAGCACAAGATGTTTGAGCAACCAGATGGTGGTAATGCCTTTGACAAGTTTTCCCAGCTAGGGGCCAGTGCAAATGCCTTTACTAGCTTTACCATGACTGCCTATCTTTTCTCTACTACAGACAATTTTATGAAGTCACTAGACCACTTGATAGATTATGTCCAGACTCCATACTATACAGAAGAAAATGTAAATAAGGAAAAGGGGATAATAGCCCAAGAGATAAAGATGTATGAAGACGATCCTGAATGGAATGTCTACTTTAATTGCCTGAAGGCTATGTATTCCAAACACCATGCTAATATAGATATAGCTGGAAGTGTTGAATCGATAAATAAGATTAGCCCTGAAGAGCTTTATAAGTGCTATAGGACCTTCTATAATCCGGCTAATATGAAACTATTTGTTGTAGGCGACCTAGATGTAGAGGTCTTGATGGATACAATTAAGAAGGCTAACCATAAGGACCTTGACTTTGACAAGAATATTAGGTCATTTATGCCAGAGGAGCCTGTAGAGGTAAAGCAGAAGAAGATAGTTGAAGAATTTACGGTGTCTATCCCCCTATTTTATATAGGCTATAAGGATGTAAAGAAGCCTATGGAGCCTAGGGAGGCCCTTAAAAATGAAATTAGGTCTGACATCCTGTTCGATATGATTTTTTCTGAAAGTGTAGACCTCCACCAGATCTTATATAATGATGGTCTTTTGCTTGGTAATATTTCTGGTGGCTATCTTAGCCAAAAGGACTATGCCTATGCAATAGCATCAGGTGTATCCAGAGACCCAGAAAGACTTAAACAGGTAGTAGACACATATATTGACGAGCTAAGAAAATCAGGTCTCGATAGGCAGGATTTTGAAATAAATAAGAAAAAGAAAATCGGTGGCTTCTTAAAGTCCTTTGACTCTATCGCCTATATTGCCAATAATTTCTTGTCATATAGGTTTAGGGGAATTAACTTCCTTGACTATTTAGAGGTATTAAAGGAGATTAGCTTTGAGGATGTAGAAGATAGGTTGAATGATTTCTTCTGCCAAGATCAAAGTGTAATATCTATAGTGAAGCCTAAATCTAATAATTAGGAGGTTATTATGGATAGGGTAGCATTTTCCATTTTTGGACTAGATATAATGTGGTATGGAATCCTGATAGCCTGTGGTATTTTAATGGCGATACTAGTTTCTTCTAAGGAGGCACGGAGACTTGGCTACCAGGAAGGACAAGTAACAGACATTTGCCTTTTCGCTATACCACTTGGCATAGTGGGTGCCAGGCTATACTATGTAGCCTTTAATTGGTCCCAGTATGCTGGTGATTTAAGAGAGATTATAAATATTAGAGGTGGTGGACTTGCCATCCACGGTGGGATACTAGCAGGTATATTGACAGTCTGGGTATTTACAAGGATAAAAAAGCTTGAGTTTTTTAGGATGGCTGATATTCTAGTCTTGGGCCTACCTATGGCCCAGGCTATAGGTAGGTGGGGTAATTTTATAAACGGAGAGGCCCATGGTGGTCCCACCAACCTGCCTTGGGCAATCCTAGTTGAGGGCCAAAGGGTCCACCCAACCTTCCTGTATGAATCAGTATGGGATTGGATGATATTTGTCTATATATTTATGATTAGGAAAAAAATAAAAAAATATGAAGGCCAGCTCCTAGTGGATTACATATTCCTATATTCGCTTGGCAGGTTCTTTATAGAGGGTCTAAGGACCGACTCCTTGATGCTGGGACCAATCAAAATGGCCCAACTAATCAGCCTAGTAGGTATAGGCATGGCCCTTGTGGCTAGGTACTTCCTTTTGAAAAAGAAGGCATATAAGGAAAATACCGGAAAGTAGGTAAAGAGATGGAATTTAACCATGTATCAGTTCTTTTGAACGAATGCATTGAAAATTTAAATATTAAACCTGATGGAGTCTATGTTGACTGCACAATGGGAGGGGCTGGTCATAGCAAGGAAATAGTAAAAAGACTATCGGCTAAGGGTAGGTTGTTTTGCTTTGACCAGGATATCAATGCCATCAATGTTGCAAAGGACCGTCTAAAAGAGTACAATGATAGGGTGGTCTTGATCCATAGTAACTTTGAGAACCTTAAGGCCGAGCTGGAATCCAGGGGTATATATGGTATTGATGGAGTCTTGGCTGACCTGGGAGTTTCATCCCACCAGCTAGATGAGGCAGACAGGGGGTTTTCCTATATGCACGATGCTCGTCTAGATATGAGGATGGACGATAGGGCAAGTATGTCTGCCTGGCAGGTGGTAAATGAGTATTCCCAAGAGGACCTTTATACTATAATCAAGGACTATGGTGAAGAAAAATGGGCCAAAAGGATAGCCGAATTTATAGTCGAGGAAAGGGCTAACCACACTATTGATACAACATTTGACCTAGTTGATGTCATCAAAAAGGCCATACCTAAGGGGGCCAGAATTGATGGGCCTCATCCAGCCAAAAGAACCTTCCAAGCTATTAGGATAGAGGTCAACAACGAGCTAGGCGTAATAAATACAATGATAAGGGATGCTGTCTCCATGATGAACAAGGGGGGGAGGATCTGTATAATAACCTTCCATTCTCTAGAAGATAGGATAGTTAAAAATGAGTTCAGGTACCTCAACAAGGACTGTTTATGTCCTCCTGAACTGCCATTTTGTCAGTGTAATAAGAAAAGTGAGCTGAAGATAATAACTAGGAAGCCGATTTTACCAAGTGATGAAGAGGTAGAATTTAATCCACGATCTAGGAGCTCAAAGTTGAGGGTAGGAGAAAAGAAGTAAACAATAGCTAGGAATAGAGGTGAAAATATGATTAGCTTAAGAGTTGAAGAAGTTGTCCAAGCGACCCAGGGCCAGCTAGTATGTCAGGGCGAGGACAGCGGAGTAATTACCAATATAGTCATAGATAGCAGGCTAGTATGTCCGGGAGCTATGTTTGTCGCTATTGTTGGTGAAAGTATGGACGGACATATATTTTTAGAGTCTGCCCACCAAGAAGGCTGTAAATTTTTCTTGGTAAGTAACAAAAGCTACATCACAGATAGGTTTAAGGACAGCACTGTTATTAAGGTTGATAATACGGAGATAGGACTTGGCTTATTAGGCAAGTACTATAGGGATAAGTTTGATATACCTTTCGTAGGTATAACTGGTAGTGTAGGAAAGACTACTACCAGGGACATGGTTTATTCTGTTTTAGCTAGCAAGTTTAATACCATAAAAAATGAAAAGAACTACAACAATCAATTTGGGGTACCCCTTACCCTGTTTAGGCTAGAGCCTAGTCACCAGTGTGCGGTGATAGAAATGGGTATGTGTGACTTTGGTGAGATAGAATATTTGGCTAATATAGTTAGGCCTAAGATTGGAATTATAACTAATATAGGAATGTCTCACATAGAGCACCTTGGCTCTCAGGAGGGTATCTTCAAGGCAAAGATGGAAATAACATCGGGCTTTGACCGGGCTTCATCACTTATAATAAACGGGGATGATAGATTTTTAAGGGCTGAGCTTGAGAGATATAGAAATAGCAATAAGGACTCATATAAGGTATATTCCTTTGGCATGGAGCTTCAAAATGATTTATGCTGCAAGTCACAGGAAATAATAGACCATGATAAGACTAGGTTTACATGTGGTTTTGAAGGTCAAAGTTATGACTTTACTATACCTTGTCTAGGAGAGCATAATGTAAAAAATGCCATGGCAGCTATCCTAGCAGGTCATATAATGGGTATGACAATGGAAGAGATTTCAAATGGATTGATGGACTTTGTTGCAACTGAAAATAGGCAGGACATTATCAAGACTGATAGGTTTGTCCTGATAAATGATGTCTATAATGCTAGTCCAGACTCTATGATAGCAGCCCTAAAGGTCTTGAAGCTATACAAGGATAATAGAAGGGTGGCTATACTTGGAGACTGTCTAGAGATGGGACAGTTCGCAGAAGAGGCCCATAGAAAGATAGGCTACCAGTCTATAGATAAGGCCGATATTATTATAACTACGGGCCAGGCGGCTAGATTTATAGGCGTAGAGGCTATGGAAAGAGGATTTGACCTAAGTAGGGTCTTTCACTTTGAAAGTAAGGATGAACTGATTTGCGCCCTTCCGGAAGTTGTAGATGATGGTGATGTAATCCTCCTAAAAGCATCTAGGGGTATGAAATTTGAAGATATAGTAGAGGTCTTGAAAGGAGGCTGTCAATGTTAGGTTTTAGAGACTTGGCCATTACAGGTTTATTTTCATTTGTATTGGTGTTAATAATGGGTCCAATAGTTTTACCAGCCCTTCATAGGTTCAAGTTTGGACAGACTGTTAGGGATGATGGTCCCCAGAGTCACTTAAAAAAGAATGGTACACCTACAATGGGAGGTGTTATGATCATAGCAGCAATTCTGCTTGTTACATTAATCAGGGCAGGTGTCAGCAGGGACATTTTAATGGCCCTATTGTGTATGTTTGGGTTTGGTTTAGTAGGATTTTTGACGATATTGTCAAGATTAAGATGACAAGGTCCTTGGGGCTTACACCTATACAAAAGATAATAATACAGGTTGTTTTAGCCTTTGTACTTGCCTTATATAGGTATTGGACTATAGGAACAGGCGACCAGTTTATCATACCATTTATACAGGTGGGTATTAATATCGGTATTTTCTATATACCTCTTATGCTTATAGTAATTATAGGTACAGTAAATGCTGTAAACTTAACCGATGGTCTGGATGGTCTAGCTTCTGGTATTACGGCGATTGTATCTGCATTTTTTGTGGTATTTGCCCTAATTATTGCGCACAACTTTGGTATATCACAGATGGCAGCAGCAACACTTGGTGCCTGCATAGGCTTCCTGTGGTTTAATGTAAATCCAGCCAGAGTATTCATGGGAGATACTGGGTCTATGGCACTTGGTGGTGCAGTCACAGCCTTTGCCTTGTTTACTAACTCCGTCCTAATTATACCAATTGTTGGAGGTATATACTTTGCAGAGGCCCTTTCAGTAATGATCCAGGTTATGTACTTCAAGAAGACTAGGAAGAGAATCTTTAAGATGGCACCATTACACCACCATTATGAACAATGCGGATGGCCAGAAACAAAGGTTGTATTTATATTTTGGCTAGTATCAATAGTCCTTGCCTTAATCGGACTAGTAGCCATGTTTTAATTAAATAATAGATGAAAATTAGAGCCTAGTTTACTGGGCTCTTAAGATATGATGGGCAATAGCCCACAGACTGACAAAACGAAATGAAGGTGACTATAATGAGTAAGAAAATACTAGTTGTTGGTATGGCAAGGTCAGGACTGGCAGCAGTCAAGTACCTAGCAAAGAAGGGGCATAGGGTATTTGTTAATGATTCCAAGTCTATAGAAGACCTAGGTCAGGTATTGGATGAATTAAAGGCCTATGAGGGCTTAGAATATATTTTGGGACAGGACCCAAGTATAGAAGTTTTAGCCCAGTTGGACCTGGTTGTTGTTTCACCAGGTGTTCCTCTAGATCTAGATTTCTTAGTTCGACTAAGAGAGATGGGCAAGGAGGTCATAAGTGAAATTGAACTAGCCTATAGGGATGGTCTAGAAAAGGACATAAAATTTATAGCAATTACAGGAACGAATGGAAAGACTACTACCACATCAATAGTAGGTGAAATATGTAAGGAGGCTGGCCTAGATACCTATGTAGTTGGAAATATCGGAAATCCAGCTATTAGTGCTGTTGAAGAGGCCCAGCCAGGTGCAGTATTGGTGACTGAGCTATCAAGCTTCCAGCTTGAAGCAGTATATGACTTTAGGCCAGAAGTTTCTACAGTTTTAAACCTTACTGAAGACCATATGAACAGACACCATACTATGGAAAATTATGCAAGGGCCAAGGCTAATATTTTCGCTAAACAGACGCCGGAAATGGTGTGTGTTTTGAATTATGATGATCCAATAACAAGGAAAATGGGAACTTCTTGTCCTGCCAGACCGGTATATTTTTCTAGGCAGGCTAGGCCAAACGGAGGTATCTACCTTGATGACAAAGAGAATATTATAGCTGTCAAGGATGGTGTAGAACTTGAAATAGTAAATGCTGAAGATCTAAGCCTGCCAGGTGGTCACAATCTGGAAAACTCTATGGCAGCCATAGGACTTTGCCTTCATTTCGGTATAGATAAGGAAGTTATTAAGAGGGTATTGACTAGCTTTAAGGCAGTGGAACACAGGCTAGAATATGTCAATACGGTAAATGGAGTTGTATATGTAAATGACTCCAAGGGTACTAACCCAGACTCTACTATAAAGGCGGTTCAGTCATACAAGACGCCTATAATCCTAATCGCTGGTGGCTATGATAAGGGAAGTGATTTTACTGAACTTTTTGATATAGCTGTTAATTATGTTAGGACAGTCCTAGTAATAGGTCAAACAGCTGACCTTATTGCTGATACAGCTTCCAAGGCCGGTATCAAGGAAATATACAAGCTAGAGAGCCTAAAGGACGCAGTTATCAAGGCTAGTAAGCTTGCAAATGAAGGCGATGTAGTTCTATTGTCTCCAGCATGTGCTAGTTGGGGAATGTACAAGAATTATGAGGAAAGAGGACAGGAATTTAAGGATATAGTAAACAATATTTTTATAGATAAAGGGGAGCATTATGAGACTTATATTGTCAGGTGGTGGAACTGGAGGTCATGTATATCCAGCTATTGCAATTGCCAACAAGATAAAGGAATACCATCCGGATGCAGAGATACTATTTGTAGGTACTAGGGCAGGCATAGAGGCCGAGATAGTTCCGAAGTATGGTTATAAAATAGAATACATTGATGTTCAAGGGTTTAGAAGGAAGATTGACTTCGATAATGTTAAGAGGCTTATCAAGTTCTTAAAGTCCTTGAGTGATTCTAAGAGAATAATTAAGAAATTTAAACCAGACCTAGTTATTGGTACAGGAGGCTATGTAAGTGGTTCGGTGGTTTTAAAGGCTAGTAAGATGGGCATTAAGACCTGTATACATGAACAGAATTCTTTCCCTGGCATGACCAACAAAATGCTATCAAAGAATGTTGACCTAGTTATGACTAGCTTTGAGGATTCACATAAGAGGTTTCCAGACCAGGCACAGTCAAAGCTAACATTTTACAGGTAACCCAGTTAGGATGAAATCCTGAATTCAGATAGGGTTGAATCTAGGAAGAGGTTGGGATTAAGTCAGGATGAAAAAATGCTACTAGTCGCAGGTGGTAGTGGTGGATCTGAGGAGATTAATAATGCCCTTAAAAAGTTGATACCAGCCCTAGTTGAGGGGGGAATTGCCTTCACAATAGCAACTGGTAGAGCTTACTATGATGACTTTATGAAAATCTATGCTAATCTAGACTTTGGACCAAACCAGAAAATACTTCCTTACCTGGATGATATGGCCAACAACCTTGCTGCAGCAGACCTAGTAATAGGATCAGCTGGTGCAATATCAATGGCAGAGATGACAGCAATAGGTATTCCGGCAGTTATAGTTCCGAAGGCCTATACAGCAGAAAATCACCAGGAGTATAATGCTAAGAGTCTTGAAAGAGCCGGTGGTGCAGTGTGTATAACTGAAAGGGAATTAAATGAAGACTCCCTATATGACACAGTTCTTGGCCTTCTTAATGACAAGGACAAGCTAGAGGAAATGGCTAAGGCAAGTAGGGCCTTTGGTAAAGGGATGCTATAGACCAGATATATGATAGGATTTCTGCTTTTTCTAAATTAATTATAGATAAATTGCAAAAAAGTCAAAAAATATGTTGCATAAGTAGGACGATTTGAGATATTATATAATAGATAGATATGTTATTTATTTTAAATAATATAAGATATTTTTTAGTATTATTTATGAATACAATTTATGAATATAATTACAGATTATTTAATGATATTAAACTATGTTGTGAATGGGGGTTTATAAATGTTAAACTTTGTTGAAGAACAAATCGGTGCTGCCAATATCAAGGTAATAGGTGTAGGTGGCGGTGGAAACAATGCCATAAATGTCATGATTAATTCAGGCGTAAGAGGTGTTGAATTTATCTCACTAAATACTGACAAGCAGGCCTTGGAAGCATCAAAGGCTGAACACGTATTACAAATAGGTGAAAAGTTAACTAAAGGTTTGGGCGCAGGTGCAAACCCAGAAAAAGGAAAGAAGGCTGCAGAGGAATCTGCAGATGAAATAGCTAAGGCAATAGAAGGTGCTGACATGGTGTTCGTAACAGCTGGTATGGGTGGCGGAACTGGTACAGGTGCGGCCCCAGTTGTTGCAAAGATTGCTAAGGAAGCAGGAGCTCTTACAGTTGCTGTAGTAACTAAGCCTTTCTCTTTTGAAGGTAGAGTTAGAATGAATAAGGCTGAAGAAGGTATAATCGAGTTAAAGAAGAATGTAGATACTTTGATAACTATACCAAATGACAAGATACTTCAGATAATAGAAAAGAGAACTAGTATAACAGATGCCCTTTCTAAGGCAGATGATATATTAAAGCAGGGTATCCAGTCTATATCTGGTCTTATATCAGAGGCTGCCCTTATTAACCTTGACTTTGCTGACGTTGAAGCAGTAATGAAGGACCAGGGACTAGCTCATATGGGTATGGGTACAGCTTCTGGTGAAGATAGGGCCATAGCTGCTGCAAGACAGGCTATAGAATCTCCACTACTAGAAACTACTATAGATGGAGCTAAGGGTGTCCTAATAAACGTAACAGGTGGAACAGACCTAGGTCTATTAGAAGTTAGTGAAGCTACTGATATAATTAGACAGAAGTGTGATCCAGATGCAATGATTATATTTGGTGCTGCTACTAGAGAAGATTTCGGTGATGAAATTGTAATTACAGTAGTTGCAACAGGTCTACAGGATAATTCTGACGACTTGTTCACACCACAGTTGAGAAGAAACAACCCAACACCAGTTACACCAAAGTATAACGAAATACCAAGAGTAACTGAAGGTCAAAATGTTGAAAATATCAAGCCAGCTGAAGAAACTTTTCTCAAATAGCTTTGATGATACTGCAACAGCTAGCGATGATGATATGGTTATTCCTACTTTTTAAGAAGAAAGAAGTAAATAAATCAATAGAAAATTAGGTATGACTCAGCTTTTGTCTGAGTCATATTTTTATAAGGAGGATACTAGTATGATTTGTCCGTATTGCGAATATAAGGAATCTAAGGTACTTGATTCGAGACATATTGATACTTCTTCAATAAGGAGAAGGAGAGAGTGTGAAAGATGCAAAAAGAGATTTACAACCTATGAAAAGATAGAGCTTATACCTGTTATGGTTATTAAGAAGGATGGCAGGAGAGAGTCCTTTGATAGAGACAAAATTAAGTATGGCTTGATTAGGTCATGTGAAAAGCTACCTGTATCTGTATCAAAGATTGATGAGTTGGTAGATTCTATAGAGGGTGAAATCAATAAGATGTTCATCAATGAAATAGAGACTACTAAAATTGGTGAAATGGTAATGGATGAGGCAAGGATGTAGATGAAGTAGCCTATGTAAGGTTTGCATCTGTCTATAGGCAGTTTAAGGACTTGAATACCTTCGTAAACGAATTGGAATCTATTATAAAAGAAAAAGGGATGATTAGTAGTGAAAATATTGGTAATTGATGATGAAGAACATATACTAGAATTACTAAAATTTAATCTAGAACTATCCGGCTTTGATGTTTGTGTATCCCCTGAGGCTAACAAGGCTATTGAACTCATAGGTAAGGAAAAGCCTGATCTTTTGCTTCTAGATTGGATGCTGCCAAAGATTAGTGGTATAGACATATTAAGGAAAATTAGACAAGATGAGAACATATATGATCTTCCAGTTATAATGCTGACAGCAAAAAATATGGAGGATGATAAAATTCAGGGGCTAAATTTCGGAGCGGATGATTATATAACCAAGCCATTTAGCATCAAGGAGCTTATGGCTAGAATTAACACGATTTTAAGGCGCTATAGGGTAAGTGACAAATCCCAATCAATAATAGAGGCAGGGAATATTATCCTAAACACAGACCAATATGGGCTGACCGTAGATGGTCATGCTGTTGACCTGACTCGTAAGGAGTTTGAGTTATTAAAACTTCTTATGGAAAATAGGGGTAAGGTCCTAAAAAGGGACTACCTCCTAGAAAAGGTGTGGGGCTATGAATTTTATGGCGAGACCAGGACTGTAGATGTGCATATAAGGCACCTTAGAAAGAAACTAGGTCTGGATGAGACCAGTGAAAATGGTATAGATACCATCAGAGGCCTTGGTTATAAAATGAAATTAAGAGGCTGAGGATAGTAAACGAGGTTTATTATCCTTAATTTTTGGAGGTTATTATGGACAGGATTATGTATATTTTAGTAGTTGCGATGCTAATATCCTGGTTGATATTAATCCTATATTGGAGATATGTACAGGCTTTTATAAGCTTTTTATGAAAGACCTGAATAGGATATCCTATAGGATTCAGGATTTTTCTGTTAGGGTTAGAAAGAGTAATAATGCTGAGGTTATGTCATTTGTCAATAACTTTAACTCAACCCTTTCCTCATTGGACAAGTCATTTTATGACCTAGCCAAGAAAAATAGGCAGTTGGACGCCATAATAAAGTCAGTTTCAAATGGCATAATAGTAATAGATATAAATAATAGGGTCTACCTGATAAACTCAGTGGCTAGAGAGTTCATTGATTATGGGGCTAGTGGTAGGCTTGAGGGCATGCCAATATCAGGCATAGTAAAAAATGAGGCCTTACTCGATTTTATTGTATATAATGTTGGAATGAACACCAGTGTTTCAAAGGAAATAAGGTCTTCGAAAGGAAGGACCTTCAAGGTAAAGATAGACCCGGTCAAGATGCATCTTGAAAAGGATCTAGTAATATCATCTGTAATAAATATTGAGGATATCAGTGAGAGGATAAGGCTTGAAAATATAAGGAGAGACTTTGCAGCGAATGTTAGCCATGAGCTCAAGACCCCCCTTACATCGATCCAGGGATTTATTGAAACACTCAAAGTAAATGATGAGACCATAGATCCTGCTACAAGAAAGAGGTTTTTGGATATTATAGACAATGAATCTTCAAGACTCAGGATATTAATTAATGATATTCTCATGCTATCATCAATAGAAGGAGACATAGACTTAAGTTTGGAGAAAGTTGACCTAAGGGAGGAAAATCAAAAGATGTTGGACCTCTTTGAGGATAAACTGTCCAAGAAAGGGGTAGAAATATCCTTTGACTATAATGGCCCTGAATCAATATACACTCATAGGGAGTACTATAAAGGGGCTAATGATAAACCTAATATCAAATGCCATAAAATACAATAAGCCAGGTGGTTATGTGAGGGTTATGTTTTTTGAAGACCAGGACAATTACAGGATATGGGTTGAAGATAATGGTATTGGCATAGGTCAAGAGGAACAGGAAAGAATATTTGAAAGGTTTTATAGGGTGACAAAGTCCAGGAATAAGGAAGTTGATGGGACTGGACTGGGTCTTGCTATAGTTAAGCATATAATCCTATCCCTAGGGGGAGATATAGGGCTTGAATCAGTCCTTGGTCAAGGATCAATATTCAAGATTAGCCTACCGAAAAAGCAATAATTTATTCAGTAGATTAATTTTATTGTAAATTTTCAAGCAAAATCGGTTATAATGTTTTAGATGGCTGTGATAAAATAATATTATTAGGCAAAAATATAATGATAAGTTTAATAGAAAGATTTTTGATAATAAGTTTATAGAAAAGGAAGTGAAATTTTTGAATAGTGATAATGGACCAATAGTTGCTGTTGTAGGAAGGCCAAATGTAGGGTAGAGTCTACAATCTTTAATAAGTTAACAGGAACTAAAATATCAATAGTTGAAGACACACCAGGCGTTACCAGGGATAGGATATTTGGTGAGGTAGAGTGGTTAAATAAGTATTTTACAATTATAGATACTGGTGGTATAGAGGCCAGAAAGTGATGATATAATTCTTTCTGCAGATGAGAAACCAAAGCCATGCTAGCAGTAGATATGGCTCATGTCATCTTATTTGTAGTAGATGGCAAGAGTGGTTTGACAGCTGCAGACAAGGAAAGTGGCAGATATATAAGGAGGACTAAAAAACCGGTTCTTTTGGTAGTAAACAAGATAGATTCAAAGAGCCAGTTTGACAATATCTATGATTTTTATGAGCTAGGCCTAGGTAATCCTATTGCTATTTCCGGAGCCAATAGCATGGGACTTGGTGATCTTTTAGACGAGGTCGTTGAAAACTTCCCAGAAGGTATGAATATGGAATATGATGAAGATGTAATTAGGGTGGCCATCACTGGTAAGCCTAATGCAGGTAAGTCTTCTATACTTAATAATATACTTGGAGAAGAGAGGGTAATTGTGTCGCCTATAGCGGGTACTACTAGGGATGCAATAGATACCTATTTCGAAAAGGATGAAAATAAGTTTCTTCTTATTGATACAGCGGGTATCAGGAGAAGGAGCAAGGTGTATGAAAATGTTGAGCGTTTCTCAGTGATCAGGTCTATGAGTGCAGTTGATAGGGCAGATGTAGTCCTAATAGTGATAGATGCCACTGAGGGGGTTACTGAACAGGATACAAAGATAGCAGGTATAGCCCATGATGAAGGTAAAGCCTGTATATTCGTCGTAAATAAGTGGGACCTAATAGAAAAGGATAATAAGACTATGGGTAATTTCAGGATGAGTGTTAGGGAGAAATTCCCATTTATGACATATGCCCCTATTCTATTTGTGTCTGCAGTTAGCAATCAGAGAATTGGAAAGATACTTGAGACAGTTGTTGAGGTATCTGCTGAACAGAATAAGAGGGTTACTACTTCTGTATTGAACCAGGTTATTGGTGAGGCCATAATGCTTAACCAGCCTCCATCTGACAAGGGCAGAAGGCTAAAGATATACTATGGAACTCAGACTGGAGTTAAACCTCCAACATTTAACCTATTTATAAATGATAAGGAGTTGACTCACTTTTCATATACTAGGTATCTAGAAAATAGGTTGAGGGAGAACTTTGGCTTTGAGGGGACATCGATAAAGATAGAATACAGCCAAAAGAAGAAAAAATAAGGGGCTTTATTATGCTTGTATATTTATTAGTAGTTGTAATTTTCCTACTTTATGGGCACCATTTCATGTGCCTACTGTAATAAATAAATATATATTCTCGAAAGATATAAGACAGTATGGATCTAAAAATCCAGGCACAACTAATATGTTGAGGACCTTTGGCCAGAAAGCTGGTGCCGTTACCCTTGTAGGTGACTATTTAAAGGGTACAATAGCTGTTTTGATATCAAGCTTTTTGGCAAAGAAATTAGGGGCTGACCCTGACCTAGCCAAGTATATATCTGCACTTGCTGTAGTATGTGGTCATAACTGGTCTGTATTTATGAGATTTAGGGGTGGTAAGGGAGTAGCTACCAGCTATGGTGCCATGTTAGCTATTTCTCCTCTTATGACCCTTGCCAGTATGGTATTTTATATAATAATACTCCTAGTGACAAGGTATGTATCAATAGCTTCTATGCTAGGTGTATGTCTATTCCCGATTTTGATGCTGATGACAGATGATATGTCTGGTCTTTGGCTCGGTGTTCTACTTTCAGTATCGGTTGTATATAAGCATAGGGAGAATATTAGAAAACTATTAAATGGAAGGGAAAACAGGTTTGGGACTAAGACGAGATAGTGGGTGTCTAGGTATAAATAGATAGTAAATAGACTATAAAATGCACTAGTGTATTAACTACAAAATACATTATTTTCATAATTCTTGGAGGATACTATGAGTAAAGTTTGTGTATTAGGAGCAGGCAGCTGGGGCACAGCACTTGCATCTGTGTTAGATGAAAATGGACATGAAGTTTTGATTTGGGCCAGAAGGCAGGACCAGGTTGATGAAATAAATAATAAAAATACAAATGAAAAAGTACCTACCTGGAGTGAAGCTATCGAAGACTCTTAGGGCTTCTAGCAATATTGATCAGGTGGTCGATGGGGCAGAGTTCATAGTTCTTGGTGTACCGTCCCAGCAGATTAGGTCTGTTTGTAGTGATATAGCAGACAAGATAGGGCCAGACCAGGTATTGGTAAATGTAGCAAAGGGTATAGAAAAAGATACCAGCAAGAGGCTGTCACAGGTATGCTCTGAGGTTTTGCCACAAAATCCCTATTGTATGTTATCTGGACCATCACACGCCGAAGAGGTTTCAAGAAAGATGCCAACAACACTAGTCGCTGCTTCAGAAAATCTTGATATATCACAAGGGGTACAAGACCTATTTATGAATGAGTATTTGAGAGTCTATACAAATACTGATATGGTGGGTGTTGAGTTAGGTGGTACTACCAAGAATATTATTGCTTTTGGGGCAGGTATCCTAGACGGTATGGGTTATGGTGATAATTCAAAGGCAGCCCTTATGACTAGGGGTATAGCTGAAATTTCTAGATTTGGTGTAGCCTTAGGAGCAGATATATCTACCTTCTCAGGCTTGTCAGGCATAGGAGACTTGATTGTTACCTGTACAAGTATGCACTCTAGAAATAGGAGGGCTGGGATCCTAATAGGTCAGGGCTATAGCATTGAGGAAACTCAAGAAAAGATAGAAATGGTTGTTGAGGGTATTACAGCTACTGAAGCTGTATACAAGATAGCTAAAGAATTGAATGTTGAAATGCCGATTACTGAGTGTATATACAAGGTGGTCGAGGGTCAAATTGATCCAAAGACGGCTGTCAAGGAACTAATGACAAGAAATAAAAAAATATGAAAATGAATCAATTTTTAAATTATAGATGAACAAAAGTATACAAATATAAGCTACATTATGCTATAATGGAATATATATGTATTCTTAATTGATTAAAGTAGGTGATATGATGAGCGATATTTTCGGTTAGAATTGACCAGGTAAAGTCAAGCATACGACAAGCATCAACTAAGGCCAATAGGAATCCAGAAGATATTTTACTTCTTGGTGTAACAAAGACTGTTGATGTAGATGTAATTGAAGAGGCTCTTGAATGTGGGATTACAGATGTTGGTGAAAATAAGCCCCAGGAATTGCAACGTAAGTATGGACTGATTGGGAATAGAGCCAAATGGCACCAAATTGGTACACTTCAGACCAACAAGGTCAAGTACATAATAGACAAGGTCGACTTGATTCATTCTTTGGATAGGATGAGCCTGGCAGAAGAAATTAATAAGAGGGCAGAAAGTATCGGTAGAGATATTAGGTGTCTAGTTCAGGTAAATGTATCTAAGGAAGAAAGCAAGCATGGTATTTATGTAGAAGACCTTGAGAACTTTGTTAGAGAATGTGCTGATAAATTTGATAGAATAAAGATTGTTGGTTTGATGACAATGGCTCCAGATTCAGATGATGAAGCTGAAGTCAGGTCTGTTTTTAGGGGTCTTAAGGAGGCCTTTGAAAATATCAAGGCTCTGTCTATTGAGGGTGTAGAAATGAAGGAACTTTCAATGGGTATGAGCGGTGATTATCAGATCGCTATAGAAGAGGGTTCAACAATAGTTAGAGTTGGAACATCTATATTTGGAAAGAGAAATTATAATATTTAAAATAAAGACACGCTGTTTAGGAGGTATAATATGGCTGGAATTAAGGATAAAATGGGTAAGTTAAAGAATTGGATGATTGTTGATGGTGACAATGCCAATGATGATTACGATGCATACGATGAATATGAAGATGATGTATACGAAGATGATGTATACGACGACTACGAAGATGAAGACGAACTAGAGGATTCTTACAATAGTCCACTGGGTTCTAGGGTAGATTATCAGGCTCACTAACCAGATGAAGGTTGTAATAGTTGAGCCTAAGGTATATGATGATGCTGCTACAATTGCAGACCACTTAAGATTAAGAAAGACTGTAATAGTAAATCTCGAAGCCTTGACTCAGCAGAATACAAAGAAGTCTATATTTGACTTCATGAATGGTGCAGTGTATGTGCTTGATGGAAGCATCCAGCGTGTTTCTAAGTCAATATTCATACTAGCTCCTAAGAATGTAGATGTAGATGCAAGTATAAAAAAGGAATTAGAGAGTAAGGCAATTTTTCCTTGGCAGAATAAGTAATTAGGTGCCTATAATGGAAGTTTTAAAAATTGCTTTGGTTCGTCTAATCGATATAATTGTTTGGATTATTATAGCAAAGTCTATTATGTCATGGTTCCCAGGAGCGCAGGATAGTAGACTTTATGCTCTTTTAGATGATTTTACAGAGCCTGTTGAAGCACCTATGAGGAAGCTATTAAGCAGGTTTAATACTGGTCCGATTGATATATCGCCTATGTTGGCAATAATCTTCCTGTGGGTTTTAAGCAGATTGATATATGCTTATCTATAACGGGATGATGGTATGGACAAGTTAAAGGTAACAAGTCACATCAAGGATGATGACTTAAAAATAAAAAAATGTATAAGATAGTTGATATTTGTAATAGCGTTTCAAACTCTTATAGCCTTAGGAATACTGAATTCCTAAATCCCTATGAAATAAGGAATGCTATTTCTATTATAAACTATGATAAAGACCTAGAATATACTATTGAGGGTGGATATGATGATGCTGAAAGGGCAGTTATTTTTATTTATCCTGACTACTATTTTCCTAGAAGAAGGAGACTTAAACCCTGACCTACCTAGAGGTGAGGGAAGCTTTAAGTTCACAACAGTATCTCATAGGGACTACCTAGGATCCTTGATGTCTTTGGGTATCAAACGTGAAAAATAGGGGGACATCCTGGTACATGATGACTATTGCCAGATGGTAGTTGATAGTGATATTGCTGATTTTATCAAATATAACTACAATAGAATCAAGAATAATAAGGTAAGTGTGACAGAGATAGACAAGTCAGATCTTAGGCCACCAATCAAGTCTTATGAAGAAAAGGTATTTAGTATATCTTCTCTAAGATTGGATTCTGTTATAGCAGGAGCATTTAACATATCGAGACAAGAGGCCTCGAAATTTATAAATGCCGACCTTGTCCAGGTGAATTATGAACCTATTAACAATGTTTTCAAGGAATATTGAAGAGGGTTCGATTATATCTGTCAGGAAGAAGGGAAAATTTATTTTCGACAAGGTCTTAGGAATGTCCAAAAAGGATAAGTTTAGAGTGAAAATTAATAAATTTGTATAGGAAGTGATAATATGATAGCACCAGAACTTATAGAAAGTAAAGAATTTAAAAAGGGTTTCAGGGGATATAACGAAGAGGAAGTAGATGTATTCTTAGACCAGGTTAGAGAGACTATGAAGCAGTAATCAAGGAAAATGAATCTCTAAAGGAAAAGCTAGAAATGTACAAGGACCAGGTTGGTAAATATTCTAGCATAGAAGAGACCCTAAAGGAAACTCTGATAACTGCCCAAAGTGCAGCGGAAGATACTACTAATTCTGCCAACAAGAAAGCTAGAATCATAGTTCAGGAAGCCGAGCTACAGGCTAAGCAGCTAATAGATAGGGGCCAACAATAAGGTTGTAGAAATTAGAAATGAATACAGAAGGCCTTGTTAAGGAATTTAAGGTATTTAGGATAAAGTTCAAGTCACTACTAGAAGACGAAATGCAAAATGTCGACCAGATCTTTAGTGGTATAGGTAATGAAAAGGAGGAATTCAATCAGGCTGTAAATGGACCTGTTGACCTAGATATTACTGGTACTATGAGAATGGCTGTCCTAGAAGATGTTCAAGAACAGGAAGATAAGACTCTAAGTATTGAAACCGCAGAGTTAGAGGGTTGAAGACCAGACTTCAAATGAAAATTTAAGTGGAGATCCTGAGGATATATTTAAAATAAAAGTAAGCCAAAAGTGCAATATCTATTTGTACACTTTTAAATATAGCTTAAAATAAAAAGGAGATAATTTTATGAACAAAAGAAAATTAACACTATTGTTGGTTCAATTGGAGCATTTATTGGGGTTTTCGTGTTTTTAACTATATTCCTCAAATTATCGCTAATTTAGGAGGAGAAAAAGCTCTGCCTTGGCAACCGCTCACAGCTTCAATTTCTTGTCTAATTTAGGGTTATTTATGGATGGACTAAAGAACCTAAAAAGATGTCATCCTTATTGTTCCAAATTTAGCTGGTGTAATATTAGGATTTTTAACTTTTATTACAGCTTTATAAATTTTTATTTATAATAAGTTGTAAAAATTAAATGCGACATCTTAAATAATTAAAAACTCATACTAACTTCGTGTAAAATGTTAATAACGATAAAAATATACACACGGAGGTTAGTATGAGCTATAAACATAATACACTAAATGATAGAAATAAGATAGAGGTATTAAAACAAGAGGGCTATTCTTCTAGAAGAATAGCGAAAATTTTCAAACTTTCATCACTCTACTATTTCTAGAGAATTGAAAAGATGCAACAACATTTATTCTGCTGTTGAGGGCAAATAAAGATAAAGATATCAAATTATTACAAAAAGGCAGAAAGAGCAAAGACTACTTGGCTACTTTTATTGAAATGAAATCAGGTTCTATGTTGCATTACCAATGAAAGATAGGAGTAATGAGTCCGTGCTTGAAGCCATGAAAAATTAATAAAACCTCTACAAAATCAGCTTTAAAAAGCTTTACATACGATAGAGGAAAAAGAATTCGATTGTTACAAAGAAATTAAGGATATTGGAATAGACTTCTATTTTGCAGATCCATATTCAGCATGCCAAAGAGAAGTAATGAAAATTCAAATGGATTATTGAGGGAATATTATCCGAAGAATACAGATTTAGCTAAAAATGGACTGGAAGGAGTTAATTAAAAATATAATGGAGCTTAATAACAGACCTAGGAAATGTCTAAATATTTTTAACTTTATTTGATGTCTTTTATGCACGAACTTAGTTTACTCTAAGTGTCGTAATATTATTTGCAATTCATCAAAATAATAAAAATATATTCAAAAGAATAACGTTTTTATTGGAATTTTTAAATAATTCTAATAAAAAGATATTGACTATTTTGCTTGTATGCAATATAATCAATAACATAGAATTTAAAGATAGCTTTGACGAAGAGTAGTTCACGATTTCTTTTAAGCGAGTCGGGTATGGTGTGAGCCGATATATGAATGACTGAATGAAGATCACTTCCGAGCTGGATACTGAAAAGCCATGGCTGATTAAGTTGACCGGGTGGTTCCGATATTGACCGAGAGTGTCTGGGGTTTTCCCAGGAACTAGGGTGGTAACGCGATTTGACTCGTCCCTTGATTAATCAAGGTGACGAGTTTTTTTTATTCGTTAAACTATCTAGCAGATAAGGAAAGGAGAAATATAAATATGGAAAATAAGACTGTATTTAAGAAACTGCATGAAGGCTCAGTTGCCCAAGCAGAAGAGCTAACGTTAAAGCGTTGGCAGGAAGATAATATATTAGAAAAGGTGTTGGAAAAGGGTAAAAATGACCCGACTTATGTATTCTTTGAAGGACCTCCAACAGCAAATGGTAACCCAGGTATCCACCACGTAATTTCAAGAACTTTGAAAGACTGGGTTTGTCGTTACAAGACGATGAGTGGCTACAAGGTACCAAGAAAGGCTGGTTGGGATACTCATGGCCTACCTGTTGAGTTACAGGTAGAAAAGGAGCTAGGCCTATCAGACAAGAAGGCAATAGAAGACTATGGTATAGAAGAATTCTGTAGCAAGTGTAGGGACTCTGTCTTCACTTATGAAAAAGAATGGAGAAAGATGTCTGAGAGAATGGCATACGCTATAGATTTGGATGATCCTTATATTACACTAGACAATGATTATATAGAATCACTTTGGTGGATCCTAGATAAGTTTAACAAGGAAGGACTTCTATATGAGGGACACAAGATCCTACCATACTGTCCAAGATGTGGAACAGGTCTTGCATCTCATGAGGTTGCCCTAGGGTTATAAGGAAATCAAGTCAAATACACTAGTTGCTAAGTTTAAAAAGAAGGGTACAGAAAATGAATACTTCCTTGCATGGACAACTACTCCTTGGACACTACCATCAAATGTTGCCCTAACTGTTAATCCAGAAGTTGACTATGTGAAGGTTGAGGTTGAGGACGAGGTATATTACCTAGCTGAGCCCCTATTAGAAAAGCACCTAGGCGATAAGGAATACAAGCTTTTAGAAACTCTAAAGGGTAAAGACCTAGAATATCAAGAATATGAACAGTTAATGCCGTTTGTTGAAGTTGAAGGCAAGGCCTTCTTCGTAACTTGTGCAGACTATGTAACTACTACTGACGGTACAGGTATAGTACATACAGCACCAGCTTTTGGTGAAGATGACTACAACTTAGGTAGGGCATATGAATTAGCATTCGTTCAGCCAGTTGATAGTGAAGGTAAGTTTACAACGACTCCATGGAAGGGCAAATTCGTAATGGAAGAAGGTCTAGATGTTGAAATAATCAAGTGGTTAGCTGCTGAAAATAAGCTATTCTCCAAGTTAAAGGTAGAACATAACTATCCTCATTGCTGGAGATGCTCTACACCACTTGTATATTATGCTAATCCTGGATGGTACTTAGAAATGACTAAGCTAAAGGATAAGCTAATAGAAAACAATAACGGTGTAAACTGGTTCCCAGAATTCGTTGGTGAAGGGAGATTTGGTAACTGGCTTGAAGAGCTAAAGGATTGGGCTATTTCTAGAACTAGGTATTGGGGGACACCACTACCAGTTTGGAAGTGTGAATGTGGCTGCAAGACTACAATAGGCTCAAGAGAAGAATTAGCTAAGTTGGCTGTAGAAGATGTAGATCCGAAGACTATTGAGCTACACAGACCATATATAGATGAAGTTCACCTTAAGTGCCCAGATTGTGGTGGAACAATGACAAGGGTAACAGAGGTAATCGACTGTTGGTTCGACTCAGGAGCCATGCCTTTTGCCCAGTGGCATTACCCATTTGAAAATAAGGAAAACTTCGACGAACTATTCCCAGCTGACTATATCTGTGAAGGTATAGACCAGACTAGAGGTTGGTTCTATTCACTACTAGCTGTATCTACATTTGTGACTGGTAAGTCCCCATACAAGAATGTTCTAGTTACAGACCTAGTATTGGACAAGAACGGTAAGAAGATGTCAAAGTCTAAGGGTAACACAATCAATCCATTTGAAATGTTTGACAAGTATGGAGCAGATGCCTTGAGATGGTACCTACTATATGTATCACCACCATGGACTCCATTGAGATTTGACGAAGATGGTCTAAAGGAAATCATGTCAAAGTTTATAGGAACACTGAAGAATACTTATAACTTCTTTACCCTATATGCAAATACTGATGGATTAAATCCAAATGACTTCTTTGTAGAATATAAGGATAGACCAGAACTAGATAGATGGATCCTATCTAAGTTCAACAACCTAAAGAAGGAAATAGAAGAGAACCTAGAGATATTTTGAAGTTAATAAGTCAATCAGAAGAATGACAGAATTCCTAAATGATGACCTATCTAACTGGTATATCAGAAGGTCTAGAAGAAGATTCTGGGGAACAGACTTAACTGAAGACAAAAAGTCAGTCTACAATACAACATATGAAGTGTTAAGAGACTTCTGTAAGATGATAGCACCATTCTCACCATACCTATCAGAAGAAATGTATAGGAACCTAACTGGTGAGTACTCAGTTCACTGTGCTGATTACCCAAGATGTGATGCTAGTCTTGTAGATCCAGCTCTTGAAGAAAAGATGGACTTGGCTAGGGATCTGGTAACTCTTGGTAGAGCCAGCTAGAGAAAATGCTAAGATAAAGGTAAGACAGCCAATCGCTGAGGTCCTTGTAGATGGTAAGTATGAAGCTACTCTAGGAGATCTTGTTGAAATCATAAGAGAAGAGCTAAATGTTAAGCAGGTTAAGTTTGCCAAGGAATTAGGTGAATTTATGAACTTTAACCTAAAGCCAAACTTCAAGGTACTAGGACCAGTTCTTGGTAAGAATATAAATGCATTTGGTAAGGTATTAGATGGCCTAAATGCTCATGAGGTAGTTGCCAAGGTAGAGTCTGGTCAAAAGGTAAGAGTCGATGTTGAAGGGCAGGAATTTGAATTTGGTAAGGATGATATCCTAATAAATATTGATTCTAAGCCAGGCTTTAACGTTTCTATGGAAAACAACCTATTCGTGATCCTAGAAACTAACCTAAGTCCAGAGCTTATCAGTGAAGGCTTTGCTAGGGAGTTTGTATCAAAGGTACAGCAACTTAGAAAGTCAAATGGATTCGAAGTATTGGATAATATCAAGGTATACTTTGATGGAGACAATGATATAGCGAATGCTGTTGCTGACTTTGAGGACTACATCAAGACAGAAACATTAGCCCTTGAAGTAGTAAGGGTTGAAGATCCAAGCCTTGAAAAAGCAGAACTTAAATGACCACGAAACTGGTATAAAGGTTGGAAAGAGTTTAATAAATACTAAATATAGTCTACTAGGCCCTCTTTGAAGGGTCTAGTAGTCATTTAAAGGAAGAGAATATAGCTATGTTTAAGGATAAAGTTGAAACAATAATAGCTAGTGATGAGAGCGAACTAAGAAAGCTACAGCTAGTAATATTAGAAATAATGAAGGTCATAGACCAGATTTGCCAGGACAATAATATAGATTACTGGATAGATGCAGGAACCCTACTTGGTGCGAAGAGGCATGGTGGCTTTTATACCATGGGATGATGACTGTGATATATGTATGATGAGAAAAGGACTACAATAGGGTTTATAGATATCATCAAGAACCAGCTACCCGAGGGACTTATCTATGAAAATAAGGATTGCAAGGATTGGTCACAGAAGGATGTTGATATACAACCTTCATTTTTAAAAATATTCTATTTGGGTCATTTTTCTGGATTTGAAAGGGCTTCTGGACTGCCTTGTCTTGGAACCTTTGTGGATATATTTCCTATGGACCCTATGAACGATAAACTTATAGATTCGAAGATTGGTAAATTTATGCACAAGATATCTTTTTTTAGAAAGTCTAAGCCAACAAAACTAAGAGACCATATAAAGATATTCCTACAAAATTCAGGCCTAGAGGAATTGTGGATAGCTAGGTGTGCCAAGCTTGAGGACAAAGGTGCTGCCCCATATGTAGTTTTATGGAGTAGATACACCATTTATGACTAGGAGTTTTTAAAAAGAAGGACCAGATCTTTCCCTTTCAAGTATTGAATTTGAAGGGTGTCAGCTAAAAGTCACCTAGAGACGTTCATGCCTACCTAGAAGACCTATATGGAGACTATATGGAGATACCACCAGAAGAGGAGAGGGTTCCCCATATTTTAGACCTAAAGATATAGCTAGAAGGCAAAAGAAAGAATCGAATTTGCCAACCTAAGTATAGTTAAAAAGCTTCTGATTGATTATATAAAATTAACTTGGTGATAATTTGATCTAATATAATAAATTTAATTATAAAGGTAACATTCATAAGAAAAGAGATGCTTATGCTTTAGTTACCTTTTTGCATTTATAGCTATACCGGCTTATGAAGAGGTTTATCCATAACTTTTAATCATAAACGACTAGATATCTTGTAAAGAAAAAAACTATAACTAATCCAGCTATCATAGTCTTTTGGTTTATAAAAATATCATGGAAGATGCAATTAATTACAAAAATCAATATTTATTAACCTAAAAATATATCAACATCCATAATTTTTATGTGATTAGTCCATTTATATTTTGATTTTTACTTATATTTTCACATTTAAGAATTGCATTAAAAATGTACAATAATGGTGTCAAAAATTAGGGTATTTGTATGACAATTTATCCATTAATTTATTAGAAGAAAAATTAATGGATAAATTAGCGAATTTGTTTGACTATATATAAATGGTATAATATTGTAATTGTTTGAGAATTTTATTATTATGAATAAGTATTAAAAATTTATAGGGGGAAAAGGAGGATTATATGAAAAAGACTTTAAAAAGGCTTTTTAAGTCTTGCACTATCCACTAGTATGGTACTAGGTGGAAACGGCTTTGGCTATTTAAATACTGTATACACAGTTCAAGCTGAAGACGTAACAGCAACACCTGTAATGACAGATCCAAATAATGCTTCAATTGCGGATGCTCCGTTCAATAAAGCAGGGTTATGCATTGGATCCAAATACTAGTCGTTACACATTTGGAGTTTGGCAATTCCTTAGAACAGATCCAAACACAAAAACAAAAACAAATTTTGATTACTATGCAACACTTTCTGTAGATAGGGATGCTATTACAGGAAATCCAGGATCAAATCCGAAAGTATACTTGCGTATAGTTAAAAAATCAACAGGTGCTGAAGTTTATACAAGAGAACTTAATGCAGGAGATAGTAATATATCATTACCAAGCTATATTACAAATAACGCTGCAGGAGTTACAAATACATTGACTTATGTGGCATCAAGGGGAACAACACCAGGAGTTATAACATTCTCCTTAGTACATGCAAATCTTGAATATGAAACACTTCAGGTTCGTGATACTGAACTTCCAGGAAACGAAAATGAAGACAAACCTAATATTCAAAACAACTGTACTATTTAAAAAACCAGAGCAGATAACCTACTATAGGGAGATTGACGAGTCAAAATACACTGAAGGTCAACCTTATACACCAACAGGTGATGAAACGGTTATTACAAAATATGTTCAAACAGGTATAGCTGGTCAGTCATATGTAGCATCAAATAATAGAGATATTAAAAAATATGAAAGTATTCAAGCTACTACTGACAACAATCAACCAAAAACAGGCCGTGTTAGACATGTTGTAGGTCAAAAAACAGTTGAGCTTCAAGGTGGAGCTAACCATTACTATGTTAAGCGTATTTCGGAAGTTGTAGATTCAAAGGGTTCAACAGTAACTAAGTTCTATGCACTTGACCCTTCACAGATTGACAATTTCAATGCAGATGATGTTGGTTCAACAGATGTTTCAAAATACACTTTGCTATATACAACTAAAGTAAACGCTCCGGAAGAAATATGGAAAGCAGAAGAAAGTAAAGTAACTAGAGTAGACAGTAAAAATGGGGACTATTATATTGAAGTTAATGAAACGGCAGGTAGCAGATCTCTTGTTATCACAGGATGGTTTTCAAAAACTGAAAAAGTCACTTATATAGCTGATGAAGATAAGCAACCAAGACAATTTGACAAGCCGTTTACAAAGGGTCCAGATGTAGCACTAACACCAGCTGGTAAAGGTAATAACGGAGAGAGATGTAATGCTGGAAAGACTACTGCTATTGTAGCAAAAACTAAAGTAACTCAACCAGATGGAAGTTTTACTTATATAGGATTAAAGGGCTTTACTTCATTCTCAAACAACTATTCGGTTCCAACTCCACCAAATGGGTCTACTGATGTAAACTATTACTTCCGTAAACTAAAAGGTGAAGTTGAAATAACATATGTTGATGATAAGGGTAATAAACTTAAAGATCCAAAACAAGATACACCAAAATCACCATATGATACACCATATAATACAACTGAAGAAGGAGAGAGACCTGACACTATTGAAAAAGATGGTAAGACATATAGAGAGTACCAAAGGGAGACTATCCAGTAGGTAAGGTTGATGAAAAATGGACACCTTGAATCTTCTGATCCGATTACAGGAAAAGTTGAAAAACCAAAATCAACAATAACTTATGTATATAAACAAGTTGGTAATGTATATGTTCATTACAAAGATACAGAAGAAATGTACTAAAAGATTCTGTAACTGATATGGATAAAGAAATAATAGATTCAGATTATGATACAGTAGTAGATAATAGACCAGCTGAAATTGAAAAAAAGATGGAAAAACTTATGAATTAGTACCAGCAGGAAGCTATACAGTAGGAGAAGTTGACGCTGAAGGACATCTTAAGTCATCAGACCCCTACAATTGGAAAAAGTAGCTGAAAAGATAAGAATATAACTTATATCTACAAGCTTAAAGAAAAACCAAAGGGTGAAGTTGTAATTACATATGTGGATGAAAATGGTAATGAAATAAAGGATCCAAAAACAAAGATACACCAAAATCACCATATGATACACCATATGATACAACTGAAGAAGGTGAAAAACCAAATACTATCGAAAAGATGGTAAAACATATAAAGCTTGTACCAAAGGGAGATTATCCAGTAGGTAAAGTTGATGAAAAATGGACATCTTGTATCTTCTGACCCAATAACAGGAAAAAGTTGATAAACCAAAATCAACAATAACTTATGTTTATAAAGAAGTACCTAAAAAGGGTGAAGTTGTAATTACATATGTGGATGAAAAATGGTAATGAAATAAAGGATCCAAAAACAGGATACACCATTGTCACCATATGACACACCATATAATGCAGATAGAACCAGGTGAAAGACCTGACACTATCGAAAAAGATGGTAAGACATATAAGAGAGTACCAAAGGGAGATTATCCAGTAGGTAAAGTTGATGAAAATGGACATCTTATATCTTCTGATCCAATAACAGGAAAAGTTGATAAACCAAAATCAACAATAACTTATGTATATAAGCAGGTAGGAAATGTATATGTTCACTATAAAGATACAGAAGGAAATACACTAAAAACTTCTGTAACAGATATGGATAAAAGAAATAATAGGTTCAGATTATGATACAGTAGTAGATAATAGACCAGCTGAAATTGAAAAAGATGGTAAAACTTATGTATTAGTACCAGCAGGAAGCTATGCAGTAGGAGAAGTAGATGACCAAGGACATCTTAAGTCATCAGACTCTACAATTGGAAAAGTAGCTGAAAAAGATAAGAATGTAACTTATATCTACAAGCTTAAAAGAAAAACCAAAAAGGTAATGTATATGTACATTATAAGGACAGAAGGAAATGAATTAAAAGCTTCTGTAACTGATATGGACCAAGAACCAGTCGATTCTGATTACGATACAGTGGTAGATAACAGACCAAACGAAATCAAAAAAGATGGAAAGACTTATGTATTGGTACCAGCAGGAACTTATACAGTAGGTGAAGTAGACAATCAAGGACATCTTAAGTCTTCAGATCCTACAACTGGAAAGGTAATCAAAGGAGATAAGAATGTAACTTATATCTACAAGCTTAAAGAAGAACCTAAAGAGGGCGAAGTTGTAATCACATATGTTGATGATAAGGGTAATAAAATTAAAGATCCAAAACAGGATACACCAAAATCTCCATATGACACACCATATAACACAACTGAACCAGGTGAAAAGCCAAATACAATCGAAAAAGATGGTAAGACATATAAGATAGTACCAAAGGGCGACTACCCAGTAGGTAAGGTTGATGAGAATGGACATCTTGAAAAGTCTGATCCAACAAAGGGTAAGGTTGACAAACCAAAAACAACAGTTACTTATGTATATAAGCAGGTAGGAAATGTATATGTTCACTACAAAGATACAGAAGGAAATACACTAAAAAACTTCTGTAACTGATATGGATAAGGAAATAATCGACTCAGATTATGATACAGTAGTAGATAATAGACCAGCTGAAATTGAAAAAGATGGAAAGACTTATGTATTAGTACCAGCAGGAACTTATACAGTAGGTAAAGTTGATGCTGAAGGACACCTAGAGTCATCAGACCCTACAACTGGAAAAGTAGCTGAAAAGGATAAGAATGTAACTTATATCTACAAGCTTAAAGAAGATCCAGCTCCTCAGCCACAGCCAGACCCAGCTAAGCCAAAGGGTAATGTATATGTACATTATAAAGGACACTGAAGGAAATGTAATTAAGACTAAAGTGACTGATGAAAATGCACAGCCAGTAGGTAAGGATTACGATACAGTAGTAGACAATAGACCAACTGAAATAGAATTCGAAGGAAAGACTTACAAATTAGTACCATCAGGTAACTATACAGTAGGTGAAGTAGATGACCAAGGACACCTTAAGTCATCAGATCCTACAACTGGAAAGGTAATCGAAGGAGACAAGAACGTAACTTATATCTACAAGCTTAAAGAAGATCCATCTCCTCAGCCACAGCCAGACCCATCACAGCCTAAGGGTAATGTATATGTCCATTATAAGGACACTGAAGGAAATGAAATTAAGGATAGAGTAACTGATGAAGGTGGACAACCAGTAGGCAAGGATTACGATACATTAGTAGACAATAGACCACAGAAAATCACAAAAGATGGTAAGACTTATGTATTGGTACCAGCAGGTAACTATACAGTAGGTCGAGTAGACAATGATGGACATCTTAAGTCATCAGATCCTATAACTGGAAAGGTAATCAAAGGAGATAAGAACGTAACTTATATCTACAAGCTTAAAGAAGATCCATCTCCTCAGCCACAGCCAGACCCAGCTAAGCCAAAGGGTAATGTATATGTACATTATAAGGACACTGAAGGAAATGAAATTAAGGATAGAGTAACTGATGAAGATGGACAACCAGTAGGCAAGGATTACGATACATTAGTAGACAATAGACCACAGGAAATCACAAAAGATGGTAAGACTTATGTATTGGTACCAGCAGGAAGCTATACAGTAGGACAAAGTGAGACAATGATGGACATCTTAAGTCATCAGATCCTATAACTGGAAAGGTAATTGAGGGAGATAAGAACGTAACTTATATCTACAAGTTAAAAAGACGAACCAGGCAAGCCAGGAGAACCAAACAAGCCAGGTAAGCCAGACGAACCAGGTAAGCCAGGAGAACCAAACAAGCCAGGTAAGCCAGACGAACCAGGCAAGCCAGGAGAACCAAATAAGCCAGGTAAGCCAGACGAACCAGGTAAGCCAGGAGAACCAAAATAAGCCAGGTAAGCCAGACGAGACCAGGCAAGCCAGGAGAACCAAATAAGCCAGGTAAGCCAGACGAACCAGGCAAGCCAGGAGAACCAAATAAAACCAGGTAAGCTAGACGAACCAGGTAAGCCATATAGGCCATATGGGCCAGGTAAGCTCAAGTGAACCAGGTAAAACCCAAATGAACCAGGTAAACCAAATGAACCAGGTAAACCAAGTGAACCAGGTAAGCCAGGTAAGCCAGGTGAAACCAGGTAGCCAGGTGAACCAGGTAAGCCAAGTGAACCAGGTAAGCCAAGTGAACCAGGTAAGCCAAGTGAACCAGGAAAAACAGTTCAGGTGGTAGAGTCAGGAAAAACTGTTCATGTAGTTGATTCTGGAAAATCAGTTCAGGTAGTTGATTCAGGAAGTAGTAGACTAGCAAAAACTGGAACTACTAGATCGTCTGCATTACTAAATCTAGCAGCTGTTTTAACAATCTCTATGGGACTTGTATTAACTCTAAGAAGAAGAAAAAAATAATTAAATATTATTTAAAGATTAAAGCCTTTAGAATTTTCTGAAGGCTTTTTCTTTTCGTATACTTTTTAAGTTGATAAAAGTATATTGTCCATATTGACATTTTCTCTAGAAAAGAATATACTTTAATTTATGTTCATATAATGAACAAATCTATTGAAAGGGTTGATAAAATGAGTAGATTATATGATATTTTATTGTTGATAAATAATAATGAAAAGGTTACACAGAGGATGCTGGCTGATGAGTCTGGTATATCGCTTGGTGCAGTAAACTCTATTGTAAAGAACCTTGAAGAAGAAAACTATATAGTCAAAGCACCTAATTCAAAGTCGGGCTATAGCCTAACTAAGCAGGGTATGGAAGTGCTTGAGAACTTCATAGTTGAAAATCAAAACAGAAGGATTAACTTGGAGTCAAAAAAAGACCAAGAAGGCTTGTCTCAGGCAGTAATATTAGCTGATAGGGCAATTGGCGACTTCGGTAAACCTACAGGCTTCCTAAAGATTGGCGAGGAGACTGTTGCAAAGAGAATATTGAAGCTCTTTGGAGACTTGGACCTAGATGAGATAATAGTTGTTGCAGGCTATAAGTCTGACTACTATAAGGAATTAGCCATGTCTAATCCAAAGATAAGACTAGTAGAAAATGACAAGCACAAGTACAGGGGGAGTATGTATTCCTTGTCCTTATGTAAGGATTATATTAGGGGTAACTTCATCCTAATGTCAGATAACTTGATATTTGAGGAAAGGGCTATAAAGAGTCTTTTGGCAAGCCCAGACCAAACCACTATGCTGATTACGTCTGAGTCGGGTTCTGGAAATGAAACCTTAGTTGAGTTAAGAGATGGTTGGGTTTACAAGTTATCTAAGGATATCCACCAATTTAATAGGGTGGACGGGGAATTGGTTGGCTTAGCTAAACTATCAAGCTCCTTCTACAATAAGATGTTAGACCAATATAAAAGAAATAAGAATCCATACATGGATTATGAGCATACTATAATTGATGTAGGTAGGGAATACAAGGTTGGCTATATTAAGCTAGATGACCTTATGTGGTATGAGATCAATAATAAGGAGAATTTTGCTAAGGCCAAGGGGCAGGTATATTCTGGTATTCTTAGAAGGGATGACAAGATGAAGCTTGCAGACATTAAGGATGAGCTAATTCAGGTCCTTGGTGTTAATGAGGATAAAATAGGTAAGATTGAACCTGCTGGGGGCATGACCAATAAAAACTATAAGGTTGACATAGATGGTCAGGCCTACATACTTAGGGTAGCTGGTGCTGGCACAAAGAGTATGATTAGTAGGATAAATGAAAAGTCAAACTCTATTATAGCGGGCATACTTGGCTTGAATACAGAAATCCTATACTTTAATGAGGAAACAGGTACCAAGGTAAGTAAGCTCATTGAAAGTGCAGAAACCCTAAACCCTACAACAGCCAAGAAGGAAGAAAATATGGAAATAGTAGCCCATCTCCTAAAGAAGCTACATTTCTCGTGTGTAGATTTTGATAATGAATTCAATGTATTTAGGGAGATAGAGAAGTACGAGGGGCTAGTTGAGGAGGTCAAGGGTTCCTACTACGATGATGAGTACCCGATTATAAGGAAGAAGGTTATGGCCCTAGAGGCAGTATTAGATGAAATAGGTAAGGACCTATATACCTGCCACAACGATACAGTTCCTGAGAATTTCATCAAGGGCTTAGACAAAAACTATCTTATTGACTGGGAGTATTCTGGTATGAATGATCCAATGTGGGATATAGCTGGACATATTATAGAATGTGACTTCAATAGGGACGAGGAAGACCTATTTAAGAACAAGTATTTTAGTATAGACTATGATTTGAAGAAGGGGTCAGACAAGCCTAGCCCAGTCCAAGAGGAAAAAATTCTCCTATTTAAGATATGTCAAGACTTTTTGTGGTCAATATGGACAGTCTACAAGGAGGCCAAGGGAGTTTCCTTTGGTGACTACGGTCCAATGAGGTATGAAAGGGCCAAACAGAATATAGAAAAATTCTATGAGATATATATGCAGTCTTAAGTATTAGTTATATGTAGTTTTTGCTAGAAGAGATAGAGATGAGTATTTTATGTGTTCGGAGGATATAATGATTAAGAATTATAGGAATAACTTGAAATTTGGGGTATCGTCGGCCCTCCTATCAGGTATTTTTTGGGGAATGGATACTGTATTAACAGGTGTGATTTTGGCTAAGTCACCCTTTGTATCCACAGCCCAGGCCATTGCCATTGCACCAATAGTAGGAGCCTTTCTCCATGACTTTTCATCCGCTTTTTGGATGACCATTCTTTCTATTATTAGGAAGGATTTTATACATACACTAAAGCTTTTATGGTCAAAGAGTGGTAGGTATGTGATTTTTAGCCGCCCTATTTGGAGGGCCTATAGGTATGATGGCCTATATGTTTGCTATTACAAATATTGGAGCCAGCTATACAGCGTCCATTTCTGCCATGTATCCTGCTGCAGGTGCATTTTTCAGCTATCTATTTTTTAAAAGATTAAGCTATCCAAAAAGGGATGGTTGGGCCTATTTTTTGAGTATTCTATCAATTATTATTTTTGGGATATACACCAGGTCAAGTAGAGGTGAAGAATTTTGCCCTAGGCTTCGGTGCTGCTCTAGTAACAGTACTTGCATGGTCACTAGAGAGCGTAATTTGTGCCTATGGTATGAAGGATGATATAACACCTGTAGAGGCTTTATGGATTAGACAGATGACTTCTGCTTTTATATATGTTATCATTGTGGTATTATTTATAAAGGGGGCTCCGCTTTCTGCGGAGATAGTCTCATCCAAGCTAATGATATTTATAGCTATAACAGCCTTTATTGGGACTGCATCCTATCTATGCTATTATAGTGCCATAGATTCTATAGGACCAGTTAAGGCAACGGGCCTTAATATTACATATTCTATATGGGCCATGATAATATCCATTATAGCCTTGGGAACAGAATTTAATCTAAGACTGGTATTTTGTTCAGTATTGATCATTATTGGATCAGTATTGGTATCCAAGGACCAGGCTGAAGCATAACAATAGGAGTTAAGAATATGAGAGCAATTATTTTAGCTGCTGGCATGGGGACTAGACTTAGGCCCATAACGGACAAGAAGCCAAAGTCACTGGTTGAAGTTGCCGGTGAAGCTATGACTGAGAGACAAGTTAGATTTTTGAAAGATAAGGGTATAAACGATATAATAGTAGTAGTGGGCTACCAGAAAGATGCCTTCGACTATTTAGTTGACAAGTATGGGGTGGAGCTAGTATTCAATGAAAAGTTTGATACCTACAACAATATTTATTCTATGTATAAGGTAGAGACCTTCTTCCAGGATCATATGTCCTAGAAGGAGATATATATATGAACAATAATATAATAGATACTAGTGTGACCAGGTCTACTTATTTTTCTTGTTACAAGGAGGGCTTCATAAACGAATGGAAGCTTGTAGTAGATGATAAGGGTAGGGTTAAGGCCATTGACATCTGTGACGGTGATGGCTATATCATGTGTGGTGTGTCCTATTGGGACCACAAGGATGGTCAATATATCAAGGAAAGACTAGATAATATTGAGGAAATAGAGGACTACCAGAATAAATACTGGGATGATGTAGTCAGAGATAATATGGATAAGCTAAATGTCACAATCAAAAAGCTAGAAAAAAATGACCTGATGGAAATAGACAATGTTGAAGATCTTGAGAAGGTTGAAGACTACCTAGACAGTCAGGCTGATAACAAATAAACTAAATAAATACCTGATAGGCCTATAATTATAAGAAAGATTGAAGGCCTATTAGAGTATTATATATTAATAAAGGAGGAATTTCTATGTACAATTTCAATATGCACTTAAATACAAGTATCCACTTCGGTAAGGGTCAGGTTGAAAAAGCTAGGCAAGGATATTATAAAAGTATACGGATAAGGCACTGCTAGTATATGGTGGTGGCAGTATCAAGAGAAATGGTATTTATGATGCCGTAGTGGCCAACCTAAAGGCTAATAATATAGATTTTGTTGAACTAGACGGTGTAGACCCAAATCCAAGGATTGAATCAGTTAGAGAGGGAATCAAACTCTGTAGGGAAAACCAGCTTGGTGGCGTTCTAGCAGTTGGTGGAGGTAGTTCAATTGACTGCTCCAAAGTCATAGCTGCCGGCGTAAAATACGATGGTGACCCTTGGGATCTTGTTCTAGACAGGACAAAAATTAAGGATGCAATCCCAGTTTTTACTGTCTTGACATTATCAGCTACCGGTTCAGAGATGAATGCTGGAGCGGTTATATCAAACATGACAACTAACCAGAAGCTAGGGACAGGTATGCCAGGTATTACCCTACCAAAGTCTTCTATACTTGATCCAGAGTATACATTTACAGTTCCAGCCAAGCATACAGCTGCTGGTACTGCTGATATCATAAGTCATACATTTGAAAATTACTTTACAAATGTAAAGGGAGGCTATCTTCAGGCTAGGTTTGCAGAGGCAATCTTAAAGACTTGCTTCCACTACGGACCTATTGCCTGTAAGGAACCAGACAACTATGAGGCTAGGGCCAACCTGATGTGGGCTTCTTCATGGGCTATCAATGGTTTGATTTCAGGTGGTTCAGCTAACAACTGGTCAGTCCATCCTATGGAGCATGAGTTAAGTGCCTACTATGATGTAACTCACGGTGTGGGACTTGCTATATTGACTCCTCACTGGATGAGGTATGTCCTAAATGATGAGACACTAGATAATTTTGTTGATTATGGTGTTAATGTGTGGGGTCTTGACCCAAGTTTAGATAAGTATGAGATAGCAAATAAGGCAATAGACCTTACTCAGGACTTCTTCTGCAAGGACCTAAATATGCCTGCCAGCCTAACTGATATAGGTATAGACGATGAAAACTTTGAAGTAATGGCTAAACATGCTGCCAATGTCAAGGGTGGAAGCATACAGGGCTTTGTAAATTTAAAGCCGGAGGACATAGTTAAAATATACCAGGCCGCCTTATAGAAAATGAATGAGTAAAATGGCTAAATAGCTTGACAGGTCTAGGTATAGATGTTAAAATAATAGAGGTTATTTTAAAAACTAAATTAAATAAACACAGCAACGGGATTCTTAAAAGGTGCCTATAGGGTTTTTAGGAAGTAGAACGTGCTGGAGGTAAAAACCAAGGAGGAAAAATTAAATGTCAGTAATTTCAATGAAGCAATTGCTAGAAGCTGGTGTACACTTCGGTCACCAGACTAGAAGATGGAACCCAAAGATGGCCAAGTTTATATTCACAGAAAGAAATGGAATATATATCATTGACCCTACAGAAAACAGTAAAGAAGATTGATGAAGCATACAAGTTCATGCAGGAAGTAGCAGAAACTGGTAAGCCAATCCTTTTCGTTGGTACTAAGAAGCAGGCTCAGGAAGCTATCAAGGAAGAAGCTCAGAGATGTGGTATGTACTTCGTAAACGAAAGATGGCTAGGTGGTATGCTAACTAACCACAAGACAATCAAGACTAGAATCCAGAAGTTAAGAGAATTGGAAGCAATGGAAGAAGATGGTACATTTGATGTACTACCAAAGAAGGAAGTAATCAAGCTAAGAGCAGAAAAGGAAAAGCTAGAAAAGTTCTTAGGTGGAGTTAAGGATATGCCTGAACTACCAGCTGCACTATTCGTAGTAGACCCAAGAAAAGAAAACATAGCTATTCAGGAAGCTCACAGACTAGGTATTCCTGTAATAGGAACAGTTGATACTAACTGTGATCCAGATGAAATCGACTACCCAATCCCAGCAAATGATGATGCTATCAGAGCTGTAAAGTTAATAACTGGAGCAATGGCTAGTGCCATAATCGAAGCTAGACAAGGTCTTGATGACGTAGCTGAAGAATCTGAAGCTGTAGAAGTTGAAGAAACTGAAGAAACTACTGAAACTACAGAAGAAATGTAATCAACTTACATTCAATATGTAAAGCTTATGGTAAGGGCAATGCCCTTACCATTTTGTGAATACAATAGGAAAATTATTATATTATTAGGAGGATTTTACAATGGCTGTAACTGCACAGATGGTAAAAGAATTAAGAGAAGCGACAGGCGCAGGTATGATGGACTGCAAGAAGGCTCTTACTGAAGCTGATGGAAATATGGAAAGAGCAGTTGATATATTAAGAGAAAAGGGTCTTTCTAAGGCTGCTAAGAAGGCTGATAGAGTAGCGGCTGAAGGTCTAGTAACTATAAAGACTAATGCTGACAACACTGTTGCTGCAATAGTAGAAGTAAACTCAGAAACTGACTTCGTTGCAAAGAACCAGGATTTCAAGGACTTTGTAGCAGATGTTGCTGAAATGGTTCTAGAAGGAGACGTTGCAGATGTTGAGGCACTTCTTGCTTCAAACCACAAGGAAGGCAAGCCTCTAAAGGATGTATTAAATGATAGGGTTGCTACAATCGGTGAAAAGCTAGATGTAAGAAGATTTGAGAGAATTGCCACTAATGGTAAGGTAGCTGGATATATCCACGGAGGTGGAAAGATTGGTGTTGTAGTTGAACTTGCTACAGACTCAAATGATGAAAGAGTATTAACTCTTGGTAAGGATATTGCTATGCAGGTAGCTGCTATGAACCCTAAGTACATCTCAAGAGATGATGTAGATCCAGAATACATAGCTCACGAAACAGAAGTCTTAACTCAGCAGGCCCTTAATGAAGGAAAGCCAGCTAATATAGTTGAAAAGATGGTTGTTGGTAGATTAAACAAGGAATTAAAGGAAGTATGCTTGGTAGACCAGGTGTTCGTAAAGGATTCTGAGTTAACTATATCTAAGCTTATAGCTAAGGTTGCTAAGGAAGTAGCTAGTGATATTAGCGTTGCTAATATGGTTAGATACGAAGTTGGTGAAGGTATTGAAAAGAGAGAAGAAAACTTTGCTGAAGAAGTAGCTAAGCAGATGAAGTAATTGTAATTAAAGAGGACACTTCTTGTGTTCTCTTTTTTTTAAGATATTGTTAGGAGGAGTAAAAATGAGTGAACAGCCAATGTATAAGAGAGTATTACTAAAGATAAGTGGGGAAGCCCTTTCTGGAGGGACTGGATTTGGTATAAACAACGATGTTGTAAATGAAATCTCTTTAGGTATCAAGAAGCTTAATGATGTAGGCGTAGAGGTAGCCGTTGTCGTAGGTGGAGGAAACTTCTGGAGAGGCAGAACTAGCCAGGGTATGGACAGGACGACTGCTGACTATATAGGTATGTTGGCAACAGTTATGAATGCCATGGCCCTACAGGATTCACTGGAAAATATTGGCGTGCCAACAAGAGTTCAGACAGGTATAGAAATGAACAAGGTAGCAGAACCATATATCAGAAGAAGAGCTGTCAGACACCTTGAAAAGGGTAGGGTAGTTATATTTGGGGCAGGAACAGGTAACCCATACTTCTCAACAGATACTGCTGCAGCCTTGAGAGCTGCTGAAATGGAGGCAGATGTAATCCTTCTTGCTAAGAACGTAGATGCTGTATATGACAAGGATCCAAAAGGAGCACGCTGATGCTAAGAAGTTCACTAAGCTTTCATATATGGAAGTTATTAATAGGGAGCTGAAGGTAATGGATTCAACTGCAACTTCTTTATGCATGGACAACAAGATAACTATTAAGGTATTCGAATTAAATACTGAAAATATAATTAAGGTTGTTTATGGAGAAGATGTAGGTACTACAGTAGAATAGTAAGTGAAATCGTAGTATAATATATATAAGTAATAAATTAAAAAATTTAGGCGTATATATAACGCATATTAGGAGGTAAAATATGAAACTGGATGTTCATGTTCAATTAGAAGAACAAATGGAAAAGACGATAGAGGCCTTAAAGTTTGAATTTGGCACTATCAGGGCTGGTAGAGCTAATGCTTCAATGTTGGATAAGGTAAGGTTGACTACTATGGAACACCTACACCAGTAAACCAGATGGCTGCTATTGCTGTATCAGAGGGTAGAATACTAACAATAACTCCATGGGATAAGTCTAGTATTCATACTATAGAAAAGGCAATATCAGAGTCTGATATTGGTATAGCACCAGCTAATGATGGTTCTGTAATTAGACTAGTAGTGCCACCACTAACAGAAGAAAGAAGAAAAGAACTAGCCAAGAAGGCATCGAAGGCTTCTGAAACTTTCAAGGTAAGAATCAGAAATGAAAGAAGAGATGCTAATGACAAGATTAAGAAGATGGAAAAGGCAGGAGAACTAGCTGAAGACGATGCAAAGAAGGCAGTAGATGAGGTTCAGAAGATCACTGACAAGTACATCAAGACAATTGAGCAGATAACTGCTGATAAAGAAAAAGATATAATGGAAGTGTAAAATGGAAAATTTATTCTATGATATAAACTTGGACAAGGTACCTGCCCATATAGCCATTATTATGGATGGTAATGGTAGATGGGCCAAGTCAAGGTTTATGCCTAGAACCTATGGACACAAGGTTGGTGTAGAAACTATAAGGAAGGTAGTAAAGGAATGCTCTAGACTTGGAGTGAAGTACCTGACACTCTATGCCTTTTCCACTGAAAACTGGAAGCGTCCAAAGGATGAGGTATCAGCCTTGATGGGTCTCTTGGTCAAGTATCTGAGAAATGAATTAGAAGAACTGCATAAAAAAATAATGTCAAGATACTTACTATAGGTGATATTAGCAAGCTACCTGAGGCCTGTATAGAAGAGCTAGTCCTTGCCAAGGAAAAGACTAAGGATAATACCGGTCTCGTAATGTCACTTGCCCTAAATTACGGTGGTAGAAATGACTTGGTAAATGCAGTTAAGAATATCAGTCAGGACCTAGTAGATGGGAAAATTTCATTAGATGATATTGGTGATAATCTTATATCAAGCCACTTGTCGACTAATGAATCTCCAGATCCAGACCTAGTTATAAGGACGAGTGGAGAGCAGAGACTAAGCAACTTCCTGTTGTGGGAGCTAGCCTATTCAGAGTTTTATTTTACTGATATCCACTGGCCTGATTTTGATGAAAAGGAGCTACAAAAGGCTATTTTTGCTTATCAGAGCAGGGATAGGCGTTTTGGTGCTATAAAGTAGGGGTGAACTCATGAAGAAGAGATTGGTTTCCGCAATGATTATGCTACCACTCCTAATACTTGTGGTGTTAGGTGGGCTTCCACTATATCTTGGTGGTCTAGTCCTTATGGGGGTAGCCTTACATGAATTTTATAATGCATTTGATATAATCCAAAAGCGTCCAATATATGAGATTGGATATGCATTTGTGGCATGTATGTTCTTAGCTAATCTATTTGTATTTGATACAGGCGCATATGCCTTTATATTGTTCATACTATTCTTGGTGGCGATTATATATGTGTTAAGACAAAAGAGGGATGTCATCGACCTGTCATTGACCTTCTCTGGAATCCTGTACATATGCTTTTGTTTTAACTACATAATTTTGATATCTGAAAGACTTGACAGGGGCCATATATATGTTTGGTTGGTATTTATAATTGCCTTTCTAACAGATACCTTCGCCTACTTTGTTGGAAGAAGGTTTGGTAGGCACAAGCTAATGCCTAAGACTAGCCCTAAGAAGACTATAGAGGGTAGCCTGGGAGGTATTTTGGGATCAACTATAGCCTGTATAATCTTCGGCCTAATATTTAAGCTTCCAATAGGCATAATGGTAATTATAGCAATATTTGGTAGTATTATTGCCCAGATGGGGGACCTTATTGCATCAGCAATTAAGAGGTATGTAGGAATCAAGGATTATGGAAAGTTAATTCCAGGACACGGTGGTGTTTTGGACAGGTTTGATAGTGTGTTATTGGTAGCGCCATATGTTTATTTTTGTATTGGTCTACCTTTTAAAAGTAAATTTGTGATATAATTGAATATATAAATTCAGAGTGATCAAATAGCTATTGAATGACCCTCTGCCTTGTATGAGGTAGAGGGTCTTTTTTATAAGGACAGCCCTAGTTGGACAAGCCAATATATGAGGGGGTCCCGGCTTGGATGGTAAGGACCACTACAAGCATCGTATTTTGTTTGGAGGACAATATGAAAAGAAAAACAAAGCTTGGGAAAAAATCATACCTAACACTACTAGCAATATGCCTAGGAATGTCAATATCACTTACAGGCTGTGGGGACAATAAATCTTCTACTGACACAAAGGGGACTAAAACAAGCACTAGCCAGGCCAAGAGCCTAGTTAATAAGGATGGAGATAATATAGAGACTAGGTACAAGACACCTGAAGGCTATACAAGGGTGAAGGTTGCAAATGACTCATTTGGAGAATTTTTAAGACAGGAAAAGTTAAAAAAATATGGGGAAAAGTCTTATTACTATAATGGTAAGGCTAAACCATCAGAGGGTGTATATGATTCAGTATTTGATATAGACTTAGGCGGAAAAAATCTCCTTCACTGTGCAGATGCTTGCTTTAAGTTTAGGGGAGACTACCTATATAAATCAGGCCAGTATGACAAAATTAAGTTTAACTTTGTATCATCAGGTGTGGCAGATTTTTCTAAGTATACCAAGGGATACAGGGTAGACCCTGAATCAGGTCAGTACTTTTTGATGGCAGAACCAGATAGTTCAGAGGCTGTATATAAGAAGTTTATGAATCTTGTCTATGGCTACTGTGGCACCCTATCCTTGGTAAAGGATACTCATGATGTAGATATTGACGATATGCAGATAGGAGATGTCTTTGTAAGAGGTGGAACTCCAGGGACTAAGAGGGTAGGTCATGCTATTATGGTTATAGATATGGCTGAAAACCATAAGGGCCAGAAGGTATTTATGCTAGCCCAATCATATATGCCAGCTCAGCAGACCCAGGTCCTAGTAAATAAGGCTGATAAGGAATTGAGTCCTTGGTATAGCCTAGACCAGGTCAAGAAGGCTGGTAAGATGGTAACACCTCAGTGGACCTTTGAACTAAATGAATTAAAACGATTCAACTAAATACTTGAAATGCCTTGAAAATGCTTAAAAAGTATGGTATTATAGATGTATTGAATATGTGTTTTAAATGTGAGGCATTTTTTGGCTCACATTTTTTCATGCTGGTATCATTGCCTGACAAATCACTACTAAAAGTGGTATATTGATAGGCCTGATATAGACAATTTAATATTTTGACAATTGAATAGGAGGTGTGCTATGAAGAAAAACATTGCGCAGAGGGTTGAAGAAAAGATTCGGCCAAGCGTTGAAGGCTTTGGATATGAGCTTGTTGATGTGGAATACGTCAAGGAAGCAGGTGTATACTACCTAAGGGTAATTATAGACCATCAAAATGGAATAAGCCTAGACGAATGTGAAAAGGTAAGTAGGGAAATAAACCCTATACTTGATGAAGAGGACTATATAGAAGATAACTACTTCTTAGAGGTATGCTCACCAGGTATAGACAGGGTCCTTAAGAAGGACAAGGAGTTTAGTAAGTATGCAGGCAAGACTGTAGAGGTTAAGCTTTATAAGAATGATGAAGACCTTAAGACTAAGCAGTTTGAAGCTGAGTTGAGAGGACTTGATCAGGATGGTATGGTAGTGGTATCTATAGGTGATACAGAAAAGAAATTTGATAGAAAAGAAATTGCCCAGATAAGGCTGGCAGTTGTATTTTAAATAGGTAAATAAATCGGAGGTAATAATGAATACAGAATTTATGCAGGCCCTTGATGAGCTTGTAAGAGATAGGGGAATAGACAAGGATGTATTGCTAGAAACTATAGAACAGGCATTGACATCTGCCTACAAGAAGAACTTCGGTTCTGCCCAGAACGTCAGAATAGATATGAATAGGGAAACAGGTGATATAAAGGTATATTCTCAGAGAGTGGTTGTAGACGAGTCAGACCTATACGATAACTTCCTAGAAATTGAGCTATCCGAGGCCAGGGAAATCAACCAGTCATATGAGCTTGGTGACATAATTGAGCATGAGGTAACTCCAAGAGACTTTGGTAGAATAGCGGCCCAGACAGCTAAGCAGATAGTAGTTCAGAAGATAAGAGAGGCTGAACGTGAAATGACATACAATGAATTCCTAGAAAAGCAGGATGAACTAGTAACTGGAGAAATATCTAGGACTTCATCAAGAGATGGCAAGCAGATAGTATTTGTCCAAATAGGTAAGGGTGAGGGCGTTTTACTACAGAGCGAACAAATTAGGGGTGAAGACTATAGGATAGGTAGCAATATGAAATTCTATGTCCTTGAGGTAAACAAGACTAACAAGAATCCTCAGATATTACTATCAAGGTCTAATGCTGGCCTAGTAAAGAGACTTTTTGAAATGGAAGTCCCTGAAATTCAGGAAGGTATCGTCCATATCAAGTCTATCTCTAGAGAGGCTGGATCTAGAACAAAGATGGCTGTAAAGTCTATAGACGACAAGATCGATCCAATTGGTGCTTGTGTAGGTACGCAGGGTGCCAGGGTAAGAAATATTGTTGACGAGCTTGGAGATGAAAAGATAGATATAGTTAAGTATAGTGATGACCCATCTACATTTATAGAAGCTGCCCTTAGTCCGTCTAAGGTTACAAAGGTATTTGTGGACGAAGCAAATAAGTCTGCCATAGTAATAGTGCCAGACTACCAGCTATCACTTGCCATTGGTAAGGAGGGTCAGAATGCAAGACTAGCAGCTAGATTAACTAACTGGAAGATTGATATCAAGCCAGAATCAGAATTTGGTCCGGATGAAGAGGCTGCCCTACTAGAAGAAATAGAAAGCAACCAGATAGTGGCTGAAGAGGAAGCTAAGAGATTGGCAAAAGAGGCTGAACTAAAGGCTGAGGAAGTAAATGATGACCAGCTAGAGGCTAATGAAGCCAATGATACTTCAGAACTAGAGGTTCAAGAAGCTAAGGAAGAAATAGAAGAGTAAGACTGGTAATAGGCCTATAGGGTCAAAAGTCACTATAGGTAAGATATATGTTGGAGGTGTCCAATGCAGAAGCAGAAAAAAGTACCCCAGAGAAAGTGCATAGTTTGTCAAACTAGGGATGCAAAAAAGGGGTTAATTAGGGTCGTAAAAAATAAGGAAAATGAAATATTTATAGATCCTACAGGCAGGGCCAATGGTAGGGGTGCCTATGTATGTGCCAACCAGGAATGTCTAACAAAGGCCATCAAGTCTAAGCAACTGAATAGGGCCTTTAGGATGGATGTAGATGACCAGGTATATGAACACCTACTAGGCCAACTAGAAAAGCTAGAGGATTAGTAGTATGCAGGAAAAGAAAATATACTCATGGTTGGGTCTAGCTATGAGGTCGGGAAACCTGGTATCAGGCGATGATACAACTCTAAGAGACCTTAAAAATGAGACTAAGCTTTAATTATAATAGCTGATGATGCATCAGCCAACACTAAAAAATTATTCACAGACAAGTCCAGCTATAGAAATATAGCCTGCAGACAATTCGGAACCAAGGAAGAATTGGGCAGGTCTATAGGAAAAAGTCCCAGGGCTGTACTTGGAATAAAGGACAAGAAAATGTCAGACCAGATATTAATCTTGTTAGATGGGACTCAGATATAGGAGGTGGTTTTTATGTCTAAGACTAGCATAAAAAATATTGCCGAAGATTATAAGATGAGCGAAAAAGAAATCGCAAAAAAAATTAATGACTTTGGTGTAGAAACAACAGAAGACAAGAAATATTTAGAGGGTGAAAACCTACAGCTATTTATAGAAATGCTGAATGAAGAAATAAAGGAAGCCAAGGGTAATGTAGTTGAAGTTGAGGGCAAGATAACTGTCCAAGAAATTGCAACTCAGATGGATAGACCAGCTTCAGAAGTAATTATGAAATTGATGAAGATGGGTACTATGGCTACTATAAACCAGGAAATAAGCTTTGATATAGCTGCCCTAGTATGTAGTGAATTTGGCTTTACCCTAATGAGGTCTGACAACTCAGAAATAGAAGAGCTAGAAATAGAAGCCTTAATGGAAATGGAAGAGGATGATGAAAAGGATCTAGTGCCTAGACCACCAGTGGTAACAGTAATGGGTCACGTTGACCACGGTAAGACATCCCTTCTAGATGCAATTAGAGATACAGATGTAATATCTGGAGAAGCTGGTGGTATTACCCAGCACATAGGTGCATCTGAGGTCAAGATAAATGGTCAGAAGATAGTATTCCTGGATACACCAGGTCATGAGGCCTTCACATCAATGAGGGCAAGAGGTGCCCAGGTTACAGATATAGCTATCCTTGTAGTTGCTGCAGATGACGGTATCATGCCACAGACAATAGAGGCAATAAACCATGCCAAGGCAGCGAATGTTCCCCTAATTGTAGCAATTAATAAAATAGACAAGCCAGGTGCTAACCCAGAAAGGGTAAAACAGGAATTGTCTGAACAGGGACTTTTGGTTGAAGACTGGGGTGGAGATGTAATCTCTGTAGAAGTGTCAGCCAAGAAGAGGATAAATATAGAAAGTCTGCTAGAAATGGTACTTCTTGTAGCTGAGGTAGAGGAGTTAAAGGCAAATCCTAACAAGAGGGCTGTTGGTACTGTAATAGAGGCAGAACTCGACAAGGCAAGGGGTCCAGTTGCAACTGTATTAGTACAGGGTGGTACTCTAAGCGTTGGAGATCCAATAGTTGCGGGTGTAGCATCTGGTAAGGTTAGAGCTATGATTAACTACAAGGGTAAGAGAATCAAGCAGGCAGGTCCTTCTACAGCAGTAGAAATACTTGGTCTATCTGAAGTTCCAGCTGGTGGTGACCAGTTTGCTGAAACACCAAATGACAAGACAGCTAGACTTATAGCTGAAAAGAGGCAGGCAATGCAGAGAGAGGAAATGTTGAAGGCTTCTTCAAAGATTTCTCTTGATGACCTATTTGCCCAGATGTCGGAAGGAAAGGTTAAGGACCTTAATATAGTAATAAAGGCTGATGTTCAGGGTTCTGTACAGGCTGTAAAGCAGTCTTTAGAAAAACTATCTAACGAAGAGGTTGCCATAAAGGTAATCCACGGCGGAGTTGGTGCTATAACAGAATCAGACGTATTACTAGCATCCGCATCCAATGCCATAATCATAGGCTTCAATGTTAGGCCAGTATCAGGATCAGAGCAGGTAGCTGAAAAGGAATCTGTTGATATAAGAACTTACACAATCATATACAAGGCAATTGAGGATATCAAGGCTGCCATGAGTGGTATGCTGGATCCTGACTATGTAGATGAAGATACAGGTAAGGTAGAAATTAGAGAAATATACAAGATATCTGGTGTAGGAACAGTTGCCGGCTGTTATGTAACATCAGGTAAGATAATGAGAGCCTCTAAGGTTAGGATTGTTAGGGATGGTATAATCATCCATGAAGGCGAGCTAGCTGCTTTAAAGAGGTTCAAGGATGATGTAAAGGAAGTAGCCCAGGGATTCGAATGTGGTCTAAGCTTTGTTAACTATAACGATATCAAACCGGGTGATGTAGTAGAGGCATATATCACTAAAGAGGTCGAAAGGACTCTAGACTAATAGTGCCTCAGAAAAGAGAGGTATAATATGGCTTCAAACAGAATAAAAAGAATTAGTGAAGAAGTAAAAAAGGTAGTCAGCACTATGCTGATTAATGGGATCAAAGATCCAAGAATCACTTCAATGATCAGTGTAACTGATGTAGAGGTTACAAATGACCTAAGATATGCCTTTGTATATATAAGCATACTAGGTGGGGACAAGGAAGCCTCTTTAGAGGGTCTAAACTCAGCTAGGGGCTATATAAGAAGAGAGGTAGGTAGGCAGGTCAAGCTTAGATATGCACCTGAAATTATCTTCAAAATAGATGATTCTATTGAAAGAGGTATGTACATGGATGAGCTGATCAAGAGTGTCAACAAGGATGGAGATCATTAATTAAATGTAAAGTAAAAGGAACTCTTTAGGTATTTTCCTAAGGGGTTTCTTTTTGTATTGGGGAACATCTAAACCTAGAAATATTTAAAAAATCACAAGGACAAATCCCTGCATAAGATAGGGACATTAAAATCACAATAAAGCTTTATATCAAATTATATTGTCATATATATGATAATTGCTGTATAATAAAAGAGTGGATTATGCTGAGGAGGTAGAAGGATGGCTGAGATTAAAAATAGGAGCCTGTCAGAGGAGTTCCTTATAGAAATAGATAAGATAATTGATTATATATTATGTAACGACAAATTTGTGGTGACTTCCCACATAAATCCAGATGGTGACAATATAGGTTCATCATTGGCTATGTGTGGATTCCTAGAAGCCCTGGATAAGGAATATATATATCTATTAGATGATGCCTATCCTAGTAGCCTGGTCTTCTTAAACAGGGAAGGGCTTAGGAAAATTTCCGACCAGGTACCTAGCCTAGAGGGGTATACTGTTATAGCCCAGGATTCAGGGTCTTATGAGAGAATATGTATGGATAAGGACCTGCTTGAGACTTCAAGGGGCATTATATGTATTGACCACCACCACACAAATGGGGACTATGGCTTTATAAACTATATAGATGCCAAGGCATCCTCTACATGTGAGTTGGTCTATAATATTATCACTAGGTATGAAGACATAAAGGCTATGCCTATAATAGGTCCAGAAATAGGAACATGCCTTTATGCTGGACTGGTTACAGATACTGGAAACTTCCAGTACTCTAATACAGAACCATCATCCTTCTTGATGGCCGCCGACCTAATTGCTAGAGGGGCTAAAAAGCAGCTAGTAATAGAAAATGTATACCAAAAGAATTCACCAGCCTATTATAGGGATATTGGGTGAATGCCTAAATAATCTTGAGATTATTGATTCGAAAATATGCATAGCAATTGTTACCAAAGAAATGTTGGATAAGTACGGTCTTGAGTATGGAGACATTGATGCAATTATACCTTATACTAGAGATATAGATGGGGTTGAATTAGGAATATTTATTAAACAGAAAGAGATTGATGAAATAAAGGTTAGTCTAAGGTCAAAGTCATATATTGACTGTACAGAATTGGCAGCTACCTTCGATGGTGGAGGCCATGTAAGGGCATCAGGCTGTACATTTAGAGATAAAAGCGTTGAAGAGGTTAGAAACATGCTTCTTGAACAAGCAAAGAAACTTTTTTAGAAGGTAGGATTTAATGGATAGAATTTTTAATATTTACAAGCCTGCAGGAATGACATCACATGATGTTGTCTACAAGGTGAGAAAAATATTGGGTATAAAGAAGGTCGGTCATACCGGTACCTTGGATCCTGATGCGGTAGGAGTATTACCTATATGTGTGGGAAGAGCTACTAAGGTATGCGACCTAATATTAAATAAGGATAAGACCTATGTATGTAATATGATCTTGGGCATTGAGACCGACACCTATGATTCTTCTGGTAATGTGGTAGAAGAAAGGGATCCATCAGGCCTTGTTGAAGAGGATATAATTAGAGCTCTTAATAGCCAACTTGGACCAATTGATCAGCTTCCACCAAAATATTCAGCCCTAAAAGTAAGGGGAAAGAGGATGTGCGACCTAGTAAGGGCTGGCAAGGGTGACCAGATTCAGCTTGTAGCTAGGAGGGTTGTAATAAAGAGGATTAATATACTTTCTATTGACCTACCTAAGCTTAGCTTTGAGGTAGAGTGTAGTAAGGGGACCTATGTTAGGAGTATCTGTCATGACCTCGGTCAACTGCTAGGAGTAGGAGGACATATGACAGGATTAATTAGGTCCAAAACGGGTATATTTGAAATAGATAAGGCAATTAGTCTTGAAGACCTTGAAAGACTCAGAGATGAGGATAAGCTTGAAGAAAATTCATGGTCAGTGGAGGATGTTCTTTCAGACCTGCCATATATAGTACTGAAGGATAATGCTGTTAAGTACTATTCTAATGGTGGTAAGATTGAGGATAGAAGATTTGATGACCACAGCCTGGATGAAAACTCTGACCTAGTTAGGGTATATTCTAAAGAGGGCTTTATTGGCTCAGGGCAAATTATTAGGCAGGATGGTCAGCTATGGTAAAAGAGTCATAAGTTTTTCTAGTAGGGCAAGCGGTAGAGACTTTTTGCCAATATTAAAATCGAAATAGAAATAATGCAGAAGATAGGTGCTTTATAATAGATTATAAAGAAATAGGTGATTTAATGATAGTTTTTAATAGTATAGAAGATATAGTTTTGGATTCAAATACATGTGTAACTATAGGTAATTTTGATGGTGTCCACTTAGGTCACCAGGAATTGATATCCAAGACAGTCAAATATGCTAAGGATAATAAACTGAAAAGTGTGGTGTTCACTTTTTCTAACCATCCAGTTAATTTTTTCAGGCCTGGATATGTAAAAAATATAATAAGTCAAGACCAAAAACAGGCTCTAATTGAAAGGCTAGGTGTTGATGTATACGTAAACATACCCTTTGATGTAAGTATGACCCAGATATCTGCTAGGGATTATATTAAGGAAATCCTAGTTGACAAGCTAGGCACTAAAAAGGTTATTGTTGGCCATGACTTCTCTTTTGCTAGAAAAAAGGAGGGTAATCCTGAAAAGTTGATAGACTTTGGTAGGGAGTACAATTTTGATGTTGAAATAGTTACGCCTGTCCTATTAGATGGAAAGAGGGTGAGTTCAACTGACATTAGGGCTATGATAAGTAATGGTGATGTTGCTGGTGCTAAAAAACTCTTGGGTCAATATTATTGTATAGAGGTATAGTTGTAGAGGGTAGGCAGATAGGTAGGACTATAGGTTTTCCTACAGCCAATATAGACTTTGACAAGTCTATGGTAATTCCAAGAAGGAGTATATATGCAACTCTAGCTACTGTGGATGGAAACATTTACTGTGGTGCTACCAATATTGGTACTAATCCAACTGTTCACGGAAAAAAGGTGACAATTGAGACCTATATATTGGATTTTGACCAGATGATATATGGCAAAGAACTCAAAGTTGAATTTGTTGAGCATATGCGTGATGAGGTTAAATTTGAAAGTAAAGAGGATCTTATGAACCAGCTCAAGAAGGATGTAGCCTATGTTAGGGAAAATTATGTATCCTGTCTAAAATCGAGCATTGATAGGGTTAAATAAGGCTTGTATTTGAAAATATGATATGTTATAATAATAGAGGTTTAACCATGGCTCGGCAAACGAGGCTCCACTCCTTGCTTAGCTAATGGCGATTTTTAAATTTTTTAGGAGGAAAGAAATGAATAAGGAACAAATAATCAAGGATTTTTGGTAGAAAAAGAAGGAGATACAGGTTCTCCAGAAGTACAGATAGCTTTTACTAACAGCTAGAATTAATGAACTTAATGAACACTTAAAGGTTCATAAGAAGGACCACCACTCAAGAAGAGGTCTATTAAAGATGGTTGGTAGAAGAAGAAATCTACTAGGATATTTGAAGAAGAACGATCTAGAAGGTTACAGAGCCTTAATAGCTAGATTAGGACTAAGAAAAATAATTTCTTTTAAGCAGGTGTGATTAGTTTCATATCTGCTTTTTACGTATATAAAAGACGTATATTATAAAAATAGCTAGAAATATGTTTTTCTAGCTACAAATTAAAGCTTTGAAATCAATAAAATATATATATTTATAGGTGTCAATATGGTATAATAGATTATATTGACTTAATTATAAATAAGTTTAGGAGGTAGGACTTTGGACATAAAATTGATATGTGATAGTTTATGTGATATTCCCGATGAATTGTATGAAAAAGAGTATCTGGAAGTAGTCCCATTAACTTTGATATTGGATGGTAAAGAGTATAGAGATAATATAGACCTAACTAAGGAAGAATTTTATGAAAGGGCTTTGAAGTCTGACCAGGTGCCAAAAACTTCCCAGGCTACATATGTACAGTTTAAGGAAGCATTTGATAGGGCAATGGAAGAAGGCAAGAGGGTCATATGCATCACTGGAGCATCTACTAAGAGTGGTACCTACCAGAGTGCTGTATTGGCAAAAAATGATACAGATGGACCGATTCATGTGTTCGATACAGAACAGTTATCTTTGGGAGCAGGCCAGTATATAGTAAGGGCATGTGATATGATAGATGAGGGGCTTTCTTATGATGATGTATTATCAGGTCTTGAAACTGTAAGAGATACCGTTAGCATCCTGTTTGCACCATCATCCTTTGATTTCCTAAAGAAGAGTGGTAGGGTAAACCTATCTACTGCAATATTGGGTAATATGCTGAGTATAAAGCCTATATTTATCATGGAAAAGGGAGAAATTTCCCTGGCAGCTAAGGTTAGAGGGGTTAAGAAGCTAGTTACTAAGCTAGTTGATATGGTTCTAGAGAAAAATGAAAAGTATTTGAGTGAGATTACAGTCATAGTTGGCTATGGGTCAAACCTTGAGAACCTTGCTAAATTTAAGGAAGAAATTGAAATGAGACTAAAGGACAAGGTAAAGAAGATTGTCTATGCAAAGGGTGGTGCCTGCATATGCTCACATACAGGTCCGGATATAATTGCTATTAGTTATTCAAAGTAATATAGAGGCAGCAGGACCTTGTCTTATTGGTCTGCCATTTAGTTAGATAGTAATAATTGTTAAGATAAAGAAGTAAGAGGAGGAAACTATGTTCGAACATAGAATTTTTAAAACGGAAATCGCCGGTAGAACACTGACTGTTGAGATTGGTAAGATTGCCGAAATGACAAATGGTAACTGTATTATCAGCTATGGTGATACTATGTTAATGGTTAATGTGACTAAGTCAGCACAGCCAAGAGAAGGGATTGACTTTTTCCCGCTAAGTGTAGATTTTGAAGAAAAATTGTATTCAGTTGGTAAGATACCAGGTGGATTTTTAAAGAGGGAAGGTAAGGCTTCTGAGAAGGCTACCTTGACATCTAGATTGATAGATAGACCAATTAGACCCCTATTCCCTGAAGGGTTTAGAAATGACGTTCAGGTAGTTGCTACAGTATTGTCAGTTGAACAGGATTGCACTCCTGATATTGTTGCCATGTTGGGTTCTTCAATAGCCCTATCTATATCTGATATACCTTTCAATGGACCAACTGCATCAGTTTTAGTAGGTCTTGTTGATGGTGAATTCGTATTAAACCCTAACCAGCAGCAGAGGGAGGAAAGTGACCTACATCTTGTAGTTTCTGGTACTAAGGAAGCTATAATGATGGTTGAGGCTGGTGCCAAGGAAGTTGATGATGATATAGTACTAGATGCTATCCTTTATGCCCATGAGGAAATAAAGAAGATTGTTGAATTTATAGAGGGTATTGTGGCTGAGGTTGGTCATGAAAAGTGCCCAGTTCAACTACATCTACCAAGTCCAGAAGTTGAAGCAGCTGTTAATGAATTTGCTAGAGAAAAGATGAGAGAAGCAGTTAAGACAGTTGAAAAGATGGAAAGAACTGAAAAGATGGATGCTGTAAGCGAAGAAACTATGGCTTACTTTGAGGAAAAGTGGGAAAATTTTGAAGAAGTTGCAGGAGATATAGAAGATGTCCTACATGCTATTATCAAGGATGAGGTTAGAAGCCTTATAGCAGACAACAATGTAAGGCCAGACAACAGGTCTCTAGATGAAATTAGACCTATCTGGTGTGAGGTTGGTATGATACCAAGGACTCACGGTTCAGCTATATTTACAAGAGGTCAGACTCAGGTATTAATGTAACTACATTGGGTGCCCTTGGAGATGTTCAAAAACTTGATGGATTAGATGAAGAAGAAAACAAGAGATATATGCATCACTATAATTTCCCAGCATATTCTGTTGGTGAAACCAGACCTTCAAGAGGTCCAGGTAGAAGAGAAATAGGTCATGGAGCCTTGGCTGAAAGAGCCCTATTGCCAGTAATACCTAGCAAGGAAGACTTCCCTTATGCTATAAGATTGGTATCAGAGGTATTGAGTTCTAATGGTTCTACATCTCAGGCATCTGTTTGTGCATCTACACTTTCACTTTTAGATGCCGGTGTTCCTATCAAGGATATGGTTGCTGGTATAGCCATGGGTCTAATCAAGCATCATGGCAAGGTGGCAGTTTTATCAGACATTCAGGGTATGGAAGACCACCTAGGTGATATGGACTTTAAGGTTGCAGGTACTGAAAAGGGAGTAACTGCAATCCAGATGGATATAAAGATAGCTGGTATAGATGAACCTGTACTTAGACAGGCATTAAAGCAGGCGAGAGAGGGTAGACTTCACATACTTGGAGAAATGAAGAAGGTAATTACTGAGCCTAGACCAGAGCTTTCTAAGTATGCTCCAAAGATTGTAAAGATGATGATAGACCCAGACAAGATAAGGGATGTAATTGGACCTGGTGGAAAGATGATCAACAAGATTATTGATGAAACTGGTGTTAAGATTGATATAGAACAGACTGGTGAAGTATTTGTTGTAGGTGTTGAACAGGATATGATAGACAAGGCCCTAGCAATGATTGAAGAAATAGTTGCGGAGGCTGAACCAGGCAAGATCTACAAGGGTACTGTAACAAGAATAGAAAAATTCGGTGCCTTCGTTGAGATACTACCAGGTAAGCAGGGCTTACTACATATATCTCAGATATCTAAGGAGAGAGTAGCTAAGGTTGAAGATGTTTTAGCTATCGGCGACCAGATAGAGGTTTTAGTAACTGAAATAGATGACAAGGACAGGATAAATCTTTCAATAAAGGCTATTAAGAGATAGTTTAGATTATAGTTCATTAAAGTCAGTGTGAATAGATTTTGCACTGACTTTTTCATGTTTTTGCCTGGGGTCTTCTTCTAGTCCCTTCATTATGTGAATATCTGTAAACAGGACCAGACCTGTATAAGTAAGTTGGGAGGTAATTATGACTATGAGAATAACCTATAATAAGTCTAGTAATACGAGGGCTTGTTGTAATAAGAGGTATACAATATCAAGTAATTTAATATGAATGCTGAAAACATTAGACTTTTGTCAGCTAGGAGACTAAGAAGAATCTTAGCAAGTACTGTACTAGCAGGACTTATGATATCAAGTATGTTTGCTGCAGGCCATGCCCTTGAAAGGCTGGCTGGTAAGGATAGGTTTACTACGGCTGTTGAAATATCAAAGAGGATAGATGCTGATAATGGGACTGTAATAGTAGCAAATGCCAGGTCCTATGTAGATGCCCTTTCTGGAGGAAGCTTAGCTGCAGCCAGCCAAGGGAGGATACTATTAGTCGAAAAAAATGCCATACCTAGCCATACCTTGGATGAAATCGAAAGAGTTAAGCCAAGTAAGATCTATATACTAGGAGGTTATTCATCTGTATCACCTACTATAGAGAATGACCTGAGGATAAGGGGCTACGATATAATCAGGATAAGTGGTCAGGATAGGTACCAGACATCCGAGAAGATTGTCGATGAGATTATAGATAAGTATGGGGCTGAGGGCTTGTGTCTTGTATCAAACCAGATGGATGCTATTTCGGCCTGTGCCTATTGTGGCGGTAAAAAACCAATCTTACTTATCAATAAATCAAAAGCCAGTGACCAGATTGGAATAAAGTATGAAAAATTAAATAAGTTTGCCATTGGTGGTAGAGATTCTATCGGCCAAGATCTTTATAATAGGCTAGGTTTAAAGAATAGGATAGCTGGTAAGGATAGGTATGATACAGCTATTGAGATTTCGAAGCTTATAAGTGGAGATAAGGCTTATGTAGCTTCTGGCCAAAATATAATAGATGCCCTTTCCTTGGGGCCACTTGCCTACAAGGATGGGGCAGGAATTATACTGACTAAGGTATCTGGTATTGATAAGACATATGAATCATATATAAATAATAAATATAAGGAAATAAATTTGGTCGGTGGACGAAAATGGGTACCTGATAGTTTATTTAAATCAAAGGTGTCAGGCGAGACAAATACAGGTGGGTATACAAAGCCTCCAATAAATAATAGGTCCTCCTATGAATACTGGGACTACTATAACCACTATGACAAGACTATACTATATAGCCAGGACCAGCTAAAGGAAATTAACCAAAAAAATATATCTAGATCAAAGTACCTAAACAAACTAGAGGACATAAAGGGCCAGTATGGCTTTGTAGCAAATAGGACAGTTATAAGAGAGGGTCCTGGTCCTATGAATTCCTCAGATAGACAGGACCAGGGGGCCTTAACAGGCCTATTCCCATGGGATGAGGTCGTAATAGTCGGATACAACTCAGACAAGACTTGGGCAAGAGTATATTGCCTTGACTACACTGGTTGGATTCCAACTAAAAACATAATGAAGGTGACAAAGGAAGAGCTTTTGGCTAATAGAAATGTAGATTTTGCTACCTATATAAACAGACAAAAATCAATATCCGGATATACTATAGATATGGGTACTAGGATGCCAATTATTTCGGAGGATGCTAGTAGCTATAAACTTGCAATGCCTCTTGCAGGGGAAAGTTATAGGACAAGTACAATTAGTCTAGATAAGTTCGAGGTTACTAAGTCATATCTTGACTTTAGTCAGGCCAACCTAATCAAGCAGGCTTTAAAGTTTCAGGGAGAAAACTATGGCTGGGGACATAGCAATAATGCAAGAGACTGTTCAGGCTTTATCAGGGATGTTTACAGGTCTTTTGGTATAGTTATTGCTAGGGATGCAGGTCAGCAGGCTAAGGATACAATAGGAACTTACATAGACCTTAGTCAATATACTAGTAGGGCTTCAAAAGAGGCTTTTCTAATAAGGCAGAAGCCGGGAATTTGTATGTATATGCAGGGCCATGTCATGATGTATTTGGGCAAGGATGCAAACTCTAGACCAAATATGGTACACCAGTATGGCTATGCATTTGTAAATGGAAGGAAAACAGGAGTTTTTAGAAATGAAATAACTGATGTTGCTAAGCAGGTAAGCTCATCTTCAGCCTTTATAGATTATGTAACGTCAGGACGTGACTTTACTAGCCTATCTTACTAGTTTTATAGCAGGACAAGGGGAGACCTGATAGGTATTATATACATAAATCAGGGACATTATTTGCTAGTACATTTTTAATTAAGAAAACTATGTTAGAATAATACTGGAGTTAGACATATTTTGACTGTCAATATCTATGTCAGCCAATAAAATTGAGATTTTGTGATTATAATATGTCGATAAGGAGATAGGATGATAAAATACAAGACATTGAAAAATGGATTGAGGATAGTAGCTGAGGAAATACCCTATGTTAGGTCGGTATCAGCGGGTGTTTGGATAAATGTTGGTGCCAGAATGGAGCTAGGATATCCAAGAGGTCTAGCCCACTTTATAGAGCATATGCTATTTAAGGGAACTGAGACAAGGTCCTCTAAAAAAATATCTAATGATATAGACTATTATGGGGGATTTTTAAATGCTTTTACTAGCCATGACCATACATGTTACCATGTAAAGATGCCCTATAACCATATATTGGAGGGCCTTGATGTCATAGGGGACCTACTAACTAGTTCATTGTTTCTAGAAAGCGATATAGAGAAGGAAAAACTAGTAATTAGGGATGAAATCAAGATGTATGAGGATTCGCCTGAAGACTACCTACGTGAGGAACTCTTGAAGAGGACCTATTCTAATAGGGGAATCGGTAGGTCAGTATTGGGTAGTGTAGAGTCCTTAACAGAAATTACCAGAGATCATATATGTCAATTCTTTGCAAGATACTACATACCAAATAATGCTGTCTTGGTTATGAGTGGAAATTTTATTCTTGAAGATATAGTAGAAAGGCTAGAGGAGATATTTTCTAAATGGGCTCCTAGAGAGATTTCAATATCAAGAGAGGAACAAGAATTTAAGCCTCAATACTATATAGAGGATAGGGATGATGAACAGTCAAATATCGGTATTATATTCCCTTGTCCAAGCGACAATAATTATAAGGATTTTATTGGAGTAAAGCTATTAAATAATATTTTGGGTAATTCTACCAGCTCTAGGCTCTTCCAAAAATATAAGAGAAGATAGGGACTTACCTATAATATAACTTCCTATGATTCTTTCTACGTAGATTATGCAGAATTGGGTATATATTCAAGCATGGCTGATGATAACCTATACCAGGTATATAAGCTGATTATGGATGAAATATATAGTATAAAAGAGGATTATATCAGTCAGGATGAACTAGAATTTGCCAAGGAACAGTACAAGGGTAGTGTTCTTATGAATATTGAAGACACAGAGGATAGGATGCTCCTAATTGGTGAGTATGAAGTAAATGACAAGAGACTCCTTTCTGTTGATGACAAAATGGAGATTGTTGAGTCAATAGACCTAGACTATATGAAGGGTCTTATAGATAAAATATTTGGAGGTCCTATGTCTATTGGAGTAACAGGAAGGTCAGCGACTTCCCTGATTGGTCAAATTAAAGATTTAAGTGAGGTGAAATAATGCCTAGTAAAAGAGTAGGCAACCTAGTAGGAGGTCAGGACCACCTGCCAAGCTTGCGAATAACAATAAAAAAAGAAAACAGAATAAAAAAACAAAGACTGGTCTTAGGATAAATGGCGAATACCAATACCTAATTTTAGTATTTATTGGGCTTTTCTTTGGCTATGGTCTGATGTCAGGTTCAAGTGCCTTAGTACCAAGGGTTATACAGCTATTATGTAAGGGTATGTTTGGTGGACTAGCCATACTAATACCTTTTACTATGATAATCATGGGTATTGCAGGTATCCTGGAAGGCAATGAGAAGATAGATAGGTTTAAGAAGACGAAAATATTCTATATATTTGTGTTTTACATTGTAATATACTATGGTCTAATCAACTATGCGAGGACACCATCGGAAAGTCCATTCAGCCTTGATATGATACAGGACATAGTCAAGATGGGTGTTTCTAGAGAGGGTGTAGGTCTGCTACCATCTATATTGACCTACCTACTTAGCCACCTGTTAGGTTTTGTCGGTGCATGGCTCTTAACTATATTTGCAACAATACTGACAATCCTTTATTTCTTTGAGATTTCAGTCAAGGATATTATAGCCTATGTCAAGAATCCTAAAGATTCAAATAACATTATAAATAAGATTAGGATTAAGTTTGGCAAAAAGGCCAAAATTGACGGTGTAGATGACAAAACTATGCTAAATAAGACTGGCTTCTTTGAAAAAATTAGAGATAAGTTCCATAAGGATGTAGAGGAAGATGACTACCAGGATGATGCTGATGATGATAAGACTATAAAAGATAGTTGGCTTTTAATAAGGCTGAGGATGACTACCCTAGAGATTCTCGAGGGTACCCTAGGGCCTATCTGATCTAGAGATACTTCAGCAGATGCAAAATGAAGAGCCTTTAATAGATGGTCTGGTTACCAAGGAGGATGATGATCTATCAAATAAAAGGCCTAATAGGTTACTTCAGCTGGATGATACCGAAGAAATATTGGACCTAGACAAGGACTCTGAAAAAATATCTGGAGGAACTAGCCTACCTAAGAGGAGGATGACTGGTCCGACAGAAGATGTCAAGCTTGGTCATATCCAAACTAGTAAGACCTACATAGAAGAGGATAATAAGCTGATCCAGGAAAATGAACATGAAAAATTTAAAAACTATAAGATGCCACCTATTTCACTATTAAATAAGGTGTCTGGTGGAGGAGATAAAAAATCTAAGCATAGGGTCCTTGAAAATGCTCGTAGACTGGAAAAGACCTTGCGAGACTTTGGTGTAGATGCTAATATCAACCAGGTGACTGTAGGACCTACAATTACCAGATATGAAATTCAGCCGAGTCCAGGGGTCAAGGTGAGTAAAATTGTAAACCTAACAGACGATATTGCCCTTAGTCTTGCTGCCAAGAGTATCAGGATGGAGGCCCCAATACCAGGTAAGAGTGCCATAGGTATTGAGGTTCCTAACGATGAATCACAGATGGTTAGCATTAGGGAAATAATAGATAGTGATGAGTTTAAGAACTTTAAATCGCCCCTGGTTATGGGCTTGGGTAAGGATGTCGCCGGTAGAATTATAGTTGGTGATATAGGCAAGATGCCTCACCTTTTAATAGCGGGATCTACAGGGTCTGGTAAGTCGGTTTGTGTAAATACACTTATTACCAGTATCATGTATAAGGCCAAGCCTGATGAGGTCAAATTGATGTTGATAGACCCTAAGGTAGTAGAGTTAGCCAATTACAATGGTATACCACACCTATTGGTACCAGTTGTAACAGATGCAAAGAAGGCGGCTAATGCACTTGGATGGGCAGTGAGTGAAATGAATAGAAGGTATAAGCTATTTGCTGAAAACCAGGTCAAGGATATCAGCTCCTATAATGAAAAGTCGGACGACCCACTACCTAAGATAGTCATAATTATAGACGAGTTGGCCGACCTTATGATGGTTAGTGCTAATGATGTTGAGGACCATATCTGTAGGTTAGCCCAAATGGCCAGGGCAGCGGGTATGCATCTTATTGTTGCAACCCAGAGGCCATCAGTTGACGTAATAACAGGTGTAATTAAGGCCAATATACCATCAAGAATTGCCTTTGCGGTTTCGTCACAGACAGACTCTAGAACTATAATAGATATGGGTGGTGCAGAAAAGCTACTAGGTAAGGGAGATATGCTATTTTACCCTCTAGGTGCTGCAAAGCCTGTGAGACTTCAGGGGGCCTTTATTTCCGAGGCAGAATCGGAGAATATAATTGATTATGTCAAGAAGGAAGCCGGTGAGATTTCATATGCGGGCGATATAGAAGAGTCTATTTCAAGTATTAATACTGAGAGAAGCGGCGATGAAGATGAGCTGCTTTATGATGCGATTGGCTTTGTTGTAGCAAATGGTCAAGCTTCATCTTCAATGCTACAAAGAAAATACAAGATAGGCTTTAATAGGGCTGCCAGATTAATTGATAATATGGAAGAGAGGGGCATAGTTGGCCCTAGCGAAGGAAGTAAGCCAAGAAAGGTATTGATTAGTCAAGAGGACCTTTCTGGCATGGAGGACTAGTAGCTTTTATGCTACAAGTCTATATTGTGAGATATGGAGGATGTAATTTGAAGATAGCATTGGAATCATTAGGATGCTCAAAAAACTTGGTTGATGCCGAGATAATGTTGGGTCTCCTTAACAAAAATGGACACCAGCTAGTAGGAGACTATAATGATGCTGATATAGTGATTGTCAACACTTGTGGCTTTATAGAATCCGCTAAGCAGGAGTCAATTGACTCTATAGTCCAGTATGCTAACCTCAAGAACGAGGGTAGTCTTAGTTACCTGCTAGTATCAGGCTGTCTAGCTCAGAGATACCCTGATGAACTTATGGAGGAGATACCAGAAATTGATGCAATAGTTGGCACAGGATCATACCAAAATATAACTGATGTAGTTGATGATCTGACTAAGAGGGATGGTATAAGGTTGATTGAAGATATTAATTTCAGCTTTAATGAGGACCTACCTAGGTATGTATCCACTCCGGACCACCTGGCCTACCTAAAGATAGGAGAAGGTTGCGACAACCATTGCACCTATTGCATAATACCAAAACTAAGAGGTAAGTATAGGTCGAGAGATATTGAAAGCCTATTAGAAGAGGCTAAAAAACTCAAGGAAGCAGGCGTCAAGGAGCTAGTAGTAATAGCCCAGGATACGAGTGTATACGGAAGAGACCTATATGGAAAGCCTAACCTGGCAGGTCTTTTGGAAGGGCTAGCACAAATTGATTTTGATTGGATTAGGTTTATGTATTCCTATCCAGAGGGTATAAGTCAGGAGATTGTCGATGTAGTTGCCAAGTATGATAATATATGCTCATATTTTGATATACCTATGCAGCATGCAAGTGATAGGATACTTAAGCTTATGAATAGGAAGACTAGTCGTCAGGAGCTAAAAGACAAGGTTGATATGATAAGATCAAGGATTCCTGATGCAACAATAAGGACTACCTTTATAGTAGGTTTCCCAGGTGAAAGAGATGAAGATTTTGAAGAGCTTATAGACTTTGTAGAGGAAATGAAACTTGATAGGATGGGGGCCTTTACCTATTCGAGAGAAGAGGATACACCGGCTGATAAGTTAGATGGACACCTATGTCAGGAGATAAAAGATGAACGTCTACAGAGGCTAATGATGGTTCAGCAGGTTATTTCAGAAGAGCTTAACCGTAAAAAGATTGGAAAAATCTTCAAGGTCTTGATTGAAGACCAGGTTGATGATAGCCTATATATAGGCAGGACCCAATGTGATGCTGAAGATATTGATAGTGTCATATATGTGAATCAAGACAAAATCTTGAAATAGGAGATTTTTGTAAATGGTAGTGAAAGAAGCCTTTTGAATACGACCTTAAGGGTTGTCTAGAGGATAACTAGTTTAAGAGGAGGATGGGATGAATTTACCTAATAAATTAACAGTTTTTTTAGAATATGTATGGTTCCACTTTTTATGCTCTTTATCTACTTGCCTATTCCCGGCAAATACCTAATTTCTTTAATTATATTTGCCTTGGCAGCAATCACTGATGCTCTGGATGGTAAGATAGCTAGAAAGTATAATTTGGTGACTGACTTTGGAAAGTTTATGGACCCTTTGGCAGATAAGCTACTAGTAATAGCGGCCTTAACCTGCATGATAAAGCCAGGTCTGGTACCAGCTTGGATAGTTGTAGTTATTGTTGCCAGAGAACTAGCTGTAAGTATAATGAGGGGCTATAGCAGCTGCGGATGGTAAGGTAATAGCAGCTGGTAATAGCGGCAAACTTAAGACTGTAACACAGATGTTGGCCATTGTATTCTTATTATTGGGGGCTCATACTGATGCGAGTATAATCTTAAAAATAGGAACAGTACTTATATACATAGCAGCTATACTTTCACCCTATATTCGGGATATGAATATTTTTCAAAAGAACAAGGAATTATTTGAAGATAGATAGACAGTATGATATTATAGCGATGAATTCAAGATATGAATCGTTTGTACATAGCTAACTATATCAATAAAATTATGGATAATAGAGAATAAGGGTGCTTTTTCTTTATGTTTTTATAAAAGTGCCTATAAAGATTTAAAGGATGACAGCCTATCTTAGTAAAGTTTGATTTTTAGTTTAAACAAGGAAAAAGAACAATTGTTCTTGACTATGTCAACTACTTATTATATAATAAAGCTATAAGAACATATGTTTAATCGACATATTTAATTAATGGAAAGGGTAATGATATGACTATTGATAATAATAAAATGGAGGCTCTAAATGAGGCCTTAAAGAAAATCGAAAAAGAACACGGTAAGGGATCTGTAATGAAGCTTGGCGAAACTTCAGGCTTAGATGTTGATTCTATACCTACAGGTGTAATAGGCCTAGATATAGCAGCTGGAGTAGGTGGTCTGCCTAGGGGAAGAATAATTGAAGTTTATGGACCAGAATCATCAGGTAAGACAACTGTGACTCTACACTGCATAGCTGAAGCACAGAAGAGAAATGGTATAGCTGCCTTTATAGATGCAGAGCATGCTTTAGATCCAGTTTACGCTAGGTCTCTAGGGGTAGATGTGGATAACCTTATAATTTCTCAGCCTGATACAGGTGAACAGGCACTTGATATAGCAGAATCACTAATCAGATCAGGAGCAATTGATATACTTGTTATAGACTCTGTTGCGGCACTTGTACCAAAGGCTGAAATTGAAGGAGATATGGGAGATTCACATGTAGGTCTACAGGCCAGACTAATGTCTCAGGCTCTTAGAAAGCTTACTGGATCTATTAAAAAATCAAACTGTGTTGTTATATTTATCAACCAGTTAAGAGAAAAGGTTGGGGTTATGTTTGGAAACCCAGAAACTACTACTGGTGGTAGGGCCCTTAAGTTCTTCTCAACTATGAGAATAGAGGTTAGAAGGATTGATTCTATAAAGCAGGGTGATAAGATTCTAGGCAATAGGACTAGAATAAAGATAGTAAAGAATAAGGTTGCTCCACCATTCAAGCAGATAGAGTTTGATATTATGTACGGTACAGGTATATCTAAGTCAGGAGACCTTCTAGATGTGGCAGTAGGTATAGATGTTATAAAGAAGGCTGGTGCTTGGTATAGCTATAATGATGAAAAAATGGGACAGGGTAGAGAAAACTCTAAGAACTTTCTAGAAGAAAATGAAGATATAGCAGCTGAAATAGAGGCTAAGGTTAGAGAATACTACGGACTTCCAGTAGATGGCACAGACTTAAAGTCTAGTTCTGAAGAAGAGCAGATGCAGTTTTAATCCTGCCAACTCTTATAAGTTATAAATAATAAATAGCATAGCCTTGCTAGTGACAAAGTCTTTAAATAAATATTTAAGACTATATTGCTAGCAAGGCTTTTTTATTCTTATAAAATGGCCAGGATTTATTTAATGAAATAAGAACCTGACCAAAAGGATATTTTTATTCAATAATTTATTTTGTAACAGCCTATAGGAAATCAGAGAAATCAAATAAGCTAGAATCTACACTAAAGATTTCTATTATCCTTTAGTAATACGTCGTGAGCTCCACCCTCAACAATAGAAGTAGAAGATACAACAGTCAACTTGGCCTTTTCCTGTAATTCAGGTATTGAAAGGGCACCACAGTTACACATAGTTGATCTTACCTTTGATAGAGTAAGACCAACATTGTCCTTTAATGAACCAGCATATGGTACATAAGAGTCAACACCCTCTTCAAAAGAAAGTTTCTTGTCTCCACCTAGGTCATATCTCTGCCAGTTTCTAGCTCTAGCAGAACCTTCACCCCAGTATTCCTTCATATAAGAACCGTTTATATTTACCTTGTTTGTAGGAGATTCATCAAATCTAGAGAAATACCTACCCAACATTACAAAGTCAGAACCCATAGCGAGTGCTAGAGTTATATGGTGGTCATAAACTATACCACCATCTGAACAAATTGGAATATAGATACCAGTTTCTTCATAGTACTCATCCCTAGCCTTGGCAACATCTATAACTGATGTAGCCTGACCACGACCAATGCCCTTTTGTTCTCTTGTTATACAGATAGATCCACCTCCGATACCTATCTTGATAAAGTCAGCTCCAGCTTCAGCTAGGAACCTAAAACCTTCCCTATCAACAACATTACCAGCACCGATCTTTACAGTTTCACCGTAATTTTCCCTTATCCAAGCAATCGTCCCTGCCTGCCATTCTGAATGACCCTCAGAAGAATCTATACAAAGGATGTCTACACCTGCTTCTAATAGGGCAGGAACTCTTTCAGCATAGTCTCTAGTGTTGATACCTGCACCAACTACATATCTTTTAAGACTATCATGTAGCTCTAAAGGATTTTCCTTGTGAGAGTCATAGTCTTTTCTAAACACCATATATACTAGTTTCCCTTCATCATCAACTATTGGAAGAGAATTTAGCTTGTTGTCCCATATAATATTGTTTGCCTCCTTTAACGTAATTGTCTTAGGGGCAGATACTATCTGATCAAGTGGTGTCATAAATTCTGCAACCTTTGTATCAGGTGACATTCTACTAACCCTATAGTCCCTACTAGCAACTATACCTAGTAGTTTTCCATTAGCAGTTCCATCATCAGTTATAGCAACTGTTGAGTGTCCAGTTTTTTTCTTTAGTGCAAGTATATCTGCTAGGGTGTTTTCTGGAGTTAGGTTTGAATCACTTACTACAAAGCCTGCCTTATGCATCTTTACTCTTGCAACCATAGCTGCCTGGCTTTCAATTGACTGAGAACCATATATGAAAGATATACCACCTTCTTTAGCAAGTGCTATAGCCATATTGTCGTCAGAAACAGCCTGCATGATTGCAGATACTAGGGTATATTCATCTTTATAGCGGGTTCTTCACCCTTCTTGAATTTAACTACTGGTGTCTCTAGACTTACATTTGCCGGGATACAATCTGCTGATGAGTAACCTGGTACTAATAAATACTCACTCAAAATGTTCTTGATGGAGTATCGAAATAAAAAGCCATTAATTATCATCTCCTTATAAACTAATACTTATTTTCTAGACTTAAATGTATTTTAAACTAATAAAAACATTTAGTACAAGAGTCTATAAAGGCTCAAGATACCTAAAGTCAATAACATATGAATATATTATAACAAATTTTATTGGCATATAAAAGTGAATAATAGAAATATACCAAACAAAATATTATAAGTTTGTAAAACTAAAACATATTGGTCAGAATCACTACCAATAGGACTGCCAGGACCAGTATAAGAATAGTCTCTACAATATTGCATACAAGAGACCCAACTTTTAGGTTAGCATACTTATAGTATTTTTCACTAAAGGGAAGAAAGAGTGGAACCCCCCTCTTGGTTGCCATATCTAATACTAGGTGGCTAGAATAGGCAATAAGGGCAGGATAGGCAAGGCCTGAAGGACCACCACCCCTCTCTATAGAGGTGAATACTATAAATATAAGTAAAAGGGCAAGTAGGCTATGGCTAGTTCCCCTATGCTTAAGAAGGGGGTAGGTAGCTATCATAAGTGTAAATAGTGTATAGCCCATATTAAAATCATGCAAGTACATGCTAGCCCCTATAAGAAAGAATACAGCAGATATTACCAGTGAACGAACCAGATTAGAGGTAAGCCATCTTGATACTAATAGGGTCATAGCTAGGGCAAATATAGTTGCTATATAGAGGTTTAAGCCCGTTTTAAAATACATGTAAAAGGATACAATAGCGAATAAAAATAGTAACAAGGAATGTATATTCTTTGTAGTATCCTTACTTATAAACTTGTTGAGTACATTTGAATTTTGCCTCATCTATATCAGACATAACTCGAACATACCATGGCAACAGGAATGGTTAAAGGATTTATAGTTAAACCACATAAGATTGAAATTTCTAGAGTGGCCAAAGTACCAGCTATTAAGTGTGTTCTGCTCTCATATATTAACCTTTCTATGAAAAATACTAATTAAGTTATATATGCTTAATTTATTTAATAAATTATACCATAAAAAGGGTCTTGATGCAGATAATTGTAAAAAAAGTATTTTTAAAAGAGGTTTTTTTGTGGTATTATAGTATATAGATGTTTTGTGTTCGTGAAAAAAATAAAAGTAAAGGAGATAAATTTTGGCAAAAAAACAATAACGATAAAATAAAATTATACCTCTAGGCGGTATTAATGAAATCGGAAAAACATGACCGTTATAGAGTATAAGGATGAGATTATAGTAATTGACGCTGGACTAAGTTTTCCAGAGGATGAATTACTGGGTATCGATATAGTGATACCGGATATACTTTTATCTGATGAGAAATATAAACAAGGTAAAGGGTATATTTATTACACATGGTCATGAGGACCATATAGGGCCATCCCTTATTTATTAAAGAAGATTAATGTACCTGTTTACGGTTCACCACTTAGTATAGAGCTAATTAGAGTAAAATTGAAAGAACATAGAATAACAAATGCTAAGCTAAATATTGTGGGACCAAGGCAGCAGGTAAAACTAAAGAATATGCAGGTTGAGTTTATTAGGGTAAACCACTCTATACCAGATGCTTATTCTATAGCAGTACATACTAACCAGGGTGTAATTTTCCATACAGGTGATTTTAAAATTGACCTTACACCTATTGATGGACAGATGATGGATATACATAGGATATGTCAGATTAGTGATGAAGAAGGAATTCTTCTTATGATGGCCGACTCGACTAATGCAGATAAGCCAGGCTCAACAATGTCTGAGAAAAGTGTAGGTGCAGGCCTTGATGACCTATTTAAGAGGGCCCAGGATAGTAGAATTATAGTTGCAACCTTTGCATCAAATATACACAGACTTCAGCAGATAGCTGAGGTTGCCAAGGTATATGGCAGAAAGGTAGCTGTATCAGGAAGGTCAATGGTAAATATTTTAGGTGTAGCCAAGGAGCTTGGCTATTTGAGTACAGATGAACATATAATAGACCTTAATTCTATCCATAAGTACAAGGATAACGAATTGGTTATAATAACAACAGGATCCCAGGGAGAGCCAATGTCAGCCTTGGCAAGAATGGCTAACTCAGAACACAAAAAGGTAGAAATTAAGAAGGGTGACCTAGTTATAATTTCTGCACATCCAATCCCTGGAAATGAAAAGACTGTATCAAAGGTAATCAACTTCCTACTGGAGAAGGGGCAGACGTTGTATCAAGTGATATAGCTGATATACACGTATCTGGACATGCTAGGCAGGAAGAATTGAAATTGATGCATGCTCTGGCTAAACCAAAGTTCTTCCTACCAGTTCATGGTGAATACAAGATGCTTAAAAGGCATGCTGAATTGGCCAAGCAGGTAGGAACAGACCCTAACAATATATTTATAATATCTAATGGAGATATTCTAGAAGTTGACAGGAAGTCTGCTAGAAAGAATGGACGAGTTCCATCAGGTAGGGTCTTGATAGATGGTCTTGGAGTAGGAGATGTTGGTAACATAGTCCTAAGAGACAGGAAGCACCTATCAGAAGATGGCTTAATGACTATAGTAGTGACTCTATCAAAAGAAGATGGAAGAATACTAGCTGGTCCGGATATCATTTCAAGAGGTTTTGTTTATGTAAGAGAATCCGAAACCCTGATGGATGGAGCCAAGGATATAGTCTTAAATATCTTCAAGCAGTGTGAAACGAAGAAGATTAAGGAATGGGCTTACATCAAGAACACTATCAAGGATGAATTGAAGGAGTACTTGTATGTTAAGACTAAGAGAAATCCTATGATACTACCAATACTTATGGAAGTATAAGAATACCATGCTAAGATAAAAGTGAGGCTTTGCCTCACTTTTTCTATATAGGCAAGCATTTTTAAAAGGTAAAAATGTTATAATATATGATAGGGTACAGTAGACTTGTAAAGGAAGTCCTTATTAAGTATCACTTACTAAGACATATATGAGTTTACTGTATATCTTATGAGAGGAGTGAATATATATGAATTTGAGTTTTTTTAAATAGCGTGCCTGAATTCTTTTCTACAATTCTAGGAATACTATTTGCGATATCTATACATGAGTTCGGACATGCATTTGTTGCATATCTAAATGGAGATGATACAGCAAAGAGGGCAGGCAGGATGAATATAAATCCTATGAGTCATATAGACCCATTCGGTATGCTAATGATGTTTTTGGTTCACTTTGGTTGGGCAAAGCCTGTCCCAGTGAATCCATATAACTACAAAAATGAAAAGCTTGGTAATATTACAGTTTCCTTGGCTGGTATTATCTTTAATCTTATATCAGCCTTTATATTTGTCATGATATATAAGTATTCTAGTCAGTGGCAGATATTGGGCTTCGTGGACCAGGAGTCTATGTTGATGGTAACTAGGTCCCTAGTCATGTATAATGTTGGATTTGCAGCCTTCAATATATTGCCTATACCACCACTTGATGGATGGAGTCTCTTATCCACCTTCTTGCCAAGAGAACTTGTTTATAGGCATATGAATACTCAAGATACACATTTTTTTGTTATTCGTATTTTTGATAATGACAAACATATTAGGCTTTATATTAAATCCTATTTATTCAGCATTTTTTTAACCTAGTAACGATATTTATCTAGTGGGGGTAGTATGGATTATAGCATACAAACAAAAAAATATGAGGGGCCAATGGAGCTCTTATTTGACCTTATTAGCAGGAACAAAATAGATATTAGAGATATATCGATAGTGGAAATCACTAACCAATATATGGAATATGTAGACCATGTTAAGTCCATAGATATGGATCTGGCAAGTGATTTTATTATGATGGCTACAAGGCTTTTGGAAATAAAATCCAGATATATTCTCTATGTAAAGGACAAGGGAGAGAGCGAGCAGGACCCTAGACAGGAATTGATTGACCAGATTGAGGAATATAAAAAATACAGACAGATAGCCGAAGAAATCAAGGATAAAATCAAGGAGTATGATAACAGGTTTTATCGTCAAGAGGAAGAACTTGAACTTGAGGAAGAAGATGATGATAATCTTGACCTTTCAAGAATAAATCTTGAAGAAATTGAAACCCCTACTTCCTGATTTATTTAAAATACTTGACCAGGTTAAAAAAGAATGACAAGGGACTAGAAAAAAATCCTAACTTGAAAAAGATAGTTGAAAATAGGACTATATCGGTTGAGGACAGAATAAAATCTCTTAGGTCTAAGATTAAAGAAGGAGAGAGACTTAGTTTTATACAAAGTCTAGAGAGCCAGGATAAGAAGGAGGTTATAGCCAGTTTCTTAGCTATGCTAGAGCTTATAAAACTAAAGGAAATTGAAAATTATTCAGGACAAGAAGAATAAGGACATAATTATTATTAAAAAGGGAGGGCAGGAACGAGTGAGAAGAAGCCAGATAAAAATATAATAGAAGCCATCTTATTCTCATATGCAAAACCTATCAGTATTGAAGAACTTAATATGGCTATAAATGAAGAGCTATCTCCTAGAGAAATAGAACTAATGCTACATAAGTTGATAGAAGAGTATAAGGAAAATGATAGGGGTATACAGATTATCAAGATAGAGGACAAGTTCCAGATGTGCTCTAATGAAGAATATGCTCCCTATATTAAGAAGTTGGTAGAGCCGGGAAAGAAAAGGGCCCTAAGTCAGGCTACCCTTGAAACCCTTATAGTCATTGCCTATAAACAGCCTATTACGAAAAATGATATTGAGGCAATTAGAGGAGTCAAGTGTGATAAGGTGCTGAAAAACTCTTTTAGACAACGACCTTATATATGAAGCTGGTAGGTTAAATAAGACTGGTAAACCAATTATATATAAGACCAGTCAGGAATTTTTAAAGCTTCTTGAAATTGAGTCACTTGGAGATTTGCCTAAACTAGCTGATGATAAGAAATATGAAGACTAGGCATAATATGTCTTGTCTTGCTGGGTAAGTGTTTAGAATTTGTAAAATGAGGTTAATAAATTTAAATTATGTTATGGGAGAACCTATTAATAAATTTATTTATATGAAATAAAAATTCCAAAATTGCAATATCAATTTGTACTACTTTTTGTCCTTCCTGCCAAAATATCAGAACTTGACCTGAAATATATGTCAAGACTAGGCTTAGCCTATTCATTTTAGTCTTGACTAGTATTTTAGGGCGAGTAAACTGGTATTTACAGGAAGGCTTTTATACTTTAAGCCACAACACTCGTAGAGTATATCTTATCCATCTCTTCATCGAAGATTTCTTCAGGAGTTTTGTATCCAAGAATTTTTCTAGGCTTAGCATTTATTAGGTCAACATAATACATGATTTCGTCTTCACTAAAGTCATTTATACTCCTTCCCTTAGGAATGAATTGTCTCAATATACCATTATGCCTTTCGTTGCTACCTCTTTCAAATGAAGAGTAGGGATGACAGAAGTATATGGATACGAGTGATTCAATATCACTTAGTCCTGAAAACTCTGAACCATTGTCACTTGTTATTGTCTTGAATACTTTTGAAACTTTTGTTTTACTTTCCATTATAAGGTCTAAAAGTGCATCATTTACTGGTTTTGAAGACTTGGAATCGATTTTTATAGCTTTATAATATCTAGATTTTCGTTCTATTATCGTCAGCAAAAACATCTTGGTCTGAGGTTTTTGCCAATTACGGTATCTATCTCCCAATGTCCAAATTCTACTCTAAAATCTACATTTTCTGGCCTTTCAGATATTGATTTTTCCAAGTTTTTCTTATTTGTTCTGACTTTTGTAGACTTTTGGAATTCTTTTTAGTTTTTTGAGGTAGATCCACGTTTTTATCTTCAAAAATCCACGTTCAACATAGTTGTATAGTGTCTTTGTGCAGACTGTGTTTTCAAATAGATTTTCCAACCTTGCTCTACCATAACACTCATCCAAGGACCAAAACTTTTTCCTTAAATGATGCTTCAACAAATCTGATAAAGTCAATACATTCCAATGCTTTTGAACTTCTTTTTGAGTTTTTCCTGTTTCTTTCATACTGGGCTTGTCCTGCATCAGGATAATAGACTATGACCTTGCGGCCATTTTTATTTGTTCTACGCTACCGCGTTTAAGTTCATTGTAAATAGTGGTTCTTGACCTTTTAGGTGCCTGGCAACAGAAGATATTGAGCAAACCTAATTTGATCATGGCATAAATTTCTCCTCTTTCATACTCACTTAGGTGTTTAAAGTTTCTCTTTTCTGTGTTAAAATTAGTTGATTCATTGTGATCCTCCTGTAGAATTTGTTTAGCGACTTATATTTTAACACAGGATTCGCAATGAATCATTTTTATTCAGTTGTACAAATTGATTATACAATCAACCATATGAAATAAAAATTTAAACTTATATAAAAATAAATTTATAATTTTAACAAACTTATAGTATAAGGGGGAATATCTATGGGAAATTTACAAGAAGAGGTTCTAGCTCTTAGAGATATGATTAAGGATTCTGACAATATAGTGTTTTTTGGAGGGGCAGGAGTTTCTACTGAGTCGAATATACCAGATTTTAGAAGCTCTGATGGACTATTTAGCAAGAAGCTAAATAAGCACTTTAGCCCTGAACAGCTAGTGTCACACAGCTTTTATATTCATTATCCCGAAGACTTCTATGAATTTTATAAAGATAAGCTGATTTATCAGGATGCTAGACCCAATAAGGCTCACGAGGCCTTGGCCAAGCTAGAAGAAATTGGCAAGCTAAAAACTGTTGTAACCCAAAATATAGATGGTCTCCACCAAATGGCTGGTAGCAAAAATGTATTAGAGTTACATGGAAGTGTTAATTCAAACACCTGTCAAACATGTGGATATAATATGAACTTAAAGGAGTTTCTTGACCTTAAGGGTCTAGTTCCTAAGTGTCCCAAGTGTGGAGGCTCTGTCAAGCCAGATGTAGTCCTATATGAGGAATCCTTAGATGATGAAACTATAATGAAGACCATAAAGGCTATATCACAAGCAGATATGTTGATTGTTGGTGGAACATCCCTAGTAGTATATCCGGCTGCAGGCTTTTTAGACTACTTTAAGGGTAGGTATATAGTCTTGATAAACAAGGCAGAAACTTCATATGATAAGAGGGCAGACCTAGTAATAAATGAATCTATAGGAAGGGTTTTAGACCAGGTGGTAAAAGAACTATAAAAAACAGTAAAAGACACCTAATTTCCAGTGAGGAAATGGGTGTCTTTTAAAATCCTAGCCTAAGCAACTAGGATAACATAGGTATCAATATTAGTATAGCTTTTTTCTGCTGTTTTAACTAAAACAGACAAGCTTTTTTCTAAATTTTTTTCTTGAACTTTTTCATCAAAAACCACTCATGTGTTCAACCAAAGTTGATGTGATTCTGATTTCTTCTTCCTTCAATACCTTTCTTCCATCTTCAGTGATGCCGTAGAAAGTATTTCTCCTGTCTCTTGGATCTTCTTCCCTAAAAACATAACCAGCAGCAACCATCTTGTTAAGAAGGATGCATAGGCTTGATGTAGAGACATAAAGATCTTTGCTCAGGTTTTTAAGCTCAATTTTCTCATACTTACTAATCTGCTGCAATGTAAAGAACTGCTTAGAAGTAAGCTTCTGAATTTTCTTCATACCTGTGTTTGTGACATTTTTAATCAGGTTATCGAACCTATTAAAATTCTCAAGCAAAAGTAGTGCCAACCCTCTATCTTCCATTTTCGTCTCCTCCTTTTATATAAAAATTAAATATCCATAAAATGAATATTATACTGAAATGCAATATCATAAAAAACTACTTTAGAACACATTTCATACATTAATTGTATCACATTTTAAGCATGATTTAAAGAGCTTTTTCAATAAAATAGAGGAGCTTACAATTTATTGTAAAAGAAAAATACATTCTTAAATATATTATTTATAATTGATAAAAATAAAAATCTCAAACATGTTACTTTTCTGTAACTTATTATGTTTACAAAATTTGTAATTATTTGCTATAATGGTTAAAGTACTCAGAAAGGAAGTGTTTTTGAATATTAAAATAGGTTTATCGGCTTTGGCTGTTTTGCCACTATTTGGTGCTTCAGCTGCAGCCGGACAGGTTGGTGTAATAAATTACGAATATGTAAATATAAGAGTAAACCCTGGTTCGAATGAAAGTGTTAAGTTTGTCTTGAAGAAGGAGACGAAGTTGAGATACTTTCTAAGAAGGATTCTTGAGTTAATATTAAATTTAATAATAAAGATGGTTGGTTCAGGAATCTGCCATAGCAGAGAAGTTTGAAACAGTTAATAATATAAAGACTAGTCCAGCTACTAATACAAAGACTGTGACTAGTGATACCCTGAACTTTAGGAAGGAAGCTAATACTAAGTCTACGGTCATCCAGGTCTTAAAAAAGGGTGATAAGGTAACTGTTATTGAAGAAGGATCTGCCTGGACCAAGGTATCATTCAATGGAAAAACTGGCTATCTTTCAACTAGGTTTTTATCTGGTTCATCAGCTAATTCTAAGACAAGTGTAGGTAGTAAGATGATGGTTATGGCTAATAACCTAAGTATAAGAAAGTCTGCCAATTTATTAAGTGAAAAGCTAGCAGACCTAAGTAAGGGTGATATGGTTGAATATATCTCTTCTACAAATGGTTGGAACAAGGTTCGTTATAATGGATATGTAGGCTATGTATCTTCTTACTATCTAAAGGATACAGGAGAAGTTGAAAATCCAGACCAGGACAATAATATTGAAAATGAAGATTTAAGCATAAGTACAAGTAAGAGTCAGGCTAATGTTTCAACTGGAAATACCAACTACATAGATATGGGTATGACACTTGATGCACATGTTGATATGCAGATGTCTAAGGCTTTAAATACCTTAACTGCAGGTGGTTGGAGAAAGGTAACAAGAGATGAGTTGAAGTCATACATGGATCCATCTAGACATATGGATGCATCTACTATCATGCAGTTTGCCTTGCTAGATAGGTATACAGAAGATATAACAGCTGGTCAGCTGAATGCATATTTAGCTAAGTACTGTAAGTATGGTAATGTTTTTTATAACCAGGGGCAGGCCTTTATAGATGCGGCTAAGAAGAATAATATAAATGTATTATACCTAGTGGCCCATTCAATGATAGAGACTGGCTATGGAACTTCAAAACTAGCCCAAGGAACTGTATATAATGGAAAGACTGTTTATAATTTCTTTGGTATTGGAGCTGTAGATGGTAATGCTCTTGCAGGTGGTAGTGCTACAGCCTATAATAACGGTTGGACAAGTGTAGCAGCTGGTATTGATGGAGCAGCTTCTGGATTGCTAGTAGGTATATCATAGCAGCAAGTACAATCAGAATACCCTATACAGCATGAAGTGGAATCCAAGTATTATATACCACCAGTATGCATCTGATGTAAGGTGGCCTAGCGCTATTGCCAATAAGATGGCTGATATAGCAGCTTACTCAAACAATATAGGATCAATGAGTTACAATATACCAAAGTATAGGTAGATATCACAAAATACGATAGACTTGTTAAAAAAATTTGAAATAAAAGCATAAAAAGGGCTTGCAAGTTTTTATTACATAGTGTATACTAGCGTTAGTAATTGAATATAGAAGGTAGAGGCGCACTTGTTATTAGTACTTGATAAAAGGGTTAAAGCATCCACAAGGAAAGGAACACTGCCGAAGCATACAAGCAGCTTTAGGCTTGTATAGCTGAGGGTACGTAGAATATGCGTATCACTGTCACAAGTATTTGTGTTGGGCTATCATTTGAGTATAGTTAAAACGTCTCGGATGTCCATCCGAGACGTTTTTTATATTACTTGGTGTCAATAAATCTTCTATTGAGGATATTACAAAAATGAATTATATTTTATAGGAGGTTATTATGAACAGAAGAAGTTTAAGAATTTTGATCGTCACATTAATGATGACAATCTTGATGGCAGTGCCATCGTATGCCGCAGAAATTGATCAGATAGCGCAGGCGAATTCATTAAAATTAGGAATTATAACAGTTATACCGCCATTGCTAGCAATTGTCTTGGCATTCATTACAAGAAATGTTGTTATATCTTTATTTTTGGGGGTTATGTCAGGATCTCTAATACTACAGCTATCATCGGGTAAGGGAGTCTTATCAGGTATAGTATTGGCCTTCCTTGATTTCATATCTAGGGCCCTACACTCACTAGCAGATCCATGGAATGCAGGTATAGTTTTACAGGTATTATGTATAGGTGGTGTTATTAACCTAGTAGGTAAGATGGGTGGAGCAAAGGCTGTAGCTGAAGCACTAGCCAAGAGAGCAAAGACAGCAAAGGGTGCCCAGACAATATCTTGGTTATTAGGAATCCTAGTATTCTTCGATGACTATGCCAACTCACTAATCGTTGGTCCTATAATGAGACCGGTATTCGACAAAATGAACATATCTAGAGAGAAGCTTGCCTTTGTAATAGATGCAACAGCTGCTCCAATAGCAGGTTTGGCTATCATATCAACTTGGATAGGTTTGGAAGTTGGTTTGATACACGATGCTTTTAATAGTATACATGTAGATACAGATGCCTTTGGTGTATTCTTAAGTACTATACCATATAGGTTCTATAATATATTAATCTTGGCCTTCATTTTGGTTACAGCTTATATGGCTAGAGAATTTGGACCAATGAGAAGGGCAGAATATATAGCAAGAAGAAGACAGAATGTAACAACTGACCTGGATCAGGGTGTTGAGGAATTAGATGATATGGCACCAAAGGAAGGTGTTAAGCTAAGTGTTTGGAATGCAATCATACCGATAGGTGTATTGATTGTCAGTTCGCTTATAGCATTCTACTATAGTGGTTACTCAACTATAATGGGTGGAGAAGATACAGCTTTAATAGCGTCAATTAAGGCGAGTCCTTTCTCATTTTCTTCAGTAAGACAGTGCTTCTCATCTTCAGATGCTTCTGTTGCACTATTCCAGTCTGCTATATTCTCATCTATTGTTTCAATAATCATTGCAAAGATTAAGAAAATCTATACAATGTCTGAAGCAATTGAAGTTTGGGTAGATGGTATGAAGACTTTGATGATTACAGGTGTTATCCTGATACTTGCTTGGTCTCTAAGTTCAGTAATCAAGGAAGTTGGAACAGCTAAGTTCCTTATCAGATACTTATCTGGATCAATACCACCATTCCTATTACCAAGTATTATATTTATACTAGGTGCTATTATATCTTTCTCAACTGGTACAGCCTATGGTACTATGGGTATCTTGATGCCTCTAGCAATACCACTAGCACACTCACTATCACCAGATATGAGTTATGTAGTAGTAGCAACTTCAGCAGTATTGACAGGTGCTATATTCGGCGACCATTGTTCACCGATTTCAGATACTACAATACTATCATCAATGGGTGCTGGTTGTCACCACATTGACCATGTTAATACACAGATGCCTTATGCTATCTTTATAAGTGTTATAACTGTATTATTTGGTTACGTACCAGCAGGTATGGGTGTTCCATTCTATATCGTATTACCAGTTGCTATAGTTGCATCTGCAGTAGGACTTAGAATAATTGGTAAGAGGATAGATGTTGATGATCAGGAATTTGAAGCTAAGTTAGCTAAGGAAGGAATCCACTTCTAATTAAATAAAAAATTTGAATTTTTAGGTCGATGGCATAAAAATTCTCCCTAATGGGGGTGCTATCGATCTTTTTTTATGAGAAATATTCTAGTTGAACTTAGTATAGGTCCCTGTGCTTTTAAAAAGGTACTCTTTAGTATCTCAGTAAGTAGGGGGCCTTTTTTTTGAGAGATATTTGTAGCTAGGGTAGTAAAGTTTTCCCATACATCCTGGTCAATGGTTATGGAGACCTTTTTAGCTTGCTTTTATAATATCTTCCTCTATTTTTAATATTTGTATTTTTCAATTTGTTTTTACCTGCTTTAAAGGATCAAGGTCTTTGATAGCCATATACCAGTCATATACTTCACATAGCTTGTCCAATTCATCTTGGGTAAAGCTAACCCTTTGAGGTTTTATTCTTACTGGTAGTCTTAGCTACTTTTTGTGAGGCTTGCTTTTTAGGGTCTTAGTATCACTTGTAGTCCTGGCTTTAGTAGAAGTCTTGGCTTTTGAATTAGCTTTATTATCCTGAGAGCTGGGACGCTTAGGGTCTTGTTTTACTTGTTGACTTTTTCAGATATATTTTTAAAGGATCTTCTTTTGAAGGGTTTTTCTATTAGTTTTATTTATCTTTTCAGATATTTTTTACATCATTTTGAATTTACTGGTTTAAGTAGCTCCTTAAAAGTTATTTGTTTATTAGACATGGTTGACCTCCTCAACTTATTCTTGAATATTATAACATATATTATAAGGGTATGTATGGATATTTTCTACTAATAATGATAAAATAGGCTTATACGATATTCAAACAAAAAAACGAAAATTATTTTTATAGTAGGAATTAAAATTGGCTAGTCAAGTTTAGCCGTTGATATTTATAATTGAGTGTTGATAGGGAGGAAAACTATGAAGATACTAATAGTTGAAGATAATAAAACGATTCAAAAGGATAGAAAAGGAACTTTCAAAAGCATTTTGACACTGAAACTTGTGGTGACGGTGAAGAGGGTCTTTACCTAATTTCTCAGGGGATATATGATTTAGTTATACTAGACCTTATGCTACCTAATATGGGAGGCATGAAATATTAAACCAGGCTAGGAAGGATGGTATTGATACTCCAATCTTAATATTGACTGCCAAGGAGGCCCTTGATGACAAAGGTTGAGCTCTTTACCTTGGTGCAAATGACTACCCTAATCTAAGCCTTTTCTATATGGATGAACTTGTTGCTAGGGTATATGCTATACTTAGGACTAACGGAAAGATAAAGGACAAGAAGTACCTGGAATTCAAGGACCTAAGAATAGATTCTGAAAAGAATAGTGTATATATAAATGATGAGGAAATAGAGTTACAAAACAAGCAGTTTAAACTTCTAGAGTACTTCGTTCTAAATAAGGGCTCAATCCTATTGAAGGAGCAAATATATGACAGGATTTGGGGATAGATTCAGATGCTACAATTGAAATTGTAGAAGTATAGTGAGTAACCTAAGAAAAATTATCCAAGTATGATTATGATAAATACATAAAGACAAAGAGAAAGGTTAGTTATATACTGGATGATAAACAATAATGTTTTGACAAGACCAAAAAGGAAGCTCACTTTGACCATAATGTGTGTCGTTGAGATCTTTTATGATTTTGGTTAGTTGCTTTATATACAATTATTTTAGCATAAGTCTTATAGGTGGTATTGACAGTAATATAGCTGAGGAGTACAACTTTATAAAGGACCAGTATAGCAAAGATTCAATCCTAAAGCCTATAAGTCTACAGGACCCAAAAGATATCCTATATATATACAAGGGTAAGACACTCTTATATTATACTAGGAACAGGTATTTTGGTATTAGTCTACCTGAGGAAAGTATGGTAAAAGAGCTAGGCTTCACATATGAAAATATAAACGGATACAATTTTAGGAGTCTATTAGTCAAGGGTGATGATGACTACAAGTTCAAAATTATGAGGAATATTGACTCGGAAATTCTGAGCTTGGGAAATATGGTAACACTCTTAATATTGGTAGATATACTATCCCTATTACTAGTGTACGTAATAGCCAGATACCTATCTAGTAAGGCCCTCAAGCCAATAGAAATATCGTGGAATAACCAGGTTAAGTTTGTCCAGGATGCATCACATGAACTTAGGACGCCTGTAGCTATTATCCAGTCAAAGCTTGAATCCCTATTAAAGCAGCCAGACGTTACTATAGAAGACGAGGCAGAGACTATCGCAGTGGCTATGAGGGAGACGAGGCAGCTAAAAAAGATGATAAATGAGCTCCTATCTCTAACTAAGGAGGAGTCTATAGTCAAGCTTAATATTGGTAGGGTAGACCCTAGAAGACCCTCTTTAAGGAAAACCTTTGAAAGCTATCTAGAGATAGCCGACTACCAGGAAAAATCCTTTAACTACCAAATCAAAATGAAAAATAAGATAATTTACACAGATAAGACAAAGCTTAACCAGTTAATTAGAATACTTGTCGACAATGCCTTTAAATATACTGGAGGCAGGCGATAAAATTTCTATTACGGCTAGTGATAAGGGCAGGGACAGGGTCTTGATTTTGGTTGAGGATACAGGAATAGGTATTTCCGATAAGGACCAAAAGAGGATTTTCGAAAGGTTTTTCAGGAGTGATTCTGTTAGGGCTACTGAGGTTGAGGGATCTGGTATTGGTCTTTCAATTGCCAAACTAATAGTAACAACCCTATATGGTAATATAAGGGTACAGTCAAAGCTTGGTCAGGGAACCAGCTTTAGTATTGACCTACCTAAGGGTAAGCTAACAAAACAAAAGTCAAAGCCTGACAAGACAAAAATGCTAATAAAAAGAATGATAAGAAAAAGAATGAAAAATAAATACTGATAAGAATAATAAAGAATAATGACGGCTGTTCAATCTACCAAGCAGATTGATGTAGGAAAAGTTAGATAGCTTATAATGGTATTTTTATATTTCTCAAATGAGCTATTAATAAGTTAAAAATAAGAAATATGTTTCAAATGACTTTTTCAGGTATAATTAAAATATTGGTATACGTATTCAAAGATATTTGATAAAATGATATATGATGAATATAATTTAGGAGGATATAAATATGGCAAATGTAATTAAGGCAGAGGATTTCGTAAAGAATGTAAAGGAAAATGAAGGTATAGCAGTAGTGGACTTTTTTGCTACTTGGTGTGGACCATGTAATATGCTAGCACCTGTTTTTACTGAAGTAGCTGAAGAACATAAGGACTCAGCTTACTTTGCTAAGGTTGACGTTGACGAAAGCATGGAGTTGGCTCAGGAGTTCGGTGTAAGTACTGTACCAACAGTAGTTTTCTTCAAGGGTGGTAAGGAAGTAAGCAGAGAAATAGGTTTTATGCCTAAGGAAAAGATCGAATCAATATTAGCAGGACTTAAGTAGTTTGTGCAGTTTATACTATGATTTGTAAATTTAATATAGGTGAGATTATAGATAGGTAGATCTCATATTGGTGGTTATGCATTCAAGATATATGTTAATGAATGCATAACCTCTTTTATTTACCTTTATTTTCTTATATAAGTAAAGGAAAAATAAATATTTAAAAATATAATATTAGTATAATTTCTATATAGTCCAAAATAAGTTAAATTTTATTACTATATTTATAATTAAATAACAAATAAGAAAGTATTGATGAGAGTAATAATGACTTGTAATCGCATTTAAACTATGGTAATATATATTTCGGTAGAAATATGTTTATAATTATAAAATGGTAGCGCTACTCTAATAATTATGTAAACGTTATTCTGAATTCTGACAAAAAAAGCATATTAAAAAGTTGTGAAACAAAGGAGGAAGTTATGTTAATAAAAATATAATATAAGCAAGAAAATGGCATCAGTTGCCCTGTCTTTGATAATGACAACTGGAACCCCTAGTACCAGGTTTTGCTGAAATTAACCATGTTGAAAGTCGTGCTAATTTAGGTATTTTGCAAAAATGGAAAAGAAGAGAGTGAAATAAAGGCTAAGCTAAGAAAACTGGTAGAAGGGATTATATCTGACAATAGTATCCGTGATAGATATGTAGGTACAATATTTATAAAAACAGTGGATAATGGAACTCCTTTGATGTATTTAGTGACGGTAGTAAAATGAATGAAGCTGCAATTCAAGATACACCATGGTGGAAGTTGTGGCAGGAAGCATATCGTATAAATGGAAAATTGGAATATTTAACGGATGCACAAGCTAAATCACTTTATGATGATTTGATGCTTGAAAAAACTGCTTTGTGTTTTCCCTTGTCTAATGAACTTAGACGAGATGGATACTATGAAGGTAAAGAGGTAGATTTTGATATATATAAAGTTACCAGTGTAAATTCATATACTCCAGCTCAAGATATCTATACTAAGGGAGAAAAATAACACGGAAATAAAAAAATTATTTGGAATTGTAGCCGTGGTTAAATCTGGAAATGAACATGATATCATGCTGTCAATGAACAAAAATGGTCAAATCTATCAAAGCATATTTCCTTTTAACGGAATAGCAACTGTTAAACCAATTACTGCTATAAGACCTGTAGAACAAGAAAGTGATATTGCGATGTTTAGTGTTACAGTACCTGGAGAAGTTGGACCTGAAAATCTAGTAGTAAATAGCTAAAAATATATAAACAATAATAATGAAGAAGTTACTATAGTGAACCTTTTGGAATAGATATAAAGTATAGTCAATTAAAAAGTAAATACATCCCTAAAAAGACAAAAGACCAGAAGGCTATGTTGAAAATAAGATTCAGGCTTGATGAAGAGAGGCGATGCCATAAAACGTGAGATAATGGATCCTACTGAGACTAGGAAGATAGATAATGCTTTACGTGATCTTAGAGACTTTAGAGATATGGGCGAGGAAGATTTAACCAGACTATATGAAATTGTTAAGCCTATATATTATGCGGAATATAAGGAAACGACAAGAGGTATATTAACGAAAAACTTGGTCAACAGAAAAGCAGTTTAGATAGTTCTATTTATTCACCTGAAATCTATACTAAAGAGAGTCTAGAAAATTTTAAAAGTGAACTCGAACGTATAAGTAGAAGCATGGATAATAAGGACCTGTCAGACCTTGTTGGAGATGTGGCTAGGGTCACTAATTTAAGCTTCACAGTTCTACGTTATAATACTGAAAAACTACAAGGCTTATATGACAAAAGTTAAAAGATAGGGTGGATAAAAGAGAAAGTTATGAATCTGATTCATATGTAAAATTCTTGGTAGCTTTCACCAGGGCGGAAAAATGGCTAGAGACTACTAAAAACACTATGCCGGTTCCTAATGATACAAAAAGAAATTTATGATGAATTAAAGAAGGCTGCAAATTCTTTGAAAAGAAAAAGATGGAAACAGCAATGACTTAATTGAAGATGATAAAAATAAGGGTCAAGAAAAATGATGCTATATATGATATCAAGGTAAAATTTACAAAAACCAAATGGGCAATGAGAACACCGATTTTTCAAAATTTATAAGTAAGGATGCAAAGTATATTGTTAAAGAAGGTGGAAAAGAGTAAGAAACTAGTTTTGTATTTAAAAACCTATCATGAGTGATAATAAAATTGATAAATTAATTACAGAATTTCAATATTCAAGAAAAATATACTTCAACCAGCTAACACAATTACAAAGGAAAAATATCAGGTTGATTTTGTAGACGGATCAAAAGCTTTGTATAGTCCTGAAAAATAGAATTAGATGTAGATGGCAAAGCAAGATCTTCTGCCAATAGATATAACATACTGTGATTCTAAGGAAAAAGTAGATGGAAAAACGTTATATTACAGATAATAAGTTAAGCATCAACTATGATGAAAAGGTAAAAACAGACAACGAAAATCTTAAGCCTGACAATGGAGCCGGTAATAAGGAAGAACCAAATATACCAGGAAAAATGAATCTAAGGACTATACGGTAAATGTTAAGTTTTTACATGAGGATGGCCATTCTGAAACCCATGCTGCACCTGCACTTATAAATAGGGCAAAACTAAGTATTAATGGTTCAGATAAAATATTGACGCTGAAGCTAAGACCACTTTATGGAGAAGGTGGTAATCCTACAGGAGTAATATCTAAAATATACTACTTTGAAGGAAATCAAAAGAGTGGTAAAAAGTTTGAGGCCAAGAATAAAACAACAGCTAGGATAAGAATGAAGTATGAATCAGTTGATAAGGAATACGAATATCCTACTCAGGTTGAAAATTCCAGTAGATGGATCTACACGACAATTGTATTTGGGTCTTGACTCTGCTACACCAGTCTTTGGAGATAAGACTCACGCGCATACAGTAGTCTTAGACATAGATTATGCTAAAAAGACTGATGGATACAATGATAATGAAGTGGATAAAGACTCAGTTAATAAACTTAATAAATAGCATAAACAAGGATTATTATCAAGTCTATAAAAATATTATACCTGAGAAACCATATGAAAACCCTAATGTCTGCCTATAATAATGCAATATTAGTTAGTAACAATATTAATTCCACAAAAGATGAAGTAAGTAGAGGCATATAAAAATTTATTTAATTCTCTTATAAAGCCTAATTTATATATAGAGTTTGATATTGTCAAAAGACAGGCAGATGCAGATTTAAAAATCAGAGTCAGAATCAGGTAAATATACTCAAGAGAGTGTTAAAGAAGCAAAGAAATTCGTAGAAGATAGCTATAAAGAGCTGAAAGAATACCTTGCTAGAGATGACATACAAGATTCTAAGATAGATGATTACAAGTTTGAACTACAGCACTCACCTGATAGACTTAGATATGATACTAGTGAGTTGGAAAAGGTAATAAGCGAAGCGGAAGTAAAATCAAATTCAGACAAATACACTGATGAAACATTGGAGTATCTAAAGCGATAAGTTGTCTGAAGCCAAAAGTTATCTTAAAGAGACAAAGAGTAAGAGGGGACAGGATAAAAGGTCTGAGCTGATTAAGGAAATAGATAATGCTATTAAGTCCCTAATAGAAAAGACGAAAAAAGTTTCTAGCCAGGCGAGAAAATCCTTGGAGAGCAAGGTAAGTATAGCTAAGAAAATAGAACAAGGTAAAAATCTAAACTTGCTTACGATGAACTTAATAAGGTAATAAATGAATCTGTAAATATATTAAATGTGTCTGGAAATGATGACGACTATGAAAAACAGATAGAAAAAAATTAGAAAAGGCAATTGAAAAGTTTAAAGCATCTGAAGATATCAAAATAGATAATGCAGATAAAAAACAGAAGAGGATAAAAACAAAAGAAAAGGATAAAAACAAAGAAGAGGATAAAAATAAAGAAAGGATAAAGAAGAGGATAAAAACAAAGAAGAGGATAAAAACGAAGACAAAGATAAAAATAAAAGAAAAAGGATAATGATAATTCTGTCAAGAAAAATATTGATGCAAAAATCATGGATGAGAACAACAGGAATCAATGGCAGATATTTTTCCTTAAAGACCATAAGGTAGTAACAAAATATGACAAGGATAAAGATCAAACCACATATGAATTAACGTTCAAAAGGTATGATGTTGATAAACCTAGTGTAAGCAAGCTATATGTGAAAAATGGTGAAGATTTTAAAGAAGCAAACCTTGCAATGAAGATAAGGGGTAAATACTTTTAAATTCATTAGAAAGGGCGAACCTGAGAAAAGCATTATAATAAAAATGTATATTCCTGCCATGAATGCTGAAAAGACTGCCAAGCTAACACTTAATGTAAAAATGAAGTGCAAAGTCTCGAAATTACTAGTCTTGAAGGTGAAAACAGGTATGACACTGCTTGTAAAATAAGTAAAAAGTTATACCTAATACAAATAAGAGGGCTGTATTGGCATCTGGTCAAGTGACTGTAGATGCTCTATCAACCTCTCTGTTTGCAAAGTAAGAAAGAGCGCTCCAATACTATTAACTAAGAGCTCTTATCTGCCAGTGAAACTATAAGAGAGTAAAAGACTAGGGGGTCAGTGAGGGCTAAGTATAATTGGTGGTTATAATACTCATCAATAGACAGGTTACTGATGAATTGAGAGCTATGAGTATCAGTACTGAAAGAATTTATGGTAGTAGGATAGGTATGAGTGCAGCTAGTAGAATTAGTTAAGAAAACTGGCTCAGATCTTAAGAAGCTGGTTATAGTGAATGGAGTTAATTATGCTGATGCAATTTCTATATCAGGTTATTGCGCTCAGAATGACTACAATATGATTTTAACGAACGGCAAGAGTTTGTCTGATGATGATATGTCATTAATAAAGAAGTCTGATGAGGTAATTATTGTTGGTGGAGATAAATCTATATCAAAATGATCTGGAAAGAAAATAGATATGATTGCTAAAAAACAAGAAGGATTAGTGGATATGATAGGTATGAAACTTCATTAAAACTATCAGAGGAGCTGATACACGAAGACTGATGAGATACTATATGGCATCAGTGATAACGATAAAATGACAGATGCTCTAGCAGGTTCTCAGTTAGCTGCTTATAAAGAAAAGCACCATTACAATTAGTTTCAAATTATATGACTTCAAGACAGAAAAATATATTGAAGACAAGAAAAATAAGTAATGCTACTATTCTTGGTGGAATAAACTCAATTGGAAGGTCAATGAGAGAATCAATAAGTCATTAATAGTGAAGGATTAATAATATGATACTAATATTTAAAAATATTTTACCATGGGATACAATTTGTATCCTATGGTAGATTAGAGGCATTACAAGTGCAAAATAAAATGAAAAAATCTTGTCTGAGTCTTATTTTGGCTACTAGTATGATAATGGCAAATTTTAGTACTAGCATTATAGCACATAAACCGTTAGAAAAAACCATACAGATAAAAGGAATGTCATATGATAATGTAATCAGTGATGCCTTAAGGGCAAAGTTAAATGGAACTGGTGACTACATAGATTGCATGGTTTACTTTAAGGATGATACATCAAATGAGGATATTCAAAAACTTAGTAAGACCATAAAAACAGATGAGAGTAAAGATGATAAAGATAGGAAGGCTGTTATAGCTCAGTTATCTCAGACAGCTATTGAAAGTCAAAATGGCATATTGGATTGGTTAGAAGAGGAAAAAGAATCTGGAAATGTAAAGAATTATGAAGGATTTTATATCATAAATGCAATACATTTGAAAGCAAAGGCGAATTTAATAGAGAAATTAGCATCTTATCCTAAAGTAGATAAAATAGATATAAACCAGAAAATTCAAGCTGAAAATCCAGTTGACAAACAACCAAGTAAGGTAGAATCTGACAGGGATGAGATAGAGTGGAACTTGAAGAACATAGGTGCTGATTTAGCTTGGAATCAGGGAATAAGAGGTCAAGGTGTGACGGTTGGTATTATGGACTCAGCGGTAGATGCTAACCACCCTGCCTTAAAAAGAAAATTTAAAGGTTATGACCAGTCAAGTGATGGGGTTAACTTCAATGACAGTAATTATTTTGATGCCATTCAAGGTAAGCAGGATACTAGTGGTGTTCTTGATATGGCCCATGGTAGCCATTGCACCGGTATAGTACTAGGTTCAGAATTAAACTCAAATGGTGAGGAGTTTAATAGGATAGGTGTAGCACCTGATGCTCAATGGATAAATGCCAGAATATTTGATAGTAATTACAAGAATGTAGAACAATCAAGTTTTATAAAGGCCGCTGAATGGATGTTAGCACCAGGAAACGACCCGTCTAAGGCACCTCAAATAATCAATAATTCATGGGGTGGTTCACAGTATTTGACAGATACTTGGTTTAAATCAACTGTGGATAGGTGGAGACAGGCCCATATATTACCTGTATTTGCAGCAGGTAATCAGATGCCTGGAGAATCATTACCTGGCGAAAGCAGTATAGTTATACCTGCATCATATCCAGAATCTTTCGCAGTAGGGGCGGTAGATATAATGGGCAACCTAGCTTCATTTTTCAAAAGAGGGCCATCTCTATTTGATACAAGCCTTATAAAGCCAGAAATTTCTGCTCCTGGTGTTAAGGTTAGGTCAAGTATCAAAGATACTTATGCCTATATGAGTGGTACTTCAATGGCAGCTCCTCATGTAGCCGGTGTTGCAGCCTTGATAAAATCTGCCAAACAAAATCTAGATGATAGGGAGATACAAAAGATATTGGAAGAAACTGCAACTCCTAGGACCGATTCTTACTACAAAACTACACCTAATAATGGATAGGCTATGGAATTGTCAATGCTTATGCTGCAGTCGTAAAAGGCAATGGATAAGGAAATAGGGACTATTAGGGGAAGAGTAATGTCTGACGGAAAACCAATAGAGGCAGAGATAAGTGTAGAAGGTACAGATATTAAGGTTAAGAGTAACTCCACAAGTGGTGAATTTTTCCTTGTATATCCATCAGAAGGTGATATAAAAATATCTTGCAAGGCATTTGGATATAATTCTATAGACAAAACTACTAAGATTAATAAAGAAAACTACTCACATGTAGATTTTGATATGATAAAACCTACAAGAAATTTAGAAGGTAGTGTCAGTGATAAATCAGGTACAAAATTATCTGATGTGAATGTATATTTGGTAGAAGATGCTACAACTGAGATTGAATTAACAGGAAATAATGGTAGGTTTAGTATCAAAGATGTTCCAGTAGGTGAATACACACTCAGAGCCTTTAAGCATGGATATAAATTCTATGAAAAAGGTAACACTTGATGAAAATTCAGATGATTTCGATATAAAGCTTGGAAGACAAGAATAATTTAGGCGACGTTGAACTTTATTATGATAATGGTAAAGAAAACGAAAGTGGAAAAAACCAGATTGTTGGTATAAATGGTGATTTAGGTGTAGCCGTTTCATTCAAGCCAAAGAAAAAAGCTACCTTGAGTAAAGTAAAGGTTAGGTTTGCTAGCGATATAGAGAATACGGGAACTTCTGCTATGATTTCTGTTGTGAAATTCGATAGTAATAAACGTATAAAAACATTATTAATGCCGGTAAAAGTTAGACATTTGAATGTCTTTGGAGATACTGAGATAGATTTAGAAAAGTATAATATACAGGTAGACGGAGAATATGTTCTAATAGAACCAGATTATGATACGAATAAATCAATTGTGGTAGCTCTTGACAGAACAGCTAGCAATATGAAGAAATATTCATATCAAATTGACCGTGGCTATTTCAGGTCTTATGATAGTCTAGATAATAAAAAGGGTGCTCTAATGATAAGATCAGTATTATCATATGATGAGGGAGCCAGTGATATGATTATGGTGGCTAGGATGATGATCAGAAGCAGAAAGTGCCTGATAAGGATAAAGAACCTGAAAAAGACGAGGAGCCTAAAAAGACAAGGAACCTGAAAAAGACAAAGAGCCTAAAAAGATAAGGAACCTGAAAAAGATAAGGAACCTGAAAAAGACAAAGAGCCCTAAAAAGACAAGGAAATGAGAAAAGACAAAGGGCCTAAAAAGATAAGGAACCTGAAAAAGACAAAGAGCCTAAAAAGACAAGGAAATAGAAAAAGACAAAGGGCCTGAAAAAGAGAAAGAACCTAAAAGAGAAGGAGCCTGAAAAAGGATAAAGAATCCGATAAAGAGCCTAAAAAGATAAAGAGTCTGTAAAGATATAAATCGGATAGTAGCTTTGAAAATGATGTGAAAAAGGCTATTGAGGATATGAAGAAAAAGATGAACTAAATAAAAAGGATGAAGATGATAAGGTTAAAGAGAATAAATTTAGATCAGCTAAGATAAATAGAATCAGCGGAAATAATAGGATATCCACTGCCATAAACTTATCAAGAAATTACTTTGACCATGCTAATACTCTAGTATTGGTAAATTCTAAAGAATATCCCGACTCACTTACGGCTGCTCCATTGGCAAAAGCTTTGAAGGCACCAATTTTGTTAAATGATTCTAATAGACTTGATACTCAGGTTAAAAATGAAATTAGAAGATTAGGAGTGAAAAAAGTTATACTAGTAGGGGGTAATAATTCTTTGGCTATTGGTATTGAAAAAGACCTAAAAATTATGAATTTAGAATTAAGCAGGATAGCTGGAAAAGATAGGTATGATACATCTGCTAGACTTGCTAAGCAATTGGTCAAACTTACTGATTATAGTGACAGGGCTATAGTTGCGTCAGGTGAAAATTTTCCTGATGCACTGACTGCATCATCAATTGCTGCTAAGGATGACCTTCCAGTATTATTGGTAAAATCAACTAGTATCCCTTATTACATTGATGAGGTAATGAAGGATATGGGAATAAAGAAAACAATATTGTTGGTGGTAATAAATCAATTGGTAAGAATATAGAGTCTGAATTAAGGGCAGAGTATAGAATTGCTGGTAAAAATAGGTATGAAACTGCCAATCTTGTTAGAGAATATGGATATAAAAACCATATTCTTAACGACAGGTGAATCTTTTGCAGATGCATTAGTGTCATCGGCTTTGGCAGCTATGGAAAATGCACCTATACAGTTATTAAATCCGAAAAATAATTCAGATAATTATATAGACTTCACTAATAGAGAAAACATTGAAGACATAATAGTTTTAGGTGGAGAAAAAGTATTCCTGAACATATTGTTGATTTTTATAAATATTAAATAAAAATTAGCCTTAATAGGTGGCTTTGTACTAGTATAAGCCACTTTTTCATATAAAAAGTCCATTACAGGGCGGGACTTTTTAGATTTTTCCAGTATTTTATCTTATAAATTTCTATCATAGACTAGGAATTTATACCCTAGGGTGCTTTTTCAGGTATTATATAGTCTGATTCCGATACCTTAGTCCATAGGCTAGGATTAATCTGGGGAAAAGAAGCTATCAGCCTCTATGGGACTATCTTCGTCTATTTCTGTAATATATAGCTTACTAGCAAGATCCATAAATTGCTTATAGACATTGTCACCACCACATATAAAAATCTTCTCATCCGGATGGTTAAGTGCATATTGGGCAACCTGGTCCTTTGAGTGAAGGGTGAAGGCCTGATCATAATGGTCATTGCCCTCTAGTAAGTATTATATTCTTCCTATTCAGTAGGGGTCTTTTGGAAAACTAAAAGTAGTTTTTCTTCCACATACTATAGTGTGGTTTAGGGTAGTTTCCTTGAAATACTTTAGGTCTTCCTTAAGGTGATAAAGCATATCTCCATCTATACCAATGGCCCTTGTATTTTTAGTCATGGCAACTATCATATATATATTATCTATCATATATTATCTCCTAATTTATACTAAGATAGGATATGGTATTGGATTTACCATATCCCTAATATTACACTTGCATAGGCTATAGGCCCTATATTTTACTATATAGCTAACTCAAATTGGAAGTTAGGTTTTACTGGATTATAGTTTTCCATTGTAAAAATCATCTATAGTGAAGTCATAGAAGTTGGTTTTTCTGGATTTAGGACCAACCCAACAGACTCATGTCCTTCCTGAGGGTCTCTTTGCAATCATTTCCCTTATCTGGTCTACATGCCTATCATATATATGGGCATTATTTACATAATGGCAGAATACGCCAGGTTCCAGGCCAACATGTCTTGCAACCATCATCTGAAGAGCCACATACTGGATTTTATTAATTGCATTGGCAACTGCTACGTCAGATGACCTCTGAATAAGAGTAAGGTCAAGGTATCCATCTCTACAGACCACTGTGTTTCCATTGCACATGGGAAAAAGCCCTGCTGTTTCTCTAGGGTCAGCCTCCTGGTATAAGTTAATTATATGCCTTCTACCATATGGTTTGCTTTCTAAATTTTCAAGTAGCTTGTCTATAAGCTTATACCTTTTGACAGTTGCACCGTATCTCTGACCAATAGTTCTGTCGCCTAAGTCCCATTCATCCCACCAAGTAATACCATACTTATCCCTTAAAAGATCAAGATTATTACTCTGGTCCTGGTATATCCATAATATTTCTTAATGCCAGACTTCCATGCAACCTGTCTAAGTGTAATAATTTGGGAGTTCACCCTTTGAAAAGGTCATATCTTTCAAATACCTGGTTCACAAACATTGTATGTGATGGCGTACCATCAGCATATTTTGGTCTAACTTTTTCTCCTAGGGTATTGTTACCACTATTTAAAATATCGTTGCAAAGTGATTTTAGATTATTATCTGCTATAGTCATCATTACCTCCTATAAAAATACCTTTATATTCTAGATGTAAATACATTTCATAAAAACATATAATAGTATTTTTACCATATATTATCTAAAAGTATCAGTTATATTACATATTTTCTAGGTATTCGTAAAATATACCAAAATTTATATAAATTGTAATAGCAATGTTATTTGAAAAATAATTTCATAAATTTATATACTAGAATTAGGAAATTATTTATAATTTATTACTCATTGTTTGTTTAATTTTTATTGGAATTATGTGAGGTGTGTATATGAAAAATTGGTGAGAAATACGGCTTTAATCATTGCAACAGGTTCAGCTAGCAGTAACGAGTCTAGCCCCAGGTGTATATGCTCAAGATGTAAGTAGTCAAAATATTAGTGGTAGTGATAGGTTTTTCTACAGCTGTTAAAATATCACAGTCAGGATGGAACCAGTCTGAGACAGTAATCCCTAACTCATGCTAATGCAGTGGCAGACTCCCTTTCAGTTGCTCCACTTGCAAGTAAACTAAGGGTCCAGTTCTTTTAACTCAAAGCAATGCCTTGAATGAAGCTACAAGGACAGAAATTTGAGATTAGAGCTAAAAGGTACTAATTATCGGTGGACAGGATTCTATATCATCAGGTTTAGAGGATAGCTTAGAAAGCTTCTTCGCTTGAGGTTGAGAGAATTCAGGGGTCTAGTAGGGAAGAGACATCACCAAATATTGCTAAAAAAGCTTAAGGACCCTAACTAGTGACAAGTTCCAGGCTGCATTTTTGGTTAATGGTCACAAGGGACTTGCAGATGCTGCAGTATTGGAGCCATAGCAGAAAAATGGATCACCCATACTATTTACTTCTAATAGTAAGCTAGAAGCTACTAGGTCAGACTTGAGTCTCCTAGGTGTAGATAATGTTTATGTAATTGGAGGTAACCTTAGCCTAGTGGATGGATTTGATTCTATCGCAGCTAATGTAGAGAGAATAGCTGGATCTAATAGGCAAGAAACAAACCTTAAGATGATGAATAAGTTCAGCCCAAACCCAGGGAGTTGCATACCCACAGATGATGGGGCAGTAAAAAGGCCAATAGACTTATAGATGCAGTCTTAATTAATTCAGGAATAATCGCTAGTAACGCCCGAGACAGGTCAAAAAGATAAGGATGTTGAGCAGGTAGGGCCAGCCCAGCCATCAAATTCCTCAAACCCTATCCGAGGGGGCAGTTGTCTTAGTTAATTCGAATACTGGTCTTTCCTTTAACCAGTATAGGACCCTATATAATATGTCAAGCTTGACAGGTCTTACTCAGGTTAGTGGTGGAGACACACTAGCCAATAGCATGGATATATTAGCTAGGCTAATGCAAAATAAGGGTACGCCAGAGCTGACCAGGCCTTTGATAGCCTAATGAAGCCAGAGGGCCTAGTTGCTGAATACATATTGATGGAACAAAGAAGCTGATTAGTGGTAGCCAGTTCTACCTACAGCCAAAATGGATATTAGCTTCAACCTAACCTATGATAAAACAAGGATGGAGTCATATTAAAGAATATGGATAGTCAGATATTAGTGTCAATCTGAAGATTCTTAGTGCCTACTGGAAAAATGGGATGTTGTAATATCTAGCAGGGCCAGGTAAGAAAGATGGATCTTAGTTATGAGTTAGATGGATTATCTGGTATACAAATTCCGGCGTATCAACTCATGATATTAGCCCTAAGTATTCAGTGACTAGTTCAAAATGATATACCTGCTAAGGCGGTTAATATAGGTAAAAATATGTTGAGATAGGATATAAGTCAGCATGTGGCTGAAAAGAAAATGGCTATGATAAGCTTTGTTACACCAGTTGTAACTGGTAATCCAAACAAGGTATGGCAACACCTCCAGGCATATTTAAGGTAAATAAAAATGAAAAATGCTGTCTTAAGAGGACCAGGATACGCATCACCAGTCAAGTACTGGGTACCATTTAATGGACAGTTAGGAATCCATGATGCATATTGGCAGCCAGCATTTGGTGGAAGTAGGTACCTACATGCAGGATCGCATGGTTGTGTAAATACACCGCTTTCAAATATGTCATACCTATACTCAAAAATCAGTGTAGGCACACCAGTTATTGTCCACAAATAACTCTATAAGTATAATTAAGACATTGAAATATTAGCTTGATTTTATTGTAAAATAGCAAAAATTCAGAAAATTTATCTTTAATGTTTACAAACTAATATATTATGATTATAATATTAGTAAGGACTGTTAGTATAATAACAATCTCTTACTAATTTTTATTATTTTATATGTGGAGGAAATATTATTATGTGGGAAAAGGACATCAATATCAGTGAAATCAGAGAAATTAGAACAAAGACTACTGCCTATGTTGGTGTAGGAGCTATAGAAAAATTTAATGATATAGCTAAAGAAATGTCGAGACAAAGGGCTTAGATAGTGTTCTTATCATGACAGGTAGAGGTGCTTATAAGAAAACAGGAGCTTGGGATGTAGTAGAAAAAGCCTTAAAGGATAATAACATTAAATATGTATTATATGATAGGATTACTCCAAACCAGAGCATAAGGATGTTGATGAAGCGGTGATATGGCTAAAAGAAATCAATGCAAAGGCTGTTATAGGTATAGGGAGGAGGTAGCCCCTATGATGTAGGCTAAATTTGCAGCTATTCTTTAGAATATCCAGACAATAAGGCTGCAGACCCATGTAAGTTTACTTTAATTCCTAACAAGGCAGTTCCAGTAGTTGCTATAAACCTAACTCATGGTACTGGTACAGAAGTTGACAGGTTCGCAGTTGTATCAATACCAGAAGAAGAGTTAAAGCCTGCAATAGCATATGACTGTATATACCCAATATATGCAATAGATGACCCAGGTCTAATGACTAGCTTGTCTGAATTTCAGACTATGTCAGTATCTGTAGACGCTGTAAACCATGTATTTGAGGCGGCAACAAGTATAGTTGCTAATCCACTAAGTATTCTACTAGCAAAGGAAACAGTTAGACTAGTACATGACTACTTACCAAAGGCACTTAAGGATGGATCTGACCTAGAAGCTAGATACTACTTAGCATATGCTTCTATGATAGCAGGTACATCTTTTGATAATGGTCTTCTACACTTTACTCATGCTCTTGAGCATCCACTAAGTGCAGTAAAGACTGACTTAACTCATGGTTTTGGTCTTGGAATACTTCTTCCTGCAGTTGTTAGGCAGGTGTTTGATGCTAAGAAGGAAACTATCCTTGAAGTATTTGCACCTATTTTTGGAGATAAGAAGGATATAAATGCTGAAGAGGCGGCTAACCTAGTCAGAGAATGGTTGCATTCAATAGGTCTAACTCAGACTCTTAAGGATGAAGGCTTCACTGAAGCAGACCTTGATAAGCTTACAGACCTAACATTTACAACTCCATCTCTTGACGGATTATTGGCATGTGCACCAGTAGAAGCTTCTAGAGAATTTGTAAGAAAGATATGCGAAGAATCACTTTAAGTTTATATTAAAGAGGGCATTTGCCCTCTTTTTATGGAGTCATTTACTCACCAAAGACGTATATATACTGAGAGGTACAAATATTTTCCTGATTAGTAGCCCCAAATTCACATTTTCTTATCAAATGTGGTATAATAAAAATAAGTTTCATTTGTAATTATTTATGTGAATTGTTAAATTTTATGGAACTTTACTATACTGCCTTTTAGAATAAGTACGAAATTGACTATATATCCAGACTAAATGGATAATTTGGAGGATATAATGAAAAAGGTAAATACTATAGAAATTACTGTGGATGTAAACAATAATATATTTGAGGTTGATGAGAAGCATGAGACAGGCCCAATAGACATGATTAAGATACTGTCACTTATAATAGGGTAGTATGATGCTATGAATGATACTGATGATAGAGGCTGTAGATGTTTTAGCGGGAGATTTTTAATAAGGTTCTAGATAGGGCTCACAGACTTAGGTAGGGTAAACCTAAAAATTGAGTCTACCAGCCAAATACTTTATGACTAGTGACCAGGAAATATATGAGGTTGCCTACAACAAAATATAAGTGGTGTGGACATGGTTAGTGTCTTGATAGTTGTACTAGAATTTATCAAGGACCTTGCTTGACTCTTTGCCTTAAACTCAGATATAGAGTATGAAGTCAAGGGCTAAGGGCTTGAGTGAGCTTAACCAATTCAAGAAGACTCTTGACTATATTGAAGGCCTATCTGGAATATTAAGTATGACTGGATATAGCTGTACAGGAAAAGAGAAGCCTTAATATGGACTTTTACAGACACTACGTTTGCTAGCATAGATAAGCTATCACATGTATGCAGGGTGAAGATGCTGATGAGCTTTTAGAAAAATCTAAGAAGCTAGATGATGTAGATGAAAAAGGAGGAACGTAGGTATGATGCACTGATGGAGCTAAAAAGGCACAGGCTAGTAATGAAGGCTTTGAGTCGCGATCTATAGTCATCACATACATGGTTCTCTGCTCATGGTCATGACCATAGTCATGATCATACACATAAGCATGGGTGTGCTCATGTGGTCAAGATCATGGCAAGGACACTCACATAAGAACTAGTCATACATAGACCTCAAGACATTAATTTAAAATATAGTAAAAGAGATTTAGGTGGACAGCCTTTTATGGATTTGTTACCCTTTTGATTTAAAAATTCACTTTCTATTATGAGATTTTCTATTAGCATCTGAGCTATATAAGTAGGGTTTGGAAGCTATAGATAGAAGATCTATATGGTATAATTTGTTTATAGAATTATGAGGATGAATTATGAATTTAAAATATATATATCACAGTGGATTTTACTAGAATTTGAAAGACCTATATGCTTTTGACTACTATAAGGAGATATCCCTAGTCTTGATAAGAAAAAGAAGCTATATGTTTTTGTAAGTCATTCTCACCGACCATTTTAATGAAGACATATTCGATATATTTAGAGACCATAAGATGGAATACATCTTATCTAATGACGTAGTTCCTAAGATAAGAAGATGCAGACAGGCTCATATTCTTTTGGAGCCAAACAAGGAATATTATTTTTAATGAGTTGGGGGTGGAAACATATCTAGCACGGACCAGGACTTTGCCTTTTATGGTTTCCTACAATGGGAAGACTATATACCACGCAGGAGACCTGTAATGGTGGACATGGGTTGGCTTTTGAAACAGAAGAAGAGTTTGATAGCCTTACAAGAAACTTTTAAAAATGAAACTAGATAAGATGGGAGCTAGACTAATAGACACAGCTATGGTGCCTCTTGACCCAAGGCAGTGGTGACCGCTTTTGATTGAGGGGCATGAAGTATTTTCATTGAAAAACGAGACCAAGACACCTAGTTCCTATGCATTGTTGGAACAAGTTTGAAGTAATTGATAAGTTTAGAAGTAGGAACAAGGACCTACTAGGAGATATAGACCTAGTGGATACCAATAAGATTCCTGCTGAGGGTATAAGCTTAGACTAGTACCCAAAATTAGAAATTTGATTATAATATTTACTGTTGAATTATCGTTAAAAATAGAAAGGAGCTTAGATGAAGCTTTGTGATTTTTGATAAAGATTGGCTTTGGACACATAAAAATCTCATAGAAGTGATAAGATTAATATTGAAAAGTCATCTAGATAAGTCCACACAGATTTGTACAATCCATTTGGTTTTCAGATGAAATTATAATGATTGACAGGCCCACTGAGCTAGAAGATAAGGTAAAGAAAAAGCTCTGTCCACCACTTTCTTCTATAAGGATGGAATGTAGGTTTAGAGGACTCAGAAAAGACCCAAAAGATGTAATGAAGTCATATTGGCCGAATATTAAGAAATATATATTCTAATGTACCCATCCTTTACGTTGCATGAAGACCTTGAGCATATGACAAGGGAAACTGTTTGAGATAAAGCTACCAGAAGACTATATATACTTTAGGTTTGTAAACCAGAAAATAGACATAAAAGAGATGGTTAAAAGGCAGCTTTCTAGAGATATAGAGGTTGAATTTGAGGTGGCTAGAAAAGAACCTGAACATAGACGACAGGGATAATATCAATAAATTAATTGAAAACCTCGACCTTGAGCTTGAGGAAGTCCTATCTCAAATAGAGGCTGATGATAAAGAAGACCCTCAAAATGAAGATGCCTATAAAGCTTGATACTATTGATCCTAGAATGGATATGTGATAAGGATGTTTTGCAGACCTTGTTAGAATTGGGGGATATAAATGAGAGCTTTAGAACTGTGGCAATAGAGGGGAGGTATTTTCACACTGAGGAGGTAAATCCTAGGGAGTGGTAAGTCCATGTATTCTATTTTTATCACCGACACAAGTGGAGCCCTGCTATGCAAACTACAGCTAAGGATAACAATGTGGATATGGTAAAGAATGCCACAAAAAAGGGTTCCTATATAAGGGTAAAGGGAGATATTATAGTTAGCTCCTATACTGATGAAATAGAAATGACGGTAACTGGAATTAGGACTCAGGATAAAAAGTCAAGACAGGATACTGCCCTAGAAAAAGAGGGTCGAGCTCATGCCCTATACCAAGATGTCAGCCATGGACTCTGGTAGTCAGCGTAAAAGAACCTTATAAACAAGGCGATAGAATGGGGCCACAAGGCAGTTAGACTACGACCACGGCTGGTTCAGGCCTTCCAGATGCTATGAATGCGTCTAAGGGTAAGGATATAAAAGTAATATATGGGGTTGAGGCTTACCTAGTCGATGATGACCTAGATATAGTACAAAAATCCCAATGAGAGAGATTTTAACCAAGGTTTGTAGTTTTTGATATAGACTACAGGAGTTTTTCAGTTACAGGTGATAATATAACGGAAATTGGAGCAGTTTTACTGGAGGATCGGACAAATAAAGGACAGGTTTTTCGACCTTTTTGTTAATCCAAGAATGGACATACCATATGAGGTCCAAGAACTTACAAATATTACAAATGATATGGTAGAAGATGCACCTACCTATGAAGAAGCTCTAAAAAGTTTATGGACTTTGCCAGGACTCCATCCTAGTCGCCCATAATGCAGACTTGACACTGGATTTATTGCTCAAAAGTGCAGTCAAGTTGGATTAGACTACAAACATGAAAAAGATAGACACTTTTTACTTGCTAGAGTCTTGATGCCAGATATAGAAGAGGTTTGGTTTGGACAGACAGCTAAGGCCTCAGCCATTAACCTGAGTGGTCATCATAGGGCTGTAAATGATGCTGAGGCAACTGCACAAATATTCCTCAGATTTATTAGCATGATGAAAAAGATGGTGTGGAAAAACTCTCAGACATAAATAAGGTCTATGGAAAGATGAGACCATACAAAGCTGAGACCAAGCCATGCAACAATATATGCACAAAAATTACCTAGGGTTTAAGACATCTCTATGAATTAATCAGTGATTCCCATCAAACCATTTCTACAGGCAACCCCTAATGCTAAAGAGCCTAGATTACAAAAGCGTGAAGGCCTAATAGGTAGTGCTTGTTCAAGTGGCGAAGTCTGGTGTACAAAATAAGACCAAGGAGGAAATGGGAAAAATCTTAGAGCTTTGACTTTATTGAAGTTATGCCCTTAGACAACCTCAAATACCTGGTTGAATCTGGAGAAATAGAGCCTTCGAAGAGCTAAAGGCTATAAATACTAGTTGACCTTGGTGATAACTATGATAAGCCTGTAGTTGCTACTGGTGATGTACATACACTAGAACCACATGAAAGACTATGTAGGAGTGTACTTAAGTATTCACAGATACCTAAATACAAAAGAATATAGAAAGTCTTCATTTCAGGACCACTGATGAGATGCTGGAGGAGTTTGCCTACTAGGTGAGGAGACGGCCTATAGGGTGGTAGTAGAAAACTCAAACAAGATAGCCGATATGTTTGAAGACATAGAGCCAATACCTGATGAGACTTATGCCCTGTTATAGAGGGGTCTAAGGAAGAACTAAGGAGAATGTGTTTTGAAAAGGCAGAGAATCTATGGTTATCCATTGCCTGAAATAGTTGAGAATAGGCTTAATAGGAGCTAGACTCAATTATAGGTAATGGATATGCTGTTCATATATTATAGCCAACAAGCTAGTTGCCCAAGTCCCTATCTGATGGCTATCTAGTTGGATCAAGGGGTCAGTTGGATCTTCTTTGCTGCAACGATGAGTGACATTACAGAGGTAAATCCATTACCTGCCCACTATGTTTGTCCAAATGAGGAGTTGTAAGTACTCGGAATTTTTGGTACTGGTGGTATAGGTTCAGGTATAGACCTGCCAGACAAGGAAAATGTCCTAGGTGTGGAAGCAGTTGATAAAGGAGGGTCAGGATATACCTTTTGAGGTATTCCTTGGCTGGAGGTGATAGGGAACCTGATATTGACCTGAATTTCTCGAGACCTACCAAGCAACTATTCATAAGTACACAGAGGTTATTTGGTAAAGCTACCTTAGGGCTGGTACAATTGGTGCTGTCCCAGGACTGCATTTGGATATGTTAGAATTTCTCTAAAGTAACCACTTAGACCTAACTAATGCTGAAATGACATGGCTTACAAAGGGTTGTACGAGGGTTAAGAGGACTTCTGGTCAGCACCCTGGAGGTGTAATGGTAATACCACTACAAGAATGTTCATGATTTCACACCGGTCCAGTATCCAGCCAACGATAAATCTTCTGTGTAATCACAACCCATTTCGACTACCATTCAATAAGTGGTAGAATTTTTACGCTAGATATTCTAGGACATGACGGTCCCACAACAATCAGAATGCTAGAGGATATGACGGGTATTAAGATAACAGATATACCCTTGATGAGTCCAGCTACTATGTCCCTATTTACTTCCACAAAAGGCCCTGGGTATTGGCCTGAGGATATAGATGGTACTACGTAGGGTCTATGGCCATACCTGAATTTGGAACAAAGTTTACGAGACAAATGCTGGTTGATACAAAACCTACAACCTTGCTGAATTAGTCAGGATCAGCTGGGCTTTCCCACAGGACAGACGTTTAGCTAATAATGCCCAAGACTTAGTTAGGGGCTATATTTGTAGGTCTAAAGGAGGTTATTTCAACACACTGACGACATAATGAACTACCTATATTTATGGGTCTTAAACCAAAAATGGCCTTTTACTATAATGGAGTGTTAGAAAGGTGAGGGTCTAAAGCCTGAGCATGAAGAGGCCATGCTGGAAAATGAGTTTCCAGACTGGTATCTAACGTCTTGTAGAAGATTAAATATATGTTTTCAAAAGGCATGCAGTTGCTCTATGTAATGACCTCATTCAGGATAGCCTACTGTAAGGTTAACTATCAGGAGCCTTCTATGCTACATATTTTACTACTGAGGGTGATGACTTTGATATTGAGCTTATCACTTCTGGAATAGATAATGTTAGGAAAGACTTAATCAAATAAAGGGCTGAGAACCAAGGCAAACCACAGGAAAATTCTGTAGCATACAATATTGAGAGGTCGTTGTCGAAATGTATGCTAGAGGTATAGAATTTGTGCATATAGACCTCTATGAGTCAGATGCTAAGACTTCAAGATATACGGACCGAAGAAAATACTACACTATGGTATCCTTCAGGGATAGGGAAAAATGCGGCCCTTAGTGTGGTAGATGCTGAAAAAGATGGTAAGTTCCTGTCTAAGAGGACTGATCAGAGGACCAAGCTATCTAAAACTTGTGGTGGAAGCTATCTGAACATGGGGCCTAGATGGAATGAGCGAGAAAAATCAGCTATCCTTCTTCGCCACAATTTCATAAAAATATAGATTGAAGAACTAGGTAAAAGATGTTAGAATCAAGTATGAAGATATTTCTAGCTGCCATATTTATATTAACATAATAGCATGCTTAATGTAAAAATATATTTACAGTCATTAAGGAAAAGGAGAGGTTATGTATAAATGAACTAAAAATTAAAAGTAAAACCTATTGGGACTAGCAGCTATATCCTTTTGGGCCTTGGCCTTTCCATTTTTCAAAGGTTGCAATGCAACATTTTACTCCTTTGCACTTGGTTTTGAGGGTTGTATAGCTTCAGTTGTCTTACTTGTAATAGGTATATTCACCAAGATTAGACTACCAAAGGCCAAGGACTTGGGCTGGCTCTCTTATCGGCTGCCTGTGGTTTTGGAGTATACCTCTTGTATTTAATAAAGGGTATACAGACCATAACATCTGCATCTTCAAGTATCATTATAGCCCTTACACCAATCTTAACTGCCATAGAATCAAGCAAGATATATGGGAAAAGATAAATAAAATAGGATGGATATCTACGGTGACAGCCTTTGGTGGCGTACTTATTATGATGCTATGGGATGGGTACTGTCAGTAAATATGGGTATGATTTGGACCCTTGCTGCATCGGTATTATTTTCTATATACAGCACCTTAATGAAACTATCTATGGATGGTTATAAAGGGGATTGAGATTGTTACCTACAGTATGCGTATTTTCAATCCTATATTGTCACCTTTCTCCTCCAAGCAAAGGAGACTACTGGCAACATCTAGTAAGTATATACTAGTTTGGTTATTTTAAGTGTATTCTGTAGTGTACAGCTCACTTCCTATGGAGTATAGCCTATCAATAGCTGATAATACAAGTGAGGTGGCAAATCATAGCTTTTTAACGATGTCTTTGCAACCCTATTAGGGTCACTAGTTCTGGTGGTGCCAAACCTTGGAACAATAATTGGTGGTAGTAATCATAATATCTAGTATGGTTGTATTTTCAAAAAGGAATATAGTATATAAAGGTAAATAGATACACAAATTTATTATGCTTTTAATTTTAAAAAGAGGTTGCCACATGGTCAGGACTCAGAAAATTCTATTCCTGGGGTCCACATAGGCAACCTCTTTATTTTCAGATTTTCTTTTATTATTATAGTCATCCTTCCAATAGTGTAGGGCATTTATTTTTAGCTGATCGTAATGGAAATACTGCTGATATATCCAGGTCATAAGAACGATTATAGTCGATATTACCGTATATCTCTATAGTTACTAAAATTATTAATATAATAGGGCGTATCCAATCGATATGAGAGTCCAAGTATAGTCGTATTAAATGCACCGGGTAGAGGCCTGTTTAATTTTTATAGGTTTGCAAGGACCGAATATATAAAAATTAAATAATAATATAAATACTATTGGCACGACGAATCTTATAAAGTTATATATAAGGGTTAGTATATAAAATTCATCTAGGCTATCCCTGATTATGTTTGCGAACTTTCCTCCATATACAAAAATACAACGTCAGTATTACTGCCACAAAAAGCAATTGCATATAAAAAGCTAATAGGTTTTCTCTTTTATAAAGGACCTGGTTTCAGAAAATTATAGGCTTCATTTTGACCTATTATGAGGTTCTTAACTGCCTTTGAGAATGTCCAAACAGCAATTAAAAGGTGATTTCCAGTAGCCTTAAACTCTATTAGATGATTGCTGAATCCACCACTAAAGGAGAATATTAGATGTCCCAGCAGGAACATTAGTCCTAATTGAGGCTTCAACAAAATCTATTATAGATGGCATATAGGCAAGGCACACATCAAAAGCATTACTGATGGGAATATAGACAATGTCAAATAGTAAGGGCAACACCTACTGCGATCTTGAAAATATCTGTTATATTTAATTGTCCTACTAAATATTTGCTTTTATCCATATTTTTTAAGAGTTTTCCTAATTACCTCCCAATACTACTTTTAATATGTTTTAACACATTCTACCCATAAAAACTCAACTTATGTTATAATATTAATAGAGAAAAGTTTCTGAGGAATGTTTTGACGATTAAATGCAATAAATACGACCATAAATTAAAACACTTTCCAAAAACATATGTAGCAGTAGATTTAGAATTAACTGGCAGTACTGTCTAAATTATATAATCGAGACTAGCAGCCCTAAAAAGGTAGTAAGATGGTGAAAGTCATTGATGAGTTTCTAGCCTGGTTAAGCCTCCGGATTATAAGGTATTAGATAATAAGAATAGGCCTAATAGGAGGATAAGCACTAGCAGGTCAAGTTACTGTAAATGTTGATGGACAGGAGATTTATTGTATAGACGAAATTTATAGAGGACTAACAGGAATATCTAATGATATGATCAGCAGAAAATAGTATAGTGTCATTAGAAATTTTATAACTTTATAGGAAATCTACCTGTAATAGGGCATGGTATGGGCAATACATACGTGAAATCAAGGATGCTCTTTTGATAGGATTTTGGGTAAGGATTTTGAGAATCCTTGTATTGATACTTTGACCTGGGAATTTATCTATGGAGAAAAATTTTCTCTAATACGCCTATGGCTATCTCAGCATATGTAGCAGTACATAGGGCAGATCAGACGCCATAGAACTCACTTATCCTACCTTTCCATCTTATCTGACCTAAAATCAAAGTACGGAGATAATTATGGTACAGAGTTTTTCCAGTGGATGGATGGGGCACTTTTAAAAGCAAAAATAGGATCTTAAAAATAGGGTCATGAATAGCATTAATTCCAAAACTGGAGCTCGAAAAGGCATATTTAGAGGACAAGAGGCTGGACCTGGACTTTTTCAATTCCAAATTTTTGCCTTTCAAGCAGTTAAATTAAAAATACGCCAGACTTTAAGAGTTGTTAGATGAGTACAATATAAAATTAACCAACTCTTTGGATTTGAAACTGGACTACTATATAGTCAAAAACATCTACTATACAGGTGACCTTGATAAACAATATATATAGTCGATTTAAATAGATTGGGCAGGTCTGTAAGGATTATGTCTTTAGGAGGCTTGCTACAATATTAAGAAATTTGAGTCAATAGATGATTGGGGAGTACCTGACTCTGTCTTGTATTGACTTTAAGGATAAAGAAGAATTTACCTATAATGATTTTAATTACGAGTCTAGGGAAAGGTAGAAAAGACTAAGGCATGGGTGCAATAGTATAGAGGAAATATCTAATCAAATAGATTATGTTATAGTGGGAGGGCTATGATAAGCCTGTATTCTATGATTCAAAAGAACATGAAATAGTATTGCCATCTACATCTTGACTAATATATATGTAATAAATGATTCTGAGAAATAACAGAATTTGATGAGGGGGATATATGTTTAAATGAGATAAAATTTGAAAAGGCGCATATATTTGGGACTAGGTCTTATATTTGACTGGAATTTTCTTGATAAGGGCCGATGCAGCAGCAATTAGGAGGATAGATGGACCTGATAGGTACCAGACGTCCTTGAATGTTGCTGGACCACCATAAGTCTGATATGGCCATAGTAGTTAGTGGTAAAGACTTTTCCAGATGCCCCTATCAGTATTAGTCTTGCAAGTAAGCATAAGGCAACATATTATATTAGTGAAAACCTAGTTCAGATGTCTTTGAGCATAGAAAATTTGCTGCAGAACTCTTAAATAGGGAAGATAAAAATGTAATCATTGTAGGTGGTAGACCCCATTCTGTAAGAAGTAGCCTTGTAAAGTTTCCTTTAAGTAGAAAGGATGAGGGAAGCGATAGGTACGATACAAGCTTGAAGGTTGTTGAAAGGGTTGAAATAAAATCTCGCATGCTGATGGAAGAAACTTCCTGATGCCCTATCTACTAGTGGACTTGTAGCAAAAACTAAAACTAGTCTCTACTAGTAGATGGTAGGAAAAACTAAATTTCTAAAAGACTATAGGGTCTTTATACAGTAGGTGGGAAAAATTCAATTGTAAATGCATATGGCAAGAGGATAGCAGTAGCAATAGGTACAGACCTGCAATCAAATACTTTTCTATAATAGATCCAAAGAACCTACTTATTGCAAGTGCAGGACTTCCAGATGCCTTGTCAGCATCATCTGGCAAGCATGATTGATACTGGAGTCCTACTATGTTCAGCTAGGGTAGATGACAATGCTATAGAACTGCGTAATCGTGACAATATTACGCAGTAGGTGGTAAAGTTGCAGTAAGTGGTCATTAATTCTACGGCGGACAAAGAGTATAATTACTCTATTGATTTAATGATGTAGGCTGACACTGAGTCAGACCTATGGTTTTCGAACAAGCATATTTGAGCTGGCTCTACCCAGGCATGGTCGCCTTATGGATATGATCAGTTCTACTATAATGAGGAGGGTATACTTGAAAGAGACAAAGGTTGTTTCAGTAAAGCTAGATGCTGACGGAAAAGGTGTACCAGATGATGACGGTAGACTGTCACAAATTAATTAGTATGAATAAAAGAAATTTCTAAATACTTTCTTTTAACGATTATAGGGGTATTATAGTTTGAAGCTATAAAAGATTTTTGTGGAGGAACTTAAACATGAATTCAAACTTTTGGTGATTCTAAAACCTGTAGCACTTTTGGTGTAGCATTTTACAGGGTAACTGTATAGGACAATTTGCCTCACTTATAAAGGACTATTATGTTGTGATACCGAATTTGAGGGCTTGACACCTGATTCTGATTTTAGTATCTGCAAGGTGCCAATCGATAAGATTATTGATTGGTTAAAAGAGCATAGTATCGATAGGATAGCATTTTATTGGGGTCATCCTATGGAACTTCAGTTGCTTTTGAAATATTAAGATATCAATCTGAAAATTGATAAGGCTGCCCTAGAACGCACTGCTATGAAGTGTAGCAGAATACAGGGTCTAAAATTTATATATGGAAATGAGACCTCTAATGGCCTTAAGAGCACCCAAAGAATTCTTTAGTAACTATATGGGTATCTAAACAGGAAGATGAACAGCATTGTATTGATGTTTATAGTGGTATTGACAATGACTGCTTAAAGAAAATTGCCTTTTCTTGCTGATTATACCTCACCATCAAGACTACAGGATGATACAAGTATTGTTTTCTTATTTGGAGAAGGATAAAAGCTAAAATCAACCTACCAGAAATTAAATCACTGGGAGCAGGTAAGATAAAAATAATTGATGGTATGAGTCATATGCAATACATGTTTGAGGACCCTCATCAATTTTAATTGAATGTGGATTGAGATTTCTTGATTTTATCATTTAAATATCATGAAGTATTTATTGATTGGGTCGATTTTAATTTTTAAAATATTTGAGTTACTCCCAATATGAAAATTTTCATATAATGATAATGGGTAAATTATGATACTATTTGGTACAGCACTTGGTCTTGCGGCTGGTGCTCTTGGTTACAAACTATATAAGGACAACGAAGAAGTAAATGAATTCCTTCGTGAAAAATTACACATTATGAGGCTGATTTCGAGTTTCGATGAGAAGATTTTGAGCTGGAAGATCTTGAGGCTCTAGAGATACCATCGAAGACCTGATAGATAGAAAGAATGCTCGTGACTTTGATGGAGATGAAGAGGCGGATGACGATCTAGATACTGTGGTATCTGCGAGACTTCGATAAGGAAGAAACCAAAATTAGAGAATCAGTTGTAGAAGATCAGCAGTTGAAAAGTGATATTATGAAAGAAAGAAGGATAAAGTTGATTATTTCAAACTTCCAAACTTAACTAGTTTTATACTTGTATTTGCTTTTGATTGTGTCCTTGATACCAATGAATATACGAGATTCGGGTTCAAAGCATACTGAAGTAAATAATTTTCAGGACTTTAAAAACGCTATTACAACTATAAATAGTAGTACTAGTGGTGCCGCAGAATATACTATAGTACTAAAATGATATTGAGTTTCCAAGTGAGTGGGTGGCTATATTTGCAAAATACAAAAGAATACACTTATTTTGGTGTAGGTAATAGATCAACCTTGGTGCAGTAGAGTCAAGTTCCTGTATCACACAATATGACGATCTATTAGGTAGTAGACAAAATCAGAAAATGAAAACAAGCTCTATTACAAGCAAAGATAGTGATTTCTCCGTTCTATTTCTCAATAGTTGTAGGAAATGGTAGTGGGACAAATCTACGGGACCCTGAATATGTATTCTGGAGTCTATAAGTGGCATAAAGGCTGACAAGAATATTTGATGGATCAGCATAATGATTACGAATGGTCAATTTAATATCACGTGTGAAATCAGTAATACCGAGATAACTTGCATGAGATGTAGAGTACCTTATAAGGCTGGTGGCGCTATTTTTGGATGATGCTAGTAATAGTGGTACTAATGTAAGCTTTAAATATTTATGGGTAGTATTCACTCTAATAAGATTATCAGGAAAGTGCATACAATATCAACGGTGGTGGTATTTATTTAAACAATGCGACTTTATACATGGAAGGCGGAAGTATTTCAAATAATGCCATAGAACACTCAACTAGAAAATGGACCGTATACACGTGGTGGTGGCATATTCATAAGGATGGAAAGAACCACTTTAAAAGGTGGCCTAATTTCTGAAACACAGCTCTGCAGGGTGGAGGATCTACGTTGATAAAGGCTCTATAACAACATATGATACCAAAATTACATCAAATAGCGCAAAAACAAGTGGTGGTGGTATATATAATAATGGAAACCTGATTTTTGAAGGGTGGTCTTACATCCGAAAATAAGACAATTTTTGATGTGGCTCGATGGTGGGTGATTACTAAGTCTCCAGAGGAACTATTGATCATTGAAGCAGGTACATTATCAATAATTCTCACAAACACTGGTGGTGGTATTCAAAATAGTGGAACTCTTACTAGTGGTGGTAAAATTTCATAATACCAAGAATTGGTGAGGTATTTACAATAGTCGTGGATCAAATGGGTCTAATAGTTACCGCTCCCAGGTACAATTATCATGGAAGGTGGGAGATTTCTTAATACAACAATAAAGTGAAAGGTGGTGGCATCTATGTCGTGGTGGAATTATCACTATAAAAAGGGTAGTATAATCAACAATAAAGCTGCCTATGGTGGCGGTGGTATATATGTCCAGGCAGGAAATGCAATCCTACAAGATGCTCTGATTACAGGTAACGTAGCTGTTGGAGGGGCTGGATTATTTAATGATGATTGGGCAACATTAACACTAGATGGAGCTGAAATATATGGGAATAAAGCTGAAATTGTTGGTGGAGGAATTTATCATACTGATGCTACTCTTAAGATTTTAAAGGGTGCTACATTGTAGACAACTCTGCAGAAAAAGCTGGAGGTGGCTTTTATTCAATAAAAAGGCTAAAGCAGAAATTCAAAAGGGTGCATCTAGCTAATACAGCTAAGGTTGCAGCGATGATATTATAAACCAAGGCGGAAGCCCTGATAATGGTATTAGTTTGGCTGATGCTAAAGAAATGAATACATTCCTTACGACTGATGGTTCAAATCACCCAATTATTGGTTGGTATAATGATAATAACCCTCGTTGGGAAAAAAATTCTCCAACAGAAGTTAATATATCAAACAAATTAACGGGAAATGTTTATCTGAAAGCAGCATATAGTATGACCCTTCAAAACCAACAACCCAAATAATCCAAACTTGGTAGGATAGATGGTCCGATAGGATAGAAACAGGAATTAATATATCTAAAAAGTATTATGATAAAGGCTAAAACAGTTATAGTGGTTAGGCATGACTTGTTTCAGACTCTGATGACTTCATCTGTCCTTGCAAACTTAAAGATGCTCTATTCTACTTAATCCTACAAATAAACGACCCAAGAGTTGCTACAGAAATCAAGAGACTAGGTGCACGAAGTAAGTCATAGTAGGTGGTCCAGACTCTATATCTGAAAAGGTAGAGGAGACCTAAAAGGTCTATGACAAGGATAAGGATGTAGAAAGAATAGCCGGTTAGATGAGGTACAGTAGCATCTGAAATGGTAGCAGCAGAAGGGTAGTTGGTATCACAGGCAAGAAGTACACAGGAGTAGTAGCTTGAGGCCAGGTATTCCCAGATGCCCTATCAGTTGGAAACATTTGCTTCTAGAGATGGCTATCCAATTCTTTTGGTTAAGAAGGACATGGTGCCAAACCAGGTCGAAAAGGGCCCATAAGGACCTTGAAATCAAGAAGACCTATATAGCTGGTGGAACAAAATACCATATCTAAGTTGACAGAAGCCAAGCTTCCTTCAGTAGTTGAGAGGATGACTGGTAGGGATAGGTATGAAACTCAGTCAGTATTGCCAAATCAAGTTTAAGGATAGTAGGATGCTCTTTATAGCTTCTGGTGAAGAGTTTGCCGATGCCCCTTGTTATATCACCAGTATCTGGTAAATACAATAGGCCAAACCCTATTGGCGTCAAGAAACTAAGACAAGTAATGCCCTAGTTAAGAAGTATATAAGTGATACAGAATTCATGGAATTATCTGCTATAGCGGAGAAAGATACCCGCCATAGCATCATTTGACTTAGTTGGCAAATAAAATAATAGATAGTGTAAGTTAATAGTAGTAGTATATTTTAGCGTTGGGATAGACCTATGAATTTTTCCCAACGCTATTTTTCGCTCTCAAAATTGAGAAAAGAACACATAAAAAGTTGAAAAGTTTTTCCTATAGTATTGCATTATTAGAATAAATAGTATACAATATTTGTAGAAAAAGGATATACTAATATCTAATAACTACAAAATTATATTATATACTATACTAAATGGAGGATTATGATGAAAATTAAAGTTGGATTAAAACGGATTTGGTAGGATTGGTGATCGGTATTAAGAATTACAGAGTCATCTGATACTATGAATACGAAGTAGTAGCTATAGAAACGCTAGGGCAAATGCAGAAACATTAGCCCACCTATTCGAGTACGATTCAAGCTATGGCATATTTGATGGCCAGGTTGAAGTAAAGAACAACGACTGTATAAGTGTGAACGGAAGAGATATAGTAATAACTAGCAGCTAAGCCAAGTGAAAATTCCTTGGAGGACCTAGGTGTTGATATAGTAACAGACAATACAGGTAAGTTTAAAAATGGAGAAGATGCCCAGGGTCATGTATTGATGCAGGCGCAAAGCAGGTAGTACTACTTGTCCTGCTAAAAATGAAGATATTACAATAGTATTGGGTAGTTAATGATGAGTAAGTATGACAATGAACTTCATAATATACTCAAATGCATCTTGTACTACTAATCTGTCTGGCTCCATTGCTAGGGTTATTGATGCAAAGTTTGGTATTGAAAAATGCAGCATGTGACAACAGTCCATGCCTATACTAATGACCAACAGGTACTAGACAAGACTCATAAGGACCTAAGAAGAGCTAGAGCTTGTGCAGGTTCAATAATACCAACAACAACTGGTGCAGCAGGCTGTTTCACTTGTGTTACCAGAATTAGAAGGTAAGTTAAATGGATTCTCTTTAAGAGTACCAACTCAGACTGCTGTCGGTTGTGACCTAGTAGTAAACCTCAAAAAGAAGGATGTTACTGTTGAGATAAATGTCAGCCCTCAGAAGCCGCTGAAAACGAACTTAATGGGATATTAGGCTACTGCGACAAGCCTCTAGTATCTGTAGACTTCAAAGGGAGACAAGAGATCTTCAATAGTTGATGCCCTTTCTACTATGGTAATGAGCGATGGACTTAGTGGTAATTTCTTGGTATGACAATGAGATAGGGTTATGCTGAAAAAGAACTGCCGATCTAGTAAATATGATATCAAAGAAGCTAAAGTAATAATCCATACAATTTAAAATGTAGTGTATATATAAAGTATATAAAATTCTTTATCCTCCTGTGATAAACAAATATCATGGGAGGATAATTTTTTATACCTAAAATGAAGATAAATTCATTTTATCAAAACATCTAAATTTAGTATAAGATATATAAAAATGGGTATAAAAAGTGAGGTAATCTTAAAAGATTATTCTATATATACATATCACCTATCTTAATTGGTGAGAGGTAGTATATATATAGTATATTACCGTTAAGGAGGAATAAGATGAAAAAGTCTATAATTTGAGGCATAGATGTTGGATCCACAACCGTTAAAGCAGTTATCTTATCAGAAGATAAATCAATAGAATACAAGGAATATGAGGCACTTTTCTGATGTCAAAAAGGCGTAAGTGACCAGTTAAAGGATATTTTTAGTAAATTAGGAAATATTAAGGTAAAATCTGTAATAACAGGTTCAGGTGGTATTGGTCTATCTAAAAAGATAGGTATTAAGTTTGAACAGGAGGTTGTATCTAGTACAAGGTCTATCGAGAGTACAATCCAGATGCATGATGTTGTAATAGAGCTAGGCGGAGAGGATGCCAAGGTTACCTTCTTGTCAGGTGGAATTGACCAGAGAATGAATGGTATTTGTGCTGGTGGTGCAGGTGCCTTTTATTGACCAGATGATCTCTTTTTAAAGACGATGCGAGTGGTCTATGGAAATGGCTAGGATTTCAAGGTAGTATATCCTATTGCATCAAGGTGTGGTGTGTTTGCGAGACAGACATACAGCCCCTTATAAATGATGGTGCAAACAAAGGCAGATATAGCTATGAGTATCTTTAATGCAGTTGTAGTCCAAACTGTAAGTGTATTATCCTGTGGTAGGAAGATAGAGGAAATGTTGCATTTCTTGGTGGTCCTTATACTTCTTGTCTGAATTAAGGAAGCAGTTTGCAAGTGTGTTAAAAGCTTAGTGAGGATAATATTATTTTCCCAGAAAATGCCCAGCTATACGTGGCTATGGGGGCAGCACTCTTAGCATCAAAGGAAGAGCTACATTCAATCAGGACCTAATAGACTTGGTTGAGGGGGTAGACAGCCCTTGAGGATGGAAATAGTGATGAAATAGTGGCCCTATTTGAGGATGATAAGGCCTATGATGAATTTAAGGAAAGACATGAAAAGGCCTGCAATAAGAGGGCTGATATAGAAAACTATCAAAGGTCATTGCTTCTTTGGTATAGATGCGGGTTCAACTACAACTAAAGCAGTCTTAATTGGGATGAGGGGCAAATCCTTTATTCCCATTATGGCAGTAATGAAGGCAGTCCTTTAGATATGAGTATCAAGATATTAAAGGATATATACTCCAAGATGCCTGAAGGCTGCTCTATATCTAGAGCAACAGTTACTGGCTATGGTAGAGAACTTATTAAAAAGGCCCTTAGGATAGATGAGGAGAAATAGAGACTATTGCCCACTATAAGGCGGCAAAAGTTCTTTGATCCTGAGGTTGACTTTATCCTGAGATATAGGGTGGTCAGGATATGAAGTGTCTAAAGATAAAGGATGAGGGTAATTGACCAGATAATCCTAAATGAGGCATGTTCATCTGGCTGTGGTTCCTTCTAGAGTCCTTCTCTAAGTCTTTACACATGGACATAGTCGACTTTTCAAAGGTTGGTATTGAGCAACAAATCCTGTTGACCTTGGTTCAAGATGTACAGTTTTTATGAATTCCAGCGTAAAGCAGGCTCAAAAGGAAGGGGTCTACCAGTAGCTGACATATCAGCAGGCTTTGAGCTACTCAGTAGTAAAGAATGCCCTATTTGAGGTTATAAAACTAAAGGGATGTAGAAGAGCTTGGTGAAAATGTAGTAGTCCAGGGCGTTACCTTCTACAACGATCTAGTATTAAGATCTTTCGAAATTCTTACAGGAAGAGAGGTCACAAGACCCGATATAGCTGGATTAATAGGAGCTTTTTGGTGCCTTGATTGCCAAAAAGAAAAGTACAGGGTATTAGGTCTAATATACTTAGCCTATAGACCAGTTAAATGATATTACTGCTAGAATCAAGTGTGACAAGGTGTAGGGCTGTTCTAACAAATGCCTATTAACTATAAATAAGTTCTCTGAATCAGAGATTTTTTGTGTCAGTAATAGGTGTGAGGTTGGTGAGGCTATTTACACTCATAAAAAGATAGAAAAAGATAAAAAGTCTATTAATATATATAAGTACAAGTACGATAGGGTATTCGATTACAAGTCTCTTAAGGCTGATAAGGCCAAAAGGGGACTTATAGGTATACCTAGAGTACTTAATATGCTACGAAAACTATCCCTTCTGGCATGCTTTTTGACTGAACTAGGATTTTCTGTGAGTTCTATCTGCTAAGTCAACTGAGGATATATTCGAAAGAGGATTAGCTCTGTTAGCTGAATACTGGTATGTTATCCAGCAAAGTTGGTACATGGACACTAGAGGACTTGATAGAGAGAGGAGTTAAGACTATTTTCTATCCATCAGTTACACATGAGTTTGAGGAAGATCCAGACTCCGACAACCACTTTAACTGTCGAGTTGTCTTCCTATCCAGGTAATCCAAGAGTAATATGGATTCACTTGAAGAAAATGATATTAGGTTTATAAACTTCTTTATAACACTAAATGACAGAGAACAAGTTAAAGAAGAATCTACTCTGCATTGAGTACCATTATCCAGACCTAAAGGCAGGATGGAAATAAATAAAAGCAATAGATATGGCTACAAAGGAATAGACTATTCAGAGCCCAGGTTGGGCAGAAGGGTGAAAAGCCGTAGCCACCTAAGAAAAACAACTAAAGGGTATTGTTTTGGCAGGTAGACCATACCACTTAGACCCAGAAATAAACCATGCATACCTGAGTTGATAAACTCATTGGGTATGGAGTCATATCCTGAGGACTCAATTTGCCACTTAGCTAGAGATGGATGAGCCATTAAGGTGGATTGACCAGTGGGTTTTACCACTCAAGACTATATGAGGCAGCACAGTTCTGTAAGGAACATGACAACTTAGATATGGTTCAGTTAAATTCATTTGGCTGTGGACTAGATGCGGTAACTACAGAGCAGGTAGAGGATATCCTTAGTGAAAAGTCCAAGATACATACGGTAATCAAGATAGATGAAGGTAACAACCTAGGTGCAGCTAAGATAAGATTGAGGTCTTTGAAGGCAGCAATAAGTGAAAGAGAACAAAGTGGAGTAAAGCCATCACAGTTAGATGAAAAAAAGGTGGAATATCAGAAAAATACAAGGTTAAATACCCAGCATACACTGCTAGCACCACAGATGGCCCCAGTTCAATTCCAGTTTATCGAAAGAGCTATGCAGGATTCAGGTCTAAATATAGTTATACTAAATAATAACTCATCTGAAATAATTGATGAAGGCTTGAGGTATGAAAACAATGATGCCTGCTATCCGGCTATTATAGTAATTGGTCAGATTATACACGCCCTGAAATCTGGTGAATATGATATTGACAACACCACAGTACTAATGAGTCAGACTGGTGGTGGATGTGAGAACTAACTACATTGCATTTCTTAGAAAAGGCCCTAAAGTCCGCTGGCTTCCTAATGTGCCCGTATGTATCTGTTAGTGCCCAGGGTATAGAAGACAATGGATTCAGGGACCAGATAAATATGAAGGTCCTACAGAGCTAGTTATGGGTGCAGTCTATGGTGACCTTTTAATGAAGGTCCTACTAAGAGTTAGACCTTATGAGAGTATACCTGGTAGTGCAAATCTATTATATGAAAAATGGTGTGATAAATGTAAGGACTCACTTAAGGATGCCAATATCAGGCAGTTCAAGAAAGAATATAAAAGATATTGTTTCCAGACTTTGATAATCTTGAGATAACTGATGAGGTTAAACCAAGGGTTGGACTAGTTGGCGAAAATACTAGTAAAGTTTAGCCCTATTGCCAACAACGACCTTATAGGTATATTAGAAAAAGAAGGTGCAGAAGCAGTTGTTCCTGAATTGATTAACTTCTTTATGGCCTGTGCCTACAATAACATATATAAGCACAAGAACCTAGAAGGATCTTGGAGGAGTATGGTTGCTAGTAAGGCAGTAGTAAAGATACTAGAAACTTACATGGCTACCTATACGTCTGCCCTCAAGACAAGTAAGAGGTTTGATCCTCCTAAAAAGATTGATAATCTGGCAGAATTAACTAAGTCTTATGTATCCCTAGGTAACCAAACTGGAGAGGGATGGTTATTACCTGGAGAAATGCTAGAACTTTTAGAGGCTGGATGTAACAATATTGTATGTATGCAGCCATTTGGATGTCTACCTAACCATATTATAGGTAAGGGGGTAATCAAGGGTATTAAGAAGGACTTCCCTAAGGCCAATATAATTCCTATAGATTATGATGCATCGGCTACGTCAGTGAACCAGTTAAATAGAATCAAATTAATGCTATCGACTGCTTTCAGAGAAACCGAGGAAGGGAAGAACCCTATAGGGTTCATCTTTCAAACCAATTGATTTAAATGCACAAAGATAGTATAATATAAGTACTCTACAAATAAGTAGGGTACTTATTTTTGGAAGGGAGATAATATTGAATATAAGTAATGAATCATTTATCTCTATCTATGATGATAATGACATCAATGAAGACTTGATAATATACCAGGGTAGATTTTATATATATGGGACATATGATATTAAGTGTCAAGGAACTATCTACTATAAGATAAGTGATCCTGTTTCCATAAATTTCAGAACTACCGTTTATAAATATGAAACTATATCAGACTATATTGATGACCTTTCTATGGAGAAATATCTATTGAAATACCAGGCTACAAGGTCATAAACGCTGAAATAACTCAAACTGTAAATGGAGACCTATACGGCTATATAAATGATATATTGATCAAGTCAAAGGATACAGATGTAGACTACCTACAGTTTGATATTCTAAATATGGACAAGCTTCCAGGCAAGCTAGTTAGACATGGTGACCTAGTCTATGCAGCAGAACTTGAGTTTGATGTCAATGAGTATACTATAGTAATTGACAAGAGCTATAAGTATAACAGAAATGCATAATAACTTAGTGTCAAAAACCGAGAATATAATCACTCATACAGGTAGGATATATAAAAAAGATGCTAGTAAGGTCAAGACCAAGAGGGTAAGGCATATTTTAAATAACCTATCAACAGCCCTATCCTTCCTCTGTGGTAGGTATATTAATATCCTAAATGCCTTTGGTTATAATGGGACAAGAATGCCTATAGGGAGTGGTGTAGAAATTATTCATCAGACTACCGTTTTGTTTTTAATTGGACATCTACTATTTCAAATTACCATAACATTGAAAAATACCTTTCTCTTATGTGCAAAAGACTTGAAGATACATATTATAGTTCTGCCATAGACAACACAGTTGACTGGTACCTTGAAGCCTTAAATGGTAATAATATAGACAATAATATAATATCTATACAGACTGCTCTCGAGATGCTTTCATATGTGGTCTTAGTAGAAATGAAGGAAGTATTCAATACGGTTGAATATGATAGAAATCCTGCCAAGCATAATATCAGGAGGCTTCTTAAGGAATGTAGCCTTGATACAAGCATAGCTAGGATAGACCAGTTCCAACCAGACCTTGTAGACGATTTTAAAGATGGGGTAGACCTGATAACCTATTATAGAAATACCGTAGTCCACCCAAGTAAGTCTAAGCAAAATAATAAATTGGAATTTGAAGACATGTGGAATATAACCCTACTAGGTATTAACTACATAGAACTGGTTATACTATATCTGATAAATTATAGGGGGCGAGTATACTGATAGATTTAAGACCTAAGCTTTGGTCAGGTTAACCTAGTACCATGGGCTAGGACATGAAATAATATATCAGTCTATGAAATTTCTTGAAACAAAGTAAATTCAAAAATGGTGAATTGAAAAAAGTAAATTCCACTTTGTAAGACTAAATTCTGTAATAGTAAGCTCTTTAGAAAAATATAAAAAGAGCTGACTTTTCGATAGAAAAGTATTAAAAATATACATAAGAAACAAAAGTTTTGGAAGCATTTTATGCATACTAATTAGGAGTCGGATTCACTTGTTTTTCAGAGTGTAAATTCCACCCTAGTGAAGATATATCATGGTTGCATTTTCCATGATCCTAATTGTACAGTTTAATTGGATAAAAACCGATTCCGGTTTTTGTTAGTTTATCTGCTTTTTGAAAAAGTTTTCTGTTAACGTGATTTCATCAGCAGATATTTTTTTAAATTAAACAAAGTATAAATTTCTAATTATCTTTTTATATTTTTCTTAAATGCTCGTAAAGCCTTATTCTATGTGCTTTCGAGTATTTTTACTGTAGGAAGATACTTCACGTTTCTTTGCATATTTCCTCATGTCTTAGCTGTCAGAAGTGGTAAATAAGTAGTAAATTCATTTGTACTACTAAGCAACAAGACGCTCCTGTTGCTTCTCTTTATTCAAGCGTTTCATTTCTGCCATTGCAGAATCGAGATATTGCATGTGCGTAATAGTTCAGCGTCATGGCTATATTAGCATGTCCCATAATGTACTGTAATGCCTTTGGATTCATTCCTGCATTTGCATAGTTGGTACAGAATGTATGTCGCAAACTATGTGGAGTGATGTGTGGCAATTTATCCTCGTTATACTTATTGTATTTCTTAACAAGACCTTTCATCATGCCGTTGTAATCACTTGCCACTTTTGGATAGTTCTTTCTATTAAGAAAGAGGAAATCACTATATCCATCAATCTCAACACGCTTATCATTCTTTCGATTCGCTAACACTCGCTTAAATGCTTGATAGGCTTCTTCAACCATAGGAACTTGACGTTCGCCACTTTTGGTCTTTGGTGTTTCAATGTAGTACCCAATTTCAGTATCTCTCAATAGCTGATGGTCTATATTGACAAGACGATTCTCAAAATCTAAATCTGGAAGTGTCAAACCACCAAACTCTGAAATACGAAGACCTGTTTTTAAGAGTATCAGAATTTCATCATAATTTTTGCTGTAGGTTTTATCAGCTTTTGCAAAGGCTAACAGTTTTTCTTCCTGTTCTTCTGTTAGTACGGTCTTAGGGACAGTATCATCATCAAGAACTGCTTTCAGTTGAAAGTCAAATGGATTCTTCCGAACACAATCATCTTGTATAGCAATATAGAATGAAGCCTTTAAAGAACGTTTGTAGTTATTGATGGTTTGATAAAGCATAACCATTTTCACTCATTCTAATAGCCCATTCTTTAGCGTCTGATGGCTTAATACTGTCAATACTTCTTACACCTAACTTGTCTTTCTTCAAAATATCCATAAGATATTTGCGTCCAGTTTCAGTGTTTTTTCTAACCTTTGGTCTTTGAGCGTTCTGTTTTGCGTAAAGCTGGCAGAGTGTCATTTTCTTTCCTACAACATCAATACCATCATGAATGTCTTTCTGTAACTCTGCGATTTTCTCTCTAAGTGAGATACAATCACGCTTTCCTGCTGGTACTCGGTCTGTAGCCACAAGTTTCCACGAGTAAACAAATTGCGGTTCTCCAAATGAATCTATATATTTGTATAAGTATCTTCCGTCTTTTCGTTGGCTCTCTCCAGTCTTTAAGATTCGACCTTTATTGTCACGTCTTTTTTCTGACATGGCATTTGCTCCTTTCCTTTATGGAAAGAGCCTTGATACGACTTAATACTATTTTATCATATACAAGACCCTTTGGCGACGCTAGATTGCGTCCAATGTATCTATAATTTTTTCAAATTGTTTTCGTTTAATCTGAATACGATTGCCATTCATAATCAGCCAATTTGCATTTTTATTTTCCTCTGCCAAGCGTCGTAGCTTGTTTTCGCCAATACGAAAATATTTTGACGCTTCTTCAATGGTTAGGGTATAACGTTCCCAAATAGGAATGTCAGTCTGCTTCATAAAATCCTCCTTTCCAAATCACTTATTTGGATTTCATAAAAGTTGTTTTACCAGCAATCGAACAGCTTTAGCAAAGCTCACGGGAGTTCCACCCCTGCATGGTTCTCATGTAGCCATACTCATTGCCTGCGACGGTTTTATCACGCTCGGACTATTGACTGTATGGGAGTATCATTATCACGATAAGAATGTCGTTGCAGGCAATCCTGCTAAAGATTGCTTCTCGGATCACTAACATGAATCGCTCGCTATCTTTATAAGATAGGGTCATGGCGGTTAGTTCCGTTGGCTCTTTTTCTTATCGAAACGTATTCGATTACTTTTTATTCAGTTTTTCAAAGAACAATGGCTCGTTAGCCTATCAAAACACATTGAAAGCTCAATATGCTTTGGTGGAATAACAAACCTCCCTGTTCGGGAAGCGTGGAATGGTTTAGCACGCTTCCACGAAAAGAGAGGATATTACTAATTTCAAATGACAAAAATCTTTGTAATCAGTCTGGTTTCCATTCTTCACGTAAGACTTCATCAACGACCATACTTTGATTGCCATATTCATCTTTCATAAGTCGTGAGGGAACGCTTCGTTATGTACCCTCTGTAATGATGTAGAATCTGGTTAATCGCTTCGGTATCGCCATCTGTTGCCTTTACAATGAGAGAAAGGAATCATAGGATATTGTGTTTTCATTCTTCAAATTCCTCCATAAACTTTTTTTAATTAAAGGCTAGTCCACTGGTTCTATGCCGATGAGACAGTAGAACAGTTCAATTTCAACAGGTCTGCAATTTCTGAATCGCTCATGTCCATAAAGTAAAACAGCAGTAGAATTTCACGTTTCTTGTCTGGCAACTCACGTAATGCTTCACTCAACAAATCATTTTTCAACGCCTACTGATAACCCATTGAGTGTAAAAAAATCTGAAAGTCAGTTGAATAGTTATCTGTTGTCGCAAACTGGCTAACAAGATAATCGCCAACATCCGAAAAAGGACACCTCACGCTTTGCAATCCTTGAAAGATAAAGCATATAATTCTTTCGCTCGTCTTCCATAGCACGTTTACAGATATAGTCAAACTGATTTTTCTATTGTGGTCTGAAAAGAAGATGGTTTCATGTTTCTCACCCCCTTTCTGTCTAGGAAAGGAAGTGAGCCTTGCTCGTTTATCTCCTTTCACTCTTAGTCCCAATGTGAAGAGGGATTTGTTGCATTACTGATAAATAAACTTTGTAAAAAGTTCTGAATAGCCAAAAAGCATATAAACAGATTTATTTCTCTGTTTACATGCTTCTGTTATTCTATCTATATGATTTATAAAACCACATTGGTGGACGTACTTATCTATTGCAGATAGACGACTTTTTTTGACAAGAGCCCAATGTAAGAAATTTATTGTATATGATGTACTTCATGGCGACGTTGACCTCCAACAAACCGCCATTTTGGAAGTAATATACAATATTTTTAACAGCGTAAATAGCACTACCATATAACGGTTTTTTTATTGGCGTTTAGTAGTGCTTTTTTTATTAAATATAAACCTATAAACCATATAACACGTTTTTCTATACCTGTTTTTTTAATTCAGTAGGAACAATAAAATGTATAGAGGTGGTCTACTATGCGTAAAAAAAGAAGATAAATATGATTTTTAGAGCCTTTGGTTTTAGCCATTAAAAAAGCTCGATTGAAACGAGGTTTAACTCGTGAACAAGTGGGAGCATTGATTGAAATTGACCCACGGTACTTAACTAATATTGAAAATAAAGGGCAACACCCCAGCATACAAGTTCTTTATGACCTTGTATCGTTACTTCATGTTTCCGTTGATGAATTTTTTTCTTACCTGGGGTCCCGAGCGCTTGGTAGAATTTGTATCGATAAAGGGTACAAATTCCCACTAAATAATGTTTCAAAGGCCTATTTATTTTTTTATATTCAATTCTCTTAAGTGTTTAGGAATAGATAACAAGTCAAATTTATACTCTCCAAGAAAAAGTGATATGCTCCCAATTAATAGGAGATACATGCTTCATATACTTAGTTACTTCGGGATCTATTTTTGACGAGATAATTATAAGCTGCTTGTAAGTAGACGGCGTTCCATATACTTATTGCATTTATTAACACATTAAGCGCACTAGCACTTTGAAGTTGTCGGCGAATATCGCGCTCCATAAATTTTTCCGCGTCGCCCAAAAAAATAGTTCTCTAGCTAAAGCATTAATCGCTTCTGTCTTATTTAGTCCATGGTGATCCTTCGCCGTAGCTCACTATCTGTAATATAATCTATCATAAAAATGCTCTTTTTCAATGCGACCTAGTTCTCTCAGTGCAAGAGCTACTCTATTCTTACGTGCGTATGAGCCTAGCTTTCCTAATAGTAAAGAACTAGATACTTTTTCCTGTTTGAATCGAATAGGCGATTCGTTTAATTTCATCATAGTTTTTCTTCAATAATTTTTTTACATTGATTTTTTTCCCTTATATCTTCTGATAAGTTAGGGTAGTAGGAAGGTGATTTGATAGAAAATAATTGTGATTTTTTTATATTTCTGATGCGAGGTTCAAAATCAAAGCCTAGTAATGCGGTCATTCCAAACACCTGATCAGAATACCCATTTGTATCAGTAAAATGTTCCTCAATATCTAGATCTGTTTCATGATAAAGTAGGCCATCAAGGGTATGAGTAGCTTCCCTTGTATTAGTTGAAGCAACCTCGATATGATGAGTCGTATGCCTATCATTTATTGATCGAATCATTGTAGCTCCTTTTTCCATACTTTTGTAATGTGGATTAACATCGGATTTTAGAGCTGAGACGCCCACTGGGACGCGCATTCCGTCTGAAGCAGTGGTTTTTCCTTCACCCCAAAAGTCTGCAACAGGAAGCTTTAACTGATAATTAACCAAAACAGATTGAGCACGAGTCAGAGCTTCTTTATAAAAGCGCCATTGTTTGGCATTGGCTAACTGAGAATAAGAAATTCCAGGAGTTGATTGGGCCATTTTTTCAAGACCAATATTCATCCCTAAACCCAGCAAAGCAGCAAAAATAATTTTTCTTTCTTGTTCACTCGGCGGTTTCCCTGTAGAATCATGACTAAATTCTTGTGAAAAGTTGGTCCAACTGTCCACCTCAATTAAAAGATCACTAAGCCTTATCTTAGGAATTATTGAATAAAGTTTTTTTCTATATATTTCTGCTTCGCTAGGTGTAACTTTTTCCAACTTTTTAAGGTTTGCTCTTGAAATTCTCTTATCAACTGTCGAATAAAATTGAAGCTGTAAATCTAAAATTATTTCCCGATCCTTTAAATAGTCCTCAAACGTGTCTGGAATAGTTTCTGAATCAATACAAGCAGATAAATCAACTAAGTAATCATCAATATTTCGATGGATCATACTTCCTTCAACTGAAATATCTCCTGATCGAATATTGTTCTTTAGCTCGGTGAAAGCTACTAACTCATAGTAAGACCGATCTATTTTCCCCTCTTCTGGCCGAACAAGGCTTTTCCATTTTTTACTCACAAAATCAGTAGAAGTATCTGCCGGTATTTTTCTTTTACCACTATTGTGTAAATCAGTTAGTTGAGTTAGGGCCATGAGGACTGGATTTGCTGCCGGAGTTGCTTTGAACGAAAGGGTCCTCAATAACATTGGCGTGTATCTTCGGAGGTAATTAGCTTTATTTCGAACCATTTCTAAATAGCCATGATTTTTTTATTACCTGTAATTTTTTTAGCTTCTTCTCCATCTTGTACTAAATCTTCCCAAAGGCATGATTCGTTCAATTTCGTCAAAAGGATTACTATCATTATCTTTTGCAAAGTGAAGAGCATCAATTAAAAAAGCATAATGTTCCAATTTTTTTAGTAGCCAATTTTTCCTTTTTTTCTTTTAACTGTTCTTGTGAATCACGTGTCCCTTTGCGTTTAATACTTGCTAAAATGCGGTCATTAATCTCAATCAGTTGATCGATCAGATATTGATGATGATTGACTAAAAAAAAGCAATAAGTAAAAAGTATCTTTTTCAAGCTCAAAACAGGAGAAGTCATATGCATCATAATTTTTCCCCTAGTCTAGCTAGCTGAAGAAACCTGTTCCGATTAATATGGGAGACATTAATTGTCCCGAGTCCCATGGAAGCAATCACTTCCACTTTTTTTACAAATACTCATAAAAGCTTTCTGGATTTGCCTTACCTGGAATGTCTTTTTAGCCAAGCGAGTTTAGTTATTTTTCGTCTCTTCATAAATTTGAAACAAACTCTCTAGTTTTTTTCAATTTGTATATCTGTTAATGAACAGAGTAATATTGAAAATAAGTTGTTTTCTGCTTTTATCTCGACAGCGGCTTATAATGTCTTCAAGTGTAGCTATAGATGGAAAAAAATAATTCTTTTTCGAGTTAAGAAATCAATTGTTTTTTTCATTAGATAGATAGAGTCATCATTTTTCTAAAAGCTAGTTCAATTAAATATTCTATTAACTGTTTTTTTGTGTATTAGCACTACCGAATCGATGATAGTTGAATACTTCTAAGATCTCGTTGAAGTGATTTGCACGTGTATTTCTATGATCATATGAATTTAAATCAATTGCATCAAGATGGAGCTGTCGACTCACATAAGAAGTTAGTCTGGTTGATTTAATCGGCCAATTACTTAAAGAACACCCAGGATACCGGGCCAAACAAAGTTGTATCGCAAATCCTAGTTTATTGACCTTTCCACGGTGTTGATTAATAACCTCAGATCATAATCAGAAAAAAACTAAAAATACGCTTTAAAATCCTCTTCTGATAAGTGGTCTACAGAAAAGAAGTTGTTCACGCTGTGAAGTAGTTAAAATTCTTTTTCATAGCCATATCTTAAGCATTCCTTTTTATTGAGGTAACGGTAAAAGGTTGTTTTGCTAATTTAGAGGCATCAAGAATTTGACGAATAGAATACTCTTTGCTGTCATACATTTTTTAAAAGCTAAATCAATTGATAGCTTACCTTTACTTGGACGGCCCCCTTTTTTTCCTCGGACTCTGGCTGCCTTAAGACCAGAGTTAGTTCGTTCAATAATAATATCCCGTTCCAGTTCTGCTAAACTAGCCATAACTCGGAAAAAAAGAATCTTCCCATAGACGTTGAAGTATCTACGTTATCTTGAATAGATATAAAATTGACACTAAGTTCTTCAAATAATTCAGAAAGTTCAATCAAATGTTTAGTTGATCGTGAAATTCGATCTAACTTGTAAATGACAACAGAATCTCCTTCACGTAGTAGGTTGATCATTTCTTCTAATTGCGGTCAGTCTTTTTCGCACCAGTTACTTTTTTTCTTGAAATAATTTATCAATTCCATAATGAGTAAGTGCATCAATTTGTAAACTAAGATTTTTGATCATCCGTACTCACTCGAGCATAGCCAAAAAAATCATAAAAAAACCTCCTTAATTTTATAATTTAAATGTACCATAACTCATTAAGTATAACTATATAGGAACTATGAAAAAGGAACGGATTTTGGTACTTGATTTACTTAAAAAACATTTAGAAAAAGCAGGAAAATGAAAAGGTACCATAAACGGTCGTTTATGGTACCATTCAAATTTATCCTTATTGTACAAAATAACAGCGAAATTTTTTAAATCTATTCCTTATCGATACAAATTCCCCGTAGGCGCTAGGGACCTCTTTAGCTCCTTGGAAGCTGTCAGTAGTATACCTAATAATTTATCTACATTCCCTTTAGTAACGTGTAACTTTCCAAATTTACAAAAAGCGACTCATAAATTATTTCCTCCCGTTAAATAATAGATAACTATTAAAAAAATAGACAATACTTGCTCATAAGTAACGGTACTTAAATTGTTTACTTTGGCGTGTTTCATTGCTTGATGAAACTGATTTTTTTAGTAAACAGTTGACGATATTCTCGATTGACCCATTTTTGAAACAAAAGTACGTATATAGCTTCCAATATTTATCTGGAACATCTGTGGTATGGCGGGTAAGTTTTATTAAGACACTGTTTTACTTTTTGGTTTTAGGATGAAAAGCATTCCGCTGGCAGCTAAGCAATTGCTGAATCGAGACTTGAGTGTGCAAGAGCAACCCTAGTGTTCGGTGAATATCCAAGGTACGCTTGTAGAATCCTTCTTCAACAATCAGATAGATGTCAGACGCATGGCTTTCAAAAACCACTTTTTTAATAATTTGTGTGCTTAAATGGTAAGGAATATTCCCAACAATTTTATACCTCTGTTTGTTAGGGAATTGAAACTGTAGAATATCTTGGTGAATTAAAGTGACACGAATGTTCAGTTTTAATTTTTCTGACGATAAGTTGAATAGATGACTGTCTAATTCAATAGACGTTACCTGTTTACTTATTTTAGCCAGTTTCGTCGTTAAATGCCCTTTACCTGTTCCAATTTCGTAAACGGTATCGGTTTCTTTTAAATTCAATTGTTTTATTATTTGGTTGAGTACTTTTTCACTCGTTAAAAAGTTTTGAGAATATTTTATATTTTTGTTCATGTAATCACTCCTGAAGTGATTACATCTATAAATAAATACAGAAGTTAAACGATTTGTTTGTAATTTTAGTTATCTGTTTAAAAAGTCATAAGATTAGTCACTGGTAGGAATTAATCTAACGTATTTATTTATCTGCGTAATCACTGTTTTTAGTCTGTTTCAAAACAGTAGATGTTTTTATCTACATTACGCATTTGGAATACCAACATGACGAATCCCTCCTTCTTAATTACAAATTTTTAGCATCTAATTTAACTTCAATTCCTATTATACAAAAATTTTAAGATAATTGTAAAAGTGTAAAATATAAATGAACAATTAGTGGAATATAATAATGTACAAATAAGAAAAAAATATGATACTGTATTCGTGGAGTAAATGCACATGAATACAGTACTATTAACTCAACTAAAAAAATATTAAAAATGAGCGACATTAAACCAAATTTTTTTCAGAGCTTGCAAGGTTATATGAAATGGACCGAAGAACTATTAAAAAAATACTATGAAGGATATGAAGGAAAACCTAAAAATAGATATAAAACTAGTAAATTAGACAAATATAAAGAATTAATAGGTATCAAACTTGCAATTAAGGGGGTCAATGTCAGGTCTGTTTATGAATATTTAATATCTGAAATAGATTCTGACATTGGGACATACTCTAATTTCAATAAGTATGTTAAAAAAGAAGGTTTGAAACCAAGTAAAAACTCCCAAAGGGTTCCCACGATATGAAACGTCACCTGGAATACAGGCTCAAGTTGATTGGAAAGAAGATATATCTATAAAAAAACAAATTCGGAAAAAAATATTCACGTTTCACGTTTTTAGCTACAAGTTAGGTTATTCAAGATATCCAGTCTTCATTTACAAGTCAAGTCGTACAAGAGAAGATGTAATTGACTGCCTTATTGCATCTTTTAAAAATACTGGTGGCGTACCTAAGGAGATTCTTTTTGACAACATGTCGTCACTTGTAACTTTTAAAGATGGGCATGCAACAATTAGTCCTAAAATACAGGCTTTCGCCAAGGATTTTAACTTTAAAATCAAACGATGTAAGCCATATCATCCTTTCACTAAGGGTAAGGTTGAAGCTGCAAATAAATTCATTGCTTGGATACTACCATATGAAGGCGAGTTTGAAACAGAAAAAGACCTAATTGAAATATTATCTGGTATAAACAAGAAAGTATGCACTAGGATTTGCTATGAAACAGGACTTACACCAGTACTATTACTGCAAAAAGAAGCAGAGTACCTACAACCACTGCCTGATATAAATATCGTGGAATCCTATACAGCAAAAACTCGACGCACGACCGTCACAAAAGATTCCATGATTACCTATTTAGGTTGCAAATACTCTGTTCCACATCAATATATTGGTAAAACAGTTTGCCTATCTGTCACCAAAGATATGTTATACATATATTATAGCACAGATTTGATAACCATGCACAGTATAAGTAACCGAAGGTTAAATTACAAAGAGGAACATTACAAGCAGCTACTCAAGTATTCTATCAAAAATGAAGATTCTATAGATGAGTTAGCTGAAACTAATTTAAAGGCAGATGGATGAATTTCTTTTAAGGAGGAAAAAAATATGTCATCACATCAAAAATTATTAAATGGACTAGAAGAGATTGGTATAATATGTATTCAAGATCATATTGATACCTATATAGATCTCGTAAACCAGGGGGAAAAATCCTTTGGAGAGGCTCTTGAAGAGCTTGTTGAGATCGAGCGTGTCTACCGACAAGCGAAAAGGGACAGTATTAATTTACATATTGCTAATTTCCCATTCCTAAAAACCATTGATGATTTTGACTTCGGATTCCAACCAGGAATCAATAAAAAAGAAGTCTTAGAACTAAATAATCTAGGTTTTCTGGAAAAATATGAAAATATAATATTTGTTGGTTCTAGTGGAGTAGGAAAGACTCATTTAGCTACATCTCTTGGTATTAGCTGTACGAAAGCGAGATACCAAACATACTTTATATCCTTTGAATCCTTAATCTCACAACTAAAAAAGGCCTTAAATGAGAATAAGCTTGAATCACGATTAAAGTTTTATGCCAAATACAAGGTTTTAATTATAGATGAAATTGGATATATGCCAATTGATAAAGATGCTGCTAACATGTTTTTCAGCTAATCGCTAAAAAGGTATGAAAAAATACTACAATTGTGACAACAAATATGCCATTTTCCAAATGGGGTGAGTTCTTTGGTTCGTCGACTCTGGCCAATGCAGTTTTTAGATAGACTTTTACACCATTCTAAAATTATATCAATAAAAGGCCCTCATATCGTCTTAAAGACAAGAGATCCTTCATTGATGATAAGAGAGTTGATGGATAGTTGAGCCCAAATTGTACATTTTTATTTTTCCATTTTTTTGTACATTTTAATATTGATATTTACAATAATGCACAATCAACACACTCTTAAGTTTGCTTCTAAGTCTTATTTCCATAACTTTAGGGTTAACCATACGCAAGACCAATCACTCTCGGACAATACTCATGATTTTAATGATAAAATCCATGTTAAACCCATAGATAAGAAATACACCTGCAATAACCGTTACCTGTTTGTGCCAATTTAAAAATGCACCACTTTTTTATAATTAAAACGGTTGAAAACTGTACCACTAATAACTCACAATAGAGAGATGTCACCGTCAAGTTAAATGTACAAAATAACAGCGAAATTTTTAAATCTATTTCTTATCGATACAAATTCCTCGTAGGCGCTCGGGACCCCTACCTGCTAATAACTTGGTAAAAAGCACCCGACGATTACAGATAGAGAAATACATGGATAGCTTTACAGACAAAGAACTATCCTTAATGGAATCTTTAGCCAGCGGTATCAACGAAGCAAGAAACATCGAAGACTAATTAAAAGAATCCATACATAACGGAAAGAGCCGATAAAATGAGATTGTATTAATCTCATTTTTATCGAGCTCTCATCTTTACGTCTGGCTCTGTAATCACAGTTACTTTGAACTGCTTTATTTCAATTAAATTTTTCTTGTCTGCATTTCGGACAATAGAGAATTTTTTTAATTCAGTATCTTCCCTTATCTTTAATCGTGTTTTTATTTCCACATACAGGACACAATATCCACTTGTAGTTTATAATAACTATCTCCTCCTTTACACTTTAATTCAAATCTTTATTAAAAAAATATTTCATCTTATTTAACAAGAAACCATATTTATATAACAACATAAAATACACTAAGTTATTTTTATTGAACATATATCGTACTTTATCTATCCGACTATTTGGACGACAGGGGCTGGCAAACAGGTTCACCGGTAGTAACATGGTACCCTTTTCAACTCTGTTAAACAAACACTACGTCCATTTGTAAAGAAAGTTAAATCACTACGATATTCTTGAATACACCGAGCAGGGATTTCTCCACTAAGAATGACCTCATTATTTTTTTCAATTGAGTGTCTACGATGTTCGCACAATATTTAGGAGCATCGGTGTATGCTCGTGAAAAGATATTCCTGTGGCGCATAAATTTTTAAAAACTAAGATATGGCTCTAACAATTCTGTTCCAGCTTTTTTTAAGACTTGTTCCAATACAATAGGAGCAAGCATCCGAAAAATCTGCTGGGGTACTAACAGAGCTATAGTATAAGCCATACTTAAAAACAGATTTTTACAGTCCGTCACATTCCAACCATACAATCCTTGTTCACAGCCATAGCGTATCCCTTCCATAACTGCATTTTGAAATGATTGATTTAAGTATCCAAGAGAAACCGAGCTCTCATACTGCATTCCACTTCCCAACGGAAGCGGTGATACAGATAAACCAATGGAAGCCCAGAAAGGATTCGGTGGAACTTCGATGTGAATGGTATACTCTGCTTTTTTTAACGGTCTTTCCATATAAATGACTGTAGGCTCTTTTTATTTCTATCTCCACATGATACTTTTTCTTGCAGCAGAGCACTAAGTCACTTCCATTTGTACTTTCCTAAGAAAGAAAGTATGATTTCATGTGTCGTAGAATCCACATAATATCATAGAAGCGGGTCACTGTCGGAGATTTCTAAAAAGTGCATCAAGTAACATTTCCCTTTGTTGAGGTTTGCTCAGTTCAACAGTCGTTTGCAGCAGAGGAGGGATTTTCAATTCTCTCTCTCTGTGGCAATAGCTTTTGTATCTCCAAGAACACTATTTAACTTCAAAAAAACTCATTCTGCAAAATAACAATTTCCCCGGAATAAGCCTTATCGATTTTACATAATTCACCATTTATTGAAGTATACATTTCTGTAATTTTTATTTTTTTCCTTTTTCCGATATTCTAACCGAATCTCGCAAATGCAGTACTCCACTATAAAGACGTATATATGCAAGACGTTGTCTTTTTTCGAATACTCAATTTTGAAAAGCTTTTCCGCAAAGTTCAGACTGACCTCGATGTGTTGATGAATAAAAATTTATTCGTAATCACTTCTATAAGGTTATCAATCCCTATATTGTTTTTTGCACTTCCGTGATAAACAGGGAACAGGGAACAATTATGAAATCTTATGCTTTCCTCTTGTTCGAGTTCCAATGCTTCTAATGATTTACCGGACATATATTTCTCTAAAAGGTCATCGTTTCCCTCTATTACCGTATCCCATTGTTCAGATTCGGTAAAGTTCGTCACACACATATTAGGATACAGTTCTACCTTCTGTTTGATTACAATTTCGGCAGAAAGTTTCTCTTTAATATCCTGATAAACCGTTGATAAATCAATTCCATTTTGGTCAATCTTATTGATAAAAAGATTGTAGGGAATCCCCATTTTCCTAAGTGCATGAAATAATATACGAGTTTGTGCTTGTACGCCATCTTTTGCAGAAATCAGTAGAATTGCCCCATCTAAAACTGATAATGAACGATATACTTCTGCTAAGAAATCCATATGTCCTGGCGTGTCTATGATGTTCACCTTCGTATTTTCCCACTGAAAAGAGGTTATTCCTGTCTGAATTGTAATTCCTCTCTGACGTTCTAAAAGCGTATTATCCGTCCTCGTTGTACCTTTGTCCACGCTTCCTAATTCTGTAATCGCTCCACTGTTATATAATAAGCTTTCTGTTAAGGTAGTTTTTCCCGCATCAACATGAGCTAAAACTCCAATATTAATAATTTTCATGTGATTTTCCTCCATTCAAAAACCCAAAAGGGCATAAAAATCCCAGTGATAAATACTTTTATCACTGGGATTTTTATCTATAACTCATCAGTATACAAAAGCATACAGATATTCTCTGGATACTTTAGAATCACATGATAAAGGTATTCTTAAACTGGGTACAAAAAACTAAGCCCTCCTAAAAAAGGACATCCAATTATTTGTTCCCACTATCAAATTGACAGTTTATTTAAGAATACCTTGCCGCATATTTATTAACTCCTTTTAAATAGATACTTAAATAATAGCACATAAGAGCATATTTGTAAAGGAATCTCCAATTTTTTATCAAAGAGAGTACGTGATTACAAAATAGCTGTAATAATGTACCAATATTTGTTATTCTATAATCTTCCAATTACTCCCGTTCTTTTCAAGTACCAAATCAAATTGAGATACCTGCGTTGCTTTGGTCTGCTGGTCGATATACTCCACTGTCAGCGATACCGTGACTTGATTATCCTTACGATTGTGAATAGGATTTACCAGTTCTTGAAAGATGTACTCTTTTTCCGATTGGTTTTAATATCCCGTCATTCACATAGTAGGAAAGTTCACTGGCTGTCGCTGTAGGATGAAAACTTGAAGAACGTCGTTAAAAACTCATTGATTTCATTGGTTGTAATGGAATCAACCGTCCCCTCACTTTCAATGGCTTTTGGTTTATAACTTGATTTCTTAGGTATGTTGGTAATGGTCGGATTCTTAACCAGTACCATATTTCCAGAACCATCTACATAGACACTCACTATATAAGCAGAGTGGACGGTCTTTGTATTTTTCTCCCTCTGTAATGAGCTGGTCTACACTGTAGGTTACATTAAACTCATTGTCGCCAGTTGGCTCTACCGTCCATATCTGAAATCCTCTTACAGAAGACGATACAGGAATATCTTTGCGTACTGTATCAACATTGAGAGCTTGAAGTTCATCTGTCAGATAGCCTTTTAGACTTTCCATTCGATTATCAATGGACTTATCGGATTGCTCCCATGAATAGTAGACTTTCATAAAGTTCTCTACAAAATTTTTCTACATGATGAGTATCAACGTATTCCTTTTTCTATGATAGTTGTTTCGTGAATAGTATGAGTATCTATAGCTGTAAAGTGCTTGAATATCATAAAAGCTGAAACTAAGCCCTAAAAAGTACCCACAAAGGCAATCACAACCTTTTTTTATGAGGATTGACCTTATAGTAGACACGAGGTTTCTTTTTCCTTTGGTATCTGTTTTTCTTTATTCTGATTTTTTTCTAAATTTCATCATTAAATCTTCCTTTCTCATTGTTTGATTCGTCCTGCTCCCACTAAATGCTGTTGCCAGTAGGGGCTTGTTAAGTCAGCATAACCGATTGGGTCGCCTGCATGAAACATACGGTTATTGCCAAGGTATATCCCAACATGAGTAATATAAGAGCCAGCGTTATAGGGTAGAATGAAAGAAAAACCAAATCGCCAGCTTGTGCTTCCGATAGTGGGATATGCTGGGTCACATCATATTGCTGTTGTGCGGTTCGTGGTAAGTTAATTCCAGCTTTTCCATACGTCCATTGTGTCAGTCCGCTACAATCAAAAAAAGTAGTCGAGGGAAGCTCCACCGTAAACGTATCGCCAGCCCTCATATTTCAGTGCTTCGTCCATGATGGCTTGTACCGTATCATCATCAAACTCTGTTGTGACAAGATACTGCGTTACCAGTTGCACATAAAACATATTGCCATAGTTGTATCGCCTAGCCCCCATTGATAGGTATGGCTATGGGATTGGGGTGAGACACTTTTTTCGCCACCTGAATACTCTTTTTGAGAAACTTTGAGCCAGTTCAAAGGTATATTTATTTCCACGATTAGCCACATACCCTAAGAAACCACCACCATAATTGTAGGACTGGATAACCGATTCTAAATCTACACTGAGCCTTTCGCTACTGGCTAATAATTCACTGAAATACTTCACACCTTGCTTAATGGATTCTTCTGTACTCAATGAATTAGGTGGAAGACCGAGGGATTCCGAGGACTGCATAACATCTTCCGCAGTACCGCCCGATTCCACCTGTATAATCGCAAGAAGTATGTTGACATATTCTTCAACGCCATATTCTTTGGCATATTTTTCTACCATAAAGCTATGAGCCAGCACTTCTGCGAAACATTCACACCTCCATAATGAATATTGGAAATTCCGCTGTCCTGTTCATCTGAAAATAAAATGGCAACAAACAGAAGCAGTGAGAAGACCATCAAGAATAATCCAGAACCACCAATCACTAAAGTTTTCAACTTCATGGTTTCTTACCGACTTTCTTAATGGTGGCGGTTTTGATTGGTGGTCTACTTCTTGTATTTTGTAGTGGTACTCTTTGAACAGTAGACGGACGTTCTTTTGTGATTGGACGTTGTGAAGTTCTATCTGCTGTAGTGGTTGAAGTTGCTGGCTTTTGAACGGTTTTTTCTTGAACGGTATTGCCTTGGCGTTCCACTTTTTGGACTTGAAAAAAATCGGACTTAACTGCTGGACGCTCTTGTTTGGCTTGTTGAGATTCCTTATATGAAGTCTGAATATTAGACTGTTTTGAGGTCTGTTCATCATGATATTGTTCTTGTCTTGTAGTCGGTCTTTCATGAACAGAAGAAGCAGGCTGTTTTTTCTGTTTGACCTGTTCCATTTCAGAGCGACGCTTCGCAATGGTTTTTCGCCTTTGTTCCTGCTGTTCCTTGCGTCCACTGGCTCTGTCCGCTTTGGTTTTGAGAAATACTACTGGTTAAATCACGGACATTCTCTTTTTACTTTGGATTTTTCCTTGATATACTGCATATCTTGCATTGGTCGGCAAATCTTTAACCTGTTCTTTCAAACCACTAGCAGTGTCTACCATTCTGTCTTTGGTATCAGCTACTGTACCGATGGTTTGACCGATACGTTTTCCAAGTGTTGATTTTTCCTTTCCGTCTGGTCGGGAGTGATCTGCTTGTGTCCTTGCAGAACTCCCCGAACCCGACTGTCCTTTTTTACCTGTAACAATGGCAGACCCAGCCCCTAGAGTAGTCATGGAACGTCCAAGTTTCCGCTGTAGACGGTGCATGTGAGCGTGCATAAGCATACGAGGTTTTCTCATCACACGACTTCCCACACTTTGAGAATCGTTACTCTGTAGAAAAACATACTCATTAAATCGCTTAGCTTGAGTAGATTCCTGCAAAGGTCACAATCTGTAGAAAAGCAATCAAAAAGAACGGATAACCAGCCGATAAGGTATAGAGCATGGTTGAAATACTAAATGCTGTCGTAATAATCAATGTGATTCCAGCTCGTGTCAAAATGGTATTAAAGAGCTTTGTTATGGCTCGTTTTGACATACCATCAAATGATGGAATCATGCTTAAAATAAAGCTCACAGGCAGAAACATAGCATAGATGATAAAAAGTACCTGCGAGAAAATCATGATTCCTGTTAATAGGAATACAAATATGGAAATCCCAATATTGAAGACAAATAGGAAGAAGACTGTACCCTAAACGGTTAATGGTCTTTGTAATGGTTAGATTAGTATTGCTTCTGTCTTCAATTTCTTCCGCAACAATTTTTTTCTCTGTCTTCGCCATTGTTGGAATCTGGGCTGGTGGAGAGCAGGCTTTCCACACGGTCAATACCGATACTTTCAATGTCTGAACTGTTGTATTGAAGCAGTAGCCACGGTTGCTGAACCTGTATGGAAAACAGGCTATCTCTGATTAAGTCCACGCTGTCCTTGCCTTGACTATCGGAATGGGGCATGACAATCTTCGTGCCAAGTGATAAACTGGCATTACTGATGTCTGATGAAAAGTCATTGATTTTTTTAATGTAGTCGGGGAGCGTAGGCAATAAAAGGAAGCCGATAGGATAAACACCAGCACAAAATTCATAATGGCATGAATTGCCTTTGTGGTTTCTCTCTTTATCAGTCCCGTATAGGCAACATAAACCCCAAGAACCAAAATCAAAGGTAAGAGGAATCAACATAGAAACCCTCTGTTGAAAATCCGTTTGCACTCACACCAGCTAAGGTCTGCATATTCTTACCAATGGAATCTGCTGTAGCGGAAATGAAGTCTAAGGAATAGGCTTCCTGTACTAAGTAACCTGTCGCATTGGAAACATACAAACTGATTGTCCAAATAAAATTGGTAATGGCATATAGTCCATACATGACCTGTTTTCCAATCCCGTCCGACCAGTTCCACGGAAGCCAGCCCCAGCTATTATCACATAAAAAAATCCAGTTGATAGTTTTTCAAGTGGGTATCGGCTGTATTCATTTGCCACATTGACCGTATCATCTACCAAGCCCGCAGCTTGAACCACCGTTCCCAGCATGGCTAAAAAGAAAAATGGCAATCACAAGTGTGAAAGCCACTGTCATTGCCACTTTACCTGAACGTTTCAGCGTCCAGTTTGATTTTATTCTGTTTACTATTGATGGTTTCACATTTACACCTCTTTTTCGCACTGGGTGGTCTGGTATCAAAGGCATGGAGCAGTTCTTCAAATACAGGGTGGAACTGTATCACACCGACACGACCATATAAATCACTGATAAGGCATTGCCCGTTTTTCCAAATCACGCAATCGCTTCTGATTGTTTTTCGTCCTCTGGGTCTACACCAAAAAAAGGCTAAGGTCTTTTTTTAATCTCGTTAAGGTCAGTGGAACGAAATGCAAATTTTAAGCCGAGGTTATTTTTTTCAGTTTTTTTCATCTAAGAGGTCGTCTGTATTTTTGGGTCACGAAATATACCCCCAGCGTTCATAGCACGACCAGCCCGAACCAGCTTCATAGATAGTGTTTTTCCTTGTGCTACCTGTAAAAAGCTCCATGCTTCGTCTAAATCTACAATCTTGAAAATGCTTCGGTCTGTATGGATAAAGTCTAAAAGCAAAAGGTACTAATGACAATCAGCATAGCAACGGATAAAAAGCTCCATAGTGGTATATTCCTCAAAGGAAGTTTCCTTGTCAGGGAAGTACCAAGTCCGCAACCTGTATAATGTTCAGTTGTTTTTTCTAAGCTGATAGACTGCTCACATAACCATTACTGAATAATAAATGTGCAAAGTCATAGTCTGTAAAACTTTCGATATGGTCAGCTATACTGGTACTTAGTGGCGTATTCTCAACCCGTAATTCCTCAATCACTTTCATCAACCCTCGTACTTCACTATTGGTTACTGCACGAATAGGCTTTTCTAAGGATTGGGAAGCGTTCCCCATCACGAGAGAAATCCCCGTAAGGAATGTCAGAATATCAATAGCCAGTGATTCAGAATCTTTGGGATTTTTTTCATAATCACATAAGGGTCAAAGTAAGCCTTTGTTTTTCTCATCAGAAGTCAGAGTGACGATATTGATTTCATGGGAAATCTCTGGCAGGTTTCTTTCCATCTGCCACGTTCTGCTTTTTGGGTCTACAATCACTGCTTGTGCCCCATAAAGCACCGCATAATAGACGATAAGGTTATTCGCAAAGTTTACCACCACCCAGCGAACCAACAAAAAGCCGACGCTAACGCATTGGTTACTGAACCCTTAACCCCTTGACTGGCAAGAGCAGGGTTTCAGATGAGACATTGCGTCCAGTATCTAAGCTGTAGCCAACATAAATCCCTCATTTTCCCCCAGCATTTGAGTAGCACCAAAACCCTAAACCAGCGAGAAATCAGAGGTCACGTATTGAATATAATCATTCATATAACGCTTGCTGGCAGGTAAAAATTCTTCATGTAAGCCGAGCATATCCCCAAATGGTCGTACCAGTTTTACGCTTAAATCGTCATAAAAATCTTTCACTTCATTACAACGACGTTTGAGTTCGTCAAGATCATTTGCTGATACCCTTACCACATAAGACAGCTTGTACATAGATTCCTTGCTTTGGTCTAAATTGGTTTCCAGCTCATTCACACTTTCCAGAGCTTCCGCCACATTGGAGCTGGTTTCATTATCACTTTGCCAAGCGTGGTTATCCAAGTCTTTCAGTTCTTTCTTTTTTTATTGCGGACAGTAGATAGGGGCTTTACGATTCGCTACAATTTCCACATTCATTGACGTATCAATCAGGGAATGTAAATTGCTGTTGCTGGTAGTAGAAGATTTTCAGAGGACAGGGAAGTCAGTTCTCCGACAATGCTGTTAATGGTAAAAGTAAGCTACATAGACGGTTTCATCTTCCTGCTGGATTTTTCAAATATCGCTGTTTTTCTTCCACCAAACAGCGAGTGAAACTAATCAAGTCATAGTATTTAATCAGCGTTTCATTATCCAGCTTTTTCTTTGATAGATGGTACTCATACTCTTCATAGAGCGGTGCCTGTCTGTCCGTAAAGGTGTTCAATCAGATAGCCGAAGTCGTCCTTATCTAACCTGCGGATTTTTGAAACGACGAGAGATTTTTATTTTTCTAAGAGCTTTTCCATCTTCTGAAAACGCAGGATTTCATCATTACTCATACTAACAAAATCGCCCATCAGCTTATGGTTCACATCATAGACAAAAATCAGACAAAAGCATTTTTTTGCTTCAACGGTAAGACTTTTTCATAGAAAACTCCTGATCGTTGAGAAGCAACTTAAAAGCCGATAAAAGAAACGGTAGTTCACTTGATTTTTCGCCAATCATGGATATTAAAGCGTCTGTCTGTTGGTCGATTTTGTCATAAAGCAACCGCTTTGAGCTTGCCAGTGACTTCATTTTGGAACGCTCTTGTGCAGAACGTATGCTGGATTCTGTACTGATTTGTAAAAGCATGAATTTTGCCATCACGATTTTTGTGCGATAAGCTGTCTGAAAGAATCATGCACTTGTATTTTCTGTTCTGGACTTAGAAATGAGTAATTGTAAGGAACAAGCTCATAGTAAGCATAACATTCCCCGTCTTTATTCCAGACGAGATTGTTTTCAATGTATTTAATTGGATATGCCATAAAATTCACTCCTAACTGCTGTAATGGCTTCTTGTGGCTGGTTTCTGCCAAGCGTTACTTTTTCCTGCATAGGTCAGCTTTGGTCGCAGTGCATAAGCAATGACAGACTTCAAAAAAATCCATAAGGCTTTTTACCATCAAAAGTTTTTGTAGACATAAACCATGTAAAGCCACAGGAATCCCAAAGTATTTGAAAATGCTCCCTCTATCATGGAAAGAGGGGGCAAGTTGACAAGTATCATCACTGCAAAGAGTGACACGACAAACCATGTCATTTGCGTAAAGGTTATGGGAAACGGAAGTCTAAAATCATTGATAGAATACAGTACCTTTTCCACAGACCAGATACTGGTATAGCTTCGTATTTTCTTCATGTAATCAATCCTTTCATAAAAAAAATAGGGGTAGCTGATTGAGCCACCCCGTAAAATAGAAAAATCTGCCAGTAGTAATGTACCGACAGATTTAATAGACGATTTCAAAAAAATCCCATGATTGGTTGAGATAAACGTTCCTGAAAGGTCTAAATCCCGACCATAGGCGATAATCAATATAGTTTTGAAGACTAGCTGGTACTTCGCCTAAAGCACCCGTTTCTTCAATGTAGTAGCGTGCCACGTCATACATATCATCACAATCGGAATGAATGATAATATCCTCTTGATGTTCGCTTAGTTCTTCAATGCTTGAAAAAAATGAGTGAGCAGAGCAGATAGCTCCGATTGTAATTCTTCGAGGTAATTCGATACCATTTCCCATAGTCGATTGAGTTCGCCAATGGAGTGTATTCGTCAACCGTAAAGGGTAACTCGTAGTCATGAATGGCGTATTCCTCATATTCATCATTCAAAGCCGATTTTTCTCTTTGACTTCCTCAAAGTCAATGGGAAAGGTAAACCACGCACCGACCAATTCGCCCTCATTGTATTTGCCTAAATTCGCAATATAGACTTGCATATCGTCCATATATTCACGTCCTTTCTTTGTAGAGATTCAAAAATCCCTACCGCACTTCGTTTGGTGTACCATTCCTTTGCGGAACATAGAAAACCACTTATATTCCACAAAAGAACGGTTTTATTTAAGCACCAATAATGCGATTGAATAGCTCTAGTAAAATGTCTTTTACTCCAGCAGCGTTGAAGACTAAGCCAACCGCAATAATCGCAATAATTAAAAAGCCAATCAGTTTGCTAAACTCACGCTTGAAGCCAAGATACAAGCCAATCACAACGATTGCTAAAAGCACCAGTGATTGAGCGTTTGATAGAAACCAGTTATAAAGGTTTTGTCCAAAATTCATAAAAATGTTCTCCTCTCTATATTCAATGAATTTGTATTTGAGTTATTTTTTTGTTGTTATCACGTCCTGTTCTTTTACTGACTGTTGCTTCAAAATCTGCTTGTGTCGGTCTGTCAGTTTCGCATGGTCGAGAATGTCTTTTACAACCTGCGTCTGGTTGATTTCATCAAGTTTAATCGCAACCTTTAAGGTCGGGGCAACTTGATGAGATAGCCAGTTCAGCGTCCTTTGGAAGGAGTAAGGCTCTGGTTTTGTGGTTAGTTTTAATCGTTCACGATTGTTCCCAATAAACCAAGCCCATTCTTCATTCAGTTTCCAATCAGAACGAGGTTTGGAATCGTCTTTATCTACAAAACGGATATACCGATTGATAATTTTTAAAAGGCGGTATGCTCTGGATTGTCATAGACGAGTAAATCACGGACTGCATAATAAAGCACGCTCATTTTTCAATCGAATCTCAAAACGGTTTTTTTACTTCTGCGTCTTCAATAGGGAATATCATTTTTTTCTTGTACTGCTCGTAGTCCTTTTTCATAGATACAGAAATAAACTTCACTTTGTAATGAACCGATATAGAGGGTGTTTCCCATACATTCCTTTTTCCTCTTTGCGTACCAGTTCGCCACTGCGATGAGCTTTTTAAAACTGCGGAAGACGGAGATACATTCTTCCTGTTGGCACTTTTTCAGTGAGTACAGGGATATTCAAAATCCCTGTCTTATCGTTAATGGCAAGGTCAAGGCGTTTCATCACACCGCCAGCCACCAAAACGTCCATAAAGAACTCATACCAGCTTCTTTGTTGTGCCAGAAGATAGCTTTCAAATTGTCTGCACCCACGACCTTTCAATTCCACCAGAACTCCTTTGTCCAGTTCATGGGAGCAAAGGACGAATATGTCGCCTAAAAGCATAATGCTCTGAATAAGAATAGAAACCATAGTCCTCATGAAGAAAATAGGACAGTTTCAGTTGTAAGATGTTTTCGACCACCTGCTGTACGTCTGTTGTCGGAAAGCGAATCCTTACATAATCAAACAGCATTTCAAGGGGAGCGTCGGGATTGAAGCGTTCCAGAGCTTCCCAAAGGGACTGCTGTAAATCCTCTGATGAGCTTGACTTTTCCTGTTTCAATATCGCTTAGATACTGCCTTGTAATACCAGTCGCAACAGCTAAACGGTTTTGAGATAGTCCATAAGCCAAGCGTTTTTTTCTTTTTAAATGCTGTAACCAAGTTTGTTCATTCAGTAAAAATCCCTCCAATCAAAAAGGCGTATGTCAACTTTTAAAGCCCATTTGACATACGCTGAAATTTTGTAAATCCCTTGTAACCAAAGGATTTTCTAATGTTTTTTTGACTGTTTCCTGTCGATTTGTACCCCCCTGTTAGATACGGGGGGTTAAGTGCTAACGTGGCTATTGCCACACCAGCCAACAAGATCGAGTCCACACCTGCGACTTCCGCTTCGCACGTCGCCTGCGTGGACTGTCTGCTGATGGATAACTTTTTAATTTCCTCCAGAAATCATATCCTTTTTGGTACAAAGGGGAGTATAAAACTCTGATATGACACTTGTTCCTACATCAACATAGCCACGACCTTTGATTCGCTTTAAGAAGAAATCCTTTTTGTACGTCACTGCCAAACATCATGCCATAGCCCATTTCAGACATACGACCTAAAGCCACTCTGAAATTAAACTGATCACGGATTCCGTCGCCTAAATATTTTTGCGTCTGGACGTTGACAAGCCAGTATTAGAAAGAAGCCAGCTTGACGACCTAACATGACAATCTGTTTCAGCTTATTCATAACTGCGGTGTTTTCTTTTGTTCCCAGCATTTCCATGAAAGCGACGTATTCATCAAAAGATTAAGAAGTGTGCCGGGAGACCTAAGTAAGCATAATTTTTTTGCCAGTCTTATAGTTCTTCATCTGCTTCATTTCCTCACTACGTTTCATCATTTCTTCATAGAATGTTTCAATGCAAGAAAAGCAAGTCTTCTTTTCTATAGTAGACATTTGCCATCACAGAACCTAAGTCCGCAAGGTCAGCATTTTTTTCGGGTCAAGAATATACAGTTTTGAATCTGTATGAAGCAAAGGCTTCAATCAGTGTCAGTATAAAGTAAGTTTTACCGCCACCTGTACCACCAGCAATCAACATATGAGGGAGCTTATCATATTCCCACCATACGTTTTTCATTAAGCGAAGTTTACCATCTTTAGCTTCTACTTCATCAATAGAAATACGACTGGCTATGGTGTCATAGAGCAAAAGTATATTCCACATAGGAATCCTTTAACTCTTTATCCGTCAGCTCACAGTACAAAGCCACTCTCTAATTTCTTTTTCCAAGTGTAAGAGTTGGTCTTGATATTTTTCCCAACGTGATTTCCACCCGTATCTGTATCAAGCCATTTTTAAGTCGATAATACATTTTTAGGGAAGTAGGTTATCTTTTTCCTTTGTACGACCAGCACTATCTTTAAAAAGAAACCCTCTGTTTTGACCTGTTCAGATTCATACCACTTGTTTTTCAAGTATCATCTTTTGCCAGTTTTTTGACGGTGGTAAAGTTGTTTAACCGTATCATAGCGAACCCGTTTGAATACAAACGCTACCAGCAAGCAGATAAGAATTGCGACACTGAAACTGATAATTAAATAGGGAATGTCAATCTTATCTGCTTGTGATAGGTTAAAATCCTGCCAGTTGATCTGCTGGATTGTCTTCACATGAAACAGTCCGACAACCAGCAGGAAAACAGGCAGGGAGTGACCTATCGTAAAATGAAAGACTAAATCTTTACCAGATGGGCGAATCCTTTTTACCACGCTGTTTCATGCGAAAAAAAGTCTCCTTTCTACCTAGCGACTATTTGTCTTGTGTCGGTTCTTTCTTTGCTTGTGGTTGAGCTTTGAATGAACTAGAATCCTTTGTCAGCACAATATCGTCTGCCTTGATATACCAGTCAACATCTGCTCCTTGATAGGTGGCAGTAGCAACAGTGTCCGCAATGGGATTGATAAGTTCCACCCGTGCGTTATAATCAAAACTCTTTCAAAGGCACGCTGGCAGGAATACTTACTTGAATCATGCGTCCTTGTCCTTTGGATTTTTAAGTCATAGGTACGTTCCTTGATTTCATCTGAAACCGACCCGTCTTCATTTTTGGATTCTCACTTCACGACGTAGAGCAGAAATTTCAATTCTCCAAAAGTCGTGTCTTTATCTAATACAATGCCATTTGCTAATCTCATCATTTTTCCTCTCTTTCTTTATTCTTTTATCATGTCGTCAGCATGTAAAAGGTAATTTATAAAACCACGAGTGCCGATTTTGTAGCCCTCTGCGGTAGTACGTGGATTGACTAACTTCACACGTTCCTCAAAAGCCGAAATGTTTTTCGCCAGCTTCAGCAGGAAGCACCACCACAATATCATCTGCTCTTTGAACATCAGAATAGAGATTATAGCTTCTTGATAAGACAGTTAGCCGTCCGTTGATTCTTCGCTGAACGACTTTATCCTCGCCAGCAAATTCTAAATTGCCGAATGTTTTTTTCCATGTTGAGAATCACAAATTTAAGTTCCATATTTTTTTACCTATCCTTTCTTTTTTTATTGGCTGAATGAATGTTTGATGGTCTTAAAAGAGTGAGGGAACGACCTTTTTGATTCTTGATTTTTTTGTTTTCATAAGTTCACTTCCTTTTCAAAATCAGGGTAAAAAAATAGACACCTCATTTTTTTGAAGTGTCTACCTATTAAATATTCAAATTTTTATTGGAAGTATCTTTATATCTTCACTTTTCAAGGATAAATCGTCGTATCAAAGCTCATTCATAAGTAGTAAATTAGTAGTAAATTGAGTGGTTTTGACCTTGATAAAGTGTGATAAGTCCAGTTTTTTTATGCGGATAACTAGATTTTTATGCTATTTTTATATTAAATATATCTAATAATTCCTCTCCGTATTGAAATGCAAATACTTCATATGGGCTCTTATTCCCAAGAGATTTTCTTGCATATGAATTTATATGACTCATCATAATATCTATATCTTTTTGTGTATATTTTCCAAAATCGACACCCTTAGGTATTATACGACGAATAAATTCGTGGTTGTTTTCACAGTTAGGCTTTTGAAAAGGAGCGTTTGCATCGCAATAAAAAACCCTGGAGCGAAGTTTGCCTTCCTTATCAAATTCGATTGCAGTAGGATTTGAAAATTCACTTCCATTATCTGCTAACAAAATTGGAAATAGGTCAGAATAGGCATCAGAACCCAATTTAGAGTACAGATTGTTAAATATGTCCGTAACCGATTTTGAGTCGTTAGACTCTCTTAAAAATGCAAGTTGTAGTTCCTGTTTTACAAAGTGTATAGTAAGCAATACAGGACCACCCTTTATACCTATAACAGAATCTATCTGTTGCGCTGGAAGGTCAGAATGATTACTCATATAGTCTTTATAATCCTTAAAAGTACGATTAATACGACAGGATTTATCTACCTTGAGTGGCCTAGTCTTAGACTTGCGAGGACGCATTCTAACTGTTCTTGGCATGTCTATATTCCTAGCAGAGAAAAGCCCGTTATTTACATAAGAGTATAGAGTTCGTTCTGACATCATGACCTCATCTTTGTGAAAGATAGATATATGATGAATAGATTGACCTTTAATGAGTAATGGAGAAACAATATTATCTAGATGTTTTATTTCCTCCTCAGAAAAAGCAAATCCACTACGAGACTCACTTAGTAGAGTTTCATATTCCTTTTGAGCCGATAAGGCTTTATAGAAAGACTTTTCTAACGTGCAGTTGGTCTTAGATTCACAAGAATTACAAACATATGGTGGCTTTTTAAGCTTAGGACAAGTATATTTCTCATATAAACTGCATTTTTCATTACATATACCACAGGACCAGCAAAGTCGTTTTCTATAGGTACACATCTTGCAAACATTACGTAGTGAGCATGAGCGATTAGCATTATGAAGACAGTCATTGAAAGACTTACTAAAAGCACCAGTCTTCTCATGTCTTATATGTGCACGAATTTCTTTTGAAATAGTAGTAGGGTCTTTATGAAGAATACGTGCAATCTTTCTAAAAGATGTTCCTTTACCTAATTCTATTTCTATTATATTTCTTGATTCAAGAGTTAAATGTTTTTGTGTGTTCATAATAATTTCCTCCTCATAAATCAAGGTAATGCAACTATAAACTTATGATACATTTAAATTATGAACTAGTAAATTCCATATCATGGGGAATTTACTTTTTACAAAGTAACAAAAAAATTCAAAAAAATATTAAAAAAATAAAGCTTGACAAAATCTTTACCATGATTTAGAATGTTTTTATAACAAGTAAAGAAACCACAAAAAAATAAAGACTTTGACTAGAAATAGTAGGTATATGAAGTTAATCAGAGAGTAGCTGGTTGGTGAGAAGCGCATTACAGATTATATTGAACACATCTATGAGTTGGATACCGAATTTTTAGTAGGCTATCACGTGAACACACGTTACAGTGTTAGAGTATTATATAGTACTCGATGAGGTTGCTATTGTGAGATAGTAACGAATAGAGGTGGGAACACGAAGTATTGGATTTTATACTCTCGTCCTCTGGCAGACGTCAGGGCACGGGAGTTTTTTGTGTGTATTCTATCCTGGACCTGACTAAAACATATTTTATTATATTTTTAGGAGGAAAAGAAAATGAAAAAAGGTATTATCAAAAAAACGGTTATGTTAGGATTAGGCTTAGTATTAGCTGCTGGCTTAGTAGGATGCTCAGGCCAGAATGAGGATAAGAAGGCTAGTGATACAAACTCTAAAAAAGAAATTGTCATGGGACTTGACAACACATTTGTTCCAATGGGATTCTTGAACGATAAAAACGAGCTAGAGGGCTTTGACATCGATCTAGCAAAAGAAGCATTTAAGAGAGCAGGCTATACAGTTAAGTTCCAGAATATTGACTGGTCAATGAAGGAACAGGCCCTTGATAATGGAAATGTCGACTGCCTATGGAATGGATACTCAATAACTGAAGAACGTAAGGCAAGAGTAGCCTTTTCTAAGCCATACTTCGATAACAAGCAGATTGCAATTACAATGTCTACTGAAAGCCCAACTAAACTTGCAGACCTTAAGGACCAGGTGGTTGGAACTCAGGCAGCATCATCAGCTTTAGAGGCAATTGAAGCTAACAAGGAATTCATTGGAATGATAAAGGACCAGAAGCCAGTCACATATGATACATATGACAAGGCCCTTAGAGACTTAGAAATTGGCAGAATTAAGGCAGTTGTTGGTGATGAAGTCCTACTTAAGTACTATATTACTCAGAGGGGTGCTGATAAGTATAAGGTTCTAGAGGGAGACCTTGGTAGTGAGCAGTACGGTGTTGGATTTAGAAAGAATGACACAGAACTAAGAGATAAGATAGACAAGGCCCTTGATGATATGAAGGCCGACGGTACTTTTGACAATATTAAGAAAAAATGGTTCAACCAATAGTAAAAATATAAGTAATTAAAGCTGATAAGTATATTAGGTCAGCGACAGGAGGAAATAAATGTTTGAAGGGGTTAAAATACTTTTAGAATTGTTCTTTGTAACAACTATATTTTCCATACCCTTGGGTATAGCAGTTGCCTTTGTAAGGCTATCAAATAATAAAATAGCTAGTTCAGTATCTAGCTTCTATATATGGATAATGAGGGAAGTCCTTTGTTACTACAGATGATGTTTTTCTACTATGTACTTCCTATAATTAGTCCAAAGCTAGTATTTGACCAGTTGACGGTAGCCTTTATAGCCTTTGTTATCAACTATGCTGCATATTATGCAGAAATATTTAGAGGTGGTCTATTATCTATAGACAAAGGACAGTTTGAAGCAGCTAAGGTCCTTGGTTTTGACAAGGTAACTATGTACAGGAGAATTATTTTTGCCCCAGCTAACTAAGAGGGTATTGCCTCCAGTATCTAATGAGCTAATTACCCTAGTAAAGGATACTTCTTTAGTTTATATACTAGGATTAAATGACCTATTGAGGGTGGCAACAGCAGCCAGCAATAGGGAAGCTAGTTTGATGCCTTTCGCTTATGCTGCTGTTATATACCTAGTAATGACAGCTATATTAACTAAGTTGATGGCAATCTTAGAGAAGAGATATTCATACTATAGGTAAGGGTGAGAAGATGTTAAAAATTGTTGATCTTAAGAAAAAATTTGGGCAGGTAGATGTTTTAAAGGGAATAAGTTTCCAGATTGATGATGGTGAAATAGGTGTAGTATTAGGAAAGTCAGGAGCAGGCAAGACGACCCTTATAAGGTGTATTAATGGACTTGAAAGCTTTGATAGTGGTAAAATTATCCTAGATGATGTTGAAATTATGTCTATTAATGATATGAAGGAAATTAGGGGCCAGATAGGCATGGTTTTTCAGAATTTCAACCTTTTTCCACATCTAACTGTCCTTGAGAATATAATAGAATCTCCTGTAAGGGTATTTGGAAGAAATAAGGATGAAGTAGTTAAGGAAGCCCTAGACCTACTTGAGATGGTAGATCTTTTTAGACAAGAAGGACCACTATCCTCACCAGTTGTCTGGAGGGCAACAACAGAGGGTTGCTATTGCTAGATCTTGTGCCCTTAAGCCAAAGGTATTATGCTTTGATGAACCAACTTCAGCCCTAGATAAGGAAAATATTCAAAAGGTAGAGGAGATCATTAGAAACTGTAAGAGGATGGGTATGACTATATTAATAATTACCCATGACACAGTTTTTTTGCTCAAGAAATTGCTGACAAAACCCTTAATATTTCTGAGGGACTATTAGTATAATTATGAGTCTAGTAAAGGTATATAATATATCTAATAAATAAGTTTCTTACCCTGATGGGTAGTACCAACCTACAGAGGTCACGTATTTAAATACGGGGCCTCATTTTAATCTACATGTTTATATTGTAGAAACTCATCTTATATAAACTGACCAATAAGAATCTAAAATATACTTATATGAACCTGATATCTGTATATATTTATATAAGCAAAAAGGCGAAAAATATCTAAAAATATGGTATAATCATATTAGTGAGGTGTTTTTATGAGTGATAGACATAGGAAGAATAATTTTTATATAGATGACCCTAGTTAAGCGTTTGGGTGATACTATAGATACTAAAATAAATGAAAGTAATTTTTCGGACCTAAATGAGACGGTGAAGAGGTCTATAGATATAGCCCTTGACCAGGTCAATAATTCAGTTATAGGTCAAAACTTATTTGGGAGAAACTCTTATAAGAAATTCTATAATAAGGGCTATGACCCTAGTAATACGGTCCAAAACTAATAAATTAGATATATATGCCAGGAGACCAGAAAACTATGCAGTTAACCTGGTGTTTCAAATAATATTTGGTGCTACATCCTTGCTTATGCTTATATTAGGTATTATTTTTCTAGTACTAGAGATGAATTTTATACCATTCTTTTGCAATTTTTGGACTAATGTTTGGTATTAGTTATTTCTTTTTCAAGAAAAAGGAAAGAAATAGCAAGATACAAGTCCATATAGGATCGCTTGATCAAAATGGATATGCCGAAGTTTCAAGCATGGCCTACCGTGTGGGGATAGCAGAAAGCAGTGTTGTTAAGGATCTACATAGGCTGATAGACAAGAGATTCTTTTACCAAGGCCACCTAGTAGAGAATGACACGATATTCCTTGTAAATGATGAATTATATTCTACTACCAGTCTGGTCAGGAAAGTCGTAGGCAAAGGGATATTGAAAAAGAAAAACTTGAATCTAATAAAGAATTAAAGGAATTTCAATATACATGTCAGGAGGCTAAGCAAGAACTTGTCAGCCTGGAGGGCTCACTAATTGACCCAGACATGAAGCAAAGATGTTCAGATATATTCTGTCTGATAGAAAGTCTTGAGACTATAGTAGCAAAAAATCCAGGTAAGCTACATAGGCTAGACAGGTTTTCATCATACTATATGCCAATTACAATCAAGCTGCTTAGGTCTTATCAAGACCTTGAAAATAAGCCTAGTACTGACCTACTAAACAAGTCTATGATTGAAATAGGAACTACTATGGATACAATCATAGAGGCCTACCAGAGGCTAGTAGACCAGCTAATTCAGGTAGATAATATAGACATAAAGTCAGATATTTCTGTCTTAAAAACAATGCTAGCCCAGGATGGTTTAAGTGGTACTAGTCCATTTGAAAATAAGACTGAATAATATATTTTTAGGCTAGATTTAGTTGGAATGTATTGATAAAATAAGAAATTAGGAGATTAAACATGGATGATATAATTTTTAAGTTTTTGGAAATAATACGAAAGAAGACATAGACCTAGTAGAAGAAAATGTAGTTGATACTAGAGCCCTAGATTCTTTCGATGAAATGAGCTTAAGTGAATCAGAACGAAAAATGGTTGAAGATTTTTCTAAGCAAATAGATATAGCAAACTCACAACTAGTACTCGAATATGGGTCAGGAGTTCAAAAAGATGTCTGATTTCTCAGATTCTACCCTAAATGTTATTAGGACCAAGGACCTGGGAGAGGTAGGAGATATGATCTCAAACCTTGTTGTCGAATTAAAGGGCTTTGATGCTAGTGATGAAGACAAGGGTATACTTGGATTCTTTAAGAGGGGAACTAAGAAGACCCAGTTAATTAGGGCCAACTATGACAAGGCTGAGAATAATGTAAACTCTATAGTAAAATCATTAGAAAAGCAGCAGGTAACTCTTATGAAGGATATTTCTACCCTAGACCAGATGTATGACCTAAATAAGAATTACTATAAAGAAGTATCGATGTATATATTGGCAGGTAAGAAAAAATTAGCTGATATTAAGGCCAATGATCTGCCAGCCCTAAGTAGAAAGGCCAAGGAATCTGGCCTACAGGAGGATGCCCAAAACCTTAATGACCTTAATAACCAAATAGATAGGTTTGAGAAAAAACTACATGACCTTGACCTGTCTAGGATGATATCAATACAGACAGCACCCCAGATAAGAATGGTCCAGAATAATAATATCCTCATGGTTGAAAAGATACAATCAACCATTGTAAATACCATCCCCCTATGGAAAAATCAAATGGTATTAGCCCTTGGGGTAAGTCATTCTAGTGAAGCTATAAGGGCCCAAAGAGAAGTATCAAATATAACTAATGAGCTTTTAAAGAAGAATGCTGATAACCTTAAAATGGCTTCAATAGAAACTGCTATGGAATCAGAAAGAGGAATAGTTGATATAGATAGCTTAAAACATACAAATGAAGCTCTTATATCTAGTCTAGATGAAGTTATGAAGATACAGGTTGAGTCTAGGGCAAAGAGAAAAGAGGCTGAAAATGAGATCCTTAGGCTTGAGAATGAGCTTAAGGATAAGATGATAGAAATGGTGAATAAATATGAAGTATAAGTACACTTTAATCTCTCCATGTTTTTTTGGTATGGAAAAGATGTTAGCAAATGAAATAAAAAATTTAGGTTTTGAAATTGAAAAGACTGAAGATGGCAGGGTTACTTATAAGACTGATGAGTACGGAATAGCCAGGGCAAATATGTGGTTGAGGTGTGCTGAGAGGGTTAGCCTAAAGGTGGCTGAGTTCAAGGCTACATCATTTGAGGAGCTTTACGATAGGACTAGACAGATAGATTGGTCTAGGTTTATACCCTATGGGGCTGAATTTCCAGTAGCAAAGGCATCATCTATAAAGTCTAAGCTCTATTCAACCCCTGATATACAGTCTATAGTCAAGAAGGCAGTGGTTGATAGCCTTAAGGAAAAGTATATGGAAAGCAATATGCTAAAGGAAGATAAGGAAAGATACCCAATCTTTGTCTTTATACATAAGGACAGGGTAGTACTTTCCATAGATACTACTGGCTTAGCCCTACATAAGAGGGGCTACAGAGAGCTATCAAATAAGGCTCCAATAAGAGAAACTCTTGCAGCTGGCCTAGTCTATCTTACGCCTTGGAGACCGGGCAGAACCCTAGTAGATCCAATGTGCGGGTCAGGAACAATACTAATAGAAGCAGCCATGATTGGTATAAATATGGCCCCAGGCATGAATAGGGAGTTTATATCAGAAAAGTGGAGAACTATAGATAAAAATATCTGGTGGGAGGTTAGAAAAGAGGCCTTTGATCTCTTAAGAGACGATGAAAGCTTTACCATATATGGATATGATATAGATCCTGAGTCTATTAAAATAGCAAAAAACAACGCTGAAATTGCAGGGGTAGAAAAGTATATAAAATTTGAATGTGGAGATGCTACTAAATTTGCTTCTCAAGAAGAGTATGGATTTTTAATTACCAACCCTCCATATGGTGAAAGACTTGAGGACCAAGAAAGTGTAAAGCTTCTATATAAGGAATTAGGCTATACTCTAAGGAGGCTTAAAAACTGGTCATACTACCTTATTACTTCATATGAAGATTTTTGAGTATGAATTTGGTCAGGATGCTATAAGAAAAAGAAAGCTATATAATGGTATGTTAAAAACCTATTATTACCAGTATCCAGGTCCTAAACCACCAAAAAAAGCTTAAAGGGGTGATATATTGAATAAGTTATTTAATAAATATATATGGGTATTCTTCATAGTTTTATTGATTGCTCTACCAACCCTGATCGCTGCCAATTTTTAATTCATTAAAATCGCCAGAAAAAGTTGATAGTAAAGCCTGTAAGCAATGAAAGTAACCTTCAAATTTATAATTCAATAAGGCGTTTAACACCTCTTGATACTAGCTTTACAATGCCTCAAAACTTCAAAGAGGTGTCCAAGATAAATAGGGTAGACCTTGATTCTGATGGAATAGAGGACATAGTTGCCTTTTAAGAAAAATAATGAAAACCAAGGTACGAGTAATATATACATGTATATATTTAATATGCAAAGTGGTCAGATTTCAGAGGATGATGAAGGCATAGTTAGAATTCCCGGAGAGACGATTAAGTATGCTAATTTTTATAGATTTAGATAATGATGGAAAAAGAAATTATTCTCCATATTAATAGTCTAGGTTATGAAAATATATACGTCTATTCTTATGAAGATGGAAACATTAAAAAGAAGGCGGAGTACAACTCATCTGAGACTTCAATTAAGTTAAACTTCTTTGACTATGATAATGATGGGCAGATGGAATGTTTTAGCCCTTATCCAGAGTCAAAAGAATTATGAGGTCAGTATATGTGGTATGAGGCTTGAGAACAATAATATTCAGTTTGATAAGTATGATACATCCTATACTGTAGAATCTTTGGACAAGGTCGAGATACTAAACGGAAGACTTTCAAATAAGTACCTTGGAAGTGTGATAACCTACCAGAGTCTTAGAGGATCTTCGGTAAACCAACTAATTATATACAGAAATTCAAGGTTTGAAAAGGTTATAAAAATGAATCTAACATAGCCATTAATCCTTATAATTTAAGGGCTGAGGATATGAATGGTGATGGCATCTTGGACCTGCCAAAAGATTGAAGAGGACTGACAAATTCAAGCACTAAGGACAATATAATCATTAGCTGGTATGACTGGAATGGTAAGCTAGAAGAAAAAGGAAGTTCTTACAAGAATAGGTCAGAATTTCTATTCATTTACTTATAACTTCAAACAGGTTATACCTGACATACTAAGAGATAAAATCTATATAAAGGTTGAAAATAAGGATAATAAGGATGAATACTCTATTTACTATATCAATGATAAGTCAAAGATCGAATTATTGACTTACACTGTTATCCCAAAGGCTTCAGCTAATTATGAAAAATATAGATAAGGAAGATGTTAAAACTAGGGTCCTGTTTGAAACAGAAGACTACGTGTGCATACTTAAGAAGTCAAATGAAACTATGTTGAAGAAATATGGGATAAACCTTAATAGAATAAGCAAAAACATTTGTGTTGATTAATAAATAGTATCTACGTTAGGAGGGAATAATATGGACAAGATTCTTATTTTTAGAAGATGAAATAGGTATAAGAAGTTTTGTTAGCATAAATTTAAAGAGAGAGGGTTATGAAGTAATAGAGGCTGGAACAGGTAGTGAGGCCATAGAAAAACTTAATAGTGAACCCAACATTGCTGTTGCACTACTAGATATAATGCTACCTGACATGAGTGGTGTAGATATATGTAGGTATATAAGAGACAAGTATGAAAATATGGGTGTCATCATGCTTACTGCAAAGGCCCAGGAGGATGATAAGATTGAGGGCTTCGTGGCAGGGGCTGACGATTATATGATAAAGCCATTTAGTATAAAAGAGCTTTTATTTAGGGTATCTGCCCTAATTAGGAGGGTTAATAAAGACAATGATACTAGAAAGAGCAGTGTTCTTGATCTACCACCATTTTCTTTGGATATTAATAAGAGGAAGCTTTATAAGAATGGAAATGTTGTAGACCTTACTCCTACAGAGTTCTCAATTGTAAAGTTCCTAATGATAAATGCAAGTGATAGTCTGAGTAGGGACCAAATCCTTCAGGAGGTATGGGGATCTACTGAACTATATGACTACAAGATAGTGGATGTAAATATAAGACGTATTAGAAACAAGATAGAAGAAGACCCATCAAAGCCAAAGTATATTTTGACTGCATGGGGCTATGGCTATACTTTTAGGAGAGCAGATTAATGGGTTTATACTTTGGAGGATTAAGGAAAAAGTTCTTAAAAATTTTCATAATTATAATAATCCTGATAGTATTGATATTTGAAGTATTCTTTTGCCATATTTACAACTAGGTACTACTATACCTCTATAAGGCAGACCATGTTTTTCGCAGATGAGGTATATAGATACCGTATATAATGCAGCTAATATGACTAATATAGACTTTAATGATAGGGTTAGGAGTATATTAGAAAACCAAAATAACCTACAAAACTCTAATATAGCTGTAAATATTATAAACAGTAAGGGTAAGCTAATTGTAGACCAGTATGGCTTTAACAGTAATAGAACCATTGATTATGTAGATGTAAAAATGCCCTTAAAAACACTACTGGTAATGATATGTATACATATATATATGAGGAGAAAGACACCCATGAAAATGTAATGAGTGCTTCTGTAGCAATTAAAAAGCAATGGTGTAATCCAGGGTGTGGTTAGGTTTAGTGTTTCACTTAAGTATGTAAATACTGAAATATTAAAAATAATGTTTTTACCTATTCTTTATGGGCTTAATAGTAATCGCATTTTTCAATCAGCCTTAGCCTGAAGTTTGCTGATTCAATTATAGATCCTATACATGAGCTAAAAATATTTTTCCAATATGTTAGCTAAGGGTAACTATAATATAAAAGGTTAACAAGTCTAGGATATATGATGATGAAATTGGCGACCTTGCCAATACCTTTGAAAATATGGCCCAGGAAATTCAGAAGAGTGAAAAGCTAAAGGATGAATTTATTTCATCAGTATCCCATGAGCTAAGAACACCTCTAACATCTATTAAGGGCTGGAGTGAAACTCTTGGACTGGATAATATTAGTAAGGAAGAACTGAGCATGGGTCTAGGCATAATCAATGATGAAACTGAGAGACTAATAAAGCTAGTAGAGGAGCTCCTTGACTTTTCAAGGATGTCATCCAACAGGATGAAGCTAAATATTGCAGAGGTAAATATAGAAAATCTTGTTTCTAGTGTAATAAACCAGCTTAGGTCTATGGCTATTAAAAAAGAATATAAGACTGAGCTTTGAATTCTTAAATCAAGATATGACTATAATTTATGGAGACAAAGACAGACTAAGACAGGTTCTGATAAACCTAGTACAGAACTCTCTTAAATTCACGCCAGAAGAGGGCGTTATATCAGTAAAGGTTGACCAGACAAGTAACGAAACCAGTATATGTGTAGCCGACAATGGTATAGGTATAGATGAAAAAGAATATAGCAAATGTATCTAAGAAATTTTTTTCCAGGAAGATTTCCACAAGTCTGAAGTGGCTTTGGGTCTTGCTATAAGTGAAGAAATAGTTAAGCTGCATGGTGGGTTCCTAACTATAAATAGTAAGAAGAATGTTGGAACTCAAATCACAATCACTATTTCAAACGATAGCAGAAAATCTTAATATACATGTATAAGATAACCTCATAAGGGTATAAGTCCTTATGGGGTTATTCCTCACTAGGTAAATTTACTATTAGGAGGTAGTTTTGAACAAGGATTTAGGTAATGATAAAATTTCAAAGTTATTGCTAGATATGAGTATACCAGCAATTTTAAGTATGCTTGTAGCTGCGGTTTATAATATTGTAGACAGGATTTTTATAGGCAGGATCAATCCTTTAGGTCTAACAGCTATTGGTATTACAATGCCATTTCAGGTTGTCCAGATGGCCTTTTATTCTCTTGATTGGGGTAGGTGGATCTACTTTAATTTCTATTCGATACGGGGAGAAGAAGTATGATTCAGCAGAAAAAAATACTATACAACTCTTTACTTTTTGATTATAATTTCTGAACTTATAATTACTATTGTCTGTATCATATTTATGAATCCGATTTTTTTGATCTTTTAGGCGTATCTAAGGATGTATATGGATATGCCAGGGACTATATATGGATTATACTTATTGGTGGCGTGCCTGGCTTAACAGGTTACTGTTTAAATAACTCTGTAAGAAGTCTTGGACATGCTAAGGAATCTATGATAATAGTTATAGTGAGCTCAATACTTAATATTATACTGGATGCTCTTTTTATTTTTTTGTCTTTAAGTGGGGTGTAAGGGAGCAGCAATTGCAACTGTGATATCTCAGACTACTGTTACAGTATTTGTCCTATACTTCTTTATAAAGGCAGAGAATATACCTATAAAACTTAGGAAGAAAAATGCATCTCTTGACATGAGGGTTGTTTGGGAAATATTCCATAATGGTCTCCCCAAATTTCTTTATGAACTTGTTTGGTACAATTGTTAGTATAATATTAAATAGGTTTATAATTAACTTTGGTGGTGACTACCATATGGCATCTGTAACCATTATTTCATCTATTAGTTTGTTTATAACAATGATAATTTATGGAATCAGTCAAGGGCCCAACCACTAATAGGATATAACTTTAGGGGCTAATAAGTACCACAGGATAGTTAAAACTGTGAGGTTGACCACAGGAGTTATAGTAGCTATAAGCTCCTTGTTTTTTTAATATTCATAGTATTGTATCCAAAATTATTTATATATCCATATACTTCTGATATTAGACTACTTGACATAACGAGTCATAACATAAGAATATACCTTCTAGGTATAACTTTTGTAGGTATCCACTCAATAGCAACAACCTACTTCCAGTCAATTAGAAGACCAAAGACCTCTTCTGTATTATATATACTTAGGTACGGGGGTATACTTATACCACTTTTTATATATAGTACCAAAAATAATGGGCATAAATGGGGTTTATTTAGCTAATGCCCTTAGTGATATTATATCAGGAGCTATTGCCTTAGTATTCTTGTATATAGATATACATCGTTTAGCAAGAGACAAGATGGCCCAGAATATCTTTAATTAAATACACTGCATTTTATTCATCTATAAGGGGAGTAAAGGTAAATAACCTATACTTCCCTTTTTATGTGAACAAAGAATAGATGGAAAAAGGAAGAAGTATTTAAAATACTGCCGAAGATGTATCATTGAATAATAAAATGAAAAAAAGATATTTTTTTACTCTTGCACTTAAACTGTACTAGTGATATAATACAGTTAACTGTACTATAGTAGTAGTACAGTTAAGGACTTAAAATTACTAATTATAATATTTAAAATAAGGAGAGGAGTGATTCAAGCTTGAAAGAGATAAAATTCAATAGTAATTCACCCATATACCTACAGATATCAAAATACTTTTGAGTCTAAGGTATTTCTAGGAGAGCTTGAGCCTGGAAGCCTGATACCTTCAAGAAGGGAATTGGCAGGTATTTTTAGAGTAAATCTAAATACCGTCCAAAAGGCTTATTCTATATGGATGAAATAGGCCTTATAATTACAGAAAAAGTAAGGGTAGTGTTATAACAAACGACCTAGAAAGACTACATCAACTTAGGGACGATTATATTAAGGAGCCCTGATTGAATTTATTTCAAGTATGAAGTCTATAAATATAGATAAGGAAAAGGTTATAGAGCTACTAGACCAATATTATGACGAGACAAAGGAGGAGCTAATAGATGATACGAGTACAGAATTTGACGAAGAAATATAGAAATCAGATAGGGGAAGGTCTTCATGTGTTAAATATGCCCTTGATAATGTAAGTCTAGATATAAAGGAAGGAACAATTACAGCCATTCTTGGCCTTAATGGGGCAGGGAAGACAAGCCTATTAAAGTCTATTATGGGCTTTATAAAACCTACTAGAGGTTCTATTAGTGTTGATGACCAAAAGCTGTCATACCAGTTATACAAGAAAATGATATATGTGCCAGATTGTCCAACACATTTTCCAGGATATAGGGTCCAGGATATGATAGACTTCTACAAGGATTTTTATGAGACGTGGGATGACCATAAGGCTGATGAGATGCTTGAGCTATTCAAGATAAATAGGAATGACTATATTGACTCTATGTCGAAGGGAAACATAGCTAAGGTAAAGCTTGTTATGGCCTTTTGCTTGAATATGAAGTATATTATATTGGATGAGCCCTTTGGAGGCATCGACGTATTTAAGAGGAAGGAATTTGTCAGCATGATGGCCCAGTATATGTCAGATGACCAGGCCTTGATACTTACTACACATGAAATTGAGGATATAGAGTCTGTTGTAGATTATGTACACATACTAAATGACGGGAGGCTTGTTGCCAGCTTCGATGCAGAGGAAATGAGATTACATGAAGGAAAGTCTATTCTAGACAAAATAAGAGAGGTGTCTTTTGATGACTAGCTTATTAAGATATTTTAAGTTTGACCTTAAGAGAAATAGGAAGCTCCTAATAGTTTTTATTATGATACTTGTTGGACTTTATATTTTTTTGGTAATGTGGTTTCTTATAGGATGACAGTAGAGTATTATAGGACTCTAGACTTTTCAAAAAAATTAATGAAATTAACCTTAGGACAAGTATTTACTCTATCCTTGTAAACACAATTGAAACGTTTGGACTACTTTGTATTTTTCCCTTATTTTTAACTATTGTAGTAATGAATCAGAAGGTAAACACTGGACAAAAATACCAGTAGCTATAATATTTTTACAGCTACCGCTACCAAAAATATATACACACTATAGCGGTTTACATAGAAGCAGGCTTATTCATCCTTGTGAACTACCTAATGATAGGTATAATTTCCTATGTTAGGGGAATTTATTTAGTATCAAAATTTAAGTTCTATAGTTTGAACTATGGTATACCAATAAAGGAAACAATAAATATGCTAGAGGTATTGAAGCAGATACTTATATATAATCCGCTCTTTCAGAACTTTAGACCTGATATGATTGTTGCCGGATGGATCCTATTAATTGGTATATCATGCCTGACTACTATCCTATTTTCGAGAAAGCTTAGACTAAATACCATAGGGTCTTGCTTACTTGTTGTGGCCCCTATACTTTTACCATATATATTTTGATATCATTTTTAAGTAGGTATCAATTTGACAATTCCATACCGTTAATAATTGGCGGTTTGACCATGATCTTAATTAATATCTATTTAGTTAAACATGTAGATTATTAGGAGGTTATATATGACTTTTTTTAATAATATTTTTAAATTATATTACCATGAGCTAAGGGTAAATAAGAAAATTATAATCCTATTGGGAGTAGCAGTATTTACATGGTTTTTTTATTTTTTGTGTATTTAATTTTTTTACAGGGCCAGTATTCTGCAGGTGACTTAAATCTAGTCAAGGACCTGTCACCCCAAATAATTGCAGGTGCACCCTAATGACCAAGACAAGCTACAATTGAGTCTACTTTTTCAGAGGTTCTATAAATATTAGCTCTACAATGAATAACAATATACTAATGATAGCACCTATTTGCTTGGCTTCCATACTAGCCTCCTACTTTTTTTGGTATCTAGGGACTTTAGGAAGAAAAACTCTTCCTTTTACTTGATATACAATATTCCTAATAGTATCTTAGAAATAAAACTGGCAAAAATTTTAGTCGGTCTTAGCCTATACATATATACAATTATATTAATTACGCTTGCCCTAGTGTGTTTGGACTGTATAAACCAATTCAAGTTTGCTGATTTATACAGGCCTGGTATATGGAGCCTGACAAAGGAGGCATTATTTCTACCCTTTGACTACATGACATCATTATTTTTATACATTTATGCTTGCCTTGCCATCTATAATTGGACTACAAGCATCTACTAGTATAATCTATGGAGGAAATATAAGGACTAGGCTTGCAAAAGAGGGTTGGCTTCTTTATATTGATTATACTATCAGCCTTTATAGTTATTATTATAGGATTGGATGTAAAATTCCTCTGGGCTTGTTGCTGGTATTCAGGGATTAGATACAAGTCCTCCAACCTTAATTTTTATAATTCTACTATATATACTAGTAGCCATATTATTTATACTGGATATGGTAAATAGTAAAAAGAAGCTTTTAGAGGAGGATTAGGTTATGAAGACAAGTAAAAAAAGGAGTTCTGGTTTTTATAGGCCTATTGACAATCCTATTAGTTAGCATATCATATGTAGGAAGGTCCTACCACAAATCATTTAAGGTCAATACTATTAGGGGAAGTGACCGAATTTTTAAATGAACAAAATCTATTACTGGTCGATAATGATTTAATATCTAGGCCGTATGATATGCAGAATGATTACTATAGGATGAGGACCACTAATGCCTACCTATTAAATTCAAATAGACTAACGAAACTTAATATAATAAAAGAAGGTCAAGATTTTTCTTCTTAGAAATAAAAATAGCATATATAAGCCGAAGACATCCTTAAGTGTTCCTATAAATATATACTATACCCTTGATGATAAAACTGGGCTTGTAAAGGTAAGATTTCAAGACTATCAGGGGAAGGCGTATAGTGGATCTATATATGATAAGGACATAGCAGCAAGTGCCAAGTCTGAGGATCTGAAGATTTATAGGATAGAAAGGTATAAGAACAATTATTATCTGGCCTTTTCCTACTATAATAAGGACAAGAAGACAAATATCCTTGCCTTTGCCTACTTGGATAAGAATCAGCTTAGGATTCTGGACAGGCTAGAGGACAAGGTTAAGTATAGGTGGAGTAGGTATGGCCTAGTAGCCTTCGATAAGTTCTATATTTTTGATTATAGTGATGAAGATGGCAATTTTAGACCGTCAACCCTGGCCTTTGATTTTAAGGAAAATAAAATATCTAGAGCCTATATAGATGATAAAGATCCAATATTTAGCGTATTTGAATATAACCCTAATAGGAGTGATCACACAGATAGTTTTTCATATATAAAGTATCTGCCAGAAAAAAATATTATAGTAAGGGTTAAAAAAATCCTGTCGGCAGCAAAAACTATCATCTGTACCTGATTAAGCATAAGGAGGGCAAGCTTGTACTTGATCAAGATATAGATACAGGCGTAGGTATTAATAGCATAGATAGGAAGAAAATAGAGGACGGTGGAAAGACTTTTGAACTAGTAAATTATGGTAGGGCCGATATATTTCTAAACAATGATAAGCTAATATTCTATGTGGTGAATGATGCCTCCTTATTGAATGTAAATGAGTATGAAAAGATGGTAAATTTAGAGGAACTAAAAAGAATTATAATATTTGGCTTGGATACTAAAAAAAGATAGACTATGAGGGTCAGGTTATGGGTGGACTCAAACAAGTAGATGAGGAAATCTACGCAAGCGAGAAAAATTCATAAGGGTAAATAAGTATTAATCTATAATTAAGGCAAATAACCTCAATTTATGGTATAATATATCATGTTTATGGAGGTGGTAAAGTGTTTAAATTTAAGATTGGACCCCTATTGCTATTTGTATTTTTCCAGTTTTATTCTGGGACTGTCTATAAAGTATAAAAAGGCAACAGGGCTTATATATACGAATATAATTAACAGATTTATTAGAGAAAAAGCTTAGTCTTGCCTTTTGGTAAGGTTGATATTCCGATTGGTGACACAATAGCACTACTGCTAATATTTGTCCCTAATATTTTTCCTGCTGAATTTAGTAAGAAGGTTATTTAGCCCAACTAGTGGCTAACATATATTTATAGGATCTTTTTGGGGAACTATAAATATAATTTGTATAGGATTCTTTGTATATGTACTTTTCTATGGCTTAAACTACCATACACAACCTTTGGCAAATTCCTTAGTCGATAAGTACAATGCAAAGTATTCAACAGATATTAAGGTCCATGTGGATACTAATAAGCAACTTGAGGTTTTGAAGTATCTTGAGAGTAAGGCTATCGATACAAGAAATTTGGTAAGGCATGAGCAAAATGCCAGTCTATCCAATATAAATGATTTGTCAATTCAGGCAGAGGAGGGCTTTAGGATAATTTCAGATGCCTTTCCAAGCCTTGGGGGCACATATTCTAGGCCTAAGTTAAGTCTATATAGTCAGATATATGATACACTTGGTCTAGAGGCTAGGTACTTTATACTTACCAATGAGGTTAGTATAAGTAAGAACCTACCAGATATATACAGGCCCTTCCTAGTGTCTAAGTATATGGCCTATCAAAGGGGAATTGCTAGAGAGGATGAAGCAACCTTTTTTGCCTATTTAGCTGGTATTAACAATACAAACCCTAGCATTAAGTATTCTGCCTATGTATCAATTCTAAGTATGATGACCCAGTCAATGATGCTGGATAATAAGGTTGAATACAACTACTTTGTTTCTAATATGAACAAGGACATTAGGGCAGATATGGAAAAAATAAGCTCATACAGGTCTAAGACTGGAGTTAGTCAGAGGCTTATAGACCAAATTAAATACAATTTTAAAAGGGTAAATGGTGATCTAAGGGTGGACAGTCTTGAAAAGGAGGTATCGATTTTGATGTCCTCCTACTATTCCTTGTTTACCTACTAGAATCAGTAAAATAGTGGTTAAGAGACTATACTTTGAATATCAAGAGGTATTTTAGTATAAAAGGACTTGGCCACTTTTTTTATTTTATATTTACTTTACTTTTTAAATGCTATATAATTATAAGTGAAAAAGTATGCAAATGAGAGTAAGGGTGAAAAGAGATGTCACAAAATCCAAAGGTGGATTATTTAAAAGGAAACTTCTATGAAAAATTGGTAAGTCTGAACTTGCTGTAGAAAAAAATTTAGAGAAGCAGCTGAGTCTGGATATGAAAGAGCCCAACTTATTCTAGGTCAATTATATGATAGCCAGGGTGAAATCGAAAAGGCAGAAAACTGGTATAGGTCTGCCTTTAATAATGGTGTTGATTATGCAGCATTTAACCTAGGCAACATGTACTACAATAATGAAATATACGACACATCCCTTTATTGGTATGAAAAGGCAGCAGAAAAAGGAATACTTGCTGCCAAAAACAATATTGGTGTCATTTACTATATACTAGAAGACTATGAAATGTCTGAAAAAATCCTAAAGGAGACTGCTGAGGCTGGTTTTGCTAAGTCTTACTTCAACCTTGGGCTTCTAAATATAGAGCTAGATAATAAGGAGCTTGCAGAAGAAATGTACGAAAAGGGGGCAAGCTTAAATGATGAGGATGCCATCTACAACCTAGCTGTTATTGAAATGGATAGGAGCAATTTCACTAGGTCTATAGACCTTTATAAGAAGCTTTTAAAGAAGAAACACCTTAAGGCTGCTATGAATCTAGGCGTCTTGAGTGAGCTTTCTGAAAACTTCGTTGATGCAGAGAAGGCATATTCTGTTGCAGCAGATGAGGGTGATCCGGATGCCCAATATAGGATGGGCTTTATACTTGATAGGAAGGATAAGTCATCTGATGCGATCCACTACTATGAGCTGGCCGTTGCCCAAAACCATACAATGGCCAAGTACAGGCTGGCTAACCTTTATAATAGGAACAATGATACAGACAATGCTAGGATATACTATAAGATGGCTGCTGATGATGGTGTCAAGGAGGCAAAAAATAACCTTGCGGGTATCCTTTTTGAGGACAAGAACTACAAGGAGGCTGGTCTTTACTACAAGCAGGCCATAGCCCAGGGATGCTATAATTCGGCGGAGAATATGGGGGACCTTTGTAGGACTCTAAAGGAATATGATATAGCCATTAACTACTATAAGATGATTCCTGACAATATAAACTGTCAGATTAAGCTAGCTAATATATACGAGAAATTAAATGATTTGGATAATATGATAGATTGGTATAAGAAGGCAGCTGATCATGGTGATATAGAGTCATGCTTCAAGCTAGCCAGTATATACGAAAAAAACGGGTAATGAGAAGAAGGCAATTAGGTACTACCAGATAGCCTCAGACCATGGCCACCAGATAGCCAAGCTATATGCAGGTAGGCTATATTTTATGCAGACTAACTACGAGGAGGCCAAGGCCTATCTTGAAGAGCCTGCAAAGCTAAATAACATATATGCCTCAAATACACTAGCCATCATGTATGATAACTTTTTTAAAGACCCCAAAAAGGCAATAGAGTATTATGAGAAGGCCATTATGTTTAATTGTACTGAAGCCATGTACAATCTTGCCCAGTTAATGTTTAGAAGCTTTGAATACGACAAGGCTGAAAAATACCTAAAAATGGGGGCAGAAAATGGCAACAAGAGGTGTGAATACTTCTTGGCAGCCTTTTATTACAGGAAGTCAATAGATATGTTTAAGTCTTTGGCTAACCTTAATTACGAGAATACAAATGAACTCTTAAATGATGTTAGACATATGGACTTTATTGATGATCACCTATTGATGACTGATTTTTCTATATATCCTCTTGAATACGAGGTTATAAAGGAGGATGTTGAGCCCTTATATATCATAGATATAGATGAGGATATAACAAGCCTACTTAGTCAGGGAGATGTAAGGATGGCTGTTGACCAGGGCCATGTAGAAAATATTGATGTTTAAGAATATATATTAAATAAAAGTGCTTTTTATGATAAAATATAGATTAGGTATATTTTGTTAAAGAAATCAATAGAAATACAATAAATTTCAGAAAGGGGTGAGCTTATGATAAGATACTACAAGACAATTAATCAAAAATTTAGAAAGACTAGATGAATTCGAACCAAGTTGTTGGATAAATCTTACTGAGCCTACCTCCAATGAAATAGAAGATGTCAGCAAGCTTTTTGGAGATAGAGGCAGATGTTGTTGGAGCAGCCCTAGATAATGAGGAGAGCTCAAGAGTAGAGTATGATGACGACTATACACTTATATTAATTGACATCCCCTTCGATATGTCAGATGCCCAGTCATCTAACTATATGACAGTACCTATAGGGTATAATACTTGCTAAGGACTGTATTATTACTATATGTTCAAAAGCAGACAAGAATAATAAATGACTTTATAGTTGGTCATGTTAAGGACTTCTATACATATATGAAGACTAGGTTTATCCTACAAATTCTTTTATAGGAATGCTACCTTCTACTTGCTATATCTTAGAAGAATAAATAACACTACAAACCTAATAGAGCAGGAAATCCATAATTCAATGAAGAACAGGGAGCTTCTACAATTATTACAATTGGAAAAAGTCACTTGTATACTTCTCAACATCGCTTACAGCTAATGAGGCAACATTAGACAGGCTTTTGAAGCTGAATATAATTAAGCATTACCAAGAGGATCAAGACCTATTAGAGGATGTAATAATTGAAAACAAGCAGGCCTTACAGATGTCAAAGATGTACGGAGACATCCTAAGCAGGATTATGGATGCCTTTAGTGCTATTATTAGTAACAACCAGAATAATGTCATGACTTACCTGACTGTCGTAACCATTGTAATGGCAGTACCAACGATTATTTCCGGTCTATTTGGTATGAACGTTGGTGGTATACCTTTTGCTAGCCATCCATATGGCTTCTTGATTGTAAATGTAATTACAATTTTGATATGCATCTTATCTACAGCCTACCTAATAAGGAAGAGGCTCTTATAGGGTGGTGTTTTGGATGCGAGAAGAAAACTATGAAAAATTATTACATATAAATACTTCAAGGGCTGAAACTAGGATGGACACAAAGAAGATCTACAATCGTTATGAGCCAACACCCTACAAGGCTCTTATCAAGCTATTTGATGAATATAGGGCAGGAGGAGAGGACCACTTTGTAGATTTTGGTTCAGGTAAGGCCAGGTTTGCCTTTATGGTAAATTTCTTATTTGACTCCTCTTGTACAAGCGTAGAAATTTGTGAAGACTTCCATAAGACGGCCCTAGCAAACAAAAACCTATAGACCAAGAAATCAAGCCTCTAAGGATAGGTTGTTTTTTTCGTAAATGGACCAGCGGAGAAGTACCAGGTGAGTGGTTTTTGAAAAATAAATTTTATTTTTAATCCCTTTGCCCTGAATATATTTATATGTATTGTAAATAATATTTATAGGTCTGTTGAAGAAAGACCTAGGGAAGTAGATATTATACTTTACTATCCTTCATATGAATATATTGAATACCTAGAAAAACAGGACCAACTTCCGGCTGTACAAGGAAGTATTTTCTTGAAGAGTCTAAAAAATGACCCTAGGGACAGGTTCGTAATATATAGGCTAGGAGAGGATAAGTCTATTTACGATGACTGCTATTCAAATATATGTATTAAGTCTGTTTACTCAAGAGACTTGATGATTTTTCAAAAAGCATAAAAAGGTCACTATAATAGCTTACTAAAACTATATAGTGACCCTTATTTTTTAGTCTATTACCTTATTCTGTAGTGACCTATTGTATTTAATCCTGTCCTGTTCATTTAGGATCTTCTTTCTTAGTCTAATTGAATCTGGAGTTACTTCAACCAACTCATCATCTTCAATAAATTCAAGTGATTCCTCTAGGGTAAATATCTTAGGTGGTGATAGCTTTATGGCATCGTCTGAGCCTGAAGCCCTGACATTTGACATCTTCTTATTCTTACATGGATTAACTACCATGTCTTCCTTTTCTGGAGTTCATACCAATTATCATGCCCTCGTACACATCTATAGCTGGATCTACGAATAGTATACCCCTAGATGACAAGGCATTAAGAGCATAACCCATAGTTTTACCAGCAGTCTGTGATACTAAAACACCGTTTAATCTTGATGGTATTTCACCCTTATAGTCGTCAAACCTTTCAAATGATGAAAGTAGGGTACCTTCACCCCTCGTTGCATTTATAAATTCACTCCTATAACCAAGTAAGCCCCTAGTAGGTACCAAGAATTCTATCTTCACATAGTCCCCATCTAGGATTTCCATTGATTCCATCAGACCCTTCCTAAGGTTTAATTCATTTATAACTGTACCCGAGTAGGCTTCAGGACATGATACAGTCACTCTTTCTATTGGTTCAAGAAGATTTCCTTCTGAGTCCTTGTGCATTAGAACCTGTGGCTTAGAAACACCAAGTTCATAGCCCTCTCTTCTCATGTTTTCTATAAGTATAGATAGGTGAAGCTCACCACGTCCACTAACCCTATAACCATCAGTTGTTTCAAGAGGTTCAACCTTAAGTCCTACATTTACTTCAAGTTCTTTTTCAAGTCTGTCCTTTATATGTCTAGTTGTAACAAACTTACCACTCCTACCAACAAATGGGGAATCATTAACCATAAAGTTCATAGATAGGGTAGGCTCCTCAATTAGGATGGCACCCATTGGCTTTGGATTATCCTGGCTACATATAGTTTCACCTATTGCTATATCAGGTATTCCTGCAACCACAACCATTTCACCACTCATAGCCTGGTCAGTTTCAACCTGCTTAAGCCCCTCGTAAACTGATAGCTTCGAAATTTTACCTCTTCTAGGCTCATGCCCCTCTGAGCAGATACATATCTGTTCAGATGAGTCTAATTTTCCCTTAAAAACACGGCCAATTCCAAGTCTTCCTATATAATCGTCATAGGCAAGGGCAGAAATCTGCACCTGTAGTGGCTCGTCATCATAGTCTGGATATGCGTCTACATGATTAATTATTGTTTCAAATAGGGGAGATAGATCCTTGCCCTCATCCTCAAGTTCTTTAAGGGCTATACCCTGCTTGGCTATACCATACACAATAGGGAAATCGCACTGTTCATCTGTTGCATTTAACTCAACAAATAGGTCAAATACTTCATTGACAACCTCTTCAGCCCTCTGGTCCTTCTTGTCTATCTTGTTGATGAATAGGATTGGTCTTAGGCCCTGTTCTAAGGACTTCTGAAGTACGAACCTTGTCTGAGGCATTGGTCCCTCAGTTGCATCAACAAGTAGTATAACTGTATCTACAGTCTTTAAGACACGCTCAACCTCAGAAGAGAAGTCACTATGGCCAGGCGTATCAACTATATTTATCTTATATTCACCATGTCTTATTGAACAGTTCTTTGAATAAATAGTTATACCCCTTTCCTGTTCTAGGTCATTACTGTCCATTACACAGTCCTTAACAACCTCATTTTCTCTAAAAACACCACTCTGGTTTAGGAAGGCATCTACTAGGGTAGATTTTCCCGCATCGACGTGGGCTATTACTGCTATATTAATTATATTATGCTTAATACTCACTAAAAACGCTCCTTTATAAATACATATATTAAATTTAAATTAAATTTTAATCAACTTTTACATTATACCAAATAATGAGAACACTGTATAGAAAAAAATCGAAACAAAAACCCTGATTTTCACATTTTAAGGAAGATCAGGGTGAAATTACTATTAAAAAGAAATGTACTATTTCTTTGGCATAAAAGTCATCATCCTTGTTGTATGATGTAACCAAGTAAGTAAGTACAAAACCACATATCAAGCCACCGACTATCGGAAACATCGGTACATCTGCATGCAAAATAAACTTGTAAATTAAACCACTCACTGAAGAAAAAAACAGAGAATAGGGCTACAAATAGTAGTATATTTCTAGTTGACTTGCTCATAAAGAACCCCCTGTCTATTATAGTATAATGGATAGCTATAAGCATCCATATAATTATTATAAAAGCAAATATAAAAAAATGCCATATATTTTTACTACTTGATTTAATATACCTATAGGGGTATAATATGACTATAGATGAAAACTATTATATATAGTATTTTCCTTTATTAATATATACTAAGTCTAGGAGGTAAGTTATGGACAATAAGAATATCAAATTAGAAAAAATAGATTTTTCAGTCTTGGGTATGTCTTGTGCAGCCTGCTCAAAGTCTGCTGAAAGATCGCTTAAAAAGACCCCTGGCGTAGAGTCTGCTATGGTAAATATCGCGACAGAAAAGGCCAGTGTGGAGTATGACCCAAAGGTTTGTAATACAGACAATCTAAGAGCGGCCATTGAAAAAGCAGGCTTTAAAATGGAGCTGGAGGATAATATAGAAAGAGAAGATAATTCAACAAGCTTCAAGAGATTTTTGGTTGCGATAATCTTTGCTAGCATACTCTTCACTATATCCATGGGACCTATGGTGGGGATAGGTTTACCAGCCTTTATATCACCCCATCATAATCCTCTAAACTATGCACTTATACAGGCTTTACTGGCTATAGTTGTAATGCTTGCGGGCAAAAAATTCTATATCAATGGATTTAAGGCCCTTTACCAGCTTAGTCCAAATATGGACTCCTTGGTTGCAGTCTCAACATCAGCTGCCTTTATTTACAGTATAATAACTAGCTTTAGGATAGGAAGTGAGCCAGGATTTGCTGATAGCATTATGTCAAATGGCCATCACCTTCCTTTATATTATGAGTCTTGCGCCATGATTATAGCCCTTATAATGCTTGGTAAATATTTAGAGTCCAGAAGTAAGTCAAAAACCTCTCAAGCTATTAAGTCCTTACTTGAGCTTCAGGCTAAAACAGCTATAATAGAAATTGATGGTCAGGAAAAAGAGGTAGACATCGATAAGGTTAGGGTTGGAGATATAGTTATTGTTAAGCCTGGTCAGAAAATACCAGTAGATGGAAGTATAGTGTACGGTTCTACATCTATAGATGAATCAATGTTAACTGGTGAAAGTATTCCTATTGAAAAGACGATTGGTGACCAGGTAACTGGTGCCAGTGTTAATAAAAACGGATATATTAAATTCAAGGTAGAAAAGATTGGCAAGGATACAACCCTATCACAGATTATAAGGCTTGTGGAGGATGCCCAAAATAGGAAGGCCCCAATAGCCAATCTTGCTGACCTAATATCAGGCTACTTTGTACCAGTTGTCATTGCTATTGCCCTAGTATCAGGTCTTGCCTGGTTGCTGATTGAGGGTGCGAGCTTCCAGTTTTCCTTTACTATTTTTATATCCGTCTTGGTAATTGCCTGCCCATGTGCACTTGGCCTGGCAACACCTACTGCCATTATGGTTGGAACAGGTAAGGGGGCAGAGAATGGCATACTTATAAAGGGTGGAGATTCACTTGAATCTGCCCACAAGATAAGTACAGTAGCCTTTGATAAGACAGGTACAATTACCGAGGGAAAGCCTAGGGTTATCGGTTTAAGGCTATTGGGAAATACTACGGATGAAGATGCACTAATATCATATGCTGGATCAATAGAAAAAAATTCAGAGCATCCTCTAGCAGATGCGATACTTGATTACGCCAAAGAAAGAGGTCTAGAATTATATCCAGTAGAAGGCTTTACCAGTATAACTGGTAAGGGGGTAGAAGCCCAGGTTAATGGAAAAAGGATTAGTTTGGGTAACCTAAAACTAATAGAAGACTATAAGGATAAAAATGATATGGATAGACTAAAGGCTATGGTTGATCAATATGCACAAGAGGGTAACACACCTATGCTATTAGCAGTTGAAGGTCAAGTTGAAGCTCTTATAGCTGTAGCTGATACAATAAAGAAAGATAGTGCTATGGCGGTAGAAAAGCTCCATCAAATGGGTATCAAGGTAGCCATGATTACTGGAGATAATGAAAAAACAGCCTTAGCCATAGCCAAGCAGGTAGGAATAGATATAGTAAGGGCAGATGTTCTTCCATCAGAAAAATCTCAGGTAATTAAGGACCTACAAGACCAGGGTGAGTTTGTTGCCATGGTTGGTGATGGTATAAATGATGCCCCAGCCTTGGCCTTGGCTGATGTTGGTATAGCAATCGGTAGTGGAACTGATGTAGCCATTGAGTCTGCAGACATAGTCCTAATGAAGAATAGCCTGATGGATGTTCCTAATTCAATCAAGCTTAGCAAGGAAACTATCAGGAATATCAAAGAAAATCTTGGATGGGCCTTTGGTTACAATATAATAGGCATACCTTTTGCAGCTGGATTAATATACTTATTTGGAGGACCACTTCTGAATCCAATGATAGCTGCCGCGGCCATGAGTCTATCATCTGTAAGTGTTGTTTCAAACGCTCTTAGATTGAGGAAATTTAAGACATTTTAGCTTCCTTGCCATTCTAAATGAATATAGCTTATATGACGAGAAAATATTCACATGATATAAGACATAAGATAGAATAAAATATAAGTATAAAATATAAGTATAAAAATATAAGTATAAAATATAAGTATAATAAAAAGGGAAATATAGGGGTCGATACAAACCCATATATTTCCTTTTAATTTACTCATAAGCTTTTAATAGCTATTTAGACCTGTAAATAAATATACAAATTTTATAATAATTACTCGTTTATATCTATAACTGCCTTGTCTTTTTAGTCCTAGTGATTTTTAGCTTAACAAGTACCTCCTGATGGTCTGGATGGTCAATATAGTCTGACAGGCTACTTGGTCCTGTAAGGTCTACAAACAAGACTAAATCCATATTATTTTTCCTTTTCTGGCAAACAGTTAATAGAAAAACTGTAGCCCTCTATCACCTTATGGACCTTCTCTAATTTATCATACGTTTCAGTTACTAACCTATCTACCTTTTTCAAGGCAATCCTTATTATCAAACTTGAATAAAACTATGTGCTTCACGCTGAACCTCCTCTTGAAATATTTATCACTTAGATTATATAATAAAAAGGCTTAAATTTCCAATATTTTTTGCAATAGGTGATTATAGTACTTGATTATAGTACTTGATTATAGTACTTGATTATAGTACTTGATTATAGATTAATATTCACATTGAGACGAACTTTATTTCTTGAATATTGGTATAAAATTTGATATAATTGATTTTAGGATGTGTAGTGGGCTTGCAATGTCTATTTAGAAAAATTGTATGTATTAGGATAATCTGGTATAATATTTCTATGAGTGAGCTCGAGAGAAGGGATAGTAAAATGAATAGACAAAGAATTCTAATTGTAGAAGACGATAAGGAAACAAGAGAGTTGACAGCTGAATTTTTTTACAGGCAAAAAAACTACCTGGTTGTTACTGCTACTAATGGGGTTGAATGTATTAAGAAGTTTAAGGAATCTAAGTTTGATATGATCATCTTGGATGTAAGGATGCCTAACTTAGATGGTCATACTACCTGCAAGATGATTAGAAATACTTCTAACATTCCCATAATATTCCTTACTGCCTTAGCTGACGAATCCGATCAAATAAGGGCTTTGATCTTGGCTGTGACGACTATATCACAAAGCCATTTTTCTTTCAACCTCCTACTAAAGAGAGTAGAGGCTGTCCTAAGGAGGAGTCATAACGAAAAATAAAAATACCGAATTAAACTTTGAGGAAATCTCACTAGACCCTAAATACCTACAGCTTGAAGGTTAAGGATGCGGTCGTTGAGTTAACCTTGAAAGAGTTTAATATACTTAAGGAGCTAATTGAGAAGTACCCACAGGTTATTACTAGGGAGACTCTTTTAGACAGTATATGGGGCTATGACTATTATGGTGACTCCAGGATAGTAGATGCACATATAAAGAATATAAGAAAAATTGGCCTCACCATATATAAAGACCGTAAAGGGTATTGGCTATACACTGGATAAGATTGATGGAAATCATGAATAAGAAATAGGTTATTTATAGAGCTGTTTCTAGCATTAGGGCAACTCTTGATATATTTTATTATTTATTTTTTAATTTTGGAGGTACTAAATGAACTCAAATCAGAAAAACTGCTAGTAGCCAGGGTATATTTCCCCTGCTTTCTGATGTTAATATTAAAAAAGAGATATTAGCAGGTATCACGACATTTTTTTAACTATGGCTATATTATAGCCGTAAACCCAAGCACGCTAGCTGCTGCTGGTATGGATGCCGGAGCCCTAGTAACTGCTACATGCTTAGCTGCAGCTCTTGGTTGTTTTATCATGGGATTTGTAGCCAACCCTACCATTTGCCCTTGCATCAGGTATGGGTTTAAATGCGTTCTTTGCATATACAGTTGTTTTAAAGGGTGGTATTCCATGGGAAACTGCACTTACGGCAGTATTTGTAGAAGGTATTATATTTATATTCTTAACATTATTTAAGGTTAGAGAAGCTGTAGTAAATTCTATACCACTGAATATGAAGCATGGTGTTACAGCCGGTATAGGTATCTTTATAGCCTTCATAGGCTTAAAGGGTTGTGGTCTTATAGTTGCTAATGAAGCTACATTTGTTAGTATGGGTCACCTTTCACCTACTGTTATCTTTTGCCTTTATTGGTTTATTTGTTATAGGTGTTATGGATAAGAAGAATATAAAGGGGTCTATACTTGCAGGTATTGCCATTTCTTCTATTATGGCTTGGATATATGCTGCACTTAATCCTGAAATGGCAACTAAGCTTGGCATATATCTTCCTACAGGAATCTTTAAGTTCGAATCAATAGCTCCAGTAGCTGGCAAGGTTGATTTTGGATTCTTTTCACATCCAACAGACATTGGTAACTTCTTCGTTATAGTTTGTACTTTCCTATTTGTTGACTTCTTTGATACAGTAGGAACTTTGGTTGGTGTTTGCTCTAAGGCCAATATGCTTGATGAAGATGGTAATGTACCAAATGTTGGTAGAGCTCTTCTAGCTGACTCTTTAGCTACTACTATAGGTGCCCTACTAGGTGTATCAACTGTAACTACATATGTTGAATCATCAACTGGTGTACTAGCAGGTGGTAAGACAGGATATACAGCTATTACAGTAGGTATCTTATTCCTTATAGCTATGTTTTTCTCACCAATATTTATAGCAATTCCTGCTTGTGCTACAGCACCGGCCCTTATATATGTTGGTTACCTAATGATCAGCTCCCTACGTGAAGTAGACCTACACAATGTAACAGAAGGTCTTCCAGCCTTTATTACAGTTATAAGTATGGCTCTTACTTACAGTATTGGTGACGGTTTAACTATTGGTATACTTTCATATGTAATTATTAACCTAGTTTACAATATCTTCGCTAAGCCAGAAGAGAGAAAAGGTATCTTGGGTTATGATAATTCTGGGAATACTATTCCTAATAAAATTATTATTCCTATAAAATAAGTCCGTATAAATACTAATTGACAAAAAGCTGTCTAATTGATATAATTAAATATATATGGAATATCAAGGACTATTGATTATGTACGTATTCAATAGTCCTTTATCTTGAGAAAAATATTTGATATAAATTGAGAGGAGATACTATGTTACAGGTAACAGATGTCGGCCTAAGATTTGGCGACAAGGAGCTATATAAGGATGTAAATCTAAAATTCACAAAGGGTAACTGCTATGGAGTGATTGGGGCAAATGGTGCAGGAAAGTCTACTTTCTTGAAGATCTTATCTGGTGAAATTGAGCCTAATACAGGTGTAATATCAATTACTGACAAAGAAAGAATGTCCGTCCTAAAGCAGGACCACTTTAAATATGACCAAACTTCTGTCCTTGATACAGTAATAATGGGACACGAAAGGCTATGGAATATTATGAAGGAAAAGGACGCCCTATATATGAAAGAAGACTTTACTGATGAAGACGGAATAAAGGCTGCAGAGCTAGAGGGTGAATTTGCTGAGCTTGATGGTTGGGATGCCGAAACTAATGCTGAAAAAATCCTAATGGGATTGGGCATTGAGAAAGACCTACATTACTCACTAATGGCAGACCCTAACAGGCGCTGAAAAGGTTAAGGTATTATTGGCCCAGGCCCTTTTCGGATCACCTGAAATACTTCTTTTGGACGAGCCAACCAACCACTTAGATTATGCATCAATAAAGTGGCTTAATGAGTTCATAATTGGGCTAGATGAAACAATAGTAATAGTAGTATCCCACGACAGGCATTTCTTGAATACAATATGTACACATATAGTTGATGTAGACTTTGGTAAAATACAGTTATACACTGGTAACTATGATTTCTGGTATGAATCAAGTCAGTTGGCACTACAGCTAATGAAGGACCAGAATAAGAAGGCCGAAGAGAAGATTGCCCAGTTAAAGGAATTTATCGCTAGGTTCTCTTCTAACGCCTCTAAAGCTAAGCAGGCAACATCTAGGAAGAAACAGCTGGAAAAGCTTAATATAGAGGAAATACAGCCGTCTAGAAGGAAGTATCCATATGTAGCCTTCAAGCCAGAAAGAGAAATTGGTAATGAGGTTCTTGAGGTTCATAATATTACTAAGGTAATAGATGGAGTAAAGGTTCTAGATGATATATCTTTTAGGCTAGAAAATGATGACAAGGTTGTATTTATGGGTGATGACGCTGCAGCAACAGCCCTATTTAATATACTTTCTGAAAGGGATACAGACTTCGAAGGTAGCTTTAAGTGGGGTGTGACTACATCTCAGGACTATATGCCAAAAACCACAATGAGTACTTTGACGGATGTGAATTATCCCTGGTAGACTGGCTAAGACAGTATTCAGAAGAGAAGAGTGAGTCATATATTAGAGGTTTTCTTGGTAGGATGCTATTTAGTGGAGATGAGGCCCTTAAGGAAGCTCAAGTATTAAGCGGAGGAGAGAAGGTAAGGTGTATGTTATCAAAGCTAATGCTATCAAATGCAAATGTACTTATGCTGGATGATCCTACAAAACCACTTAGACCTAGAATCTATAACTTCGGTCAATAAGGCCTTAGAGGACTACAAGGGTGTCCTTCTATTTACTTCACACGACCACCAATTCATATCATCTATAGCTAACAGGATTATATTTATAGGTGAAAATGGAATCTTAGACAGAAAGACTAACTTTGAAGATTTTATAGAAAGCGAAGAAATACAAGATCTATTGAAGAAAATCGTTCAGCAGTAGGTGCACAAGTTTTATGTTTGGTATCAAAAAGTATCAAATATATCTAAAAGCCTTGATTTCAAGCTTTTTATAGGTATAATTACTGACACTTATAAACCTAACTTATAAAAATAAATTTTACAAAATTCTAATAAAATAAGATTAGACTTATGATTACAACAAATTGGTCTTAACCAAAAGCCATTTATTGTAACCATAAATTTATAACACTTCATTAGTAATATTCAAAAAAATATTTTTTTAATTTTTTTGAATATTACTAATTGTATTTTATGGGTAAAGTATGTTATAATGATTTTGTTAGGATATAGAATTAAAAAAATCATAAGTTATGAACATGAGTATCAAAGGAGGTGTGGCACTTGATTTATGGTTATTGTAGGGCGACTACGAGCAAGCAAATAGAGCTTGGATATTTAGAAGAGCAAGAAGATCTTATAAAAGAGAGATACTATGACAGCATCATATTTAAAGAGTCATCACTTGATATGAATGTGAAACCAGAATTTGAAAAGATAATTAATTTATTAAACCCAGAAGACATATTGGTGGTTACCCAGTTAGACAGGTTTGCCACTTCCATTGGCGATGCAGTTGATATTATTGCCTCTATAAGAGACAAGCAGGCATCTATTCATATTCTAAATATAGGACTTGTTGATTTTTTTCAATTTTAGGTAATATCCTATTCAAGACCCTTTGTGCTGTTAACAATTTTTGATAAGGCACTATTAGTAGAAAAGAATCCAGTCTGGCAAGAACAAGGCTAAAAAAACAAGTGGCTTTTAAAGAAGGCAGGCCTAAGAAGTTTAGCGAGGAACAAATCCAGGAAGCCTTAGATATGCTAAACTCTTATTCTTATAAGAAGGTAGAGGAATTGACCGGCATATCGAAGAGTACCCTTTATAAGAGCAAAGAAGCAGGCAATAAAAATAGGAATTATATTATTAATGTGAATATATAAAGACTAATTTTTGGACTAGACCATAATTGGTCTTTTTTTGTTTATATGAAAGCTATCTAACCTTACAAGGAAATATGTGCATACAGTTTAATTGTCCTGGTTTCAGTGATTATAGGAATAGGCCTATCTAGGAAGTTAATAAAAATATGATAAACAATTATAAATTTATATAGTGAGTATATATCTCATATGGTATACTAGTGTATACCATATGAGATAAGTGACTAGTTAAATTCAATAGATTTGTACTAAGGAGGAAGTTAATGTTTGATTTAGATGAAATTTTCAAAAACAAAGAGCCTGGCTTTATAGGTCAAGAGAATAAGACCTACTCCATTGTCGTACCCGTTATTGAGATAGACGGTGACCAGCACCTCATTTTTTTCAGGTTAGGAATAAAAGGCTGAAGGTTCAGCCAGGTGAAGTTTCCTTCCCAGGTGGTCAACTAGAGGAAGGCGAAACACCTTATGACACTGCAATAAGAGAGTTCTCTGAAGAAATGTCATGTAGCCCAGACCAGGTGAAAATCATCACCAAGCTTGATACCTATGTGGCTCCAGGAAGAGGCCTAATACACTGTTTTCTTGCAGAGATAGATAGGAACTTTAACCTGGATATAAAAAATGATGAGGTGGAGTGCTTGTTTACTCTTCCAATTAGCTATTTCCTAGAAAATGAGCCCCTTGTTCTTAAAAACACTGTCCGTATAGAGCCGAGTCCTGATTTCCCATTTGAGGAAATGAATATACCTGAATCATACCACTGGGGGTCATATAAGTATCCTATTTCCTTCTACAAGATAGGGGAGATTGTGATATGGGGTATTACAGCAAATATAGTGAACAGTTTTTCTAAAAAACTAATATAGCTATTCTTTAGACTATATATGATATAATTGTAAGGGTAGCTTATCTTATATTTTTCTGATTTGATAAATCTACAAAAGAAAATTTAAAAAGGGGAGCTTTTGCTGAGAGGATTTATTTTCGACCCATAAACTCATTGGATAATGCCAGTGTTGGAATTTTTTGTCTCACACTAGTGGGACTTTTTATTAAAACAAAAGGAGATGATAGTTATGGTATTAGGAGATATAGCAGTAATGCCCTTAAGGCCTTATGGGAGTGAAGAGGAGATGTATAGGGTTGTAGATGAGTGTATAGAGCTTATTAAAAAGAGTGGGCTTAAATATGAAATAGGTGCCAATTCAACAACTGTAGAGGGAGATCTGGATAAGGTGTTCGAACTAGCGAAAAAAGTCCACCTTGTTCCATTTTGAATTAGGTTGCGAGAGAGTTATAACAATTTTTAGAATAGACCAAAAAAAGGGTGGGTTGTCTATTGATGAAAAACTTAAGCACCATAGATAAATTAAAAAATATTGCCTACCCTCTGGCAACCTTTATTGGGATAATAATTATATGGGAAATTACAGTTGTCAAGTTTTCTGTACCATCCTATATACTACCTAGCCCAAAGGATATATATTTAGAGTTTGTAAATGATTGGCAGGTTCTAGCCATGCACAGCAGGGTGACCCTAAAAGAAACAGTAATTGGTCTTTTAATGTCTGTAATTATATCCCTCCTTATTGGTATGATAATGGACTTCGTGCCTTTTATAAAAAAATGTTTTCATCCAATCATGTATGTAACTCAGATGATACCAACTATCACAATAGCACCACTTCTTGTTATTTGGTTTGGCTTTGGAATTAAGTCGAAGGTTATATGTGTTATCTTAACCTGCTTTTTCCCTATGCTAATCAATTTTATAGATGGTATGGACAGTATAGACAGGGACTTTCTAAATTTATTTAAAAATTATGAAGGCCAACAGGCTTAAAACCTTTGTCCACCTCAAATTCCCAATGGCTATGGATAAGTTTTTTACAGGTCTAAAGATTTCATCTACTTATGCCTTTATAGCGGCAACTGTTGCTGAGTGGTTGGGTGGAAGTGCAGGCTTGGGGGTTTACATGGTTAGGGCTAAGTCTTCCTATGCCCTTGATAAGGTGTTTGCCTGTACTTTATTAGTCGTTTTATTTAGTTTACTATTTGTAGGACTTATTTCAATATTTAAAAATACTTATTAAATGGAGGTAAATATGAAAGCAAAGAAAATTTTATCACTCGCCTTGGTAGGACTACTAGCTATAGCTGGTTTATCTGCTTGTTCAGGCGAAAAATAATGCATCTAAGAGTGGGGAAGGTGACAAGCTAGAAAAAGTTACCCTTGTCCTTGATTATACGCCTAACACTAACCACACTGGTATCTATCTAGCCAAGGAAAAGGGCTACTATAAGGACCAGGGTATCGACCTGAAATAATACAGCCATCTGACAGTGACGCGGCAACTCTTGTTGCTAGTGACAAGGCCCAATTCGGTGTTAGCTACCAGGAGGACGTAACTTATGCTCTTACAAGAGAAAGGACCCTCTTCCAATAAAGGCTATTGCTACGATTATCCAGCATAATACATCAGGCTTCGCTGCTCCAGTTGAAAAGAATATAAAGACTGCTAAAGATTTTGAGGGTAAAACTTACGGTGGTTGGGGATCACCATCGGAAGAGGCTATAATAAAGCTAGCCATGAAAAAAAAGGGTGCAGACTTCAATAAGCTAAAGAGGGTAGATATTGGTAAGGACGACTACTTTACTGCTACTAAGAAAAATATCGACTTCGCCTGGGTATTTGATGCCTGGACAGGTGTTGAAGCAAGATTAAAGAATGTCAAGCTTGACTATATTCCTATCAAGGATATTGATCCAGCCCTAGATTACTATACACCAATAATAATCACAAACAATAAGACAATAAAGGAAAATCCAGAACTTGTCAAAAAATTTATGGCAGCAACAAGTAAGGGCTATGAAGAGGCTATCAAAGATCCTAGTGGGGCAGCAGATATTCTTTTCAAAGGCTGTACAAGAGCTTGACAAGGACCTAGTAAAGGCAAGCCAAGAATACTTGGCCAAGCTATACAAGGACGACGCACAAAAATGGGGTCAGATGAAAGCAGAAGTATGGAAAAACTATGCTAAGTTCATGCAGGACAATGGCCTAATTAAAAAAGCATTAAATGTTGATGAGGCTTTTACAAATGAATTCTTGCCAAAAATAAAAATTAAGGTTGTCTTTGAAAACATCAATAGGTACTATGGTAAAACTAAAATACTGGATAATATAAACCTCCATATAAGCGAGGGTGAACTAGTTGCCATTGTTGGACCGAGCGGTTGTGGTAAGTCTACAATATTTAATATAATAGCAGGCCTAGTAGAGCCCTCTTCAGGTAGCTATAGGATTGAGGGTAAACTTAGCTATATGTACCAAAAAGACCTCTTACTGCCATATAAGACTATATTGGACAATGTAGCCCTTCCAATGATAATTGAAGGCCAGTCAAAGAGTCTTGCTAGAGAAAGTGTTAAGCCATACTTTAAGACCTTCGAACTTGAAGGCTATGAAAATATGTATCCCCATGAGCTATCAGGTGGTATGAGACAGAGGGCAAACTTTATGAGGACCTACTTCTCATCTAATGATATCATGCTTTTGGATGAGCCCTTTGGTGCCCTAGATTCTATAACCAAGGCATCAATTCAGGACTGGTTTCGGAAGGTAAGAAGGAAAATGAACTCAACTATTTTCCTGATAACCCATGATATAGATGAGGCTATTAATTTGGCTGATAGGGTTTATGTACTATCAAACAAGCCAGCTCATATTAAGGAGGAAATTTCCCTTTACCCTAGCCATGTAGATAAGACACAAATAGGGGAGGTGGCCAGGATAAAGGCCCATATTATGGACTTGATTCGAGCCTGATTTTCTTATTTTGACTCAAATAGCATTAGATATCTATAATATTATTAGTACAATCAAATAAGCTTTTAACAACCAACCTCAAAAAGAGTTTTTAGTAGTTTAAATTTCTGACTTTTTAGGGGTTGGTTTTTGTCAAGCATTATAGAAATATGTTATAATTAAATATTGAGAAATAAGATGGAGGTAGTCATGAATATAGATAGAGATAAACTTTCACCCATGATGAAAAATACTTAGAAACAAAAGATGAATATCCCGATTGTATTCTATTTTATAGATTAGGTGACTTTTTATGAAATGTTCTTTGATGATGCACTTTTAGCATCTAGAATACTAGATATAGCTCTTACAGGTAAGGCTTGTGGCCTAGAGGAAAGAGCCCCTATGTGTGGCGTTCCATATCACTCCGCATCGTCATACCTTACAAGACTTGTGGAAGCCGGTTATAAGGTAGCTATAGGAGAACAGGTAGAAGACCCTGCTACTGCTAAGGGGCTTGGTAAAAGAGAGGTTGTAAAGATCGTTACACCTGGAACCCTACTAGAGGATGACTCACTGGAAAAGAGCTCAAATAATTATCTAATGGCTATATATTGCCAGGGCCATGAAGTTTCAATTGCCTATGTAGATATTAGCACCGGTGAGCTAAATGCATCACTGTTAGACCTGGACAAGGTTAAAAATGAGGTTGCTAAAATTCTTCCTAGAGAGGTTTTGTCCAACAGCCCAGACCTTTTAGGTTCATTAGGCAGCCTATCTGATATGGCCAACATATACCTAAATGAGGACTTTGATACCAGTCTCTTAGATAAGACTATAATTACTAAACAGTTTGAACAGTCCTACCTAGACCAGCTAGGTCTAGACAGGGATAACCTGATTATGTATTCACTTGCCATAGTCTTAAACTATATCAGTAAGACCCAGATGATGCATGAAAGTAACCTAAATACAATAAATATATACCAGTCAGGAGACTATATGGCCCTTGACTTATTTACTCGTATAAATTTGGAATTGACCAAGACTATTAGGACTAGTAAGAAAAAGGGGAGCCTCTTACAGGTACTTGACGCTACATCTACACCTATGGGGGCTAGAATGCTTAAAAAGCATATTGAACAGCCCCTTATAAATAAGGATATTATAGACCACCGACTGAATATTACCCAGGAAATAAAGGAGGACTATATACTTAGGGATGAGCTAAAAACGTCACTTTCTTCAATTTTTGATTTAGAAAGGATTTGTGCCAAGATAGCCTATGATAGGGTATCTCCTAAGGACCTGGTAAACCTTAAGAATAGTCTCGAGGTCCTTCCATATATCACGGATACTATATCCAACTCTAAGGCTCATGCTTTAAAGACCTTTATTGAGGACCTAGATTGCCTAAGGGACATTTATATGCTGATAAGGGATTCTATAAAAGATGAACCCTCAACGGGAATTAAGGACGGTAATATAATAAGGGAAGCCTATTCTGATGAACTAGACCAGCTAAGAGATATATCTAATAACGGGGCCTTTATGATTCGGGATATAGAGCAAAGAGAGAGGGAAAAAACTGGTGCAAAATCTCTAAAAATAGGATATAATAAGGGTTTTTTTGGCTACTACATTGAAATTACAAAGGCCAGCCTCCTTCAGATAGATATAGATGAATCATATATAGAAAACAGACCCTGGTCAATGCCGAAAGGTTTATAACACCTGAGCTAAAGGAAATTGAAGACAAGATACTCAATGCTGAGGATAAAATAAAGGCTATGGAGTATAACTTTTTCAAGGATATTTGTGGACAGGTATATCAAAAATATTGACAGGATACAAATAGTGGCAGCTAAGATCGCTTAACTTGACCTATATATTTCGAATTCTATTATAGCGAACAGGTATAATTACACAAGACCAAATATAAATAAAAACAGAGTCTTGACTATAGAAGGTGGTCGTCACCCTGTTATAGAGCAGATTATTGGCGAGGAAAACTTTATTAATAATGATACAGATATAGGCTATGATAATATGGTTAATATTATTACAGGTCCAAATATGTCTGGTAAATCAACCTATATGAGGCAGGTAGCCTTGATTACTTTAATGGCCCATATTGGTTCCTTTGTACCAGCGACCTATGCAAATATACCTATAGTAGACCGTATATTTACCAGGGTAGGAGCAAGTGATGACCTAGCCCAAGGCCAGTCAACCTTTATGGTTGAAATGGATGAGGTAAGCCAGATACTGTCAAACGCAAGCAGTGATAGCTTAATTATTCTGGATGAAATAGGAAGGGGTACAAGTACCTATGATGGTATATCCCTTGCCTGGTCGATAGTAGAGTACATATACAATAAGATTGGATCCAAGACTCTTTTCGCAACCCACTATCACGAGTTGACTGACCTAGAAGACAAGTATACAAGGATAAAGAATTATTCTGTTGCTGTTCAAGAAGATGGAGACAATATCGTTTTCTTAAGAAAGATTATAGAGGGGGCTGCTGATAAGAGTTACGGCATCTATGTTGCAAAATTGGCCAAACTACCTGATGATGTCATAGCAAGGGCAGACCAAATACTAGTAGAACTTGAAAAGAACCATATTGATAATTCTGCTAGCATCGACCAGTCTCGGTCCAATAGTGTACAGCTTAGCTTTGACATGTTCCAAAACCAGGCTAAAAATAAAGAAATCCAAGATAAAAATAGGGCCTATATGGACTTTATTGCTAGGGTCTTGGATATTGACATAATGAATTCTACTCCTATGGATATTATGAATACAATGTATGAATTAAAGAAGGAAGCAGAAAAAATTAGTAAGAGCTAGGAGGTGGCTATGACTAGGATAAATATATTAGATGATTCGACTATCAATAAAATTGCTGCTGGTGAAGTCATAGAAAGACCTTCATCGATTATAAAGGAAGTGGTCGAAAACTCCCTAGATGCTGGTGCAAAGACCATAACTATACAAATAGAAAATGCAGGCAAGGATATGATTAAAGTCATAGACAATGGATCTGGTATAGATGCTGATGATATAAATAAGGCCTTCTTAAGGCATGCTACGAGCAAGATAAGGAGGGCAGAGGACCTATCTAACCTTCACTCTCTTGGCTTTAGGGGGGAGGCCCTGGCATCAATTGCGGCTGTATCCAAGGTAGATATGACTACTAAGACTAAGGATGCCCTTATGGGTAGCAGATTACTTATAAATGGTGGTAAGATAGAATCTAAAAGCCCTGTAGGTGCAAATACAGGAACACAACTCATTGTAAAAGACCTCTTCTACAATGTGCCTGCTAGAAGGAAGTTTCTAAAGTCCAACCATGCAGAGATTATTAATATAACTGACCTTATAAATAAGCTAGCAATCAGTAATCCAGGTGTTAGTATTAAGTATATAAATAATGGAAAAACCATTTTTGAAACGATTGGTGATTCAAACCCTATATAATACTATTAGGATGATTTATAGTAAGGACACTAGTGATAACCTGATAAAATTGACTACCAGTCAGCCTATTATAAGATAGATGGATACATTGCTAATAACAATGTATACAGGTCAAACAGAAATAACCAACTTATTTTCATAAACGGGAGATATGTAAAAAGTCCTAATATAATGGATGCTATTAATAGTGCCTATAAGGACATCATACCTATTAACAAGTACCCTGTCTATTTTATAAATCTTCAAATTGACCCAGCTAAAATCGATGTGAATATACATCCAAGCAAGCTTGAGGTTAAGTTTGACAATGAAGGACCAATACTTGAGGACTTAGGGAGACTATATAAGGGGAAGCCTCCTTAAGAATAGCCTGATCGGTAGGTATAGGTCTAAGGACCTAGCTAAAAAGTCCTATGAATCAAATGATACATTCAGGACCTTTGACTCTTTTACCTATACTAAAAATGAGCAAAAGACCAATTCAGACTTAGTAAGGGAAAATGGGAAATCTGCTTTTGAAGCCGAAGAGAATATAGTTTTAGGGACATCTCATAATCATAAGGATTTTGACGATCCAAAGCATGATATAGAAAAGGCATCTTCCTCTTCAGATAAGACTCTTTATAAGGCAGACCACTTTACTAGCCTAAGCGAAATAAGATCGTTAGAAAATAGGGATATATTGGTTCAAGATGATAAGTATACATTGGGTCAGCATGACTCAACTGCTGACAAAGTTAATATAAGAGGTCGACTAGACTCAATCAATAAGGAAACTGGAACAAGTTCTGACCAAGACCACCAACTTTCCTTTGTGGAAGAAGACACTTCAGTTAGACACGAATTCGATGGACTCAACTATATAGGTATTGTATTCAATACTTATATTCTTTTTTCTAAGTCTGACCAACTATATATGATGGACCAGCACGCAGCCCATGAAAGAGTTAGGTTTGAAATGTACATGAAATCCTTCAAGTCTGATTCCATTAGGGTTCAGTACCTACTAGATCCAATTATAATGGATCTATCTCCAACTGACATGGAAATAGCAACAAGGAATATAGACCTATTCGAAAGGTATGGCTTTATAGTCGAAGCCTTTGGACACAAGAATATTAGCGTAAGAGGCTTACCAAATACCTTTGGAAGGCCGGAATCAGAGAGGTTTATATATGAACTTATAGACAAGTTTTCAGACCTTGAAAAGGCATCTAAAAGAGATAGTATTTATGACAGCAAGTATGATGAAATTGCTGAAATAGCTTGCAAGTCGGCCATAAAGGCTAACGACAAGCTTGATTATAATGAAGTGATCGCCCTTCTAGAGTCACTAAAAAAATGTGACAATCCATATACTTGCCCTCATGGAAGACCTGTTATGGTATCTATGACCAAGTACGATATGGAAAAAATGTTTAAGAGAAAAATGTAGGGGACCTAACCCCAGAAAGGAAAAAGTATGGAAAATATAATACCAATACTTATACTCACAGGTCCTACAGCAGTCGGTAAGACCGACCTCTCCATAAAATTGGCCAAGAGCCTTCATGGTGAAATAATATCCGCAGACTCAATGCAGATTTACAAGTATATGGATATCGGTAGCGCTAAGGTAAGACCTGAAGAAATGGATGGGGTCGTCCACCATATGATTGATATAATTGAACCCGATGAGGATTTCTCTGTATCAGACTTCCAAAATGCCACAAAGTCTATAATAGAGGATATCTATTCAAGGGGCAAACTCCCGATAATCACAGGAGGAACGGGACTTTACCTAAACTCTATCATCTTTAATATGGACTTTGGTCAGTCCCAGGCTGATCCAAGTATAAGGAAGGAGCTTGAAGACATATTAAAGGAAAAGGGGAGCGACTACCTTTATTCAATGCTTGAGGATATATCACCTCAAACTGCTAGGCGTATCCATAAAAATAACTCAAAAAGGCTTATAAGGGCTATTGAGGTCTATAAGTCCGGTGGTCAGCTTGGAGACTTTTCAAGCGACTTGACACTTAACGAGAATTATCAAGCCTATATTATTGTTCTTAATAGAGATAGGGACCACCTATATGACCGCATTAACAATAGGGTAGATCTTATGTTTGAACAGGGTCTTCTTGATGAGGTAGAGGCCCTACACAAGATGGGCTATACAAAGGAAATTACCTCTATGCAGGGAATAGGCTATAAGGAGATTCTAGACTATTTTGAGGGACTAATTAGTCTAGAGGATGCAAAAGCATCCATTAAACAGTCCTCTAGAAGATATGCTAAGAGACAGATAACATGGTTCAAGAGGTATCCAAAGGCCCTATGGCTTGACATTGATAAGGTAAAATCTCTAGACGACCAGTTAAAAATTATAAGAGAATTCATGGCTAGTCAAGGCTTTGAAGAAAAAGGAGAAATATAATGTTAAAAGAAACCGAAGAGCTCTTATTGAGTAAATATGGTATAGATAAGAAAATATTTGACCTGTCCAAGGAGGTCGACCAGGAAATAAAGGCCCAGTTCGATAGGATAAAGGAAATAAGAGAGTACAACCAGTTGAAGGTCTTAAATGCCATGCAGGAAGCCAACCTTAGTGATAACCACTTCAATTGGACTACTGGCTATGGCTATAATGATATTGGCCGTGAAAAATTAGAGGAAATCTATGCCAATGTATTCCATGCTGAGGATGCCCTTGTTAGACCCCAGATAGTAAATGGTACACATGCCCTTTCCCTAACTGTTCAGGGTATAGTTAGGCCTGGAGATGAAATACTCTCTATTACCTCTGCACCTTATGATACACTTCAGGGTGTAATCGGGATAAGGGAAGAGAAGGGCTGCCTAAAGGAATTTGGTGTTACCTACAAGCAGGTGGACTTTCTGGAAAATGGAGACATCGACATTGAAGCAGCAAAGGCAGCTATCAGCGAAAAAACTAAGCTAATAATGATTCAGAGGTCAAAGGGCTATGCCTGGAGAAAATCCCTAACTATTATGGATATAAAGGAAGCTATAGAAGCCGTAAAGTCAGTAAAACCTGACCTTATTGTCATGGTTGACAACTGTTATGGTGAATTTTTGGAAACTCTTGAGCCCACTGATGTCGGAGCAGATGTAATTGCTGGGTCTCTAATAAAAAATCCTGGTGGAGGTCTTGCTCTTGCGGGTGGATATATAGTTGGTAGGTCTGATGTAATTGAATTAATTGCCTATAGGTTGACTTGTCCAGGAATTGGTAAAGAATGTGGGCTTACCTTTGGAACTACCAGATCAATACTTCAAGGCTTGTTTATAGCACCTTATGTAGTATCTCAGGCTATAATGGGGGCAATCTTTTGTGCAAGACTCTATGAAAAACTTGGCTACAAGGTCAATCCTGCCTACGATGCTGAGAGAAGTGATATTATACAAATTGTCCAGCTTCATAGTGCAGACGAATTGATCAAGTTCTGCGAAGGTGTTCAAGCTGCAGCACCAGTCGATTCATATGTAACACCAGTACCATGGGATATGCCTGGCTATGATGACCAGGTAATTATGGCAGCAGGAGCCTTCGTCCAGGGATCATCAATAGAATTAAGTGCTGATGGACCAATTAGGCCACCTTATAATGTTTATTTTCAGGGCGGTATGACCTATGACCACTCAAAAATGGGATCTTTAAAGGCCCTGCAACAGATGAATATCTTATAGTTATGTATTATAAGCGTATAGTGAGTAGCATAAAGAATGGGTCTTATAATGTCTTCTGATTAATCTTAGATTACCTAGTAAAGACCTAAGAGCATCTATGATACAAAGAAAAAGTAAGAAGGATAAATAGTCCTACTTACTTTTTATTTACATAAAATTATCTCTACCATATATATTGTTAACCTATCTTAAATATATAAGATTAAAGGTCTATTGTATTTACTACTACTCCTATTGAAGAAAGATATTTCTTTAAACCCTCAAAAGATATATTTACCGTCTTATAGTTTACATTAGGGTGGAAGTTAAGCTGTTGGTCTGTCATAAGGTTCTTATCTAAAAAGAACTGGACCTCTTTGTTTGTATCATTAATAAGAGAGAAGGGATTTACAGATCCTGGCTCAAGCTTTAAAATCTTCATAAGCCTTTTGAGGTGATCCAAAGGATAATCTTGTAGAACCTATCTTTGCCCTGATATCAACCATATCTATATCTGCCATATGTTCAGCAGTGATTAGGTAATACTTGTTTCCCTTGGCATTTCTTAAGAAGAGGTTCTTGCACTGAATTCCTGGAGCCCTATCAGCTATCTTATCCATATCTTCAGCTGTAAAAAGGGGTTCATGTTCAATTACCTTATATTCTACACCTAGAGAGTCTAATTTATCATAGACTTGCTGTTCATTTTTCTAAAATCTCCATAATATCCTCCTAATTTCATATATATTTACTTACTGCATTATAACACACTTATAGATTATTAGCACAAACTATAATAATATAAGATAGGATACTCCAATTACTTCATAATGAAAACTTTTTCTATCACTAAAAGTTGTGGTTTTTACTATTTTCACATGTTTGAAATAGCATATTTAGTAGTTAAGAGCCGGACTTACCCGGTTAAGGGAATCAATATATAGTGTTATATATAAATGAATAATAAAAAAATTTTTCACAGTTTTTTCACCTTAATTTATTAATTAATCTTGGTAGCATAAAGTGCAAAAAGTTTAATGCTATATGTTATGATAGTTATGGTACCATACCCAACATTATTATCTAAAGTTTGACTATTTTTGCCATCATTTTTAACCTAAAATATGGTCTTGTTTTTATTTTTCTAAAAATGTCTTATACTATATAGCGAAGACACAACATATTGTATCTACAAAAATATATAATCTATATGTTGTATTTAAATAAAGAATAACACAATATAGTGTATATCAATAGTTCAAGTATTTATATCTGTTTGAAGACATATTTTAAGCAATTTTTTTATTAGAAATTTTTAAAGACAGATGGTTATACTTTTTTATTTTTTTGGATACGGTGATAATGTGTTAGAAATAAATTACGAATATAAAGATGAAAGTGAGTGAATTATATGTGACGCAATTAAGAGAGATGGGACTACTGTTCCTTTTGACCGATCGAAAATAAGAATAGCAATAGAGAAAGCAATGAAAAATGGTAGTGGTCTTTACCATCCAGATATAGCTGAAGCAGTAGCTAGAGACTGCGAAAATCATTTTTTAAAGTTAGATGAAACACCAACAATCTACAAGATAGAAGGTTTTGTATATGATAGACTAATCCACTATAACCATAGTGAAACAGCAAGGGCTTACGAAGGATACAGAGCTGTTCAGCAGTTCAAGAGACAGGTAAATACTACTGACGACTCTATACTTAAGCTGATGAGAAAGTCTAATGAAGACCTTATGATGGAAAACTCAAATAAGAATGCTGTTATATGCTCAACTCAGAGAGACTTGATTGCAGGCGAAGTATCAAAGGATATAGCTAGAAGAAAGCTTATACCACCACATATAGTTCAGGCCCATGATGAGGGTGCTATCCATTGGCACGATATGGACTATACACTACAGCCAATATTCAATTGCTGTCTAATAAACATAGAGGATATGTTAGATAATGGTACTGTTATAAACGAAAAGATGGTAGAAAGTCCAAAGTCATTTTCTACTGCTTGTACAGTAACTACACAGATAATGGCCCAGGTTGCTAGCAACCAGTACGGTGGTCAGAGTATAACTATAAAGCACCTAGCACCGTACCTAAGAAAGACTAAGGACAAGTTCTATAATTTCTACCTAGACAAGTACAAGGACGAAGAACTAGCCCTAGACCTAGCTAACGATATGATGTTAAAGGACCTAAAGGATGGAGTTCAGACTATCAGGTACCAGCTTTCAACCCTGATGACGACAAATGGTCAGGCCCCATTCGCAACTATTTACCTTGAAATCGAAGATGGTAATGAGTACGAAGAGGAAATGGCCCTAATATGCGAAGAGATGATTAAGCAAAGGCTAGAGGGTATGAAGAACTACAAGGGACAAAATGTAGGTGAAGCCTTCCCTAAGCTAGTTTATCTATTGGATGAAAACAACTGCCTTGAAGGTGGAAAATATGACTATATAACAAAGATGGCAGCTGAATGTACTGCTAAGAGACTAGTACCAGACTACCAGAGTGCTAAGATAATGAAAATGAACTATGAAGGTTGTACATTCCCACCAATGGGTTGTAGGTCCCACCTATCTCCATGGAGGGATGAGGATGGCAATTACAAGTGGTACGGAAGATTCAACCAGGGGGTTGTGTCACTAAACCTACCACAGATAGCTATTATTTCAGGCGGTAGAATGGGGCAGTTCTGGAATATACTAGACCAGAGACTAGAGTTGTGTAAGGATGCCCTACTTAGAAGGCATGAAATGCTACTAGGAACACTTTCTGACGTATCACCTATACACTGGCAGCATGGAGCGATAGCTAGGCTTGAAAAGGGCGAAAAAATTGATTCCTTGCTAAAGAATGGATATTCCACACTTTCTCTTGGCTATGTTGGTATATACGAAATGGTTTATGCTATGCTAGGTGTTAGCCATACTACACCAGAAGGAGAAAAGTTTGCCCTAGATGTAATGAGACATATGAAGGATGCATGTGATAGATGGAGAAATGAAACTGGTCTAGGCTTCAGTCTTTATGGAACACCAGCAGAATCTCTAGTTTACAGGTTCTGTAGAATAGATAAGGCAAGGTTTGGAGAGATAGAGGGCGTGACAGATAAGCTTTACTATACAAATTCTTACCATGTAAATGTCCTTGAAGAAATAGATGCCTTCAGCAAACTTCAGTTTGAGTCACAGTTCCATGGCATTTCTACTGGTGGCTGTATATCATACATAGAAGTCCCAGATATGACTAGGAATCCAGAGGCTGTGGAGCAGGTAATAAACTTTATCTACCACAATATTCAGTATGCTGAAATTAATACAAAGCCAGATGTATGCTATGAGTGTGGCTATACCGGTGAAATGCAGCTAGATGAAAATCTAGACTGGTATTGCCCTTCTTGTGGTAACAAGGATAGGGACGAAATGCAGGTAATGAGACGTACTTGTGGATATATTGGAACTAATTTTTGGAACAAAGGTAGGACTCAAGAAATTGGAGACAGGGTTTTACACTTATAAGTTTTGATACCAAACATATATAATATATAATATATATTATGATATTTGATGGCAAGAGGTTACCTTTTGCCATCTTATTCGTATCTATGATTAAGGAGTAAAGATGAAATACAGTAAGATAAGAAAACTAGATGTAACCAACGGTCCAGGAATCAGGGTAAGTCTGTTTGTTTCTGGTTGTAGTCACAATTGTGAGGGTTGTTTTAACAAGGACCAGCAGGACTTTAATTACGGTGATGACTGGACGGACGAAACTGAAAAATACTTCCTAGACCTTGTATCTAATCCTATGGTTGTGGGCCTAAATATACTTGGTGGAGAGCCTCTTCAGCAAACTATGGACTCTTCATTACTAGATTTACTCAAAAGGGTAAATGAGGTCCATCCAAATAAGGATATATGGTTATGGACTGGGGACATTTTTGAAGATGCAATAAAAAATCCAAAAAAATTAGCCCTTCTTAAAGAGGTAGACGTCCTAATAGATGGCCGATTTGAAATAGACAAGAGGGATATTAAGCTTAAGTATAGGGGGTCTAAAAATCAGAGGGTTATTGATGTAAAGGAATCATTGGCTCGCGGTTATCTAGTAGACTACCCAATATAAGGCTATAATAGACATAAAAAAACAAATGCAAAATAGTAATTTTTATGATATAATAAGCTTAGTTTTAAAATATATTATTGATTATTTACTTACCTATATGGATATATAATTAATACAAGTAATTAAAATAATGAAAAAGTGAGGTATAAAAGAAATGAAAAGTAGATGCACCACAGCAGGCTATAAACGTTTTAAAAGAAATAATAGCTGAACAGGCAGACCAGCCAGCTTCAGTAAGAATGTATTTTGCTGGAGCAGCTTGTTCTGGACCATCATTTGGTTTAGCTCTAGATGAAAAGAAGGACAGTGACGTATCTTGTGTAGTTGAAGATATTGAATTTATCATGGATGCTCAAGAGTACCAAGAATTCGGCGATATGGTAATACAGGATATGAACAGTGGTTTTAGAGTTATACCTGAAAAGATGAAGGATATGCAGAGCGGTTGTGGAACTTGCTCAGGCTGTCACTAAAATTTTATTTAATTAATACCGTAGACTGTAATCGGACTACGGTATGTTTTTTCCTATTGCAAATGATCATGTTATAATAAAAATATAGAAAAATTAGATTGTCTCTAAGGTCTAATTTAGGTCTAGGGGCTATTACATAACAAACTAATTATATTAAAGGAGTAGGTATGAGAAGACGTAGAGTAAGGGGGGCTGACCAGAAGCTCCTATCATATAAGGACTATATAGTAAATGGAATGGTGGACCAAATATTAGAAAAGCATGTAATAGAGTCCTCTAATTCAGAATCTGGTACTTATAAAAGACCAAAATCTAACTCTTTAAGAAGGAATATAGATACTAGTACTATGGGTAGGGAAGACCTTTCTAGGGATTATCTTAACCCCTTTGATAATAGATACTTCATTAAGGACCAAATCTACAATAACCTGGTGGACAAGCATAGGGGTAGGTGGAAGGAAATTTTTGGTAATGATAGGCCAATCCATGTAGAGGTCGGAACCGGAAGGGGCAAGTTTATCACTAGTATGGCCCAGGCCAACAAGGATATAAATTATATTGCTATTGAGATCAAGGAAGAGGTACTGGTCAAGGCTGTAGAGAAGGCCGACAAATTAAATCTTGATAATATAGTATTCTTATGGGGTAGTGTAGAGCTATTTGACCTATATTTCGCTGATGGAGAACTTGACAGGGTCTATATTAATTTCTGCGATCCATGGCCTAAAAAGAGGAATGCAAAGAGGAGACTTACACATAGTAATTTCCTTGAACTCTATAGGAAGAAGTTAAAGCAGGGTCAAATTCACTTTAAAACAGATAACAGGGACCTATTTGAATTTAGCTTAAACGAAATCTCAGCAAATGACTGGATGCTAAAAAACATATCTCTTGACCTTGCTAATAGTGATTATCAGGGCAACATTACAACCGAGTATGAAGAGAGGTTTTTGACCTTAGGCATGCCAATATACAGATTAGAGGCCCTTGATAGGAGGTAGGATTAGGATGGAAAGTCTAGGTAACTATCTTTTAAGCGCCCTAATACTGAGTCTAGAAATACTTTTGGTATTGGGTCTACTTGCCAGCATATTTAGCTTTTTAGGTAAGAAAAACACAACTTATATATACAGATGCTTTGGTATGAATGGTCTAGTTTTCACGGGTCTTATAGGTACGGTTGTTCATGAGTTTAGCCATATGCTATTCTGTCTTATCTTTAGGCATCAAATAGTTGAATTCTCCCTATTTAGACCATATAAGAGTAGGTATGATGGTGTAATGGGCTATGTCAACCATAGGTGTGATAGGTCTAGTCCTTATCAAATGGTAGGTAATTTCTTTATCGGTATTGCACCTATAATAGTGGGAACTGGCTGTATGATACTATTAATGCGTATTCTGCTGCCAAATGAATTTATGGATAGCTACCAGACCTTTAACCGAAATATGGTCTATATGTCTAATATAAATAGTATAGGTGATTCTTTGAATATCTATATCAATATAGTCATAGCCATAATCCATAATTTAAAACCCTCTTATAGGGCATAATTGGCCTAGGTATATAGTATTCATATACATAATGTATTCTATAACTAGCCATATGGACCTTAGTAAGGAGGATATAATCAACAGCAGGTCAGGACTATTTGTATTTGTGATCATGACCTATATAATAAACCTGATTTTTTTATAGTATTAGGTATAAGGTATCAAATTATATTACTTAAGATCTTGATAAGTGTATTTTTCATTTTTTTGACAGTAGGATTATTTTTGCATTTACAACTATGATAATTTCTAAGATACTTGATGTGTTTTATAGGTTAAGTCGGAGCCCATATAGGATTTGACTTAACCTTTGATCCATAATCTGTGTTGAAAGACCTAGAATGGCCTACAGAGCCTTTCTATAAGGACGTTCTATAGAATTCAATCTAGTGTAAAAATATAAGTCAAAGGGGTTAGGTAAGTATATACAACTATTCCTTAAATGTATATTTAGGGAATAGTTATGTGTCTTAAATACGAATAGTGGTATTTTGCTTAAATTGGCCAATTTGCCACTTATATGATTTATTAACTATAATACCGCCACTTCGATATATTTTTTATGATATAATATAAGCTAGTCTTAAATAAACGTGATCAATAAGTTTATTGCCCTAAATTTTTGGGCAAATAAAAATAATTAGGGAGGATTTTTAATGAGTGTAAAAATAGTCGTGGATTCTGCTCAGAATTCTCTTATGAAGAAGCAAAAAGCGTTGGGCCTTTATTTCTGCCCTCTTGGCGTTAGCTTTGGAGATACAGAATATAGGGATAGTATAGATATAGATAATAAAACATTCTATGAAATGTTAGAGGCATCAAAAAGACCTTCCTAAGACTAGCCAGGTTGGACCTTTTGCCTTCCAGGAAGCCTTTGAAGAAATTGTTGAAAATGGTCACACAGCCCTTGCAATCACATTGTCTTCTAAGCTATCTGGTACCTATTCTAGTGCAAGACTTGCTGCCCAGTCATTCCCAGGCAAGGTATTTTCTCGTTGATAGTTTAAGTGCAACTATAGGCGAGAAAATCCTAGTTCTATATGCCCTTGAGCTTACAAAAACTATAGATGACCCAGAGGAAATTGTAAAGAGATTAGAAGAAAAGCGTGAAAAAATAGGTATATGCTACCTATTAGATACACTTGAATACCTACACAAGGGAGGTAGACTTTCTGCAGCCCAGGCACTTGCAGGATCCATCCTGTCTCTTAAGCCCCTATGTACATTGACCAATGGTGAGGTTGAGGTCATAGCCAAAGCTAGGGGTGTAAAAAAAGGTATGGAAAAGTTGGCTGAAGTAATCAAGACAGCTGATGACTACGATCCTGATATGCCGGCTATGCTACTTTATTCAGGTAATGATCCAAAAGGCTTGAATAAGTTTAAGGAATTGTATCCTGATATATTTGGTAAGGATATAGACAGTATACCTGTAGCTGTTATGGGATCAACAATAGGTACCCATGTAGGACCTGGAACCATTGGACTTGCATTCTTTAAGAAATAGTAATTGGCAATAGTTTTTTTAGATATAATAAATATAGGTAGGCAAGCCTTTGATCTTTTTAGATAAAAATGCTCGCCTACCTTTTTATTTTCCATATATTTTATTCTTATTAATCTATATACAAAAAGGTATTATATAGCCACCTATATTTTTCTATATTAATCCTATATAGGGTCTATAGTGGGTATTTTATAATTTTACCTCTCTTCCCTTGGCTTATATTCTTTCGCAACTACGAGACTCTTATAGGCAGGTCTAATTATCTTGTCTGCAGATATCAATTCCTCAATTCTATGGGCAGACCACCCAACTATCCTAGCAATTGCGAATAAAGGTGTGAACAGCTCTCTTGGAATACCAAGCATATCATATACAAATCCACTGTAAAAGTCCACGTTAGGACTGACAGGTTTTAGGGTGTTCCTGTACTCCTGTATCAAGCCCGGTGCTATCTTCTCTATATTATTATATAACTTAAGGTCATTACAGTGCTTGGTCTCCTTGGCTAACATTTCGACAAACCTCTTAAATACTACTTCTCTTGGGTCAGATATTGTGTACACTGCATGACCCATACCATATATTAAGCCCTTCTTATCAAAGGCCTTCTTCTCTAGAATTCTTCTTAGATAAGCCTCTATTTCCGCCTCATTGTCATAATCAGATACATGTTCTTTTATATCATCCATCATATTGATAACCATTAGGTTGGCCCCACCATGCTTCTTTCCCTTTAAGGAAGACATTGCTGCTGCAATGGCTGAATATGTATCAGAACCACTTGATGTTACAACCCTTGTAGTAAATGTAGAGTTATTACCACCACCATGCTCCATATGCAACATTAGAGCTATATCCAAGGCCCTTGCTTCTAGCTTTGAATATTCTCCGTTTGGCCTTAGCATCCTCAATAAGTTTTCAGCTAGGGATAGGCTCTTATCAGGCCTGTGTATATACATAGAATTGTCATTTTCATAGTGGTTATAGGCATGGTAGCCGTATGCAGCCATCATAGGAAAGGTTGCAATAAGCATGATGCACTGTCTTAAAACGTTTTCTAGACTAAGATTATTAAGCTCATCATCATAAGATGAAAGGGTTAATATGCTTCTAGTCATATTGTTCATAATATCTGGTGTAGCGGCCTTCATTATTACATCCCTTGTAAAGGTAGGTGGAAAAGACATGGCATTAGCAATTATTGACTTAAATTCATCCAATTCTTGACTATTAGGTAACTGGCCGAATAACAATAGGTAGGTAGCTTCTTCAAAAATAAATCTCTTTCCCATAGCCCCTTGAACAAGGTCAACAATGTCATAGCCCCTATACAATAGGAAGCCATCTGTAGGAACCTTTACACCATCTACAAGCCTTGTACCACCAAGATGGGATATATTTGTAAGGCCCGTTAATACTCCCTGACCTTTTTCGTCTCTAAGTCCCCTTTTTACACCATACTTGCCAAACAGACCCCTATCTATACTATCATTTATTTCACATAATTCTTTCTTATTTTTCAACATAATTATCTAAAACCTTTTATAACGCACATATAAAACACCTCTTTGAATTATTTTTTAAATAGTATTTCATTTATTTTTAATTGCAAATTTAAAAGTATATTTTTCATAAAAGCACGAATATGCAATATCTCATGTATTTTCAGGCATTTCATACATTGTTGATAAGAGGTAATTGGCTATTACCAGCTTTATATAGAAACTTATACTATATAAATTTGCAACTTTTCAAATCTAATCTTTCTTTAATAATACTATAAGCTCTTTTCGTTTTTTGTCAATATGCAAGTTTTACGAGTGATATTTCATATCATAAATAAAATTAGATAAAAGAGCCCAGGTAAACATAAAGTATACCTGGACTCTTATATTAGCTCTTAAAAAGCTAATTAAATTTACTTTTTTCAGAAATCGTTAATTTTTTAATATTTGTTCTATCTTAATTATCTTTTAATATATTCCTTATAACTTATTCAGATTAAAGTTTTTTCAATGGTTTCAAGTAGATAATCTATATCTTCCCTCTTTGAAGCCCAGCTTGTACAAAATCTTAGTCCATTTGAATTATCATCTTCATAAGATTCAGTTGTATAACTGATTTTTCCTATCATCAAATACCTTCTGCTGGTCTTTAGTCAATATTGGAAATTGCTGATTAGTGTAAGAATTTGAAAGAAACTTTATATTCTTCTTCAAAAGAGGCTTCCTTTATTTCCAGTGCATACTACAAGCCTCTACACTACTCTTTGTATATACATCATCCGTAAATAGGTATTCAAACTGGACACCCAAAAGTCTACCCTTAGCCATTATGGCTCCCTTACTCTTAGATAAACAGGCAAAGCCCTTATTGTATTTGTCATTAGTAAAGCAAACAGCCTCCCCAAACATTGCACCACACTTAGTTCCTCCAATATAGAATACATCAGTATACTTAGCCAAATCCTCAAGACTAATATCGTTATAGTCTGATGCAAGTGCATAGGATAATCTTGCTCCATCAACAAATAATGGTAAATTGAACCTGTCACAGATTGATTTAATTTCTATCAATTCATCTCTTGTATACAATACTCCCCTCTCTGTTGGGTGGGATATGTATACTGCACCTGGTTGAGCCCTATGCCAATCCCAGCGCCCAAAGAAGTTTGTTAGGTATTTTTCTAAGCTAGCTGGATATAGCTTAGCCTCATCATCAAGAACCTCATCACCATTAGATACGGAGATAACCTTATGCCCGATCCCTTCAATTGCTCCACACTCATGTATATTTACATGCCCGAGTACAGGCGAAACGACGCCCTCATGCGGTCTCATAATTGAAGATAATACAGTTAGATTTGCCTGTGTTCCACCAACGAAATAATGCACATCCAAGTCATTAGACTTACATGCTTGTCTAATTTTTTCAGTCGCACTATCACAATATTCATCTAACCTATACCCGGCTGTCTGCTCCATGTTCGTTTTTACAAGTCTGTCAAGTACGCCTGGCAGGCAGCCTTCTAAATAGTCATTTTCGAATCTTAGCATAAAATTTTCCTCCTGATAATATTTTTTTCTTATCATTTTCTTTATTGACCTATAAATTTAGTCTAATACTAACAAGTAGTAAAAATGATATGCTATAATAGTATATTATATAAAAGAATTTGTCCAGTAATTTTTATAAATTCTGAAAACTTCTTACAATCTAAAGAAAAGGTGAACGAAATGGCTAAAAATAAATAATAAATCGTCTAAACCGAACAATATTGTAATAAGAGATAGCAATGTTATGGATGAATGTATGTTATTGGAATCACAGCTTCCTCCTTTTATGAAGGACTACTTTATATACTTAAGGGGGCCGTGGCTGTCACTACCAGAAGGGCATATTTAAATGACATAAAAATTTTTTTCTGTAACTATATAATAGAATCAGGCCTGTATACAAAATGCAGAAAACTTATCCGATATAAGCTTGGACGACTTCTCTGAAATAAGTGCAAGGGATATAAATATTTTTCTTGGCGACTACTGTAACCGCTACTATAAGGAGGTTAACTCTGACAGGATTCTTTATGAAAATAACAATAAGTCCCTAGAAGATCATCTATCTCTACCCTCTTTAAATTTCTATATAGAAATGGTCAGCTAAAGGATGATATCACAGGAGGCTTTAATCCTATAAAAGCTACCCAAACCCCAACCAGATGCTATTAAAAGACTAGAAATAGATGAGGTTGCCACTATGCTTGATGTAGTAGAAAATGGCAATGGTCTTACTGATAAGGAAAGAGATTATTGGCTAAAAGACCAAGCTGAGGGATAAGGCAATATTGGTCCTATTTGTAACATATGGTCTTAGGCTAAATGAACTAAGAGAACTTAATATTTCTTCTTTTAATTTTTCTAGAGGAGAATTCATGATCTATAGGAAAAGGGGTAAGGAGGTCCTTATGCCTATAAATCAGGCCTGCGAAAAAGTAGTAAAGGATTATATTGAATATGAGAGACCAAAAGTCAAGCGATATAGGAGAGGAAGACCAAGATGCCCTATTCCTATCCCTACAGAAGAAAAGAATGACTGCTAGATCTATTAGGGACCTGGTAAAGAAGTATACATCTATAGCTATGAAAACCACTAGAGACAAGGGTTATAGTCCCCATAAGCTAAGGGCAACAGCTGCTACATCCCTAATAGAAACTGGTTTTTCCATATACGATGTCCAAAACCTTATGGACCATGATAATGTTACCACTACCCAACTATATGCAGCACATAGGAAGAATCTAAGAGAGATATAGTTGAGAACTTTTAACTGGTTGGATGATGACACTCCTCTTGGTAAAAAAAGGGAGGACTAAATATCTTTAATATCTAGATCCCAATTTAATAAACAAGTGAAGAATAAGTAGTCCTATACAATTTAAAAATAGGGCTATTTTTCTTATATAGCCACACCTCTTGAACGTATGTTCTAAGTGTGTTATACTCATAGTATAGGAGGATTGCCATGTACGATAATTTAAATGAAAAAGAGCTTTCTGTACTGAATTTTTTGAAATCCCATATCAAGGATAGGGGCTATCCACCTTCAGTACGTGAAATTTGTAAAAATCTTGATATCAAGTCTACTTCAACTGTCTTTGCTATTTTTGAATACACTTGAAAAAATAAGTATATTAGAAAGGACCCTAGTAAGACCAGGGCCATTGAAATATTAGACATGAATGACGAGTCTAATAGGCTAAACTTAAATCCCGAAATAATCAACCTACCACTAGTTGGCAGCATTGCAGCCGGTAGTCCTATTTTAGCTCAAGAGAATATAGAAGACTATATAGGCCTCCCTTCAGCATATATAAAGGAAAGGACTGCTTTATGCTTAAAATCAAGGGTGATAGTATGGTAGATGTTGGTATAATGGACAAGGACTACATAATAGTTGATGCCGCCGACACCAGGGCTGATAATGGTAAAATTGTCGTAGCCTTGATTAATGGTGAAAGCGCAACTGTTAAAACCATTGAAAAAAAGAATGGCAAGATATGGCTGATACCACAAAATTCTGCCTATGAGCCAATGATCTTTGAACCAGACCAAGTAAAGGTGATGGGTTCAGTGACAGGTGTATTTAGGGTTTTATTAAATATCTTCCATTAACATATGAGATACGATAAATACAAGGGTGACTTCTTCTTGAAGGACACCCTTTCTAGCAAAAAAGAACCACTAATATAGTGATTCTTTTTCATTTATAGGTATTCGTTACCTATATTATAGTCTATATTTTCTATCTGGGTCCTATAAGAATATGCCCACTGCATATAGGAATATTGTTCCTCCTACCCAGCATCCGGCTATATATCCATCTACCCCAGACTTATCTGTCATAAACTTGTGTCTAAATTTAACAGCAACCTCATCACCCTGCTTTTTTAGCTTGTTAACATGCTTGTAATAGTCATGAACTCCATAAAAACCTGCACGAACATATAGGCCAAATGACAGGATATAAATACCAATCCATAAAGGCTGTCTCATTACAGATGCCACCATGGCAAGTATTACCTGAAGACCTATTATGCTGGCCCCCTGTAAAACCATCTTGCGATATATATACCAATAAGGAGCAAGTATCATGGCATGAAGGTTGAATACCTTCTTGTCTCCTCCCCTATCAAAGGATTCAAATATTGGTTTATAGTAGTCTAGATTCTTTTCTACCAAATCATCCCTTTCAACAGGCTTGGCATAGGATTCAAATTTCAATTCTCTTTTAAAAGCTTTCATCCACTCTAACTCCTTAATTATCTTCCAGGTCTGCTTTTTTAGCAGATTCCAATTGCTGGCTAGCCTCTATAAAGTCAGCCTTTTTAGTTATTATATAATTATTATCAAGTATATCCATAAACTCATCACCAGTAATGGTTTCATTTTGTAATAAGTATTCGGCTATTTCATGTAGCTTGTCTATATTTTCCATTAAAAATATCAACTGCTCTCTGGTGACAATCACTGATTATTTTAATAACAGCCTTGTCTATATTAGTTGAAGTTTCAGGTGAACAAGCCAGTGACGTATCTCCCACCTAGGTGAGGCATTGTTTTACAGTTTCAAGAGCCACCATACCAAAGTTATCATCCATACCAAAACCTTGTTACCATAGACCTAGCAAACCTAGTCGCCATCTCTATATCATTTGATGCACCTGATGTCTTAGTATTGAATATAACCTCTTCAGCTGCACGTCCTCCTGTATAGGTAGTTATCTTGTCTAAGGCCTCTTCCTTAGACATTAGGACCTTTTCTTCTTCGTCAACCTGCATAGTATAGCCAAGGGCACCAGAAGTTCTTGGTATAATTGTTATCTTGTGGACTGGGGCTGAATGTTTACCCATGGCTGCTACTAGGGCATGTCCAACCTCATGGTAGGCAATTATCTTCTTTTCTCTTTCGTTTATAACAGCGCCCTTTCTTTGGTAACCAGCTATAACTGTTTCAACAGACTCTTCCAAGTCCTCCTGAACAACTTGCTTCCTACCCATCCTTACAGCCCTAAGGGCTGCCTCATTTACTATATTTGCTAACTCTGCTCCTGAAGCACCTGATGTAGCCCTGGCAACCTGGTTATAGTCGATATGCTGGTCTACATTTACATCCTTAGCATGGACTCTTAATATGGCCTCCCTACCATTTAGGTCTGGTAGTTCAACTGGAACTCTCCTATCAAATCTCCCTGGTCTAAGTAGGGCCTTGTCCAAGGATTCAGGCCTATTAGTAGCCGCTAATATTACTACTCCTATACCATCTTCAAAGCCATCCATTTCACTTAAAAGCTGGTTTAGGGTCTGCTCTCTTTCGTCATTGCCTCCAAAATTAGAGTCCCTTTTCTTACCAATGGCATCAATTTCATCTATAAAGACTATACATGGTGCCTTCTCCTTGGCCTGTTTGAATAAGTCCCTAACTCTTGAGGCACCCATGCCAACAAACATCTCAACAAATTCGGAACCTGAAATTGAGAAAAATGGAACTCCTGCTTCACCTGCCACCGCTTGGGCAAGTAGGGTCTTACCTGTGCCTGGAGGTCCGACTAAAAGTGCCCCCTTAGGCATTTTGGCACCTATCTCTGTATACTTACTAGGATCATGTAAAAAGTCAACAATCTCACTCAAGGCCTCCTTAGCTTCATCCTGACCAGCAACATCATCAAAGCTTACACCTGTAGTCTTTACATATAGCTTGGCATTACTCTTACCAAATGACATGATTCCACCTGAACCACCCATTCTCTTACCCATGCTGTTTAGTAAGTACCTTCCCAGCATCCAGAAAATAAGGAAAGGTAGGACCCAAGACAGTATAAAGTTTAAGAAAGGAGAGTTTTCTATAGGTACTTCCTTAGAATACTTGGCTCCTGATGCATTGAGGGTCTTTACTAGGTCTGGATCATCCATAACACCCGTTACATAAATCTTCTTGCTATCCTTTTTAGGTGTAAACTTGATTTTTCTTGTCCAGAATAGTTACAGTGTCGACCTCCTTCTTTTTCCAACATCTGAACGAAGGTACCATATCCAACCTGGGTTACCCTATTCTTTTTCTACATTAGGTATCAAAATTGTATTAAACAACAATATAACACCTAATAAAACTGCGTAAAACCATATAAAATTTATATTTGGTTTCTTGTCCTTATCGTTCATCTTAAATCACCTACAATTCTTTTAAAAAGTCAATAACTTCCTCTATTATCCAATCTGGAGTTGAAGCACCGGCTGTTATACCAATGCTAGTATATTTTTGCTAATAGACCCCTATCAAGGTCGTCCTTAGTCTCAATAGAGAAAGTATCAACTATTCCTTGGCATATCTTCACCAATTTCTGTGTATTTGAACTATGCTTTCACCAATGACTATCATTAATTCAACCCTTTGGGCTAGGGTCTCTAGCAGATTCCTGCCCTAACCCTAGTGGCAGAACAAATTGTATTTTTCTACCTCATACCTGATGTTCAAAGAATCAATATATTCAATAATTGCATCAAACTCCTTTTTCATTCATGGTAGTCTGCGCAACTATAAAATAGTCTTTTTTCGGTATCAAAACTTATATTATAAATTTCTTCTAAATTTTTAGCTATTATGGCTGAATGGCTAGACCATCCATTGATGCCTATAATCTCTGGATGGTTTTTGTCACCTATTACTATTAGCTGTTTCCCATCCTCATAGCACTTGTTAGCTAGGTAATGGATTTTTCTTACAAAGGGACATGTTGTGTCTATTATTGGTATACCCTTTAATTTTGCCTCATCATAAACAGACTTGGATACACCATGGGACCTTATTATCATTTCTCTTCCCTTGGAAGTATCTGAATTTTTTCGGGCTTTTTGACCTTCAATCTTCTCTAGTTCTTCGATTGTATCAACAGTCATCATACCTCTCTCTTCATATTTAGCAACTGCCTGCTTATTGTGGATTAGGGGGCCCAAGGCATATATAGAAAGCTCATCGCCCTTGTCAAGTTCATTCCAGGCCATATTCATAGCCCTTTTTACTCCAAAGCAAAAACCCGCATTATCCGCAATTAATATATTCTTCAATCTTAATCACCCACCGTTATTCCTATTAATTATTTTTGGTCTCTATTAGCTTAATACCATCCTTGTTTTTGTTAAAGTTGTCTATAACCTTGTCAAAAACCTCTTGGGCAATTTTAGGATAGTCTTCCTTGTCAACTTTACTATTATAATACTTTGACATATCTATAGGCTCTCCAATGACTACCTTGACCTTAGAAAATAGTCTGTAATTCGTAATTATGCTCATGGGTATTATATCAGCCTTAGATTTTATAGAAAATAGGGCTACACCTGGCTTAGCAGGTAAGAATGTATTCTGGTCTAGACACCTTGTTCCCTCAGGGAATATACCCAATACCCTACCATTTTTAATCTGTCTAAGTATTTCCTTAACAGTAGATAGGCTAGGATTTGCTCTATTTATTGGTATAACCTCCACCTTCTTAAGTAGGGCCCTTAAAATAGGAATCCTAAATAACTCTTGTTTGGCAACTGGTATAATCCTCCTATTCTTAACCGCTCCTATCATAAATAGGGGTCAAAATAGTGCTTGTGGTTAGCTATTATGATATACTTACCTTCATCAGGTATATTTTCCTTTCCAACAACCTCTATCCTATAAAAATTGCCAATAGAAACCTTAATATAGAACATACAAAATTGTAAAATCTCATTATTCACCAATCCTTCTCACCATATCAGATATATAAGTCACAACCTGATCAATCGTCATAGACGTCGTATCAACCTCTATGGCATCATCAGCCTTTACTAGTGGGGCAACCTCTCTAGTAGAGTCAATATAGTCTCTCTTTTTTTATATCTTCGATAATCTCTTCTAAAGCAACACTCTGACCCTTGTCTATCAATTCCTGATACCTCCTTCTTCCCCTCTCTTGGGCTGAAGCATTCAAGAAAAATTTATATTTTGCATCAGGAAATATATGGGTTCCAACATCTCTACCATCCAAAATAACATCTGACCTCTTGCCAATTTCCCCTCTGTTTTTCCAGTAAAAACTCTCTTACCTGAGGAATTTTTGCTACATCAGACACCCTAGAACTGACTTGGAGAGTCCTAATTTCTTCATTAAGACGCTGACCATCAAGGTATATATAGTTGTCAACAAAATCAACATCTGTCCTTGAGCATAGGTCAACCACTCTTTGAATATCATTAACATCAATGTCTTCTTTAATACACTTGTATGTAATTGCCCTATACATAGCGCCCGTATCTATGTAATTAATACCCAGATTTTTAGCAATCAACTTCGAAATAGTACTTTTTGCCAGCACCTGCTGGTCCGTCTATAGCAATTACTAAATTTTCCATATTTATACCTACTTTCCTTTTTAGCTATTTTTGTAATTAAAGTATATATATACAACCTTTATTTTCACTTAGCTCTTAAAACTTTTCTGCAAGTGACCTGCCAGCCAAATATCCAGTTGAAAATGCTATTTGTAGATTAAATCCTCCAGTAAGGGCATCCACATCTATCATTTCTCCAGAAAAAAATATACCTGGATGAAGCTTTGATTCCATGTTGGTAGGGATTTATCTGCTTGTGTGAAATTCCCCCAGCAGTAATCGTTGCAATCTCGATACTAGCTAGACTCTTTACTGTAAAGCTGGTCTGCTTTATAGAAGATATTACCAGATCTATAGTATCCCTTGTCATATTGGCAGTAGTTTGCCCTAGTAAGTCTAGCCCTGTTTTTCTACCTACCTCTTGTATAAGAAGCTTGGTAAAGTTATTTGGAAGGCTACCCTTGAGGTTGGCCAATATGGTCTTCTTTCTATCCTTAATAGCTAATTTGTATATTTGGTCCCTGGTCATGCCAGGAAGAAAATCTATAAATCAGCCTATCAAAAGGCCTGTTATTTATATAGGAAGATATCTTTAATATTACTGGACCCCCAAACCCTTGTGTGTAAATATAAGGTCTCCAATAAGTTCCTTTTTTCTTTTACCTATCGGGGTCCAAACTAAGACATCCTTTAGGGATATACCTGCTAGGTCTTTAGACCAGCCTTCCTTCACCTCGATTGGCACAAGACCAGGTCTAGGAGTAACAATATCATAACCCTTATCTTGAAGAAGTCTCATTACAGACCCATCAGACCCTGTTTTTGGAAAACTAAGTCCTCCTGTAGCAAAATAATAGCTTGTTAGAATTTAAAAATGTAGTCATTAAATTTTTACAATTTTAATCTCAGCACCAAGACCTATATCATTCACCTTACTATCAAGGTAAAGATCAATCTTAGATGCTCTTATTTTTTTCATCTAAGACTCTTATTAAATCCTGGGCTCTTCCCGATTTTAATATATACCTTTGATCATTACCTGATTCTATGCTGTAATCTAAAACCCAATCCCCTAATAAAGTCCTTCAGATCTTCATTTGTGAAGCCATAGAAGGATGAGTAAAAGGAATTTATTGTTATTAACTACCATATCAAAAAACTCATCTATAGGTCTATTATTGGTGAAATTACACCTGCCTCCACCAGTAATGGCAAGTTTTTGGCCAATAGACTTACCCGAATCAACTAGGGCGATCCTTAATTTGTCATTATATTTCTTTGCTGTAAGGGCTGCCATTATCCCTGCAGGCCCTGCCCCAACAACGACTAAATCATATTCTTTCTTCATTTTGATCTCTCTTAATTACTCAAGTGGACTTTGTATCTGGTTAAGGTCCAAAAATTCACCAGCTTGTAGGTGGTTTACATCATTCATCTTAATTACTACAGGTCCGTACTCCTTAAATTCAACAATATTAAGGGCCGTATTGTCCTGCTTAATCCTATAAAGGTTAGAAAGAGGAGCCTGTAAAAAGCTTAGTAGCATTACCCTAACAGTAACTGAATGAGAGACTAATAGTATGTGCTTGCCCTTGTATTTTTCATTTAATTCTTCTATTAGCTTGTCTTCTCTTTCTTTCACAATATGAAGAGTCTCGCCACCCGGCATCTTGGCTTTATCTGGCTGATTTCTCCATAGATGTAAAAGTTCAGGATACTTTTCCTTTATCTTCGGGATTGGCATACCCTCCCACTCGCCAAAGCCCATTTCCCTAAGGGCTGGTGTAGGATTGACATCTAAGCCCAACTCCACACCTATTATATCTGCTGTCTCTATGGCTCTACCTAAATCACTACAATAAATTAAATCTATAGGATACTCCTTTAAATGTCTTGCCAAATTTATTGCTTGAATCTTTCCAAGTTCTGTCAATGGCGAATTTCCGTGCCCCTGAGTTCTTCCTTGTGTATTCCAAAAGGGTTTGACCGTGTCTTACTAAATAATATGTATTCATTCTAACCTCCAAATAAGTCCTTTCTTATACATAAAATAATAACCTAATATCTCTATTAGGGTTATTGAATTACTATATTAATTGTCTTGTCTATTCAGTATATTCCATATTTTTCCCAGATATCCTCTAGCTCTTTTTAGATGGGACTTAACGTCATCCTTTTCTCTAATGGCTATCCCCATAACAATAGCATTTGCAACACTAAAAGCAGGTACCAGAGAGTCTATAAAAGGAAACCATATTATTCCTAACAGTAACAACTGTATCTGATATTTTTGGATATAGGAGCATTAATACTGTCTGTAATGGCTACTACCTTTGCCCCTCTTTCCTTGGCGAAGTTTACAACCTTATAAGTTTTCTTAGAATACCTAGGGAAGCTTATTGGTATAAAAACATCTCCCTCACTAATCTTTGTCATCTGTTCATATGGTTCACCCCATATCCATCCTTATTATAATTACATTATCAAGTATATAATTCAAATAATAAGCCAAATACTTGGCAACGAAAATAGAACTTCTTAAGCCCATAACATATACCTTCTTAGCATTTATAATGGTATCAACTGCTTCTTCATAGGAGGCCTGGTCAAGATGTTCCATGGTATCTTTATATTATTTATATCATTCTTAAATACGTTATTAAGGATCATTTTGTCAGATACATAGTCTGCGTCTGTCATTTCAACCCTCTCTACCGTCGTTAACTTTGTTTTGATTAACTCCTGCAGGGCATCCTGAAACTTTGGATATCCACTAAAGCCTAAGGCCGTTGCAAACCCTTACAACTGTAGATTCACTTACACCTACTGTCTCACCTAGCTTTGAAGCTGTCATGAAGGCTACCTTAGGATAGTTATTCATCGTGTACTGGGCCAAAAAGCTTTTTGTCCCTTACTCATAGTCTTATACCTTACTTTCATTATATGCATAAGGTTGTTTAATTGATCAACATCTCCCTCATTTGGGTTCTTGTCATTGGACATACCAATCTTTAGTTCTTTCTTTGTTTTTGTATCATTTTGTATCAAATTTCATAAAATACACCTCTAGACAAATTTGTATAATTTACTACTACAATTATACAGTAAAAATAAATAATTTTCAATAAAGTCAAAAGTTTTATAAGTACAATTAGTCCCTATTATTTGTAGCATTTTTTTAAGATAATTTACTTCATCCTCCGTAAGATGTCTATATTTGCCAACTTCAACATTATTTATGTTTATCTTACCCAAGGCTACCCTCTTTAAATTCATTACTGGGTGGTCTATAGCATTAAACATCTTTCTTACCTGACGATTCCGGCCCTCATGTATAGTAACCCTACAAACTGAATAGTTCTTCTTAGGGTCTGTTTTTAATACACTTATCTTAGCCTTAGCTGTAATATAATCTTCTATCTCTAGCCCATTTTCAAAGTTCTTGAGATCTTCATTAGTTGGTATACCCCTGATTGATGCAATATAGGTTTTACCAAACTCATGTTTTGGGTGGGTAATCCTATATGTTAGGTCTCCATCATTTGTCATCAGTAAAAGTCCGCTAGTTTCGTAGTCTAACCTTCCAACCGGATATATCCTTTCTCTTATATCACTTACTAGGTCCATAACATCCTTCCTACCAAATTGGTCCTTGGAGGAGGTAATGTAACCCTCGGGTTTATTAAGTAGGATGTACACCAATTTTTCACTGGCTATATCGATCTTTTTTTCATCAAATTCAACAATATCATTAGCTTCATCAACCTGATAAGCTAGGTCATATAACCTGACCATTAACCCTTATCCTACCCTCAGTCACTAAATTTTCAGCCTTTCTCCTTGATGCTATACCAGCATTGGCTATGTACTTGTTAATTCTCATACCTATATTTCTCCATTTCAAAAAGCTATCTCATAATGAAATAGCTTTTATACACAATTAATTTCCTGTTTGCTCACCTGCTGTACCTGTGGTAGCGCCCGCATTACCTTGTGTAACCTGACCTGTGCCACCAAGACCTCCAGTATTACCGTTATTTACATTGCCACCTTGGTTAATATTTCCGTTGGCATTATTATTGTACTTTCTTTGACTATTAACATTCTCATTAGAATTGTTATCGTCATTTTGATTCTTATACTTTTTAGAATACTTATTATAGTTGCTTCCATAAGTGGAGCCACTAGCATATTTATTTTTATTCTCTTCTGCAGACTTCTTGGCATTCTCTTTCCTAACAATTACTGCTTTTTTCTGCTTATCATACTCATCCTTAACCTTAGCGAGCATTTCCTGGGCCTGACTCTTTATCTTGGCTGATCCAGAATTATCATTCACAAGGTCTTGAAGCTCTATTATAGCCTGCTCATAATCTTTTCTTTTTTTCACTTTTTGTTGCCTTCTGTAGCTTTAAAGCCTGATAATACATACCTCTTGCCTCTGTATTGGCCTCATCCTCATCTAGAACCTTAGATAGGTTAGACATAGCCTTGTTGTACTCACCGTCCTCTATATATTTTCTAGCATCGCTCATTAACTGACCTGATTCAGTAAATCCACAACCGCTTAGAACAAGTGTACATAACAACAAAATTGAAAGTATCTTCTTTTTCATAATAACCTCCTATTAAAGTACATACTGCCTATTTATACAATTATACCATAGATAAGTCAATAAGTATAGAAATTTAGTTATTTTAATAATGAATATAGGGATGATTTTTAATAATTATAAAAAGGGCAAGACATTCATTAGTGAATGCTTACCCTTATATGCTTTAACTATCTAGATGATGTGATAGATTTCCTATAGGTATTTTTCCCTTAGATATTTGTCCATGGCTGCAGCAGCTGTCCTGCCCGCACCCATAGCCGATATAACTGTTGCTGCACCAGTAACAGTATCTCCTCCTGCATAGATACCCTCAAGTGATGTCAGACCGTCATCATCAGCTACTATACATTTCCTCTTATTTACATCAAGACCAGGAGTTGTAGATGCTATAAGTGGGTTAGGTCTAGTTCCTAGAGACATGATTACCATATCAACATCTAGCTCAAACTCAGAACCTTCCACCTCAACAGGTCTTCTTCTACCTGATTCATCTGGCTCACCTAATTCCATCCTTATGCACTTCATGCCACATACATTTCCATTTTCATCAACCATAATTTTAGTTGGATTTGTAAGTAGGTTAAACTGTATACCCTCTTCCTTAGCATGGTGTACCTCTTCAACCCTGGCTGGAAGCTCTGATTCACTTCTCCTATATACTATATGGGTGTCCGCCCCAAGTCTTAAGGCCGTTCTGGCAGCATCCATGGCAACATTACCCCCACCTACTACTGCTACCTTTTTACCAACCCTAATTGGTGTATCATAGTCATCTATATAGGCCTTCATTAGATTTACTCTTGTAAGGAATTCATTGGCTGATAAGACACCATTGGCATTTTCACCAGGTATAGCCATAAATGAAGGTAGACCGGCTCCAGATCCAATAAATACAGCCTTAAAGCCTTCGTTTTCAAACATTTCATCTATTGTAATTGTCCTACCAACTACAACATTATTTTCTATCTTTACACCCAATTTTTTTATTGAGTCAATCTCGTAGTTTACAACCTTTGTCTTTGGAAGTCTAAACTCTGGTATACCATAAGTTAAAACTCCACCAGACTCGTGAAAGGCTTCAAAAATAGTCACGTCATAACCAGCCTTAGCAAGGTCACCAGCACAGGCAAGACCTGATGGTCCAGACCCTACTATAGCTACCTTAATGCCATTCTTTTCTATATTTCCACTTAGGTCTATTTCATTTTCCCTAGACCAGTCGGCAACAAATCTTTCCAACTTACCTATGGATACAGGCTCACCTTTGATACCTACAACACACACACCCTCACACTGTGATTCCTGTGGACATACACGCCCACACACTGCTGGAAGTGAGCTAGACTTTGCTATTACCTTCGCTGCTTCTTCAAAGTTACCTGCCTTTACCTCTTGGATAAAATCTGGAATGTTTATACTTACAGGACATCCCTGGACACATCTAGGATTTTTACAATTTAGACATCTCAGGGCTTCTTCCTGGGCCTCTTCGGAATTATAGCCATAACATACTTCCTCAAAATTAGTTGCCCTAACCTTTGGATCCTGTTCTCTAACGGGTACTTTTGTCTTAATAGCCATTAGTGCTTACCTCCTATCTGACAATTTGGACTAGAGTGAGTAGGTCCATCTTGCTTTCTTAAGATCTTTCTACCCTCTTCACTCTTAAACATCTGCTGTCTTTTCATCGCCTCATCAAAGTTTACTAACCAACCATCAAACTCTGGTCCGTCAACGCAGGCAAACTTGACGTCGTCACCAATACTAATACGACAGGCTCCACACATACCTGTACCATCAACCATAATAGTGTTCAAGCTGACAATTGTTGGTATATTTAGCTTCTTAGTAGCTAGACATGCAAACTTCATCATTATCATAGGCCCAATTACTATTGCCTGGTCATATTCCATGCCCCTATTAGTCACTAATTCATCTAGCATAACTGTTACATTACCGTGGAATCCATAGCTTCCATCATCAGTACACATATAAAGGTTCTTTGCCACCTTGTCCATCTTATCTTCAAATATTATAAGGTCCTTTGTCCTAGCTCCTATAATTACATCTACATCTACCCCATGTTCATGAAGCCATTTAACCTGTGGATATACTGGTGCCGCACCTACTCCACCTGCTATGAATATTATTTTTTTCTTCTTTAATTCGTCGATATCTTCATAGATAAACTCACTTGGCTGACCAAGAGGACCAACAAAATCCTTAATAGAATCTCCAACTTCTAGCTTGCCCAACTTCTTACTAGAAAAGCCTACAACCTGGAAAACAATGGTAACTGTTCCCCTTTCCTTGTCGTAGTCAGCTATTGTAAGCGGCATTCTCCCCTTTTTCGTCTATTATAACAATAATAAATTGACCTGGTTTTGCTGGTGAGCAACTCTTGGAGCTTCAATGTCCATTAAGTATACAACATCGTTAAGTTTTTTTCTTCTCAACTATTTTTGTAGCTCATTATAATATACCCCTGTTTAATAATATGTTTTTTTATTCTCAATAGATAATACGGAAGCAAAACATAAAAATTCAACCATGTTTACCCCTAATTATACACCATATTTACTATATTTTACAGATGTTTTTATAAAAAAATACGACCCTTATTAGGGTAAATTTATCCTTTTTGAGCCCTACAATATTTAAAAAAATATTGGCAAGTGGAAAAATGTTTGTTTTCATATGATATAGATAAATTAATTAATTTAAAAATTATCAATATTAGGGTCTCATATTGTATACATAATAAAACAATTATGTTATACTCAAGATAAAGGGGATTAAAACTAATCCAGTTTTTAATATTATTCATAAATGATATGTAATTTAAAAAGGAGATGTTATTATGAAAAAGACTTATTGGTGTTGGAGAATTCTTTGAACTACAGAAGAGTGACAAAAAGCTTGTTGTTCTTGACTGTAGGGTTTGACCTAATGAACAAGACTTATGGTATTGATTCATACAAGGAAGGACATATTAGGATGCTTGCTTGATTAATATGAAAAGGATCTGACTGACCCAGTTGGCCAGCACGGTGGTAGACATCCTTTTAGGATCGTAACCAGCTAAAAGGCTATCATAGAGGGGCTTTGGTATAGAACAATGATACTATTGTCGTTACATATGATGATGGAGACCTTCAGGGTGCTGGTAGACTTGTCTTCCAGTTAAACAACCTAGGTTTTTACAATGCCTTTGTTTTAGATGGTGGTCTAATTGCCTACAAGGCTAATGGTGGCCAGATAGAAACTGACGAAAAGAAAGCCACAAAAATCTGATAAACTTTTTGACGTAAAAATTGATACTTCTTTCATGGTGGATATGGAATATGTTAAGTCTAAATTATATGATGAAAATACAATATTAATAGACTCTAGGTCACACCCAAGATACCTAGGTCTTGAAGAGCCAGTTGACAAGGTTGCTGGTCATATACCTAGCGCTAAAAACTACTTCTTTATGGATAACTTAAATCTAGATGACATGACTAAGTCATCATATATCAGTGATGAAAAGCTAAAAGAACGCTTCAAAAGAACTTGATCCTAAGAAGGAAATTATCCTTTACTGTGGTTCTGGCATATCCTAATGGTAAATGCCCTTGCCCTTGACAAGATTGATATCCCTTACAAGATTTATCCAGGTAGCTACTCAGATTGGATAAGCTATGACGATAATAAGATTGCTACAGGAGAAGAGTAAAATAAAATCATAGACTAGGTCAATTGACTAGTTTTTAAGAAGAGGTAGACACTGGTTTATAGACTTGTGGTCTACCTCTTTAATATATGTTTTTATCATAAAAAAATACCAGAAATATATTACTCTTAGTATTTCTCATCCTTAAATGCAATTTTAATCAAACTTTATTTACTATTGGTCAATCTCAGACTTAAATGGCGTATCCCTGTACATCTGAGCCTTGTAGACATTTTCCTTTATATAACCAAGCTTATACATCCTATATAGGACAGCTGCCTGCCTCTTTTTGGCCTGTTCATAATTTTGATATAGACTTGGATTGTTGGTTATACCGGCAAGCATAGTACACTCTCCAAAGGTAAGATTTGATACATCCTTACCAAAATAAAGGTGGGCACCTGCCTGAACTCCATATGCGGACTTGCCCAAGTATATATTATTTAGGTATGCCTCAAGGATTTCATCCTTTGTCATTATCTTATTAAGCTCACGTGCATTGTGCATATCCTGAATTTTTCTTTTAATAGTTTTTTCGTTGCTGGTTAATAGGTTTTTGGAAACCTGCATATCTATGGTACTAGCCCCCTGTGTAGACCCTCCAGTAAGATTGTTCAATATAGACCTTACAAAGGACCTATAATCAACCCCCTTATGGTCATAAAACCTATGGTCTTCTATAGCTATAACAGCCTTTTTGTAGGTTGGCTGGTATCCTGGAAAGAGCAACTGGCTCCTTATTTATATAGCTTTCATTAACCATTTTTTTAGTCAGTACTGGCATGTCACTTACTACACTCCTGACGTATAAAAAACCTGCTGATCCACCGACTATGGAAATAACAAGAACAACTAATATTAGCCTCTTTAGAACTCTCCTTAGCCTAGATGGTCCACCTTCTTCATAGTCGTAGTCATCATCATAGTAATCGTTGTCATCGTAATAATCTTCATCATATGAGCTCCTTCTCCTACTATAGGCACCCTATCCCTACCTTCAGTATAGGTATCAGAGGTCCTCTTTCTCCTGGAATTAAAGTCAACTAGCTTAGAGCTTTCTTCGTAATAGTTATCTCCACTACCAGCCTGTTTTTTTATACGAACCTCTTTATTAACTTGGTCCCTACTAGACCTAGTTTGACCTGAGTCTATCTGAACTAGTAGATCCAACCCTTTTTTTCGTCTCACCTTATTTATATCATTATTGTCAGCCATAAGTACCTCCCTTACATAGACAGCCTTATTTTTCATAAATAGCTTAGCTGTTGCAAGGGTATCAGAATCTGCTCTGTGGGCATTTTTCATTTAAAATACCATAATAGTCGCAGGCAGTCTGCAATTTTTATTCTTACCCTTGTATTCCCTTATTCTTTTTAACATCTCCACTGTACAAAATATACTTATCTATTGGAGCTAGGGTTCATCTTTTTCTAAATAATAGTTTAAAAATCCTACATCAAACTTTTGCATTGTGGGCTATTATCGTCCTATTACCTATATACTTCCTAAAATTAGGTAATACCTCTTCAATTAGTAGAGCATCTTCAACCATTTCATTTTGTAATATTGGTAATTTCCGTTATAATACTAGGTATAAAAGCCATTTGGTTTTACAAGCCTAGAATAGTTTCTATGAATCTTATCTCCCCTGATTTCAGTTACACCTATTTCAATTATTTCATCACCATTGAAGGGACTCAAGCCAGTAGTTTCTAAATCAACTACTACATATTCATCTTCAAAAATATTCCATGTAACCACCTCCTGGTCTCCTACTCAAAAGTCACCTGAATTATCATATCAAACCTCTCCATAAAAGGTGCTTTTTCTCCTTCTAGCTGCCAACCTAGTAGGGAATCGATATTTACATTCTCTGCAGCCTTAAAAATAGACTTCTCTACATTAGCAAAGTTTTCGCTCAGGCTTTTTATAAGATCCTTTATTTCATACCTCTTATTGCCCGTCCTGCTTGCTGCAACTGTACATGCACAATTTATAGGTGCAAGGCCAGTATACCTAACCCATAATTATATCTTCTTCCCTTATATGGTATAATGGCCTAATTAGCTCAAGGCCTTCAAAATTTGTTGACTTTAATCTTGGTAACATTGTTTTAAAGTTACCTGAGCAAAAGTATATTCATCATTGTAGTTTTCTATTACGTCGTCAAAGTGGTGACCTAAGGCTAGCTTGTTACAGCCCAAAGGCTTCAGCCTTGCCATAAAAACTCCCCTTCTCATCCTTGCACACATATAGCACGGATAGTCACTGGCTATCTATCAGCTACCTCGAATATCTGAGAATCAAATACCTGGATTGGTATCTCCAAATATCTTGAATTATCAAGTAGGGATCTCTCTTATGGTCTCGTGATAACCTGGGTCCCATCCCTATATAAACCACGTCAAAAGTTAACTGGTGAATGTTTTTTAAGCTCTTGAAACATCTTAGCCATCAAAGATACTATCCTTACCACCAGATATGGCTACAGCAATCTTATCCCTTCTTCTACAAGGTTATAGGCCTTGATTGCCTTTATAATTTCGACCAAAGTTTCTTTCTATATCTTTTAGTTATACTTTTCTCTATTTCCTTTAAATCCTTTTTTTATCTTCATCAGGAACTATTGAGTTTACAACCTAGTCCTGCTAATCCATTTTCTGACATTTTTCCTCCAAATCTGTTACTATTAAAAATTCATCACTCATTATACCATATATGGACCTTCATGGTCAAAGTTATAAGGCATAAATAATGGACAGAGGAATTAATATCTGAGTGTCGACTTAAAAACTATGGTCCTACCTAGTCTCAATTTTCAACCTTAGGACCCTGTCATTTCCAATAGTATAGCTAATCTTGGCTTCAAACTTATTACCATCTATGCCTTGTAGACCCTTCAAGCTAGCTTCTCCCTTCTTTGCAAGTGACCTAACCATGGTCTTATTAGGTTTTTTGTTGTAAGAGGCCAACTGGGTGTCATTCTTCCAAATGGTAAAGCCGCACTGCCTATAATTTTTACAAGAAAAAGCCTTTGGTGACTCTAAGACACTAGCGCCACATTCTGGACATACAGCTATTATTTCTAAACCTGTTTCTTGGTCTAAAGTCTTTTCCTTAGTCTTTTTTGGATCCCTTGATGCAGGGCTTGAAATCTTACCACCTTTTTCTAGGGTATTTTTCTTGGCCTTAGAATCCCCCAAATTCGTTTCCGAACCCCTAGCCTTAAAACTTGACTCCTTGACAAACTTCTTGGTCTTTGGATTATATACTATTTTTATCGGTGTTAATGGACCTACTTGGCCCAAAACTTTTATCTTGTTTACATTATCATATATAAACTTTACATATCATATTTAGGGTAGTCCTTCCTACTGAAGTTACCCTTTTTGTATGTCGAAGAGGCTCTTCTCTAACTTACCCGTGAAGTCGACATCAAATAGGGTCTTCAACAGGAAATATCTCAACAAGGTTTATGCCTAGTTCTGTTATGGAATAACTCTTCCCCTTCTTTTTAACATAACCGACCTGGCCAATCTTCTTTAGGACATCTGCCCTTGTTGCAGAAGTACCTATAGAATAGCCAGATAGGACGCTGGTATCATCTTCCGGGACATTTTTTACCACAATTTTTTTCATTGCCTTTAGAAGTGAATCCTCAGTATATGGCTTTGGAGGGCTAGTTACCTTTTCCACTGGATTTATAGATAAAACGTCGACCTCCTCGCCCTTTTCAACTAGGGGTAATAAATTTCCACTGGTCGACTTACCGTATATATCTAAATAGCCCATCACCTTTAAGACTTTTCCCTTTGATTGAAATTTATATTTATCTACATCAGTAATTATCTCTGTATTTTCATATTCAGCCGGTGGCATAAAGTTTGCTAAAAACCTATCCCTTATTGCCTCATATACTATACTTTCATCCTTTGATAGACTACTAGGAGGTATAATATAGGTAGGTATGATAGCACTATGGCTTTCTACCTTAGATGAATCAAAAACCCTCTTAGACTTCGAAAATTTGATATTGGTCTCGCAAGGATGACCCTTTTTAATTATATTGAGGGTTTTTTCAACCTTACCAAACAAACTCTCCTCTAGGTAAACAGAATCAGTTCTTGGGTATGTTATGTATCCTCCCTTACCCTTACCTTCATAAAGATTTTGGCATATGCTTAGGACCTTATCAGATGTAAAGCTTGCGTATTTTGATGTGATAAATCCCTGTAGAGAAGTTAATGAAAAGATCTTAGGTGCATATTCCTTTGATTTGGTTACTACTTTTGAGTTTATGACACCTATATTTGAATCAATTTTAGATATAATTTCTTTAGCTAAGTCTTGATCTGACATCTTTTTCCCTTATCTAAAATCAGCTTACCACTATATTCTCCATTTTTGCCCTAAATTTCCCTTCAATTTCATAGTACTTTTCTGGCACAAAATTCTCTATTTCCATATGCCTATCAGTATACTAGCTTCACAGTAGGTGGGATTACCCTACCAATATTTAAAAAGCTTACCATTACCGTATTTTTAGAGTTGCTGCACAGGTAAAGTTAATACCTATTAGCCAGTCTGTGATTAGCCTAGTATAACCAGCCGCCTGTAGGTTCCTCATATCCTCATCATTTTTTAGGTCATTAAGTCCCCTAGTTATATCTTCAGGTGTCCATTCGTTAACCAATATACGCTTTACGGGCTTAGTATTCTTGGCCATCATAAAAAAATCAGGAAGGATATAAGCTCACCTTCTCTGTCATTATCTGTTGCATTTATTATATATTCAACATCATTTCTATTAATCAGACTTGAAACTATTTTAAACTGCTTATCCTTGTCCTTGTCCACCTTAAACCTAAATTTTTGACTCTGGTATAAAGGGATAATTTTCCATCTTCCACGAACCCGAATACTTGTCCTTATCATAGTCCTTCATATCAAATAGAGATACAAGGTGGCCAACTGCGTATGTTACTATATAATTATTTCCCTCAAAAATAGCCATTTTTTCTAGCATTTGCCTTTAGAAAGGCAGCTATAGTCTTAGCTACTGAAGGGTTTTTCTGCCAATACTAATATCATATAGGTCTCCTTCCTATATCCATATTTATTTTTATTATTTATTTACCTATCTACTTGTCTTTTTATTATATCATATCATTAAAAATCAGACCAATTTTTTGGCCCTAATGAATCTACTACGTTTTTATAATACATCTTTTTAACATACAATATTGGTATAAAAAGACAGCCCAAGTTACAATGTAACTTAGACTGTCTATAAATAGCTAATTATACCTATCAGCTTATTTTTCCGATAGGTTTATTGTTCCTTCCTTCTATACTTTTTATACTACTTTACTAGAGCATGAACTTGTTTTTGTTGGGTCACTTGGTATTCCACCTGTGTACTTACCTGTAAAACAAGCGTCACAATAATCGAGTCCTGGACATAGCTGACCAAGGTCCTCTATCCCCAAGAAGCCCAGGGAATCAGCATTTATGCTCTCCCTAATTTCTTCAATTGTATTATTTACAGCTACTAGGTTTTCACTGCTTGGGACATCTGTACCATAGTAGCATGGGTGTTTAAATGGTGGAGAACTGATCCTTACATGTACTTCTAGGGCACCAGCATCCTTTAGCATCATTACAATATTTCTTATAGTAGTCCCCCTTACTATAGAGTCGTCTACCATGACTATTCTCTTACCCTTTACTACATCCCTAATTACATTTAGCTTAGCCTGTACACCTGCAGTTCTTTCATTCTGCTTTGGCTTTATGAAGGTTCTACCTACATAGCTATTCTTGTAAAAAGCCATGCCATATGGTATATTAGAGCCCTGCGAATATCCAACTGCAGCAGCTAGGCCTGACTCAGGAACACCAACAATAAGGTCAGCCTCTACTGGATACTTGTCAGCTAGGATACTGCCAGCCTTGACCCTTGATGAATAAACACTCTGTCCATCGATTATACTATCTGTTCTAGCAAAATATATATATTCGAATATACACCTAGACTTTATATCCGTATGATATATCCAGTCTGAATAGATTTGTCCATCTACAATCGTTACAATTTCACCTGGTTCAACATCCCTGACAAATTCTGCCCCTATCGTATCTAGGGCTGCTGATTCAGAGCTCAGGAGTATATACTATCCTTCTTACCTATACATAGGGGTCTGAAACCTAATGGATCTCTGGCACCTATTAGTTTTGACGGACTGCCAACCACAAGAGAAAATGCCCCTCTTAGCTTCTGGGCTGCCGACTTGACAGCATCCTGTATAGATAGGGTATGTAATCTTTCTCTGGCTATAAGGTAGGCTATTACCTCAGAGTCAGTATTTGTCTGGAAGATTGCGCCAGTAGTGGCCAAGCCCTGTTTTAACTCTGCTGCATTAGTCAGATTACCGTTATGGGCCATCAAAGTATCCCTTCATATAGTGGATTACAAAAGGTTGGGCATTTTTCACGTCCGATTCCACCAGCAGTAGAATACCTAACGTGACCAACACCTAGGTTCCCCTTCAAAGATCTCAATACATCCTTGTTAAAAACCTCATTAACTAGACCACTATCCTTATGAAACATTACGTTCCTGCCTTCTTCATTTGTATCAGTAACTGAAATACCAGCACTTTCTTGCCCCCTATGCTGTAGGGCAAATAGTCCGTAGTATATATAGGATGCTACATCCTGACCACTAAAATCAAAAGCACCAAATACTCCACATTCTTCTCTTAATCCTGCCATATCATCTCTCCTCTATAAATCTATAATATACATACATCTTCAGTACATTTATTTCCTTATACTTATATTTTTATTCGTATTTACAATTTTTGCAAGACTAAATGCGTATTTTTTTATAAAAAGTGGCAATAAGTTGAAATATATCGAACTTTCAACCTGTTACCACTAGTATAATATTCGTGTTTATTGATTTCCTTCAATTTTTTTAAAATCTTTAAATTAATATTAGCAAATCCCAATTATATAAGCTTGCAGATTGCATATACTTAAAATCCTAGTCAAGAGACTCAAGATATTCTTCGATTCTTGCTACCACCCTATCATATCCCATAACCTGTTGTATACTCCACAGGTCTGGTGACTGCTGCCTACCAACTACAGCAACCCTTATAGCTGTAGAAACATCCGTTATATTACCCTTATAAAGGTCCGGTTCCTTCTTAAATTCCTTATTATTTGATGTGAAACCATTTGAATCAGTTATTTCCTTCACCTTTTCAAACCAGGCTTCATTAGTGTCTTCCTGCCTATATGTATCTAAATATGCCCTTAAAAATCACCTTAGCATCCTCTTTAGAAACTCTTTCAGGTAGGTCATCTACATATCTAAACCCTTCATCGAAATAATAAGATACAAAGTCCATTATCTGAGTACAGTTCACAAGATCCTTTCTAGGCTTCTTTCCAGACCTTCCTATTGCTAACAGACGCCCTAATTCATCCCTATACTTTACCAGAAGCTTGTTAGCATCCTTATCAAACTTTTCAGACCACGATATCATAAAATCAAGAATTTTGTCTTCTGACATCTTTTACTAGGACGTCCTTAGATATATCTTTAAAGCTTATTTAAATCAAATAGAGCCCCAGAAGAACTCATATTTTTGTCTTAAAGGCAAACTCTTTATATGACTTATCTGGATTTTTTTCATTCTCCACTCTTCATAGTTAGAATTCATCAAAGTCATAAGGTACTCAGTAACCGCCTCAGGGAAGTAGCCATCTTTCATATAGTATTCTAGAGATAGCTCTGGGTCCTTCCTCTTGGATAACTTTCTCTTCTTTCCATCCTCAACCTTCATTAGGTGGGCAGTATGGTTATAGTTAGGCCTTCTCCAACCCATAACAAAGAATAGCTCTAAGTGAATAGGTAGGGTGAATGCCATTCCTCACCCCTAACAACATCGGTAACCCTCATAAGTGATCATCCACTACATGGGCAAAGTGATAAGTTGGGATTCCATTCTGCTTTAGTATAACTACATCGAGATTATTCTGTCTAACGTTAATTTCTCCCCTGATACCATCCTTGAACTTCATTACAACCTCTGGATCCCCACCAGACTTTAATCTTAGGGTCCACGGCTTACCAGCATCAAGATTATCCTTTATCTCTTCAAATGTAAGCTCCCTATCCTTAGCCCATTCGCCGTAGTAGCCTGTATTTACTCCAGCCTTTTCCTGTTCTTCTCTAATCTGGGCCATTTCTTCCTCAGATACAAAAGAGGGATATGCGAATCCCTTTTCTGTAAGGTATTTAGCAGCAGTCTGGTATATTTCCCTCCTGTCACTCTGCCTATATGGGCCATAAATGCCCTTCTCACCTTCTAGGCTAACACCTTCATCAAATTCTATACCAAAAATTTTTAGAGACCTAATAATCAACTCTTCAGAGCCTTCTACCTTTCTCTTATCATCTGTGTCCTCTATTCTTAGGAGCATGGGTCCTTGGCTAAGGTGGGCTATTCTTTCGTCTACAAGGGCACCATAAAGATTACCCAAGTGTATAAAAGCCTGTTGGACTAGGTCCCAACCTTATTACCTTGGCTTTTTATCTAAGTTCCTTTCTGGATAAAGTTCTTCATAATATTCTATTGTCTTATCTACATTTGGAAATATGAATTGCGTCAACTCTTTACTCATATCACACGTCCTCCATTTTTTAATCAGTATTATTATATCATATATTATTAATTTAAACTATGATTAAAAGCTTACATATGTACAAATCATTAAGACTTACGTAAATTCTCCAACATTGAGAGTTCACAGTATATATCTGTAATATATGAAAATGGCTAGCCATTGCGGCTAGCCAAAATTAATAATATAATATCTTAATATAAGAAATTATGCCTGCTCCTGCTTGTCCAGCACCCTGAGATGGTGCTGGTGCTGTCTGCTGAGGCTTGGCTGTCTGTCCAGGCTTAGCGGCTGGCTTAGCAGCTGGCTTGGCGGCCTTAGCTGCACCTACCCTTACGACACCTACCTGGGATGGATAATTACTATAGCCAATCTTTTCAGACTTAACAACATTTCCCTTTTTCATCTTTGAACTGTCTATATGTAACTACATTATATCCTGCTCTAGAATACTTTTTCTACTACTCTAGCTCCGGCTGGTAGACTTGGGTCTGAAACAGTCTTGCTTCCCCCACCATAAGAACCTAGTACCTGAGTTGCTATATCAATGTTCTTATAGTCACTTGAAGACCCATATATTTCAGAAATCACCTTACTTCCGTATGTGTAGTTCTTTATATATACACTATGCTTAAATGGGTTTTTAAACTTTAAGTCCTGTCCTGGATTACCATCAAAAACAGTAGCATCCCTACCCATATTTACATAGTCAGAAGGTATTGTATGGCTTCTCCTGTTAGTTATTTCCAAACCTGATAGAAGGGCTGCATTGAATATAGTCGATGAAGTCTGACAAACTCCTCCACCAATACCCATAACAAACTTTACCACTCTCTATAACTGGAGCTGCCTTATAACCCCTTGCTATAGTCTTTTCACCAGTCAATCCATTAAATGAATACTCTTGACCAGGCTTTAATACTATGCCACTTGAATCTTTTGTAGACTTTTCTATATTATAGTTTCTTGAAGATAGTCCACCGTATACAGTAGAATATGCTCCTAAAGTGTATCTATTCCTTTAAGTCAGCCTTAGTAAATTTGGCTTGCTCTAATTTAACCACCATTTCAGACTCAAATTTATCAGCAGCCAGGTTCTTGACCAACCTATCATGCAAGCCTGAAGGTTCATAGTCTTACCAGGTTCATCTGCTATTATAGTGGTCTTCTTTGTCTTGTAGTCATAATCCAAAGTTGCCTCTTTTACCTCACTATCTAGCTTAGACTTTACCTGCTTAAGACTGTCATTAAAAGCTTGGCATCGTTATAAGACATATCAAGGCCTATATTGGACTTACTACAAAAATCTGCCTGTAGAGTTCTAACTAAATTTGTAAAAACACCATTCTTCCTATTATAATTATAGGCAGAATCCACAGTAGACTTATAATTGATTTTTTTAAGTCAATATCACTTGCTGAAACTTTTCACGACTGGTCGCCATAATACATCTTTATATTTTTTAAAGTATCTAATGATTCCAATTTTTGTTAAGGCCTGATCCTTTTGTCATGCCACCCTAGATCTACGTTAACAACTTTAACACCTTTTAGTATCTTATCTGATGCTACCTGCATAGATAAGGCACCTGTTCCCAGTACCAAGGCACCAATAAGAACACCTGCAGATATTATTACCGCTTTTTATGATCTTTTAAATATATTCATATATCCACCTCACTAACAATTATATTACTCCTTTTTCATTATACTACATAAATAAAAATATTCAAGCAGACATTACAATTTTATGCAGTAAATTTTTGATTAATCAGAAAATTTACTAATTATAAAAATAAAACCCTAATAAACAAACTGTAACTTTTTAAAGTATCATTTTAGTATTATAACATAGAAGTCGACTAAAATAATAGATTATTTTTTTAAAAATAGAAAAAATTTTTTTAAAAAGTAGTTGCGTTTTCATAACTATATGATATAATATTATTACAGATTGATTAATCACCAAGTTCAAGGAGGTATAGGTATGGATAAGGAGTTATTTATAGATGAGCTAGAGTCGCTATGAAAAAAATAAATCAATAAGTCAATACACTCTCTCCAAGCTTAGTGGTATAAATAGGGGAACAATTAGCTCATATATGTCTGGAAAGTATCTTCCCAAACAAGATAAAATATTCATCCTAGCAGACATATTAGAGGTAAACCCTGAATGGTTGGCCTGCAATTCAAACAGTATGGAAAGAATTAGTTCTAAACTAAATGACTACTTAGAGGATAGCCTTTATATTAACTCTTACCCTTACGTTGATGCGGGTGTATCTGCTGGTCTAGCAAATGAAATTGAAGCCCAGCATGACCTTGACCTCGTAAATATACCTGACCTACTACTTGGGAGGTATGCAGGTAGAAAAGATCTCCTTCTAATGAGAGTTAACGGGGAAAGTATGAACAAAGTTATACCAAATGGTTCTTTGATAGGACTTATAACAAATGTTTCAACATCTTCTCTAGCAAGTGGAGATATCGTAGTCTTCTCCTATAATTATGAATACAGTGTCAAAAGATTCTTTAAGGATAAGGCTAATAGATGCTATGTATTTAGTCCTGATACTTATGAAACTTGTTTTGATGATATAGTTATTCCTTTTTGATAATTGTGATGGTTTAAATATTATAGGAAAAGTAATAATGTATAACTCTCTTTTGTAGAAACAAAAAAACACAACATCTCTGTTGTGTTTTAAAGTCAAAAGTAAGAAGCAGCCCTATTGTTCTTTCTGTCTCTTTCTCTATTGTTCTGTCTTGCCCTTTCAAGCCTTTTCACGTTCAAGTCTCTTGATCAATGGCTTATTGACTGGTGCAAACATCTTGCGACCCTTATATATGGTAAGCGAAAGAGTCAAAAAATAGTAGAACCAAATAAAATATACCTGTAGAATACTACAGATGCCTGTACACCTAAAAATAGGTTCATAATCAAAATAGTTGCACTTAAAGTAGGGATACAATAACTGAAAATACAAAAAGTCTTATTATTCTACTCCAAAAACTACTTAATTTAATTAATAAGTCTCTCAATATTTTTCACCATCCCTTCCCAAAAAAACTCATAATTTGTATCATAATTTCCATAAATTATGTTCATCCTACTAATATAATAACAAATTATGACACTTTTTAGCAATTAAATTTTAGAAATTTTTTTAAATAAATTTTGGGAATGTTTTTAATTTTTAAAAAAATGTTTGAGCTTATATAAAAAAACGAGCTTGTTTGCTAATTTATCAGCCATATCATTATACTTATTACCACTATGAGCCTTTACCTTTTTAAAAGCTTATATTGATTTTTTTCATGGCTTCAATACAAAATTGCCTATAATAAATAGTACCTTCCTTGTTGGCCTTCCACTCGCCACTACACCATTTTTCTATACCTTCATAGTCATAGTATATCAATAAATCCGTGTAGCCTTTGTCAATACAGTACTTCATAGCTAACATGGATGCTTCTATCTCTCCCACAACATTTCTCATTGAAACAAAATTTGGGTTCTGGCCTGTGTTTGATATCATGTCAATTACTTCTCCATCTTTTAAAACGACAAGACCCTGAACCATAAGTTTTACTTGCATGTTCATAACTTCCATCTATATATACTTCAATAGTGCCAAAAATAGGGTCTTTTTCATCATTTTTTTCTATATATTGATTTTTTATCCATATTTAAATGTATTTTTTTCTGCTATTTCATAATCCTTAACTCGTTTATCCTCTCTATTTTTGGTTCAAAATCACTAATTTTACTTCTTATTATAGTGTCACTACCTTCCTGATTTTTCCCCTTTACAATACTGACTATCTTCTTTATCCAAAAGCATCTAAGAGGTAGTCTAGGGCTTCTGAGCTTCTTCAAAAGACTTATAGCTGGCTTTAGGATGAGGCAGCAACAGACACTACAGTCATCCCAGCTTAATAATATACCTCTTATCCTTCCCCTACAACTACATAATATTTTTTTCTTTTTCATTTGACCCCTCCTAGTTAAAACTTTCATTATTTCTTTTCTTTATATTTCTTTTTCTTTATATCTCTTTTTCGTAAATTTTATCCATATCCTTTTTCATCTTATTAGCTAGTAGGTAGGACCCAACTACTATTATCGTTACCACAAAGGATTTTTAGTGGACTTTGTATAAAACCGACAAAGTCGCTACCAATATAGCTTGCCAAAAACATCATTAAAAACTTACCAAACATCAATGGCGGTACAAAGTCTTTCACTTTAATATCACAAAATCCTGCTGCTATAGTCATTAAAGAGCTAGGTAAAACAGGTAGGGTATAGAAAAGGAATATAACCATAAACTGTGATCTTTCTATCTTTTTTTATTATATTTTCTACCTTTTTGAGTCCTTCTCTTTAATAAAAACTCTTTATGGGCTAGCTTTTTTTACCAATAAAAACTATTATTGCGCCTGTACATGAGCCTAGCCATGATACCAAAAAGCCTCCTACAAGTCCATTAATAGCTGCGTTAATAGCTGCTATAGCCATAATTGGTAGGGCTGGTATAAAGCTTTCTATACAGGCAGCCAGGTATCCAAGGACTAAGGATAAAAACTACATTATCTCCTGCCCAATAAAGGATATGTTCAATATATTGCATTATATCACCTTCTATGTTTCAGTTTTAGATTAATTATAAAGATGAATCAATACTCCAGAATAGCAATGTATTAAAAAGTTCGTATAAAAAGCTATACGAACTCTATTAGCATACTGTGTGCGACCTGACCGTATTTTTCTAAAATAGACTCTAGAATATAGTTTGTAACCGTGTTACAAACATAAATAGAAATACTTTAGGTCATTTTCTTCAAACTTACCATTAGATTTGTATTCTGAGTACATTTTATCAAAAAAACTCATCAAATCCATCTAAGTATTGTTGTCTGTCATTAACTATCTTATAGTCCTTTGCGACCTTAGTTAGGTTTCTCTCGTACTGGATATGGATCTTCATACTGTGCTTGAATTCCCACCTCTCACTATGTGCTAGGCAGAAAAAATCTGTCAAAAAGTGGCACCACCCCTATTTCCTGTGACAGACTTGCCTTAGTGTAATAGTGGTCAATGCTATCTAAATTTAAACTAGATAAAAAGCCTATCTTTCGCCTCACCATATCATAGGGACTCGTCTAAATAGTGTTTCTTCAATTTATACTTAGATACGATATCTGGTTTTATATTCCCATATATAAAATTCTTGCTATCTAGGAAAAACTGTTTATTTGAGTCAGTATTTTCTAGCAAGGATTTTTGATATAATTATATGGGACTTCATCATCATATCAATCACCTTCATTCTTTTAGTATATTATATACCTTTTTCTTAATTAATTATTAAAAAAATTGAATTATTTTTCATTATTTTTGTACATTTTTGTATAAAATTTTTCCCTACCAACTATCTCTTCTTTTCAATTCATCATCTATAGCATTTAAGACTTCCCACTTTTTTAAGACTCACATTGGTCCAACAAGGTCCTCCTTCTTGCCATCTCCAGTCAACCTATGTATTATCATCTCTTGAGGTAGGATTTCCAGCTGGTCACATACAAGATTAACATATTCCTCCTTAGTTAGGAGTTTTAGGTCTCCCCTATTTAGCATATTGACCATAGGAGTCCCCTTTATTACATGGAGTAAGTGTATTTTTACCCCCTGTATGTTCATCTGGGCCACCCTTGATATAGTTTCCATCATCATATCATGACTTTCACCGGGCAGGCCATTTATAACATGTGCTACAACTTCAATGCCTCTTGACCTCAACCTATTGACACAGTCAATAAATATATCTAAGCCATGCCCCCTATTTATTATATTAGAGGTCTTATCATGAACTGTCTGTAATCCCAACTCTACCCATAAGTTAGTTCTCTTATTAAGATCATCTAGATAGTCCAATATGTGGTCATCTATACAGTCTGGCCGAGTTGATATAGAAAGCCCAATAACTCCTTCCTGGTCTAGTATGATTTCATACTTTTCTTTAAGAACCTCAAGTGGTGCATATGTATTTGTAAAGGCTTGGAAGTAACCTATATATTTTGCTTGTGGCCACTTCTTTTCCATCATTTCCTTTATTTCTTTGAACTGTTTTACCAGATTGTCTCGCGGGTTGCCTGCAAAATCACCAGACCCATCCTTACTACAATAGGCATAGCCCCCATAGCTGATACTACCATCTATATTAGGACAGGTGAAACCCGCATTTATTGAGACCTTAAATACCTTTGTACAAATTTTTGTCTCAAATAATAGTTCCATGTATGGTAGCGCTTATTTTCTATTTTTATACTTAAACTTATTATTTTCCATCATTAACTGTTAACCAACCTTACGCCAGCAACTATAAAGCTAATGCCAAAAACTATAGCAATAAATGATAGTACACTGACTAAAAATTTAGTGAAAAATAGGAGATATTATCAACATAAGGCCCTAATATAAGCTTTATAATATCCCATGTACCAAAGGTATAACCTGCATACTTCCTACATTTCATGAAGTATCTTGCTTCCTTATACAATAAATATATTCCCCAACAAGATTGATAGGATCATATTCACTTGTCTAGGAAATATAAATAAAAAGTACTGCAAGTACTAAAAAGTTAGGGACCTAAGTCTCATTAAATTAACCTGATTCTTGGGTGCATACTTATTCAAGTCATTCACTTCTTTAAACGCCAACCAAGCAGCATATAAGAAGCAAAGGGCAATACCCCAAGAAAAAAATATTGATACCAACAGATTTTTCTGAAATACAGTAAAAACCAATAGAAAGTAGGATTACACCTAAAATAATCAGCTTCTTATAGTTCTTCTTGTCATAGAAGTTAACGAAGTAAATCAAGTCCATATTGTCCATATTAATCTTAAAGCCCATAAGCCTAACCTCCTATTTCCTCATTATAATCTATTACCATCTTTATTGCGTCTGCTACACTTGGAGCAGAAAATGTCGCTTCTTTCTTAACTATGTCCATGGCATCGTCCATGGCAAAGCTCATCTTAATATTTTTCAACATACTTATATCATTCGGTGAATCACCAATAGTTACAACTTCATTTAAGGCAGTATTTTCTTTTTACAAATATACTTGATAGCCTCAAATTTTGAAACATGGGCTGGAACTATATTGATTGTAGTTTCACTCGATAAGTAGACCTCCAAATCTATATTTAGCTCTTCTCTATATCTTTCAACCAACCTAATTAACTTATTCTTGTCAGGACTCAATATCCCTATATTTCCCACCCTATTATCATAGCTGTCCCTATCCATAAAAGGACTCATCAACCTCATAGCCCTTTGTAAAGTAGTCAGCAGATGATCCATCTCTAGTCATTATAATTTGACCCTCATACTTGAAGTATATCACATCATCAGACGGATCAATATAATCCAGAGACCTATATATTTCAATTATCTTTTTAATTTGTTCATCTGTAAGACTAGTTTTATGTATACAATTTCCATCTGGATCATATATATACGATCCATTTTCGCATATCAAGTAACCACCATTAGCTACTTCTTTTAAGATATTAACACTGTGCTTGTATACTCTTCCTGTCGCTATATTAAAATTAATGCCATTTAGTCTGGCTTCATTTATTGCTTCTATATCTTTCGGGCTAATACCGTCTCTGTATAGGGTCCCATCTAGGTCACAAAAAAATGTCTTTTATCATAAAGGCCTCCTATTCACCTTCTAGTAGTTGCCTTACTTCATTTAAGGCAGTTCTTGCAGCTCTTTCCCTTATTTTTCTTCTATCTCCAGAGAATACTCTTTTTATTGAGGTAACCTTACCCTTGTAGTATAGGCCTATGTATACTAGTCCTACTGGCTTTTTGTCACTTCCTCCACCTGGACCTGCTATGCCAGTTGTTGAAAGTCCTATATCTGCACCAGCAGTTTTAGCTATACCCATTGCCATTTCCTCTGCTGTTTGGCTAGAAACAGCACCAAATTCATCAATGGTTTGAGGACTTACTCCCAACCTCCTGACCTTTGCATCATTAGTATATGTTACACAAGCCTCCATAAATGAGTCAGATATACCTGAATTTGCTACTAAGTAAGATGCTATCAGGCCTCCTGTACATGACTCAGCTACAGCTATTGTTTTTTTCTTTTCTAGAAGTAGGTCTCCAACTAGCTTTTCCATTTCTGACTGGCTTTCTGATATGGAATCATCACCAATCATGTAGATATACTTACCTGATACAGCCTTAATTTCCTCTATTTTTTTATCTATTAGGCTAAGGCAGTCTTTTTCATTTTTTGCCCTTGCAGTAACTCTTACAAGAACTTCACCCTCCTTGGCATACAGGGCTACTGTTGGGTTTGTCTGAGAATTCAATATATCCATTAGCTCTATCTCTAGACCAGACTCTCCTATTCCAAAAAACCTGACATACCTAGATAAGAATATATCTGGATTCTCATCCATCAAGATTGGCAATACCGCATCTTTAAACATGGCCTTCATCTCCCTCGGTGGTCCAGGCATTACTATTATCCTCTTTCCATCCTTCTTAAAGACGGCTCCGGGGGCTGTCCCATTTTTATTTGGTATAATATCTGCCTCTCTTGGAAACATTGCCTGCTTGATATTATTCTTTGGTATCTTATCCTTGCTTACGTTATATCTTAAACACATGTCTTCTATAATTTTCCAAGACTCCTGGTCAAGCACCATTTCCTGACCAAAGTATTTGGCAGCGGCCTCCTTTGTGATATCATCACCAGTTGGTCCTAGGCCTCCTGTTGTAATTACAGTATCTGCCCTCTCAAAGGCAATCTCAAAGGACCTCACTAGTCTATCTATATTATCTCCCAGAGTCATTTGTCTATATACATTTATTCCTATGGCAGCAAGCTCCCTAGATATATATTGGGCATTTGTATTTACTATATCGCCCAAAAGCAACTCTGTTCCGACTGAAATTATCTCCACATTCATTATATTTCCTCCTGGCAATTGCCACATGTCCTGCTTTATAATAATCCTATATAAGTTAATAATATCAAAAACCTAAAATAGACAAGTTTTTATGCTCTTTTTCCTTGCATGGTATCTGACATAGATATATAATAGACCATAGGAGACTTTAGAAAAAAATTATGGAGGAAATATATGAAAGTAGCAGTAATATATGGAGGTATTTCATCAGAAAAGAAATATCCTTAAGATCAGGTAAGGCTATGGTAAATAACTTAGATAGAAATAAGTATGAAGTTATAGACTGTCAGATAGATGAAATGACAGACGTATTTAAAATTGACAATGATATTGATATTGCCCTAATAGGTCTACATGGTAAGTTTGGTGAGGACGGATCTATTCAGTCTATCCTAGAAGCCAAGGGTGTCAAATACTGCGGGTGCAATCCACTTACTAGCGGTATCCTAATGGACAAAAACTATACTAAGACTATAGCCAGACAAAACAAGCTCTTGACAGCTGATTGGACTAGCGTTAAGAGTGTAGAAGAAATTGACTATGACCTAATTGACCAGATGGGCTATCCTGTATTTATAAAACCTAACTCAGGTGGTTCTAGTGTGGCAACCTTCTTCATCAAGGAGAGAAAAGACGTAGAAAATGCTGTGAGAGAAGGCCTTAAGTACGACGAAATCGTCCTAATAGAGAAATATGTCAAAGGTGTAGAATATACGTCATTTATATTAAATGGACAGATATTTCCTACAATAAGGATAACTTCTGACAATGAGTTTTTGACTTTGAAGCTAAGTACTCACTACAAACGGTGCCAGAGAAGAGGTCGTTGAATTGAGTCCTGACCTAGATAAAAAGTTAAGGGCAGCATCAAATACTTGTTGGAAAATTTTTAACTGCAAAGGGATATGTAAGGGTTGACTATATAATCACTGAAGACCAGGACGTTTACCTTCTTGAGTTAAATACCCTACCAGGTATGACGGAGACGAGCCTTATTCCTAAGAGTGCCCAGGCAATGGGTATTAGCTACCAGGAGCTTTTTAGATAAGCTTATTGAAAGTAGCCTTTAACAGTTTGGTGTAAATTTAATTATAAATTATTAAAAGGGGTCAATCTTAAATGACCCCTTTTTATCATTATTCTTTATTTTCTATAATAGGTAAAGACTTTTTATCAACCTTACCAATTGGAGTAACCAGCAGATGGTCTAAACACATTATATGCCTAGGTAGCATATGTGGTGGCAGATTTTCTTCTAAAAACTCTTTTTACCTTCTCAGGTGGGTAATATCCATCAAATAGCTCATAATAAGCATCTAGGGTAGGTGTCCCCATCCCTGTCTTCCTTATTAATGACAACTGAATTTTTAATTTCTGATATCATATTTATCATATTTTTCAATTTCAAAAGTTCTATTCTTATACCCTTAATCTGTACCTGAGAGTCCATCCCTACCCAATATAGAAATAGTACCTTCATCATCAATCCACTTGGCCAAGTCACCAGTCCTATACATTTTCTCTGTATACTGGTTATGCTTAAATGGGTTATCTACAAAAGACCTCTTGTTTTGTTCTTCCTTGTTAAGGTATCCATTGGCTATCTGTATGCCTGATAGACACAGCTCCCCTGGTACGCCAATAGCGCAGACGTTATTGTTGTTATCTAGTATATAGGCCTCTGTATTATATATAGGCTTGCCTACTGGTACATTTTCATAGAACTTATCTACCTCAAACGATGAACAAAGTACTGTAAACTCAGCAGGACCATATTCATTTATTATCTTGTATGTCCTTTCAACATATCCTTTAAACTTATCTCCCCCAACCTGTAGGACTCTTAGACCTGGACATGGACAATTTGTCATAAAGAGCTTGCCCAAGATTGCAGGTAGGGCTAAAATAGTTATCCCCTTCCTCTGACAATATACTTCTACCGTTCTCTCGTTTTTCCTATTTACTTCAGGTATTATATCAACACTTGCCCCAACTAATAAATATGGGAATATCTGCTTCATTATGGCATCAAAACTAAAACTCAAATATATACCACACCTATCATTTTCATCAGCACTTATATAGTTATTTGAATAATAACACATATTCAAGAGACTCTCGTGCCTTACACTAATACATTTAGGCCTTCCTGTAGTACCTGATGTAGAAATCCTATAGGCCTCATCAGTAGGTTCATTACTTTGTGTCATAGGATATTCATGGTCTAGTAGGTCCGGATTGTTGATATCTAAAACAGAATATCCTGAGTGTCTCTCTCCGATCCTAAGCATTTGACTATCACAGGTTAGTATTAGTTTTGTTTGACCATCTTCAAGTAGATATCCGAGCCTTTCATCTGGATTAGTCTTGTCTATTGGGAAAAATATTGCCCCGCCTTTAATATGGATATGGCTGATATAACGACGTTCTTGTCCCTTTCCTGAAGGACAGCTACTGTGTCACCCTTTCTTATACCAAGATGGTTTAGGTAGCCTGCTATCTTGTCGGTAATCCTATCCATCTCCCTATAGGTAATTTCTTCCTTATAGTCACATATAGCAATATTATCTGGTGTTTTTTCTACTTGTTTTTTAAGAAGCTCTACATAGCCTATATTTGGATCGAAATCGAATAAATTTTTCATTAAAACTCCTGATAAATATCTGCTTATGCTCTTCCTTCATGCTCTGTATATCTTTTTATCTTTATATCTTTATTATTTACAATCTGAGTCAAGATATACTTAAATAGGTAAATAATGCTCCTAGCAGTAGACTTATCATAAAAAGATGGCTTATAAGCTAGCTTTTATTCTCATTTCATTTGATATACTAACCTTCATATAGATATCTATTTTTTTGCATATTTTCCTGCGAAACATTCTTATCGTTTTTACCTCATATATGAATAAGGTATTTATTAACTTTTCATTTAATCCTGTTTTAAAAGCCACTAGGAGCCATCATAAAGTAGTCAAATTCCTTAGACTCAGTTGACTGGTCCATAACCCTGCCTGCACATCAATAAACCTTACATTTTGTATTATCTATTTTCAGACGCATTGGTAACCACTTGTCTGTTTTACCGAACACAACATCATCTTCATGGGTAAATCTCTGTAGTACTATACCAAAGACAGTATCCAAAACAGCTTCAAAAGATAGGCTGTTTTCATCACAGTACCTCAATAGGTTTTCATAGGGAGTTCTCTTAATGGTCTTTTGTATTAAGCTAAACTTGCCTGTATCTTCATTAAAAAAATCATTTTGGGAACCTAGCCAGAGTTATATAGTCTCCCAGCAGCTTGTCCCAATATTCTTCAGCCCTTTTATAATGCTTCATATCCCCCATGTAAACACCTCCTTTGTAGTTTTATAGTTCAAATTTTTACCAATCTGATTTTTCTATAAAACGTATCTCTATTAAATCCTATCAATCTTTGATAATCTTATACTATATAAGCTCCTCACTTTAAAAATTATATTTAAATTATTATTTGTATAGACCACATTATCTACTATTATTAAATATCTAACGACTTATACCAAGTATAAATCTGTCAATAGCTTTTACAGCCTTGTCCTGTTGGCTGGCAGCACTTATTCTAGCCTTATGATCCTTACTAATTATTTCTACATCAGCAAAATTAGTATTATTACCGCCTACAATTTCCTGATATTTAGCACCTGTAGGCAGATTTGCCTTGTAGGTATTAAATTTTGAAAAGTCCAAGACTCCATCATTGGTACCCCAAATTGTCAAGACCGGTTCATTTATCACCCTTAGATCCTCACTAATTGGATAGGTTCCCATAAATACAACACCCATTATCTTCTTATTTCCTGTAGCGGCCTTGGCAGCAACCTCACCACTTGTGTTGTGAGCCACTAGATACCAACTTAGCTCTTTTGGGTTTGCACTGATTATCTTATCAGCCTTATTGAAAGAAAAGAAAGGATAGTTCATAGGTATCTTAGCTATTACAACCTTATATCCCATACTTGCTAATTTTCTTCCTATACCAATATAACCCTTAGGTTCTATGCCACTACTAGGATAGATAATAATCGCTTCTTTATTAACCTTATTATAGGGACTTAATACTAGGTTATTATCCTTATCATATATTATATTGATTTCTAAATCTGATTTTATAAGATCCTGCGTGTAGGTCTTAGGCTCGTAGGTCTTATTTATATGGAAAAACATGGCCAAAAACTAGGATAAGCACAATGAAGGTTAGCCTAATAATCAGGTCTCTAACTTGTCTTCTCTTCTTAGACTTTAGATTTTTCTCTCCTTTTTCCAACTGGTCACCAATTGATAAAGACTTTTCGAGCTCCATTGTGATACCAAGAGTATCAGTCTCCCTCTTATTATTTTTTTACTTTTAATTCTAACTTTTTGAATCCCTTATCACCTTCAATAGACCTGCCCCCTTATAGTAAATTTACAATTATTACTTATGTCTTATGACCTATCATATTTGTCGACTAATTCTTAATTCCACAAATACATTTACACATAAAAGTCTATTTTTATATATTTTTATACTATTATTCTTTACTTTGTCTATATTATTTCTAGCATAAGGGAGGCATAACCTCCCCTTAAAAAAATATTAAAAAA